>Ga0315912_10003686_pt1 | contig 15022 bp, 8 predicted proteins | sample VfabasoilMG_FD_204469 | JGI IMG/M metagenome (GOLD analysis project Ga0315912, IMG submission 204469) | Garden soil microbial communities collected in Santa Monica, California, United States - V. faba soil | ecosystem: Environmental > Terrestrial > Soil > Garden | place: USA: California... | reverse complement strand
GACTCGCGAAACAGCGCGCGAAGTTCTTCCTCGTAGCGGTGCTCGCTTTTGTAACGGATCGTATCGCCGGCAGGCATGGACCAGAAACGCCTTATCTTCGTCTCGTTTGACGAAACACAGACCACATGTCCGGGCGGCACTGAGTAAATGTCTTTGTGCGGTGTGCGATTCGGGCAACCACCAAACATCAGGAATCCGGCAACGTACTGCTCATCAAGATCGGAGTCGTCCACAAGAGATTGCAAGCGGTTGGACCACTGAACGCGTCCGTTTCGCACGCAGTAATAAAGAGGACGTACTCCAGCGAAGTCGCTTGCGAGAACCGTCGTCCTGCTCCGGTGATCGCGAATGACCAGACTCCAATCGCCGATCAGGTGGACCAAGCCTTCAGTTCCCCAACGCTCATAAGCAGCGCGTGCGATGGCGGCATTGCTGGATTCGCTCTGCAATGAGTCTCTCAGTCGCAGCAACAGATCGGCTCGATTATCCAGGCGGCCATCCCAGTGCAGAATCTCGACTCGAATATCGTGTGTGTTCGCCGTCATCTTCTTTCTCCTTTAGACAACATGCAGCGGTAATAGCCGTTTCTGGTATGCAGACGAGCCGTACACAACCCGTCCATCTACTTCAACCCACGCGTGTGAAAAGAACGGCGACGGGCGATATCCGATCACGAGCCGCGCCTGGATGCCGTGTTTTCTGAGCAAGCGAACCGTACAAACTGCCCGTTGCAGGCACAGCACCGGCTTCCAGTAAAAGCACGTCGCGAACAGCACCGCGTCGCAAATCGCTTTCTCCAACTCAGCGCTCACTGGCTGAGCCGAACTAAACTGGCGGCTCAACTGAGACAGAATCCGTCCAGACCCTCGCAACGAAAGGACCACGTCGTAACGGACGATCTCGTAAAGCGCTCTGAGCGCAAGCCCGATCTTTTTCATGACGCAACCTCTCGTGTGATCAGCGCCTGTTGCTCGAGTGCGGCTAAAAACTGGAGCGCGTGCGCGCGTGCAGTTGGTCCAGCTATCTGAAACTCGTCGCTGATGTCTTCGACGATCCCATCCAACAAACGTCCCCGTTCGAGCCTTCGCCAAATGAGCGCGCCAGTCTTGTTGGAACTGAACACGCGGCCTTTGCCCGTGTGCAGGATCACGATCCCGTCGTCGTGAGCGGAAGCCGCAACCGCCGGGCTTACAGTAAAACTGAAATTGCTGATTTGGTTTTGCATAGACAGGAAGATACTCGCGGCGGGAGATTTCAAACACACTGATAACCGTAGCAATATGCCAGCGACTTTCCGTAGTTTCCGAATACAACGAAAGTGTTACTTGTTGGTCCTAATTGTGATTGAAAAGCGACTTGATACGCTCGAACCTGGTGGGAAGTGAACTGCGAAAAGCGACGCGACCGGGAACGACCAAAGTGATAGCAGTGCCCGAATCCGGCGAGCTAACCAGCGTAAACTTACTACTGATGCGTTCAGCGCGTTCTTTCATGCCGCGCAGTCCGAAGTGACCGTCCTTGCCTTTCTCCACGACGTCGGAATCGATTCCAACTCCGTTGTCACTGATGCGCATCGTGAGGTTATGCGCATATTCCAGCTTCACTTCCAAACGGTCAGCGCCTGAGTGCGCACAGGAGTTTCGAATCGCTTCGTAACCAATCCGATAGACTTCGTCACGAACAACCGGATGCATCTCTCGCGAGGCGCCATCGACCGAAAACGACACCTCGGTACGACTCCCCCTGGCGCATTCGTCGATCGCACGTCGAAAGGCTTGTGCCAGATCGTTCTTTTCCGTGGTTGACGCGCGCAGGGAATTGAGCGCGGCGCGTCCTTCTTCGGTAGCCTGGCCCATCCAGGTCGCGACCTGTTCCATCGCACGGACCATGCGCGCCTGATCAGCGGAGTTCTTCAACGCATGCTCCGCAACCATCTTGCTTCCCTGAACCGTTTGCAGAAGGGTGTCGTGTAATTCGCGTGCTACGCGCGTGCGCTCCGCCAGACGTTCATCAAAACGGGCGCTCATTTGGCGAGAAATCTGTGTGACGCGCAGGCGATAGAGGAGCATTATCAACAAAGCTCCGAGCACGAACATCAAAGCCATAAACCAGCGTGTTTGGTAGAAGTAAGGTTGCTGCGTGATGTTAAAAACAACTCCCTCGCGGTCCCAGACGCCATTGCGATTGGAAGCACGAATACGCAATGCGCGCGTTCCGACCGGAATGTTGCTGTAGATCGCAACCGGATTACGCGGCGCATCAAGCCATTCCGAGTCAACTCCATCAAGCCTGTATTGCAGACGAATTTTTTCCGGTGCGGAGAGTTCGACGGCGGCGAAATGAATCTCGACGTGATTCGTTCCAGGCGGCAGTACGATTTCGCGGCTGGCGCGTTCCTTGTTCCTGCCGATCGTGACGTCTGTCAGGTAAATCGCCGGCTTCGCGTTTGTGATCGGGAAACGACCTAAATCAAACATTGCCAACCCTTGCGGCGTGGCAACCCAGAGTTTGCCGTCATGCAAGGCCAGACTGCGATCAGAACCACTGGTCTGCGAGGTCGGCAATCCATCGTCAGGCGAGAATGCTTCGTAACTCAAAGGCTCATCGCGTGCCCGTACGTGATCAAAACTGCCGGGTAGCACTCTGCTGATGTTATTGCCGCCGAACCATAATTCTCCCTGTTCGGTTTCGACTATGTCGTAAGCGGATACTTCTTTCATGATATCCACTCGGTCTTTGTCGAAGCGCCAGGTAACCGGCCCGGGCTCGATGTCCAGCCCAACGAAGAGGCCGCCGAATCGATCCGCGCCGAGAGGAGACACTACGATTTGGGGCACGGACTCCAAACGCTCAAATTGATCGTTTACCAGCCGGTAAAGGCCGTATTGAGTACCAACCCAAATGACGCCATCGCGATCTTCAAACATGCCCGTGACCGACTGATTTGCAAAATCTTTGGCCGGCGCAAAGGTCTGCAGTTGTCCATTTCGCAGGCGGGTCACGCCACCAAGTGTGCCGAACCAAACAGAGCCGTCGCGCGCGGCGACAATGCTGGTAACCACGTCGTCCGCCATTCCCTGGCTCTTTGCATACTGGGTGAATTGGCCGTTGTGATAGCGAAAGGCGCCACCGCCCCACGTTCCTATCCATAGTGCGTGATTCACGTCGACTGCGAGCGCCCAAATGCAGGTATTCAGCAGACCTTCCGGTTCTTTGTAAGTTTGAAAGTTGGTTCCATCAAAACGCGTGATGCCGCCGCAGTTTGTGCCCATCCAAACCGCACCGTCATGAGCGACCACGCTCATGACTACATTGTTAGGCAGGCCATCCTTGATGGTGAACATTCGCACCGCGCTGTCTTTGAACCGGTACAGTCCATCTCCATTTGTGCCGATCCACAAGTTGCCGTCGCGATCGCTGAAGAAAGATCGTACCTCCATCCTGTCAGCCAGCAACTCAAGGCCTTGAGATGTAGCGCGAAATAAACCTTCCTCTTTTCCGATCCAGATCGTTCCTTGTGGATCCTCATGAACGCGAATTCCCCTGTGGCCCATTCGCGCGTAAGTTCCCAGCTTCTCGATCTTGCCATTCGTTTCCCGCGCGACTCCCATGGCCGTGCAGTACCAGGTGTTGCCACTCCTGTCTCTTAAAACGTCAAAGATCTCCTTTTCTCCTACTCCTAGTTGAGCGAGAAGTTGAGGGTGAGGCACGAGTTCATCACCGGCAAATTCGTTAAATCCTCGCTCAGTGATTACCAGGAGATGGCCATTGGGCGCTTCTACGATCCGGTGCGTAGATACTCGTGGTCCAACCGCCACGAATTGATCTCCTTCGAAGCGAAATAAGCCGTCGGCAGTTCCTACCCACAGCACGCCACTACGACTGAAGTGAATGCTGAGAATACTGTTTGCTTTGCCGGGACCAGGACTGTAGGAGACTAAGCCGCTGAGTGTGAACTGGTTGAAATTCGACGAAGGTATGCGTTTCAAACCTTCAGGCGTGGAGGCCCAGAGATCTCCGTCAGGAGCTACGGCGATGGTCCTTATCCGCGGTTTGTCGAAATAGTGGAAGTTTTTTCCGTCGAACCGATTCAGGTATTGGGTGTTAGTGATTAGCCAAAGAAAACCATCTTTAGTTTGTACGATGTTATCTACGACCGCGGCCGGCAGACCTTCTTCTGTGGTGAAATGCCTGCGGATGATGCTGCTCGCTGGTTGCGCCGGGTCGAGCGCGCGCGTAGGAACACCCGACGTTAATAACCAGAGGATAACGAGCGCCAGGCATGTGGTCTTCTTTACTTTCGTCACAACGGTCGACCTGCGACAAACGTTATCTCAAGCAGAACCCTCGCACGCCACCACACTCTGTAGGAGTTGCGCCATAGTTTTCTATAGGTTTGCGGGCGTCGATTAGAGCGGCAACAGCCCGCGACGCGCGGCAATCGTGCACGCATGCGTGCGATCGTTTGCGCCCAGTTTGTCGACGATGTTCTTGATATGAAAGTTGACAGTGTTTTCGGAAATCGAGAGTCGATCCGCGATCTGTTTGTTCTTGCAGCCGTCGCGCACCAGTTGCAGCACTTCCAATTCGCGCGTTGTCAGGTCTTCTTCACCCAAATGCTCTGCTAGAAGAGCCGCAACTGCTGGCGGAACTTGTCGTTTGCCCGAATGAACGGATCGGATCACTGCCAGCAGGTCGTCCTGCGGCATGCTTTTGAGAACGTATCCTGCCGCGCCCGAGCGAAGTGCGCGCTGAATCTCGCCATCGCTGTCTGAAGACGACAGCATGATGATTCGCGCGTCGGGAAACTCTCCGCGAATAGCGATCAACGTGTCGGTGCCGTTGACGCCGGGAAGACGAAGGTCCATCAGCGTGATGTCCGGTCGGTGACGCCGGAATTCGGCGATTGCCTCGACTCCGTTAGCTGCCTGGGCGACAAGGACCATGTCGGGTTCTGTTTCGATAATCATGACGAGGCCCTGCCGGAAGACGGGATGATCTTCGACACTCAGGATGCGGATCTGTTTGCCCTGGGCCACGGTGCTTCTCCGTTTTTTGGCGCGGAGTGTAGCTTATATAAATGCGGTTAGCTAGCAGATCGAATGTAGTTACAAATTTGTAGGAAGAGTGGAGCAAGGCGACGAAAATGTCGGTTCAGTTCATGTTCAGGACCGAAATCGATCGCAGCGAATTCCATACTTCTTTACTTTGTAGCCGATGATGCGTTCGGTGCTGTCGAGCAGCTTTGCTGCCTTGGCGCGGTTTCCACGTGAGGTTTTAAGCGCATCCTGAATCAGATCGCGTTCATAGGCTTCCAGGGCCGACGCGAGTGAGAGACGCGTCATCGTGTCGGAGCCTTCGGCAGTTTGGAGCGATGGCGGTAGGTGATGACCGTGAATAGCGTTTGATTCGCAGATCAAGACTGCCCGCTCGATCACGTTTTCGAGCTCGCGAACGTTGCCGGGCCAGTGATAACTCGTCAGCATGTCGATTGCGGGCGTGGAAATGCGCTTGATACGTTTGCCGTGCTCGCGCTCAAACTTCTCCACAAAATGTTCGGCCAGCAGGAGGATGTCAGGTTTGCGCTCTCGCAACGGCGGCATGAATATCGTGAAAACATTGAGCCGGTAGTAAAGATCTTCCCGAAACTGCGCCCGCTTGATCGCTTCTTCGAGATCCTTGTTCGTGGCGACGATCAATCTTACGTTGACCTTGATAGTGTCGACTCCGCCGAGCCGCTCAAACTCGCGTTCCTGGAGCACCCGCAACAGTTTCACTTGCGTGCTGAGATCGAGATCGCCGATCTCGTCGAGAAACAAAGTGCCGCCGTCCGCCAGCTCGAACCGGCCTTTCTTGCGTGATTGGGCGCCGGTGAACGCGCCTTTCTCGAAACCAAACAGCTCCGATTCGATCAAGGTATTCGGAAGCGCGGCACAACTTATTTTGACAAAGGGTTTAGCCGCACGCAGCGAGTTGTAGTGAATCGCGTGGGCAATCATCTCCTTGCCCGTGCCGGATTCTCCTCGCAGCAATACGGTGGTGTTTGTGCGGGCCACTTGCGTTACCTGCTCGTAAACCAGGCGCATCGGATTGGAGTTGCCGACGATGTGGCCAAAGTCATAACGCTCGCGCAACTCTCGTTTCAGACTAGTGTTTTCGTCGAGTAATTGTTTTCTGTCTGCTTCGATCCCTTGTCTCACCTTGAGCGCCTGCGCCATCATCGCCGCGATTACACTGAGAAACTTGGTCGTGCGATCGAAATCACGTTCCTCCTTGTAAAGGCGATCGGCGCCGACCACACCGACAGCCTTTCCCGCGATCAAAATCGGCACACAAATAAAGCTCATTTCCTTGCGTCGGGTCTGTTCGTGATGATCTCGAAGCCGGTTTAGCAACAGAGGTTCGCGGCTGGTTTGCGGCACGACAACGGGCTTACCGCTTTGCACTACGCGGCCGATCACGCCTTCGCCCACGCGATACGTAACGCGATGAGCGGAGTCTTGATTGAGGCCGTAGGTCGCTTCGATACGAATCTTCTCGCTCTCGCTATCCAACAGCATGACAAAACTGCGCAGTATGCCGTGGTGCCGTCCGAGTGTTTCCAGGGTGGCAGCGAAAGCGGTCTTGAGATTGCCGGTATCGGCCAGGATCTGGCTGACTTCCACCAGGGTGCTGAGCTTCCGCACCTCACGACGCTCGCGCGTGATCAGTTCCGGATTCTTGACTGTGACCATTGGTTTTCGTGCTTAGGTTTTAATGAGAGCGCATCTTAGGCCTCACGACTCAACAATCCAAGTCAATAATTTTTATAGCGATATAAATCGGCTTACATATTTGTAGGTCGTGATACTCAAACTTACAAAATTGTAGCTCCGCATCTCTCCTCTAATTCATAAGAAGCCGGAAAGGTTAGCAAAAGCGTTTTGGCATAAGTCTTGTACTGCGATGCTCAGTCAAATCAACGAAGTTGGGGGAGTCAATCGAATGCTAAAAGCACTCGCGTTAGCTTGCATGCTTGTACTTGCCGCACCTCTGGGTGCCATGGCTGGTGATCCGACCGGAGCTACGACCGGTGGCGCGTCTGACATAGTCGCCGCAAATACGGCTGCGCCAACTTTGCAGGAACTTGCTGCTGAAGTCGGACACAGCAAGATCGCCGGCAACTTCGTTTGGATCCTGCTGGCGGGATTCCTCGTGATGTTCATGCAGGCTGGATTTGCTTTCTGTGAAACCGGCTTCACTCGCGCCAAAAACGCATCGCACACGATGGCCATGAACCTGATGGTCTATGGCATCGGTCTGCTCGGTTACTGGATCTGCGGCTACGCTTTGCAAATGGGCGGCGTCGGTCCGGTTGCGGCACTCGGCGGCACTGGTCCACTCGCTTCTGAATACACGATCACGATCGCCGGTCATTCCTTTGGTCTCTTCGGTACTCAGGGTTTCTTCCTGAGTGGCAATGCTTACGACGTTAGCGTGTTTGGCCTCTTTCTCTTCTCTATGGTTTTCATGGATACCGCGGCCACGATTCCCACGGGCGCGATGGCCGAACGCTGGAAGTGGGGATCGTTTGTCGTCTATGCGCTCTTCATCTCGATGTTGATCTATCCGATTTTCGGAAACTGGGTTTGGGGTGGCGGCTGGCTTTCACAGCTCGGCAAAGAGTTTGGCCTGGGACACGGTCACGTCGATTTTGCCGGTTCGTCGGTTGTGCATCTGCTTGGCGGCGTCGCGGCGTTTGCCGGAGCTCGGATACTCGGGCCGCGTATCGGCAAGTATGGAAAGGACGGAAGAGTTAACACGATTCCCGGTCACGACATGCCGATGGCCATTCTCGGAGTTCTCATACTCGCTTTCGGTTGGTTTGGATTCAATGCCGGATCGACGCTGTCCGGCGGTGATCTGCGCATCGCGGTTGTGGCTGTCAATACGATGCTGGCGTCGGCGGCAGGTGCGGTGGCCGCGATGATCACGATTACGTATCTGCGCGGCAAACCTGATTTGTCGTTCATGGCAAATGGAATGCTCGCGGGACTCGTAGCTGTCACTGCGCCGTGCGCTTTTATCAACAGCACCGGCGCCGTTGTGATTGGTCTGATTGCCGGCGTCCTGCTCGTCGGCGCGACAATCTTCGTGGAGCATCGTCTGAAGATCGATGATCCGGTTGGGGCGATCAGTGTTCACGGTGTCAACGGCGCCTGGGGAGTTTTAGCCGTCGGTCTGTTTGCCGATGGCACTTATGGTCAGGGATTAAACGGCGTAGCCGGCGGAGTGCAGGGTCTCTTCTATGGCGGCGGAATGAGCCAGCTCACGGCGCAGATCATTGGCGCGATTGTTTGCATTGCGTTTTCCTTCACCGCGTTTCATCTGTTCTTCAAGATCGTAGGGTTCTTGATCGGAAACCGTGTTTCTGAAGCTGAGGAACTTGAAGGTCTCGATATGTCGGAGATCGGCGTTCCGGCCTATCCGGAGTTTCTGCCTGCGCCGGCGGTCGCGATTACGCAGCCTGAAATCGTTCCGCTTGCCGCGATGTCAACGGCTCCACTGCTCGGCGAAGAACTCGCGGTCGCTAAAGCTAACGCCGGCTAGTTGTAAACAAAAAACTCGACTCCAGTGCCAGATGCCCTTGCTAAACGCACCAGGGAAACAAGGTCTCTACGACCCGTGCTTCGAGCACGACGCTTGTGGTGTGGGTTTTGTCGCCGACATCAAGGGGCGGCGATCGCATGGAATCGTAAAAAATGCACTCGAGGTCTTGCTCAATCTCGAACACCGTGGCGCGTCGGGTTGCGAAGCAAGCAGCGGTGATGGCGCGGGTATCCTGATCCAGACACCGCACGATTTCCTGGTGAGGGAATGTTTGAAACTTGGCTTCGAACTTCCCGCGTTTGGACACTACGCTGCCGGCATGATCTTCCTGCCGATTTCTGAAACAGCGCGAAGAGCCTGCGAAGCAATACTCGAGAGGATCGTCGAAGAAGAGGGACAGCGAGTGATTGGCTGGCGAGACGTCCCCACGGATGATTCTCAGATTGGTCCAACCGCACTGTCGTCGCGTCCGGCGATCCGCCAGGTCTTCGTCGGTCGCAACGAAGACTTAAAGGACGACGCCGCATTCGAGCGCAAACTCTACGTAATCCGTCGACGCGCCAGCAAAGAGGTTGCAGCGTCAAACATCGACGGGCGAGCGGCTTTTTACATTTCGAGCCTTTCGTATAAAACACTTGTCTACAAAGGAATGTTGACTGTCAGTCAACTCGCCGGCTTTTATCCCGATCTGGTTGATAGCGCTTTGACGTCCGCGCTGGCGATCGTGCATTCGCGCTTTAGCACTAACACGTTTCCCAGTTGGTCCAGGGCTCATCCTTATCGCTATCTCGCACACAACGGCGAGATCAATACGCTGCGTGGCAACGTAAACTGGATGCACGCTCGCGAGAGTCAGTTTGCGTCAGCACTCTTCGGCTCAGACCTGCAAGAGGTGCTGCCCGTAATCGACAGTGACACCAGTGACTCCGGCATGTTCGACAACGTCCTCGAAATGCTGGTGCTGGCCGGTCGTTCATTGCCGCACGCGCTGATGATGATGGTTCCCGAACCATGGACCGGCGATCCGTTCATAAGCTCGGAGAAACGGGCCTTTTATGAATACCACTCGCTTTTGACCGAGCCCTGGGATGGACCAGCTTCGATCGTCTTCACCGATGGATTTCTAGTCGGAGCGTTACTCGATCGCAACGGTCTTCGTCCGGCCCGTTACTACATCACGAATGACGATCTGGTAGTGATGGCATCTGAAGTTGGAGTCCTCGACATCCCTGTCGATCAGGTCACGGCGAAGGGAAGTCTTAAAGCGGGAACCATTTTTCTGGTTGATACGAAGCAGGGCCGGATCATCAGTGACGATGAACTCAAGCACACCCTCGCAAACGAGCATCCTTATCAGGAATGGCTCGATGCGAACGTGATCACTCTGGACCACTTGCCTGAGCCGCCGTATGTTCATCAGCCCAACGCCGCCACGATTCTGCGTCGTCAACGCGCTTTCGGTTACACGTACGAAGAGCTGAAATTAATCATCCATCCGATGGCGTCGAACGGTGAAGAGCCGATCGGGTCAATGGGCACTGACACGCCGCTCGCCGTTCTCTCCGAGCGGCCGCAGTTGCTCTACAACTATTTCAAACAGCTTTTCGCGCAGGTAACGAATCCACCCGTCGATGGCATTCGCGAACAGTTGGTCATGTCTGCCGAAACCTGTATTGGTCCGGAGGCGAACCTGCTCGAATCCTCGTCCGAGTGTGCGCGCCAGATACGACTTCCATCCCCAATTTTGACCAACGAAGAACTGGAGAAACTGCGACTCCTCGGCGATTCCGACGGCCCGTGGGGAAAGCCGGGATTCAGGTCTCTTACACTTTCGATGGTCTACCCGGTGGCGGCGGGAGGGGAAGGACTCGCCGCCGCCATCGATAATCTTTGCACGCAGGCAAACGCGGCGATTGCGGACGGATACGATCTGCTTGTTCTCTCGGATCGCGACAATGGTGTTGAGATGGCGGCGATACCGGCGTTGCTTGCGGTCTCAGCCGTGCATCATCACCTGATTCGAGCAGGAACGCGCACGCAAGTTGGTTTGATAGTCGAGAGTGGCGAGCCGCGAGAGGTGCATCACTTCGCGTTGCTGCTGGGTTACGGAGCGGCGGCGATCAATCCCTATCTCGTGTTTGAGACTCTTCATGACAGCATCGCAAAAGGTTTGTGTTCAGCGAGCGATCTGCCCGCTGCGGAACGCAATTATGTGAAAGCCGTCAACAAAGGGATTATCAAGGTCATCTCGAAGATGGGCATCTCGACGACTCAGGGATACTGTGGCGCGCAGGTCTTCGAGGCGATCGGGTTGCATCAGGATCTCATTGATAAGTATTTCACCTGGACACCTTCACGCGTCGGCGGTGCGGGTCTTGACGTAATCGCGGAGGAAGTCAAACGCAGGCATACGGTTGCCTTCGACGAGTGGTCCGAACAGTACGCGCTCGAAAGCGGCGGTCAATATCAATATCGCAAAGATGGTGAACTCCACCTTTTCAATCCGTTGACCATTCACAAGTTGCAGGCCGCTTGTCGCACTGGAAACTATCAGGCGTTCAAAGAGTACAGTGAACTTGTACATAGCCAGTCTCGCAATACTTTGCGCGAAACGATGGAGTTTCGTGCTGCTGGTCCACCTGTGCCGCTTGAAGAAGTCGAACCGGTTGAAGCCATCGTCAGGCGTTTCAAAACGGGTGCGATGTCTTTCGGCTCAATCAGCAAGGAGGCCCACGAGACGCTGGCAATCGCGATGAATCGCATCGGTGGCAAGAGCAACACGGGAGAAGGAGGAGAAGATCCGGACCGCTACTTTCCTGATGCCAATGGTGATTCACGCAACAGCGCAATCAAGCAGGTTGCGTCGGGAAGGTTTGGTGTTACGAGTCACTATTTGGTCAACGCGCGCGAGTTGCAGATAAAAATCGCCCAGGGCGCGAAACCCGGCGAGGGAGGGCAACTGCCGGGAGAGAAAGTTTATCCGTGGATCGCGAGTGTCAGGCACTCGACGCCCGGCGTTGGACTGATCTCACCGCCTCCGCATCACGACATCTATTCGATAGAAGATCTGGCCCAACTCATTTACGACCTCAGGAATGCAAATCCGGACGCGCGAATAAGCGTAAAGCTGGTTGCCGAAGCGGGCGTCGGCACGATCGCAGCCGGTGTCGCGAAGGCAGGCGCGGACGTTGTGCTGATCAGCGGGTACGACGGCGGCACAGGCGCTTCACCGCTGACCAGCATCAAGCACGCCGGCGTGCCGTGGGAACTCGGTCTCGCCGAAACGCACCAGACACTGCTGCTGAACGATCTACGCAGCCGCATAACGATCGAGACGGATGGCCAGTTGAAAACAGGGCGTGACGTTGTCGTAGCAGCGCTGCTTGGCGCGGAGGAGTTTGGCTTTGCGACTGCGCCGCTGGTATCGCTGGGTTGCATCATGATGCGAGCTTGCCATTTGAACACCTGTCCCGTTGGTGTGGCGACACAGGATCCGAAACTACGCGCAAAGTTCACCGGCGATCCTTCACATCTGGTCAACTTTATGAGGTTTGTCGCGGAGGAAGTGCGGGAGCTGATGGCCCAACTTGGATTTCGTGATCTGAACGAAATGGTCGGCCGTTCGGAGTGTTTGCGAAGGAGTGAGTCAAACCATTGGAAGACCCAAGACCTCGACCTGTCGCAGATTCTCTTCCAACCAGACGTTCCGGAAACCTTTGGACGATACTGTCAAACGACTCAAAGTCACGGAGCTGAAAACACGCTTGATAGCACGACCTTGATCGATCTCTGCAGACCTGCCCTGCAGCACGGTGAACCGGTATCAGCCACGCTTCGCATTCGCAACATTCATCGCGCTGTCGGAACAAGGCTCGGAAGCGAGGTTACGCGACAGTATGGCCCAGCCGGTTTGCCGCACGACACGGTCCAGTTGCGGTTTGAGGGTTCGGCGGGCCAAAGCTTTGGCGCTTTTATTCCAAAAGGCATCACTCTCCGGCTTGAAGGAGATTCCAACGACTACATCGGCAAAGGTTTGTCGGGTGGAAAGATCATCGTTGTTCCGCCGAAGACTTCCAAGTTTATTCCTGAAGAGAACGTGATTGTCGGTAACGTTGCTTTCTATGGAGCGACCGGCGGCGAGGCTTACGTCAATGGCATCGCGGGTGCGAGGTTTTGTGTTCGCAACAGCGGAGCGAATGTCGTGGTTGAGTCGGTTGGCGATCATGGTTGTGAATACATGACGGGCGGCCGGGTGGTGGTGTTGGGCCATGTAGGCCGAAACTTTGGCGCCGGCATGTCGGGCGGCATTGCTTATCTGGTTGATGAAACACGCGAGAAGCGACGTTTCTGCAACCTCGAGATGGTCTCTCTGACCACGCTCCAAGACCAGGCCGAGATCGAGTTTGTTAAAGACATGATTTTCCGGCACGCCGAATACACCGGCAGCCGCCGCGCCACCGAGATCCTTCTCGCGTGGGATCAGGTCGTCCCGGCGATTGTCAGAGTGTTGCCAAACGACTATGGACGAGTGCTAGAGCAAGGCATTGCCGATTGCCAATTGCCGACTGCCGATTTGTCAACACATCCGAATAACAATTCACGATCGGCAAGTGCCAATCGGCAATCGGCATTTGGCAATTGGCAATGACCAACCGTTTTCTAACAGTCCTGCGTGCGCCGGTGGAACGCGTTCACGATTGGAACGAGTTTCACGTGCACTCCGCTGACGCGACGCTGCGTGAGCAAGCGAGCCGTTGCCAGGACTGCGGCATTCCGTTCTGCCACACCGGTAAATCACTTAACGGCGCTGCTTCGGGTTGTCCGCTTCACAACTTGATTCCTGACTGGAACGGTCTCGTGTCTCGCGGACACTGGAAAGCCGCTCTCGAACTCTTACACCAGACAAACAACTTCCCGGAGTTCACGGGCCGGGTTTGTCCTGCGCCGTGTGAAGGCTCGTGCGTGCTTGGAATAAACGACGAGCAGGTAACAATCAAGACAATCGAATGCGCCATCGTCGATCGTGGTTTCGCGGAGGGTTGGATTACACCTCAACCGCCTAAGCGTCGCACCGGAAAAAGAGTTGCCGTTGTTGGTTCTGGTCCAGCCGGCCTGGCATGCGCGGCGGAGCTCAATAAGCGAGGTCACTCCGTAACCGTGTTTGAAAAGGCGGATCGCATCGGCGGGCTACTCATGTACGGCATACCAAACATGAAACTCGACAAAGCGATCGTTCAACGCCGCGTAGATTTGCTCGCCGCTGAGGGCATCGAGTTCCTCACCAATATTGACGTCGGTCACGTTTATCCTGCTGATCGACTGTTGCGTGAGTTCGACGCTGTTGTCCTTTGCGCCGGAGCTAATCGTCCGCGTGATCTTTCGATTGAGAACCGAAACCTGCCGGGCATTCATTTCGCGATGGAGTTCCTGCACGCCAACACAAAGAACCTGCTGGACGGTGATCGTGCGAACTACATCTCGGCGAAAGACAAAGACGTGATCGTCATCGGAGGCGGAGACACTGGAACTGACTGTGTAGCCACTGCGCTGCGGCACGGCTGCCGGAGCCTGGTCCAATTCGAAATCCTGCCGCGGCAACCTGATAGTCGTACCGCTGATAATCCCTGGCCGGAGTGGCCGCGCATTCATCGCGTCGACTACGGACATGAAGAAGCAATTGCCGTGAAAGGCAAAGACCCGCGGCAATTCGCTGTGATGAGCAAGCGTTTCATCGGCGACGGTTCGGTGAATGCTGTTGAGACAATCGACGTTGCCCGGGAGAAGGGAAGCGCCTCTTTCAGAGAAGTACCGGGCACAAAGCGTACCTGGCCAGCACAACTGGTGCTGCTGGCGATGGGCTTTTTAGGACCGGAGAAAAAAGGACTGATCTCGCAGTTCGGTCTTACGCTTAATGAAAAGGGCGTGGTGCCGGTCGACGACTACAAGATGACGAGCGTCTCGGGAGTCTTCGCCGCCGGCGACATCGAGCGCGGACAGTCGCTGGTCGTCTGGGCTATCGCAGACGGGCGCAAAGCAGCCGCATGTGTCCATGACTATATGACGAGATCAGCGAGAGAAGATTCGGACGCAACTACCGAGAAGGTGTGGTCCTAAACTGAAAGTATTTTCTGCGTCACTCTGCGTCTCTGTGGTTTACGCTTTTGCACCTGAGTTCACCACAGAGACGCAGAGCGACACAGAGATGAAATTGATAGGACACGACTACCGAGAAGTCTCTGTTTGTCTGTGGCGCTTGAAGTAGTAAACAGGATCCGTTGGAGGTCCTGCCACTGCCACCAGTTCCCATCCGTTTGCGCCGAGTTTGTCCATGTGTTGTTCCAACACATACGCTTCGCGGCCGAATGAACTGTTAGGTTCCTTTCGCACCTTTCCCGAACCTGTCGCTGAAAAGTTTGTCGTACTCGGACCAGCG
>Ga0315912_10003685_pt1 | contig 15022 bp, 10 predicted proteins | sample VfabasoilMG_FD_204469 | JGI IMG/M metagenome (GOLD analysis project Ga0315912, IMG submission 204469) | Garden soil microbial communities collected in Santa Monica, California, United States - V. faba soil | ecosystem: Environmental > Terrestrial > Soil > Garden | place: USA: California... | reverse complement strand
GGCTGGTGCGCGCAAGTCCCGCCGCCCGAGCCGGTGCCAGAACCAGGAGCGCCGGGTGGAGCCGTGCTGACATACAGCTCCTGCACACCCACGCGCAGGAACCTTTCCGATCGGTCGATCGTCAGGTCTTCCTCCCACGGCTCGCCCATGGACTCCCCCTCCGTCAGAATTGCGTTTTCATCCACGCTGCACGCAACCGACACCCGATGGAGACCCAGATTGCCCCCCGCTTGAAACGAACCCTGAGCGCCTACCGAAGGTTCAAGAGATGGGGTGAGGTCGAAGGACTTCATGCCTCCGTCGGGCTGGAGCGCACGCGCATGAAACTGTGCTCCTCGGACGATCAAACGATTGTCCCAATATGCCTGGGCGCGCACATCCACGCGCGTGCCTGGCCCCACATGGTAAGCGCTGAGCTGAACACGGCAATCTGGGTGGGGAGATTCCACATGCGCCTCCACCAAGGAGCGTTGAACAGAACGGCTGTTTGCTTTGATCTCGAGCGTCCAGGTGCCCGCGGCGGGGTGCTCGACCTGAAACATCTTGATCAATGAGCCCACAGCCACGCCCGGTGAACTCTCCGTCAGGACCACATTTCCAGCCGGGTCCTTCAATTTCATCAGGGAGTCCCAGCTGACATTCGTCACCGTTTCACTGGAGACCAAGACATTGAGCCTGCCTGCGTCGGCTTCGACGGGAATGAGCAGCGCTTGCTGTTCTGGATGGGTGGGGCCACCTGAGGTCTCTCCCAAATCGGGGATCTCGCTCGGATCGATCTCAGTGACTTGACGGAGCACGCCCTCACCCAACTCAACCGCTATGTGCGTCCGATCGAGGACCAAGGCTTCGGACCGTGAACGGACGTAGCTCTCAAAGAACGCCGCGGGCAGTGCCTCCCCCGATTGTCCATCGAACACCTCTGCCCCAGCTCCACCATCACTGGCTTCCTTCATCCGACCAGCCAAGGCGGCCTTGGCCTCATTGGTGGCTGGGACAAAGTAGACGTCAATGCCGCTTTGTACCAGTTCATCCATGACGGGTAAGGGCTCTTCTCCGACATTCGCTATGCCATCAGACATGAGCATGACGGCGCGGTGGCCAGGGTACTGAGCCAGTTGAGCTTGTGCCTCCCGCAAGGCGGGCCCAATTGCGGTTTGATCTTGAGCAACCAGTGCATCGATCTTGGAGTAGTAGTGTTCAACGGTCGTGGTGGGCTCTAGTGGAGCAGCGGTCGCTCCCCCCACTTCCTTGCAGACGCCAAGCTCACATGCTGGCGTCCTTGGTGCGCAAGTGGCGCCACAGGCGCCGCAATGGTTGGGATCGGACTGCAGATCGACACACGAGCCGTCGCAAGAATTGAGTGCGGCGCCTGAACTCGAGCTGCCGCAAGCCGCGGCGCAAGCGCCTTGAAAGCAGACCTGCCCAACCGTACAGACATTGCCGCAAGTGCCGCAATTCTGCACATCCGTGCTGAAGTTGAAACATTCATTAGCGCAAATGTCGGGCGTGCTGCCTCCACAGCGGTTGGCGCCGACGGGTCGGTAAACGTCGATGGGCTCCATCTCGGTGGTGACCACGGAGTTGAAGGTGATGAGCCCCGTCTTGGCGTTGCCCGCTTGTTGCAGGCGCGCAAAATTCTTGGCCGAGTCCCTCATGTAGTCCAACCGCGAGCGCCCCTGTCCACCAATCACATCACTGGTCAGGTTCATGGAGCCAGAGCGGTCGAGCACCATCAAGACCGTGTCCGGAACCCCCACTCCTGCGGTGTCGAAGGTGACGGGAGTTGTGCAGTTGACGGGCGGCGCAGAGTTAGGAGGGAGGTCGCCAGGAGGCATGATCAGGTTGAAGCCTTTGGCGGCGAGTGAGGCTTGCGCACGTTGCCATTCAGAGACCTTGGGCGGCAACGTGCCGGGTGGGCTTCCAGGAGGAATTTCACCATGACGCTGGATGTAGTGTGCCGTTGCCTCATAGGTGAACGTGGGGGCGTTCCACGCCCACTGGCAGTGCTGGGTATCATTGCATTGGCCCAGTTGATCCACTGGAAGCAACTGACCCGGGTTGGCCGGATCCGGCACCGCGCCATAGACACCCGTGCCTGGATAGGCGCCTCGGGCTTGATCCCATTCACTGCGTCGCGCTGTAACATTGGACTTGTTGGTCCAGGTGATCATCTCCAAGTCGTCGAACCGCACTTCGAGCACACTGGCGGGTGCGCCGGAAAGAAAGGCTCCGGTCGTGGAACCGCCAAGCTCGAGGCTACCGCGAGCGCCCGGCACACCATCAACCGACACGACCTGACCAGCCCCGTCAAAGACGAGGTCGAACGTGTCCACCACGCGCAGCGTCTCGAGCGAGCCACCCGCGAACTCGTTCTCAGGCATGGCAAAATGCACGCGCCACAGCTGGCTGGCGATGCGCTCGAAGAACACGCCCAACAAGTGCCGCGAGGGGCCTGGTTCAAACACATCACCCACGTTGCCCAGCGCGTCGATCACCGCAAAGGCCTTGTTCAAGTCCGTGAGTTCCTTGGCTTCTTCCCAGGTCAGTCCATTCAAATCCATGTCGGGGCTGGGATTGCCTCCACATGTATTCCAATCTGCACCGCAATTGGCTTGGCACCCTGGGGGGTTGGAGTTGACCGACAACATGCCTACGTCTTGGCAGCTGCGCAGCGGGTTGAGCACCAGGTCTTCACCCGGTTCACACTCCTCAGTCGACTGCCGAGTGCCATCCCCGCATTGGGCGCTGGGCGAACAGGCGAGCGTATTGAGACTGCAGTTGGGGTTGCACGTCAGCGCGCCGCCAACAAAGCCCAGGGTCGCACACGTCTGGCCGCCAAGTTGAGACCCATCACACATTTCTCCTGCGTCGATTTGCGCGTTGCCGCAGTCGCGCCCAGGCTGTCCAATGGGGGGCTGATTGGCAGGCTGCCCGGGCCATAACCGGGCGCGGAGGACCAAGATCTTTCCGGGTTGGGGAGCGGGACAAGACGCCGCACCACTGTTCTGCAGGAGATCGAAGTTAGCGGCAACCGAAAGCTCACTATTGAGTGTTGGAACATACTCACAGGTGAATGGATAGATGGAACTATCACTGGGACTAGTCGTTAGCTTGTAACTCTTACAATCGTTTAACAGAGCACCACTGCTGTCGATGCCATAGCAGGGGGTATCGGTGAGGAACGGATCGTATTCGGAAGCGGTCTTCCCGTTGTACTGGCACCACGTGTCACTCAACCTGTGCTGCTGCATGAGGGTATTGTTGACGTCAGAGATGTTCCCTGGGTCAAAGCCTGGGCCAATGCCACAGCCTGCGCCCAACCTCTGCGCTTCCTTGTAGCTGTCGCCCAGGTCCAAGATGGAGTGACCAAGCTCTCATCATCACTGACACTCTCTCATCACTGACACTCTCTCATCACTGACACTCTCTCATCACTGACACTCTCTCATCACTGACACTCTCTCATCACTGACACTCTCTCATCACTGACACTGACGGCCATTACGCTTCCGCGCCACTCTCTGAGGTCAACTGACGTGCTCACTTCCCCACAGCCGGCAACCGAGCAACACAAGACTCAGGGTCGCCCTCTACCGTCGAGACTCAACCCAACGCAGTGATCCCCAAGCCGCTGACCCCACCTTCCCCAGAAGCACACCCCGCGCGATGCCTGCTTCGCCATGGCGCGTCACCAAGGAGCACAAACGAAAAAAGGGACCCCGAGCGGGATCCCTTTTTCATTCCGAGCTTCTCTCGAATCACCAACGGTAATGAGCGAACGCCTTGTTGGCGTCGGCCATCTTGTGCGTGTCGTCACGCTTCTTGACGGCAGAACCACGCAACTGTGACGCGTCCACGATCTCAGCGGCCAAACGCTCACGCATGGTCTTCTCACCGCGACCGCGTGAGTAGGTGACCAACCAACGCATACCGAGAGCAACACGACGCTCAGGACGCACTTCAACGGGCACCTGGTAGTTAGCACCACCAACGCGGCGGCTCTTCACCTCGAGCTTGGGCTTGACGTTGTCGAGGGCCTTGCGAAACACCTCCAGCGGCTCTTCTTTGAAGCGCTCACTGATGATGTCGAATGCACCGTACAGGATGCCTTCCGCGGTGCTCTTCTTGCCGCCGGTCATCAAAGAGTTGATGAACTTGGCCACGAGCTTGTCGCGGTACTTGGGATCGGGAGTAATTTTTCGCTTGGGGACTTCGCGTCTACGAGACATTTTCTTCTAGCTCCTAAAAGGTTTTGACCGAGGCTCAGCTCTTGGGGCGCTTCACGCCGTACTTGGAGCGCTTACGGTTACGGTTTGCTTTGTTGGTGCTCGAAGGACCTGCCGCGCCAGAGGCGTCGAGAGTTCCACGAACCACGTGATAACGAACACCGGGGAGATCCTTCACACGGCCGCCGCGAATCAATACGACGCTGTGCTCCTGAAGGTTGTGACCTTCACCCGGGATGTAGCTGATCACTTCCATACTGTTGGTGAGACGAACGCGGCAAACCTTGCGAAGCGCTGAGTTGGGCTTCTTGGGGGTGGTGGTGTACACGCGTACGCATACGCCGCGCTTCTGTGGGCAGGAGCGGAGCGCCGGGGAGTCGGTGCGAGCTTTTTGCAGCTTGCGACCGTTACGAATCAACTGTTGGATAGTGGGCATATTGTTATCTGACGTTGGGTTCTACAATTGCGATCTTCGAGGTTTGATCGCGGGTGTGTACCTTTTTGCCGCTCTCTCCTGATCCCAAACGCGGGACCTGAGACGCCATTTTGAAAATGCACCGTCTTTCAAGAGAGAGACAGGAGTTGCGGCGACCCACCGTGCTGCAATGCATGCAACCCGGACTTGAGTCTTGCCTCCAAGATGCGCGCCCCGATAAAAAGGCCCGCTCCTGGGTGCACCCCCAAGGATTTTGGGGAACGGGAGGGTACTTGCGGTCGACCCCCTGTCAAGCAGGTAAAAACCTAGCTGGGCTTGCATATCACCCCCTACGACGCTCGTGGTCAACCAGGGACCCTGATAGGATGCTCAGCTTTTAACGCGGGGGGCCGGCAGAGAGGCGCTGATCGTGCTGGCGCAGCGTGTCGAGGGCCACTTGAGGGGCGCGCGAAGTCTGGCCGGCGACCTCGAGCGCCAGACCGCCCCGCTCCGCCATCGCCAACAAGGGGGCCTGGTCCTTCGCGAGCGGCGTCGACAAGATCACCGTCTTGGCTCCTCCCGAGAACAGAGCATAGAGCGTGGTGGCCGTGAGCTGCTGGGGCGCGAGGCCCGGCAGATAGGCATGGGCGAACACCGCAGGCTCCCGCAGCATCAGCTGGAAACAGAGCAGGCTTTGTCGTTCATCGCAGAACAATAGAGCAGGACTGCCCGCCACGTGCCGCGGGTACTTGTCTTTGAGAAAAGCCAGCGCCTTTTTCATCCTGTCCTCACTCTCGGGTGCTGCAGGCGTGGCGGCATCAACTTGGGTACAGAGCACATGGACGTCTCGAGGCTGTCTTTGGCGCGCCAGAGCGCAAAGCTCCCCGCTCTGGCTGAAGACGAGCAACACCGGGCGCGGGGTGGTGGCCCCGAGCGCGGGGTAAATCTCCGCGCGAATTTCCGCTGGAGCTCCCAGGTCGACCAACGGTGGAAGCGTTTTCTGCTGCTCTTGGGGAGAAGAACGAGGATCACACGTGCACCCCAGAGCCATGCCGAGGCTCAGGACCGTCACCAGCGCACCCGCCCCCAGCGGGCGTTGCCTCCGAGCTGCATTGCGTGCGCCGCACGCCGCCTCCATCCCTGCCTTCACAGCTGCAGCGTAGCGCGACCGGGCGCGCATTTCATCTAGCTTCAAATTGACCCCAGCATTCCGCGCACACAGAGCGGGGAGTAACAAATATCCCACATCTACCGCCGCGTCGCACATTGGCTCCCAAGCACCGCCAGGTCTTCTACCGCGACGATATCGCCCTACAAAGTTGCCATACGCCCGTGGTTGCGGCAAAACGCACCAGTCCGGGAGCGGAAGTATTCAAGATGGTGGCAAGTGCGACCAATCGCGAGCAAGCTCAATGCCTCAGCTCTTTCTGACGCGGCTTTCGTCGATAAGAAACTGCTCGCTTGTCCAAAACGTTCTGTCTTCCGATGCAACACGATCCTGTCACCGATGTCGTCGAAGTTCGCGCCGGGCTCGTGCTTGGTCGGTATGAGCTGTTGACACCCATCGCGGCGGGAGGAATGGCCCAAGTTTGGGCGGCCCGCCTCAGAGGTGCGCGCCAGTTTCAAAAGATCGTCGCCGTCAAAACCATGCTGCCCAAGCTGAGCGAGGACGCACAGTTTGAGCAAATGTTTCTAGATGAAGCTTCCCTGGCTTCTCAAATCCGTCACCCCAACGCCGTAGAGATTATGGATTTGGGAGAGGCGCACGGCATCCTGTACTTGGTGATGGAGTGGATCGACGGCGTCCCCCTCAATCACTTGATGAAAGCAGCCAAAATACGCGGCGGCGTGCCCCTACCCATCGCGGCGCGTATCGCCATGCAGGCGTGCGCTGGGCTGCATGCGGCGCACGAATTGCATGACGAACGTGGGCGTCCGGTGGGCTTGGTCCACCGCGATGTGTCGCCCCAAAATTTGCTGGTGACCTATGACGGGGTCACCAAAGTGGTGGACTTCGGCGTCGCCAAAGCGACGGCACTGGGGACTGCTGCCGTGACCCAGGCCGGCCAGGTCAAGGGCAAAGTCAGCTACATGGCACCAGAGCAAGTCAACGGCGAGGGACTTGACCGGCGCGCTGATGTCTTTGCGCTCGGCATCGTGCTGTACGCTCTCACCACCGGCAAGCATCCGTTTCGTCGCGAGTCGGAAGCGGCCACCATGTACAACATCTGTTCGAAAGATCCGGTGGTTTCCCCCAGCAGCGTGATCGAGGGCTATCCGGCAGAGCTGGAGCGGATCTTGCTCAAAGCCCTGGAGAAAGAACGCGACAAGCGCTTCTCCTCTTGTGATGAGATGTTGCGCGCTCTGGATGCATTGCCCTCGCACCTGCGGGTTGGGTCCGACGCGGACGTCGGCCATTTCGTCCGCGAACTCAAGGCTGAGCGCCGTGCCGAACAGAAGCGCCGCATCGATGAGGCCCTTGCGCGTGCCGATGCCTCACCCAGTGGCGCCTGGGCCGCCGCCGAGCTGACGGGCCGCGTGTCCGTAACGACGACCCCCGACTTGTCCGGAGTGACCGGCGGGATGGAGAGACAGGCGTTGCGCAATCGCTGGATCGGCGCGGCGGGCTTGGTGGCGCTTGCGATTTCAGGCGGCGTCTTGGCCGCGGTCATGCTGAGCCGTAACCCGCCCGCGACTCAGGAAGTGCGCGTCATCGACGCGGCCGAACCCCCTGCACCGGGCAGTGCCGCGCCCCAAGGTCCCGCTCATCCGGCAGGTGAGCCTGCGGGCGAAGTCACCCTCGATCAATTGCCTCCCGCCGTCGACAACGTGCAGAAGGCCCGCCCTGCTCCGGCAGCTCCACAGCCCGACACGACCTCGGAGCGCCCCAGCACCCCGGTTGATCCAGGGCCCCGCACCAACAAGCCGCAAGCGCCGCCCAAGCAGAACAACGACTGGAAGTACGGACCCGGGTTCTGAGCGCGATTGCAGCTGAGAACGGCCCGGCTGATCAGAACGTGCCCACCAGATTGATCCCCACTTCACGGGAGGAAACACTGGGCAACACCAACGTGCGCGTGGCCTGGACACTTGAGTTGGTGGAGCGACCTACACGGCCCGCCTGCAGAACCGTGCGACCGGTCTCAAAGTGTGCGCTCCTCTTCGAGCGCTTGGCATCAAGGTAATACATCACGGCGCCCGTGCCGACCGCAGCGAGCCCCACGCCCAAGCTGGCCCAGCCTGCAATCTCCAGCGCGCGGGCGCTGTCGTACAGACCCTGTGCCTTGTCGAGGTCGTCGCCCTGCAAGTCCGCACAATCGGTGCCATCGCAGATCTCCTTGACCTTACCCGCGTTCACCTGACTGACCCCGAGCAGCGTTCCACCCACTATGCTGAGCACGATGCCACTGCCGCCCACGATCCAAGGCAACGCACCAAACTGCGGCTGGGGCTTGCTGGGGGCAGAAGCGGGGACAACCACTGGCTCTACTTCCGCCGGCGGCGTCTCCTGCAAGACTACGCTGAGCGTCTCCGTGGAGCCTTCGACAACCGTCACCGTCTGCTGAAAGTTCTCGTACCCGGGAGCTTGGGCAATGACGCTGTGCGGTCCAGGGTTGAGCGGCACCTCTACGCCGATGGAGGCCTGCCCGAGTGCAACGCCATCCAGTTCGATGGTTGCGGCCTCCGCACCTTCACCTCGCTCAATGATGAGTTTGGGAATACGTGCCTTGAGCTCATCGATCGACGTCTGCACCTCAGCGATGAACTCCGCGGGCATTGGGTCCCCCGTTCTCATAGCAAGCTCATACCCGCCCAAGGCGGCCACGAGTTGACCCAAGTTCTCTTCGCAGCTGGCGATATGATAACGCACCTGGGCTGTCATCTTGACCGCACCCACTTCGCGGAACAGTTTGAGCGCGCCCGCATAGTTGCTGGCCTGCTCCAACTCGATCGCTCGTTGAAACTTGGAGCGCGCCTCAATCAGCGGATCTGTCTCTTGCGCGTAGGATGGCTCGGCCGTGCCCAGCGTCGCGGTAGTGAGCGAGGCCGCCAAGAGCGCGCGAACTACGAAACCATGAAGTGCTGTAACCAAAGCGGGACGAAGACAGGAAGGGCGCATGCGGCTCGGCACCAATGGTATCCCCTGCGGGCTCGTCTCTCAATCGCGTGAGGCTTCGTTTGCGCTTGAGCCAAGGGGCCGTTTGATAAGTGCTGACCCGACACCTACAAATCTGACTGCGATGCACGACGCTGGCGACAATGTAGGGCAAGCCGCACGCGCCGTGGTCATCATGGGACCGGCAGGCGCGGGGAAGACGACGGTCGGGCTGCAGCTGGCGACGCACGTCGGGGCGCAGTTCATCGACGCGGATGCGTATCATTCGGCCGACAACATCGACAAGATGCGGCGTGGCCAAGCCCTGACCGATGAGGATCGCTGGTCGTGGCTCGAGCAACTGCGGCAGCTTCTCCACAGACCGGAAGCGAACGCGCGCCTGGTGCTGGCCTGTTCCGCCCTCAAGGCAAGCTATCGTTTTATCCTGAGCCAGAACGACCCGGCCATTGTCTTTGCCTGCCTACTCGTTCCTCATCATGAGCTGGCTCGCCGACTCGCCGCGCGCACCGGACATTTTTTCGATCCGGCTTTGCTCAAGACGCAAGTTGATGCACTCGAGGTGCCCATCGGTTGCACATTCGACGGAACGCTCAGCTGCGAGCAGCTGGTCATTGCCATTGCGTCATACGCGCACTGGACAGCGTACGCCGCGCCAGGAGTTGTTGCGCAGTGAAGGGCAAGCAAAAACGCTGATGCTCAAAGCAAGCACAACGACGTACCTGGTCAAACGCAAGCTTGTGCTAAAGTGCACGAAGTCGATGGCCCTCCTGATGTTACGATTGGGTTTTCGGTGCCCCGCTGCCGTCCATACTGCCTCGCCTGTGCTTCATGATGTGCGCGTGCGGCGCCTGCTGGTGGTGGTCAGTCTGCTCGGTGAGCTCTGCGCCTGCAGTCCCCCGGCCCCCCAGGCGCCCGCCAAAGACGTGGTCATCTCTGCGCCAGCCGCTGCGCCCTCCCCAAGCGCGCCTAGCCCCCCACCCAGCAAGCGTGCGGCGGCCCATCAAGCGGCCCTGCAGGCCATGCTGGACTCGGGCTTCGGGTACCGCACAGACCGCGATCATCAAGCGCGCTTTCCTCTGCCTGATCGCAAGAACTGGTTGCGCGTACGTTTCAGCATGATCGAGCATTTCACCGGCTTCAGTTACGGTGAGGACGAGCACAGTTTGGCCATCGCGGTCGTGCAACCGCTTGCGAAAGATGACCCCACGACGAGCGCCGCCTGCATCCAGCGCTTTGAGGAGGACGCCCGCAGTCAGGTGAGCGAGTTGGGAGGCCACCTGGGTCCCACCGCCACCACGATGCGCAAATGGCAGAAATTTCCGCTGGTGGTTCGCACGGCGACCGGTGACATCGACATCTTGTTCAAACACTATCGAGCGGCGCTGGCTTGGACTGGTTTCCCGGCCTACCCAGGGCACTGTATGATCTATGCGGTCGTCATTCCTTATGCCGAGGAGGACAAGGAGCTCGCCTTGCTGCTCAGGGAACGCTGGCTCGATGGGTTCAAGAAGTTCAAACCGCTGACGGAATCGGCGCCGTTCCGCCACCCCAAATGACGCGGATCGGTCGCGAGTGATCGAAACCCCGCGCTTGTACATTCATGACACCGATGATCGAGCCTGATCGCGCCAGACTTCCGGTTCTTTGGATGAGACGTCCGTGGCGGACGCTACGGCCGACAACGACCCGCCTGCTGGTCGTGGCCTTGCTCGCCGCGTGCGCATGCAGCCAGGCGAGCCCCACCCAAGACGACTGCGCACAGTCGGGGCCACCTTGCGCACCGAGTGGCGGCGCCGCAACAAGCGCTGACGGCGGGGCTCCGGGCTCCGGTGGAGGTGCAGCGAGCGGTGGCCAGGATCACGTCGGCGCAGGTGGCGCTAGCTCGGCTGGCGGCAGGACAGGGGCGGGCGGATCTGCGGTCAGTTCCGGCGGATCGGGCCCCAGCGCTGGTGGAAGCTCAGCGGGCACGGGCGGCGCGTTCGATCCGGCGTTCATATTGGGCGCGGACGTCTCCAGCGCGCAAGAATCGTCCGCCACTTACGTGGACACGGATGGGCAAACCAAGCCCCTCCTCGACGTACTCAAGAACCACGGCTTCAATTACATCCGCCTGCGGACCTTCGTCGATCCTGGAGCGCCTTATGGGTACGCCTCGAGCGAAAACGGATGCAGTGGCAAGAGCGAGGATTATGGTGACCAGGCGCATGTGATCGCGTTTGCTCAGCAGATCAAGGCCGCGGGTTTGGGCTTCCTGCTCGACTTTCACTACAGTGACGTGTGGGCCGACCCGGGCAATCAGATCATTCCGGAGGCGTGGCGTGACGCACCTGACATCGACGCGCTCGCCGCGCTGGTCAGCGACTACACCAAGCAAGTGCTCACCGCCGCTGTCGCTGCTGGCGCGCGACCAGACATGGTCCAAGTGGGCAATGAAATCACGCCCGGCATGTTGGCCCATATCCCCGGGCCCAATACGGATTGTTGGGGCAACAATCCCAGCTCGGCGCCCGTAGGTGGGAGCGCGGCCAATTGGAATCAGTTGGCCACCTTGCTCAAGGCTGGGATCGCGGCGGTGCGGGAGGTGGACCCGTCGATCCAAGTCATGCTCCACATCGAGAACACCGATGACCTGAACGGCGTGCGGTCTTGGGTTCAAAACGCCACCTCCCGCGGGGTCGAGTTCGATGTGCTCGGGCTTTCTTGTTACACGGCCTTTCAAGGGCAGCCCAGCGTTTGGGAAAATACCTTCAGCCAAATGGCAGCTGAGTACCCGGAGCTGAAGTTTGCGATCGCTGAGTACAACGCCGCGCGCAGCGAGGCGAACACGATGATGCAACAGCTGCCAAACGGTCGCGGGCTCGGCACCTTCTTCTGGGAGCCGACGCTCAGCGGTGAATGGGGAGATGCGCTATTCACTTGGCAGGGCAATCAACAAATTGCGATTGCGGAAGACTTTGCTGAATTTGATGAGCTTGGTTTCTAGGAAGGGCGACGTGAACCTACGGCGTCTCGGCGCCTAGCTCATGGATTTGCGCCGAGCCTGCGACCCTTGTCTTCCAATTTGCGCGCACCTGAGGGCGCCAGGCTAGGACGCGCAGCCACACCCTTGCCCAAGGACCCACTTGGGTCCAAGAGCGGCGCGACACTGCCAACGAGCCAAACCTGCGCGGCGCAGCTGACCCCACAAAAAGCTCACAGCCGACGTCCCTGGGGAGTCGGCTGCAACTTCTACCTTTAGACCACGAACTTAGAGCAAGTCAGCGTAGATGACCAAGCCGAGCACGGTGCCAAACCACGTCTTCTGGACGTCGTCGCCCTCGAGATTGGTGTACACGTCCTCGCTGGCCACTTGGATGCGGTTGTCCCAACGGAGCACCACGTTCTCGACATCAGGCACCGGCTTGACGTCCAAGGTGAGCGTACCAGTGATCAGGCTCTCTTTGCCGTCGGTTGAGCCGTAACCCAAAAAGCCGTTAGCCGTGGACAGGTACTCGCCGCGCAGCGCTACACCGAACGCAGGAACGAATTGGTATCCGAGAGCCAAGCTGGCACCCCAGAAGTCTGTGGCCTCGTAACCCACGTTCACGTCAAAGTTACCAACCAAGCTGAAGTCACCGGCATTGACGGTGGCGACCACGTCGATGAACGTATCAATGAAGCCCCCGTTGTTGACGGTGGTGTCCGGCTTGAGCGACTGCAGAGCGCCGGCCAAAATGCCGAAGTAGTCGTTGCTGTAGCCTAGCTGCAAGCCTGCGTTGATGGCGCCCCGGCCAAGGTTGGACTTGTTGGCATCGTTGGCGACTAACACACGACCGACGAAGCCACTGTTTTCGTACGCCATGCGAATACCCGTGTGCCAGAAGGGTTGCATGTTGAAGTACAGTTCGCCGCGCGTGTAGTTGAGGTTGTTCCAACTCTCCGCGACTTCAGCCCCGTAGATGGTGCCGAAGGCGCCCACATCGATCGACAGGCCTTCTGCCGGGCGCAGCGTTGCGTAGGCATTGGTGATACCAATGCCGCTTGTGTTGCCGAGCGTCCCGACATTATAGATCGGAACAGCGTCACCCATACGGATGCTTCCCGTGACGGCCCAGATGCCGCCGTCGTAGCCCAAGTCTGCACCGAGCCAGCTGATACCAAAGCCGCTCTCTTGTGTTCCGGTGGGACCATTGAGCGAATAGACATCGCCGGCGCTAGCTCCGACTGCAGGGGTGCCCGACTTGCTCGTCTGCCAACCCATCCACGCATCCGCAAACACAAACAACGAGGCCCCTCCTTCCTCTTCTTCTGCTTCCTCTGCTGGCGCTTCTTCCGGCGCAGCGGCCGCGGGTTCCTCCGCAGCAGGCTCGGGCTCCGGCGCGGGCTCGGGGGTCGCTTCGGGCTCGGGGGCCGCCTCGGGAGCAGGGGCAGTGGCCTCAGCGGTGGGGGCGGGGACTTCGGCGGTTGCTTCGGCCGTCACCTCCTGAGCGAACGTGGTGCTGCTAAGGAACGACAGGCCGGCCAAAGAGGCCGAGGCAAACAAAGTGGGCTTGATCTTCATCTTTCGGTTCACTCCATTCAGGTCGAATCAAGTCGCGAAACTCATGGGAGTGGCAGCAGGGGAACTGCCATGCGACGCCCTTTGGCTTAGCCGTGCCAATGTTGCCGAATCATGTCTGAGCCTTTTCGCGAGTCTCGGTTGACGAAATGCACCGGCAAGAAATCGTAACCTTCTAGAATTGCTGAGTTTTTAAAGTTCATTTTGGCGCGTACGCGGCGCCGATTGTTTCGTACCTATTTCACCTGCAAACGCGGAGACGCACTCAGACGTGCAGTATCTCTCGCCTGATGCGGTCTACTTTTGGGGCCAATCGCGCGGCGACGACAGCTCTATTCCTTCGAAATCATGGCGAGAACCCGCCGGGCCAGAGGCCAGCTTGACCAGCTGCACACCTAGGGGCAGATGTACCCTCACTCATGAATCTGCCGCTGGTTCACCGCGCGCCCTCCCCCGCGGATTTTGCGCATCTCGACCTGGACGAGGAAATTCGCCGCCTCAAGCGCGAGCGCAATGCCGTATTTCTAGCTCACTACTACCAGGACAGTGAGATCCAGGACCTAGCTGACTTCATCGGTGACTCACTGCAGCTGGCCCAGGCGGCCAAGAAGACCACCGCCGACGTCATCCTCTTCGCGGGGGTGCACTTCATGGCCGAGACGGCCAAGATTCTCAACCCGAACAAGACTGTTTTGGTGCCCGATATGGCCGCAGGTTGTTCGCTGGCTGATGGCTGTCCGGTGGACCAATTCATGGCGTGGAAGGCCCGCTATCAAAACGCCTACACCATCAGCTACATCAATTGCACCGCTGCCGTGAAAGCAGAGACCGACTTGATCTGCACCTCCTCCAATGCAGTCAAGATGGTGCAGTCAGTTCCGAAGGATAAGCAGATCCTGTTCGCGCCGGATCGCAACTTGGGTCGTTACCTGATCAAGGCCACCGGACGCGACATGGTGCTGTGGCCTGGCAGCTGCATTGTCCATGAGACATTTTCGCTCAAGCGCTTGCTGGAGCTCAAGCACAAGCACCCCGGGGCCAAGATCATTGCCCATCCTGAATGTGAAGAGCACATCCTGGATGAGGCGGCGTTCATCGGGTCCACCGCCGCATTGTTGAAGTATGTCAGCCAAGACGATGCGAGCACGTACATCATCGCCACCGAGAGCGGCATCTTGCATCAGATGCGCAAAGCAGTCCCTCACAAAACGCTCATTGCCGCACCGCCGGAGAACGAGAGCTGCAATTGCAATGAGTGCCCGTTCATGCGGCTGAATACACCGGAAAAGGTCTATCTCGCGCTGCGGGATATGCAGCCAGAACTCATCATGGACCCGGTAGAGCGGGAGCGCGCCCGCGCACCCATCGAGCGCATGCTGGAGCTTAGTTTTTGAGGGGGCAGCGCCCCCTCCGTCAGCCGAAGTGAATTCGGCTTCCTCCTCCCCACGTTCCGCCGGCTGCAGTTCATTCCAGCTGCAGTCCGGCGCCTCCTACATAGTCGGCGGCGGTTTTCCGCGTCTCGTCGCTGCGCGACATCGTGGGGGCTTGTTCGCGAGAGCCCTGTTGCGGATGAGGCCAGTGCAGTTTGATCCACCAGGCAGGAGCGGAGGGCGGTGCACTGGGTTGCCGACGACCGGAGGCTCGACTGACGGTCTCCTCGGTAAGAAATTGCCGACCGGAAAAATAGGGCTCGCGTCTAACCTACCTTTCCACCGGCTCCGTCCGTC
>Ga0315912_10003682_pt1 | contig 15029 bp, 10 predicted proteins | sample VfabasoilMG_FD_204469 | JGI IMG/M metagenome (GOLD analysis project Ga0315912, IMG submission 204469) | Garden soil microbial communities collected in Santa Monica, California, United States - V. faba soil | ecosystem: Environmental > Terrestrial > Soil > Garden | place: USA: California... | reverse complement strand
GCACCCAGTGCCATGCGGATGCCGATCTCCTGCGTGCGCTGGGCGACCGAGTAGGCCATGACGCCGTACAGGCCGACGCCGGCGATGACCAGCGCGAGCACGGCGAACACGCCCATGAGCGAGCCGAACAGCTTCTGTGTCCACACGGCGAACTGGATCGACTCGTGCAGCGTCCGCACCTCGGTGAGCGGCACATCCGGCGCGTACTGCTGCATGACCTTTCGCAGCGGCGTGCTGAGCGCCAGCGGGTCACCGTTCGTATGCAGCACCCAGGTCATGGTCTGGTCGGGCTCCTGGAGGTGCGGCACGAACATGGAGTGATTGGTCCGCTCGTCGTCCTCGAGGTTCTGCGGGATGTCGGCCACCACGCCGATCACCGTCCGCCAGCCGAGCTTGCGCTCGTCGTTCGTGGTCTTGAGCCGCTTGCCGAGCGGGTCCTCGCCGGGCCACATCGTCTTCGCCAGCGAGCGGTTCACGATCACCACCGACTGGCCGCCGGGTGCATCCGAGTCGGAGAAGTCACGCCCGGCGTGCAGCGGGATCCCGATGGACTTGAAGTAGCCCGGGGAGGCCTCGGTGAAGTTCACACGCAGCGGCCGTTCGGGGTCGGTCCGCGTACCCGTCTCGCCCACGATGCGCGTGTTCCAGTCGTTCTGGCTCAGCGGCAGCACGTTCACGATCGAGGCGTCATTCACTCCCGGCAGGTCGCGCACCACGGGCAATGTCTTGAGTGTCCACTCGCGACGCGTCGAGTCGTTCGGCCAGGTCGCGATCGGCAGGAAGAACTGCGCGGTGAGCACGCCTTCGGAGCGCACGAGGCGCTCGCTGTCCATCCGGCTGAACAGGCTGCGGATCATGAGCCCGGAGGCGACCAGCAGCGTGAGCGACAGGGCGACTTCCGCCACCACGAGACCGCTGCGCAGCCTGCCGCGCGAACGGCTCGCCCCCGCCTGGCTGCTGCCTTCGCGGATGGCCTCGGACAGGCGCGTGTCGGACGCCTGCAATGCCGGCAGCAGTCCGAACGCGACCGCGGCCAGCGCCGTCACCCCCACCGTGTACGCAAGCACCGGCAGGTCGATGCTGAACTTCATCCAGAACGGGATCTCGAGCGGGATCATGCCGATCCACAGCCGGTTGCCGACATGCGCCAGCAGCGTGCCCGCCACCGCACCCACACCCGCCAGCAGCAGACTCTCGGTGAGCAGTTGACGCACGACCCGGCCGCGCGAGGCGCCGAGCGCCAGGCGCACGCTCAGCTCGCGCTTGCGCGCCGCGGCGCGGGCCAGCATGAGGTTGGCGACGTTGGCACAGGCGATGAGCAGCACGAACACCACGGCCGTGGACAGGATGGTCATCATGACGCGGATGCCCGAGCGCCAGTCCTCCGCGAACGGGTTCACTCGCGAAGTCCAGCCCTTCATCGGCTTCGGGTTGTCCTGGACGATGCGCGCGTAGATCGCCGCGACCTCCGCCTCGGCCTGCTTCCGGGTGACCCCGGGCTTCAGCCGGGCCGTGAGCGACAACAGGTGGTCCTCGCGAGCCAGCGCCTCGTCCGGCTTGATGGACATCGGGATCCAGAGGTCCTCGGTCTCGGGCCAGTTGAAGTTCGGCGGCAGCACGCCGACGATCGTCCGCACGCGCCCGTTCAGCTTGAGCGAGTCGCCGAGCACGTCCCTCCTGCCCTCGAACCGCCGCTTCCACAGCCGGTCGCTGATCAGCACCGGGCCCCAGTTCTTGCCGTACGTCTCCTCGTCACGCGTGAAGTTCCGTCCCAGCTGCGGCTGGATGCCGAGCGCGGGCAGCATGCCGGCGGTGATGTTGGCGGCCTGGAGCTGCTCCGGCTCCTCGCCGATGGTGACCTGGGCGCGGATGTCGTAGAAGCCACCCACCTGCTCGAACGACTTCGCCTGATCGCGCAGCTCCTGGTAGTTGAGCCACGACACGCCGTCGCCCTTGATCTCGCGTGTCTTGTTCACCTCGCGCACGGCCATGACCCGCTCGAACTCCGGCAGCGGCCACGGGCGGAACATGATCCCGTAGACCATGCAGAAGATCATCGTGTTCACGCCGATGCCGAGCGCCAGTACCGTGACGACCACGGCGCTGAACCCGGGGGCACGCCGCAGCGAGCGAAGCGCGAAGCGAATGTCCTGGAGCAGGATTTCCATGGAGACTCCTATTCGTGGCGCAGGGCCACGACGGGGTCCACGCGCACCGCGCGCGCGACGGGAAGCCAGGCGGCGAGAACCGCGCTGGCAGCGAGGATGAGGGTGACGCCGGCGAATGTGGGTGGATCGTCGGGCCGCACGCCGAACAGCATGCCGGCCATGAGGCGCGTGAGGCCGTATGCCGCGGCGAGGCCGATGCCGACTCCCATCAGCGTGAGCCGCGTGGCCTGGCCCATGACCAGGCGCTGCACGTCGGCGCGCGCCGCGCCGAGCGCCATGCGGATGCCGATCTCACGCGTGCGCTGCCCCACGGTGTACGCCATGACGCCGTAGATGCCGAGCGCCGCGATGAACAGCGCCAGCGCCGAGAACACGCTCATGAGCTGCGCGTAGAGCCGGGTGTCCCACAGCGCGCGCGCGACGTGCTCGCGCATCGAGCGCAGGTTGTAGATGGGCAGGTTCGGGTCACGCGCCCGCAGCAGCTGGCGCACGACCGGGGCCAGTGCCGCGGGCGGACCGTCGGTGAGGATCGCCCACGTCAGCGTCTGGCGCTTCGACTGCGGATGCGGCGTGAGTACTTCGGCGATGCGCTTGCTCGACGCGTCCACTCGCTGCCGGACATCCGAGACGACGCCGACGACGGTGGAGTACTCCTTCTCGCCCCCGACCTTGAGCCGCTTGCCGATCGCGGACTCTCCCGGCCACAGCTTCTTCGCAGCTGACTGATTGAGCAGCGCGGCGAAGCGACCCGGCTCACCGTCGGTCTCCTCGAAGTCCCGGCCCTCGATCAGCGACAGGCCGATGCTCTTCAAGTAGCCGGGCGTGATGACGTTGTAGGCGACGATCGGCATGTCGGGGCTCTTGGGCGGGTCGATGCCCTCGCGCTCCACGCTCACCGTCCAGTTGCTCGTGCCGAGGTGCAGGTTCAGCACGCCACCGACACTCTTCACGCCCGGCAGCCCGGAGAGCGACTGGCGGAACTCGCGGAAGAACTGCACGCGCTGATCCTCGTTCGGGTAGAGCGCCACGGGCAGCGTCACCGAGGCGGTCAGCACCCGGTCGGTGTTGAGCGCGTTCCGCTGCTCGTGCATGCGCAGGAAGCTCCGGATCATGAGCCCGGAGCCGATCAGCAGCACCACGGCCAGCGCCACCTCCGCGACCACGAGCGTGTTGCGCATGCGGTTGCGCGCGCGCGAATCGCCGCCGCCGGGGGTTCCCTCGCGCAGCGGGCTCAGCAGGTCGCCGGCCGTCACGTGCAGCGCGGGAGCCAGGCCGAACAGGATCCCGGACACGATCGAGACCGCGACCACGACGGCCACGACGCCGGGATCCAAGCGGAAGTCCATCCAGTACGGCGTCTCGACCGGGATGCTCGCCAGCGTGAAGCGCATGCCCCACTCGCCGAGCAGCACGCCGAGCACGCAGCTGACCAGCGCCAGCAACACGCTCTCGGTGAGCAGCTGCCGCACCACCCGCCAGCGCGTCGCACCCATGGCGACGCGCACACCCAGTTCGCGAACGCGGCCGGTCGCGCGGGCGAGCAGGAGGTTCGCCACGTTCGCGCACGCGATCAGCAGCACGAACGTCACCGCGAGCGCCAGCAGCAGCAGCATCGGCCGGATCTCCTCGACCTGGCTCTCGTGCAGGATCGTCGGGCGGAACGTCGTGGCCTTGTTCGTCGACACGTAGTCCTTTTCGAGCACGGCCGCGATCTGCGCGAGCTCGACGCTCGCCTGCGCCAGCGTGACACCGGGCTTGAGCCGGGCGATGACGTCCAGGTAGTGCGCGCCGCGCACGTCGGAGGTGTCGTTCGTGGCGAGCGGGATGAACACATCACTCGCCTCGGGGAAGCGGAAGCCCGCGGGCATCACACCCACGATCGTGCGCACGCGCCCGTTCACCCGCAGCGTGTGGCCGACCACGGCGGAGTCGCCCTTCAGCAGCTCCCGCCACAGCCGGTGGCCGACCACGACGGGAACGATGTCCGCGCCCGTCTTGCACTCGGCGGCGGTGAACCAGCGGCCGAGCATCGGCTGGATGTGAAGCGCCGAGAGCAGCGCGTCGCTCGTCAGCGTGGCCGTGTAGCGCTGCGGCGAGTCACCGTCGGCGATGTAGGCGCCGGTCTCGGTGTACATCGCGAGCGACGTCAGCGTCTTGCTGCGTTCGCCGATGTCCCGCGAGTCGGGCAGGGACATGCTCGAGCCATGCCCGGGTTCGCGCGTGTCGTAGGCGTCGATCGCGACGATGCGGTGCGCGTCGGGGAACGGCAGCTCCGCGAACAGGATCGCGCGCAGCACCGAGTAGATCATGGAGTTGACGCCGATGCCGAGCGCCATCATGACCACGATGGTCAGCGCGAATCCGGGTGTGCGCCGCAGCGAGCGGAACGCGAAACGGATGTCCTGCAGCAGGGTATCCATGGGCGATCGAGTGTCCTGGGTGAGCGGGGAGCCCGGGTTCGGACGAAGGCGTGCCTCAGTGCCCTCGCTTCTCGTCCACGACGCGGCCGTCGAACAGCTGGATCGTGCGCTGCGCGTACTTCGAGAACCGCGAATCGTGCGTGACCATGCAGATGGTGCTGCCCTGCTGGTGCAGGTCGCGCAGCAGGTCCATCACCGCCTCGCCGTTGCGCGAGTCGAGGTTCCCGGTGGGCTCGTCCGCGAGCAGGATGAGCGGGTCGCCCGCGAGCGCACGCGCCACGGCGACACGCTGCTGCTGGCCGCCCGAGAGCTGGCTCGGCAGGTGACGAGAACGGTGCGCCATGCTGACGCGCTCGAGGGCTTCGCCCACGCGGCGCTTGCGCTCGGTCGCCGCCATGCCGCGGTAGGTGAGCGGCAGTTCGACGTTCTCCGCCACGGTCAGGTCGCCGATCAGGTTGAAGCTCTGGAAGATGAACCCGATCTCGCGATTGCGGATGCGCGCCCGTTCGGTGAAGCCGAGCGACTGCACCGGCTTGCCGTCCAGCCAGTACTGGCCGTCCGTGGGGGTGTCGAGCAGGCCCAGGATCGAGAGCAGCGTGGACTTGCCGCAGCCCGACGGACCCGAGATGGAGACGTACTCGCCGCGCACGATCTCGAGGTGCACGCCCGAGAGCGCATGCGTCTCGACCTCGTCGGTGTAGAACACCTTCTTCACGTCCTCCAGCCGCAGCAGTGAACGCCCCGCCTCGGTCCTGGTGCTGCTGTCAGCCGTCACTCGGTCGTTCGTGATCACGGTCATATCTCCTCCCCAGGGGAGCGTTGAGTTCACGGCACCTGCGATCGTGGCCGCCCGCGGTCGTCCCGCACGCGGACCACGACTACTGCAACTTGACCCGGTCCACGGAATCCCACCGAGACATCTCCGACAGGATGACCTGGTCGCCGGGTTTCAGGCCCTTCTTGATCTCGATGGCGTTGGCGGAACCCCGTCCGAGGTCGACCTGGACGCGACGCGCGTGGCGGCCGTCGCTCTCGAGCACGAACAAGCCCACGGTGCTCTCGCTCGAGCCGTCCGCGGGCCGGCCCACATACGTCACGTCCGGCAGCCGCTCGATCTCGATGGTCGCGTCCACGGTCAGGTCGGGCCTCGCGCCGCGAGGCAGGTCGCTGTCGAACTCGATGTCCACCGACACGGTGCCGTTGAGCGCCGCCGGGTCCACGCGCGAGACGTGGCCCTTGACGACACCGTTGCGCGTGTCCACCTCGGCCAGGAGTCCCAGTGCGAGGTCGCGCGCCTGCGTCTCGGGCACGCGCACCACGGCCTTGAGCCGCTCCTCCCCGGCGACGCGCGCCAGCTCCTGGCCCGGGTTCACCCACTGGCCGGGCTGGAGCGAGAGCGACTGCAACACGCCCTTCTGGCCCGCACGCACGGTCATGGACGCCACGCGCTCCTGCTGGAAGCGCGAGATGGCGCGCAGGCGCTCGACCTCGGACTGGCGCAGCACGAGTTGCGCCTTGAGCGACTCGGTGAACAGCGCCAAGCGCTGCTTCTCGCTCTCGTGCCGCTCGCGCGCCTCGTCGAGGTTGTCGCGCGCGCGGTCGATGTCCATGGACGACGTGAGCCCCTCGGCGGAGAGCCGCTCGGCCACCTTGAGTGCGCGCTCGGCCTCGTTGGCCGCACGCCGCGCTTCGGCCAGGCTGGAGAGTGCTGCGAGCCGCTGGCCCTCGAGCGAGGAGCGCAGGCTCGCCAGGTCGGCTTCCGCCAGCTTCACCTGCCGCTCGGCATCCAGGGCCTGCAGCTGCACATCGGGGTTGCTCATCTCGAGCAGCACCGTGCCCGCCTCGCAGCGGGCTCCGGCGCGCACGAGCACGCGATCCACGCGGCCGGCGGTGAGTGCTGAAACGACACGAAGGTCCTCGGGCACGAGCGTGCCATTGCCACGCACCTGCCGCAGCATCTCGCCCTGCTTCACGGTGTCGATCCACAGTGTGGAGCGTTCGATCGAGGGCGCGGCGGGGCGCAGCCGGGCGAGCCCGACGGTGGTCACCACCACCAGCAGTGCGATGGCGATGATCCACGGGGTCCGGTTCACCTTCGGCTTCTGGCGAGGAATGTCCATGGGTCCCGTGAGAAGGCGTTCGGTTCGTGACACCGGCGCCGGTCGCGCACCCACCCTGCCTGGCGGGCACTCGACCGGCGCGCGTGACTCGGAAGACGCCGCCGGTTCACTGGAAGAATCGGGCCAGACCGATGGAAGGCCGCAAGCGCTTGCGCGCGAACGTGCTCGTCGCGCGATGCCGGGTCGGCGGCGAGGGCACGACGTCCGCTCGTGGGACCACGCGTCCCACAACCGGACACTCACCCGCGAGTGAATGGCAGAGGGTGGAGCCCGGCTCCCGCGCCGCAAACACGAACCGCCGCCCGGGGAGAGTCGGGCGGCGGTTCCGGCGTTCGCGCGTGGCGCGTCAGTCGAGCGGCGTGGGCGGTGGCGGCGGGGTCTCGGGTGTGGGCGGGGCTGGTGGCGCGGTCCGGCGCCGCTCGGTGTCGCGGGCCTTCGCCTGGCGCTCGAGCCGGCGGGCGCGATCCATCTCGCCGCGACCGCGCAGTTGGTAGACCCGCGCGCTGTCGAGCGCGGCGCGGCGCGAGGCCAGCACTTCGCGCTGGATGGCCAGCACCTTCACGACCTCTTCCTCGGACGCCAGGCGGATGAGCCCGGCGAACGACTCCAGCTCCACCTCGGGAGCGGTCGATGCGGTCACCGCGTTCGGCGTACGGGGCGTGCGCGGCGGGCGCGGTGTGGACGGCGCGGTCGGCGGCGTGGGCGGGTCGGGCACCGCGACGCCGTCCTGCATGACGAACCGGAAGTGCTTCCCGCGCGCACGAGGCGTCCACGAGGACGTGGGCATGGGGATGCTGGACTCCACCTTGCCCTGGAACGACGACATGGACACTTTCACGTGCTGGTCGCCGGGCATCGGCACGATGAGCTTGCCGTTGTGCGACGAGAACATGTAGCGCCCGCGCGGCTCGTAGCCCGACGCGAAGTAGACGCGGCCGTTCACCGTGCTGGCGTCCACGTTGGGCGACTTCACCTTCACGAGCTGGATGTCGCCGTTGATCGTCTGCGCCTCGACCGGCCCGGTCACGCGCACGATGCGCACGACACTGTTGATGGATCCGGCCGTGACCGTGCCGCGCACGTCGCTGACGTGGACCTCGCCCTCGACCGAGTGGACCTCGAGCGGACCCTGGCAGCCGTCCACGGAAACGTCGCCGCGCATGCTCTGCGCGCGCACCGAGGACTGCATGCCACTCACGGTGATGTCGCACTCGATCCCCTCGAGCTCGAGCGGCAGCCATGTCGGCACGGTGAGCGTCCACTCCACCTCGCCCGGCGCGCCGTGCCGCGAGTTCACGCCCAGCTGGACGGTGTCGTCGCGCACGTCGATGACCAGCGCGTCGCTCCGGTCGTGCTCGGCCTGCACGCGGACCTCGTTGCGATCCCACGCGATCACCCGGATGTCGCCGGAGAGGTTCGAGAGCTCGAGCGTCATCCCCGGGCGCACGCGCATCAGCGTGTCGGTGTCCGCCAGTCGCTGCACACGGCGCTTCTGCGCGGGCTCCACCCACTCCACCTGGTCGAACGGCACTTCGGGCCCATCGATGAACACCAACCCATCCGCGGTGATGATGACGCCACGCCCCTCGAACGTGCGCCCCGCCGAGCGAGCCATCGCCATGCGGAGTTGCGTGTCGCGGATGGCGCGGTCGAGTTCCGCCGAGATGCGCGCCGCCGAAGCCGCAGCGACCGCAGTGTCATCGTCCGGGCAGGCGAAGGCCGGTGCGGCGAGGGCGGCGATGCAGAGGGCGAGCAGCGAGGCCGAGCGCTTCATCGTCACACTCCCGCCAGGTCCGCGGCGCGGCGCACGAGGTCGAGCTTGCGCTGCATCGAACCGGCGAGGTAGTCCTGCAACTCGCGATTGGCCGGGTCCTGCTCGAGCGCGGTGCGCGCGTCGGACAGGGCCTTATGGATGATGAGCAGGTTGTCCTCGAGCACCTTGACGGTCTCGGGCGCGAGTCGTCCGCGACCCCGCTCGAGCGCGGCCTGCAGCGACTGGATCTCGCTCTCGATCCTTGCGCCGTCGAAGCCCGCGGCCGATGCGTTCGTCCCGCCGTCGCTGTAGGTGAGCGGCGTGCCCTGGCGCACGGCCAGGCCCTGGCGATTCGCGCGACCGTTCAGTCCGCCCTGCGCCAGCCACACCGCACCCGCGGCGATCACTGCGATCGCCGCCGCGGCGGCGAGCCACTGCGGCATCGCCCAGACTCGCGCGCGGCGCGGAAGCTCGATCAACACCGGGCGCGGAGCCGCGCTCGGGGAACCCGCCGGGCCGATTCGTGACGCGATCCCCGCCCAGAGATCGTCCGGCGCCGGCGGGTCCACGAGCGAGGCCGCGTGCGACTTCACGGCGGCAAGGCCCGCCAGGACCTCACGACATTCCGCGCACGACTCGAGATGGCGCTCGAGTGTTTCGTACTCGGCCCGCGGCAGGTCGTGGTCCAGGTAGTCGGACAGCAGTGTGGTGAAGCGGTCACTCATGATGCGTCTCACTCCTTCACGTGGGGCTCAGGCCTCGAGGTGCCCGCGCAGCAGCATGCGCGCACGGTGCAGCTGTGCCTTGGTGGTTCCGGTCGTCACCCCGAGGAACGTGGCGATCTCCTCGTGGCGATAACCTTCGACGTCGTGCAGCAGGAAGATCATCCGCGCGCCTTCGGGCAGCCGGGAGACGGCGCCCTCGAAGTCCACGGCGTGTTCGCGCCCCGCGCTTCGCGTGGGAAGTCGCTCGAGCACCTCGTCATCGGCGAGGAAGCGCGCGCGCTGTGTCGCCATCGAGGAGCGGCGGCTCAAGATCAGGTTCACGGCCAGCCGGTGCAGCCACGTGGAGAAGCGGGCCTCGCCGCGGAACGTGTGGAGCTTCTGCCACGCCCGCACGAACACGTCCTGCGTCAGCTCGTTCGCCTGGTCGGGTCCGACCATGCGGCGAGCGAGCGCGTGGACGCGGCCCACGTTCTCCTCGTAGAGGCGCCGGAAGGCCCGAGCGTCTCCACGCGCGGCCTGCGCGACGTCACTCGTCTCAACGGGCTGGGACAGGGCGGGTCGTTCCAGGGCCAAGATCGGATGCCAGGTCAGGGTGGCGGACATTGCGACAGATTGGACGCCTGCCGCGGGTCCCAAGGTTGGAACATGCACCTCCCCCGTGGCGAGGCCCCCGGGCCCGTGCGCGGTCCGGGGGCCGACCAGCGCGGGCCGCGCTCCCCGATGCAACCTACAGGGGGCTGGAGCCGTCTACAGTTCCATGACAGCCCGCTCGAGCGGGCGCTCCCCACGGCTGCACCGAACCACGGCCCCGCCCCGGAAGACCGGTCAGGGCCCCTTCCATCGAGGCCGTCTCGAAGAGACCGTTGCCACCCCGTGAAGTCACGGGTGGCACCCTGCAACGTCACGGGTGTCACCCCCCACGTCACGGCGACCACCCTCCAAGCAAGCCCAGGTGACCCATGAACCTGCGAAACGCCACCCTGTTCGCCGCCCTCGCGTTGCTGCCCGCGCTCGCCGCCCCGGCGGCCGCGCGCACCTACACGCTCTCGGGCGATGACGTCGCCATCTGGAGCCCGGCCGGTGAAGTCCGGATCGAGGGCACGACCGCCACCCAGGTCGAAGTGGACGTGAACCTCGCCGGCCCCGACGCCAGTGCGCTGCGCGTGAGCGAGGAGCCGATCGGCGGCCACTCCGCGCTGCGCGTGCTCTACCCGGACGGCAACATCATCTACCCGGCCATCGGCCGTTGGTCGAACTCCAACACGAGCATCCGCAAGGACGGCACGTGGGGCGGTTCGCGCAACGACTGGGGCCTGTCGTGGCGCCGTATCTCGGTGAAGGGCAGCGGCAGCGGTACCGAGGCCTGGGCCGACCTCGTGGTCCGCGTTCCCAAGGGCCGCAAGGTGTCGGTGCACATCATCGCCGGCAGCAGCGACATCCAGAAGGTGGATGGCCGGCTCTTCTTCGACGGCGGCTCCGGCGGCGTGCAGGCGGCCGCCTGCCGCGGCGAGCTCAGCATCGATGTGGGCTCGGGCAGCGTGCAGGTGGATGACTTCGCCGGCGAGCTGCTCGTGGATACGGGCTCGGGGAGCATCAGTGCCAGTGGCGTGCGCGGGCCATCCGCCAACCTCGACACGGGCTCGGGCGACGTGACCGGCTCGAGCATCACGGTGGATGACCTGCTGGTGGACACGGGCTCGGGCTCGGTGGAGATCTCCGGACTGGACACCAAGCGCGGCAAGGTGGACACCGGCTCGGGCGGCGTGGAGATCGGACTGCTCACGCGCTCACCCGACCTCACCATCGACACCGGTTCGGGCAGCGTGCGTGTGACCGTGCCCAAGGACTTCAGCGCGCGGCTGTCGGTCGAGACGGGCTCGGGCGGCATCCGCTCCGAGCTGCCGATGACGGTGGACGAGAAGGACTACGGCACGCTGCGCGGTTCGATCGGCAACGGGACCGGCCGGCTGCACGTGGACACGGGCTCGGGCGGTGTGGCCGTGCTGGCGGGCGCACCCGCGCCACTGTCCGCACCCGCACCCAAGTCGAAGTCGTCGAAGTAACACGATCCGGGATAGACGACCGCCCGCGCGACGTCGAGTGTCGCGCGGGCGGTCGTGTGTCGGACCGACGTGGCGCCGCGATCAGCGCTCGGGCGTGGGCTTCACCCCTCGCGCGATGCAACGACCGAGGAATCCGCCCAGCAGCGCGGGGACCGGCGGCAGGTACCACGTGGCGGCATTGTCGTGGAGCGGAGCGTCGAGGCGGAACAGTGAGGCCACGAGCGGCTCGGCGGGGATCCATGCGGCGAGCGCCAGCGACCAGAACCACCACCCGCGCGGCCGGGCGAAACCCAGCAGCGCCGCACCCACGACCAGCCGGATGACCGCCGGCTGGACCTCGTCGTTACGCAGGTCCGAGACGGCGAGCCAGGCGCCCCAGCACACCCAGAACAGCCACGGCCACGCGATCTGCCAGGCCGACGGCATCGCGGGAGGCGGGGGTACCAGGCGTGCGGCGCCGATGGCGGGAGCTGAACTGGGCGCGGCGTCCACGGGACGACCTCCGGTCGGTTCTCATGCGACTCCATTCGCGCCGAGCAGCCGAGATGGCCGCGCGGATGCAGTGGAGTCATCGGCACCATGCGCCTCGGGGTTGAGAATGGCGAACGTGGCTCGCTGAGCACCGGGCACGCGCTGCGCGAGACGGCTGTGCCGCTAGCGGTTGCGGTCGCCGAGCACGCCCATGTAGTCGCGCCACGGGCCCACGGCCTCGCCGTATCGCTTGGCCTGCACGCGGGCGACCTGCGCCAGGTGCGTGAGGTCGTGCACGACCCAGCCGGCGAGCAACTGCCGCACGGTGACCCGGCCGAGTGCGGGGTGCATGCCGGTGCGGTTCAGGTCCACGGGGCTCAGTCGAAGCTCGCGCAGCTTGTCGAGGTTCTCGCGGCGGGCCGCCGAGAAGCGCGGCAGCAGGCGCTCGAGCGGCCAATCCGGGAACCGCGTGCGGAAGCCCTCGCGCTCGTAAGGTTCGAACGGGGTCTCCTCGCCCGATTGGAGGACGAGCTCCAGCCGCGTCATCCAGTCGGTCTCCTCGTTGTGCGTGAGGTGCGCGACGACTTCGAGTGCGCTCCACGTGCCGTCGCCCTCGTTCGCCGAGAGCCAGGGCTCGGACAGCCCGACGAGCCATGCGTCGAGCAGCACCGGCGTGCGCTCGAGGATCTCGGCGGCCTCGGTGACCTCGACCAGCTGCTTCATACCGTCACTCGCCGGCGCACGGCGCGAGCCGGAGGCGCCTTACCGGCGGGCGACTCGGCCTTCACCTGGAAGTCCACGACCGTGCCCTCGGGCAGTTCGGTGAATCGGGTGCCGTCGACGATGTCGCTCTCGTGGAAGAAGTACTCCGCGCCGTCGAACTCGCCGCAGCCGTCCACCATGATGAAGCCGTAGCTCTTGTCCATGCGCTTGTGGCGCACCACGCCCATGAGCATGGTGTCGATGGGCGCGTACTTGAGCGTCTCGGCCGCAACCCCGGCGGCGTGGCCGCCACTGCCGCCGTTGCCACCGCCACTCGCTCCGCCGTTCCCGCCGCCGGCGCCGCTGGCCACCGCCGCGGCCTCTCGCATGCGCGAGAACTCCTCGCGGCAGACCGGGCAGTAGAACTTCTCGCCGCGCTTGGGGTAGTACGTCGTCTCGACGCGCCGGTCGCCCTTGTGGGCGGGCGACTGGCAATCCAGCCAGTGCGGGTCGTAACGCCGGGCGAGCCGAGGCAACAGGTCCTCGAGCCACAGGATCTCGAGGTCGCGCACGCGCGCGCGGTCCGCGGGGTCGGAGTACTCGTTCGAGCAGGCGCCCTTGATGCTGGCGATCGCGACACGCTTGCCGAGCCGGCGCACGTTCTGCAGCACGGGCTTGAAGTCCTGGTCGCCGATCACGGCGATGGCCACGTCGTAGGCGTTGGCCATGGCGGCGTTGAACAGCATGCTCGTGGCGAGCGCGATGTCGACGCACTTCTCCTTGGGCTCGAACGTGTCGTTCGGGTCACGATCGGTGCGCCGCAGGCGCTTGCCGCGGAAGTCGATGGGAAACGCTTCGACCTCGTAGTGGTGCTGCTGGCGCAACATCGAGAAGAAGTTGAGCCGGCGTTCGACCGGTTCCAGGTCGCGGGGGTCGGCGTTGGCCGCGTAGCTGCCGAACAGGTGCGTGCGCACGACGGTCCACTCGTCGTGCCCCATGAGCCGGCCGACCTCCTCGGCCAGCACGAGCGGCAGCTTGCCGAAGTCGAGCACGAAGCCGGGCTCGCCCGAGGCTTCGACCAGGCGGGAGGTATTGGAATAGAGCCACGTGCCATCGATGAACAACATGAACTTGATCATGCGTCGCAACTCCTGCGATCGATATGGGAAGAACGGATGGACTCGAATGAACGGCACGACAACACCGGCGTTCGCACGGCTCGCGTGCTCACCGCCGGCGCAGGCTCAACGGGCGAGGACGAAGCTCGCCGTGCGCACACCGCCGGGGAAGCTGAGGCGCGCATAGTACACACCGTCCTCGACCGCGCGCTCGCCGTGTTCGGCCCACGGCCACGCCACGACGCGCGAAACGGACGAGAGCGGGCCTTCGAACAGCCGAGCGCGGCGCCGACCCGAGACGTCGAACACCTCGAGCCGGGCATCGACGACCTCGGCGGACTCCAGGTGGAACTCGATCCGCCGCGAACCGGGCGTTCCTCCTGCGACACGCATCCGGATGGCTCGCGTGGGCGAGCGGTACTCGTCCACCGCGAGCACCGATGGGAACGCGAGCGTGAAATCCCCCGCGCTCCAGTTCATCCGCGCAAGTGCGGCGCCCTGGAGGATCGGTCCCCACGCCGTGAACCCGGCGAGCAGGTCCGTGCGCCCGAGTCGCAGGTGCTCGCTGCCGCTCCAGCCGAAGACCGCCGGCTCCCCGTGCAGGTAGTCCATGAGCGCGGTGCCGGGGCCCCAGGCGTCGAAACTGGTGTCGGCGAGCGAGTGTCCGGGAAGCAACTGGTGCATCCGGATCGTGGTCCTGCCTGCTTCTCCCGGTGGCGTGCCCGCGCTCGAGTACATCAACCACCAAGCTCCCGGCGCGTCGAGTGCCCGGAACGCATGGGCTCCCTCGAGCTGCCGAACGCCATTGGACCGCTGCAGCGTGCGACGGTAGTAGCCGAGGTCCTGCCACTGGTCCACCGAGCCCGGCTCGCTGCGGGCCACGCCCACGGCGAGGCCGCCGAGCCCGGCGGACTGGCTCACCGAGTCGTGTGCCGCGTAGAACATGAGCAGCTGGCCCGGATGCTCGGGATCCTCGAGCACGAACGGGTCGCGGAACTGCGTCTGGCCCGAATAAGCCGGCGGATCCACGACCGCCCATCGCGTGTCGCGTGCACGCAGGACCTGCGTGCGCGTGAGGTCCCATTCGGTGTTGGTGGTGTCGAGGAGCGGCGCCGACACGTAGCCGATACTCTGGTCCCCGTTGCGATCCACGCCGGTGTAGAACAGGTAGTCCCTGCCTCGACGGCGCACGAGGCTCGGGGACCAGACGTGCGCCTCGTTCCACGCCGTCGTGTCCACGCTGAACGCGAGCGTGTCCACCGCCCAGGTGCGCAGGTCCGCGGACCAGGCGTGACCGAACATCTTCTCGCCCGCCTGCGGACCGCCGCTGCGCTGGTAGAGGATGTGGAACAGCTCGCGCTGCCGGCCGGGGCCCAGCAGCGGCGCGGGCACGACGTTGTGAAACAGCGAGAACTCCTTCACCGACACGTACGGGTTCGGGTCCACGAACATCACGTGCTTGCTGTAGATGAGTGCGGGGCGGCGGATC
>Ga0315912_10003681_pt1 | contig 15031 bp, 17 predicted proteins | sample VfabasoilMG_FD_204469 | JGI IMG/M metagenome (GOLD analysis project Ga0315912, IMG submission 204469) | Garden soil microbial communities collected in Santa Monica, California, United States - V. faba soil | ecosystem: Environmental > Terrestrial > Soil > Garden | place: USA: California... | reverse complement strand
TGGACTAGCGACAGAAGCGCGGGGACGCTCATGGAACCGGAGTTGTGAAGCGAGCGAGATGTCTCAAGTATTTGAGCGATTAGCTCACGTGTCAACATAACATGTTCCTTCACCCGAGGCGATCAGCCTGCAAACGCGATCTCTATCGTAGATCTCTATCATAGATCTGTTCGTAGTAAGTCAACTTGTCCGGTTTTATTCACACGTGATCTGTCCGGTTTCATAACTTAGCCTTGTGAGCCCCTCCGGCTTCCGGGATCGGGGTTTTCTTTTCCTGAGAAGGGGAACAGCGGCGGTCGGGGCGGTGGTCCCGGCTTTTCCACGGCCCTTCGGGTCTTGCATTGGCCTACCTTCACTGTCGTAGCGGCCTACCACATGAGGTCCGTAGCGGACCGACACAGCCCCATCCAGATATTCATGAATCATCACGGTGCATCCTGCCAGCGAACTCCGAAACCGGCTCTTCTCCAGTTGCCAGTTCCTTTCCCCAATGGCCACCACATTGTCTTTACTCACCCGTCCGCTCCGTTTGCACCGTGAAGATCCATTCCATGTCGGCTCGTCCTGTCCGTCGAAACGCCATACCCTTCTCCAATGCCACCGTCTTGAACTTCTCGTTGAAAGCCGCAATGTAGCTTGTGTTCAAGAATTCATTTGCCTTCTCAACGGTGCCGATCCCGGCCAGACGCAACTCCTGCGGCAGTCGCCCTTGCCAGGTCCCGAAACTCCGTTCGCTTCGTCCTCGCGCTTGCGGCGAGTAGGCCGGTATCATCTGTATGCCCAGCTCCTTCATCGCTCTCCCCACTTGCGTCAAACGATGCTTGTCCACCTTCTCCCCGGCCTTCACCGTCACAAAGAAGTGGCTCCCGCGATCACTGTATAGAGCGCAAAATAATCCCTTCTCCACGATCACCGCCCGCAGTCCAGCCATTATCATAGAACAACCCTTCCTTGACATGAGCGCCCTCCTCCGGTATAGTTCTCAGGTATCGAACCAAATGACGGCTTCAGGGGCTACCGGGCCGTTAACATCTTGTTGGCAGTATTGGAGACTCGGCTATGTCGAGCAACCCTGAGGATTTTAACCCCGGCGCTTCGGCGCTTATCGATCCGGCTGAGTATGAGCACCTGCTCGAGGATTACTCTCACTTTGCCCCGCCCTCTGAGGGCGAGGTACTGCAAGGGCACGTACTCAAGATCTCGGACAAGGATGTCATTGTCGATGTTGGATACAAGTCGGAGGGCATCATTCCCCTTTCCGAATTCCAGGCGTCGGATGGGTCCATCCGCATCAAGCCTGGAGACTCCATTGACGTCATGGTGGATCGCACCGTGCCTCATGTCGAAGGCTACATCACGCTCAGCTACGATAAGGCGTCCCGTCTCCGCTCCTGGGACACACTGGAAAAAGCCCATCGCGAAGGCTTGATGATCAGTGGACGCGTAACCTGCCGCACCAAGGGTGGGTTGGAAGTGGATGTCGGCGTTCTCGCTTTCATGCCCGGATCGCAGATTGACGTGCGCCCCATTCACAACCTTGATTCCCTGGTGGGGCAGGACATTGCCGTCCGCATTGTAAAACTCAATCGGCGTCGCGGCAACGTAGTCGTTTCCCGCAAGGCCGCGATGACCGAAGAGACGACGGCGCGCAAGTCCGAGACGCTGGAGCATTTGAAGGAAGGCGATATCGTTACCGGCGTCGTCAAGAATCTGACCGACTACGGCGCGTTCGTCGACCTCGGCGGCGTTGACGGCCTGCTCCACGTCAGCGACATCTCCTACGGCCGCGTGACACACCCGTCTGAGGCCCTACATCCGGGCGACGAGATTACCGTCAAGATTCTCAAGTTTGATCGTGACAAGGAACGAATTTCGCTTGGCATGAAACAGGCCAGTCCCGATCCTTGGGTAAGCGTCCAGGAACGCTACCACGTCGAGATGCGCGTCGTGGGAAGGGTTTCCAGCGTCACCGATTACGGAGCATTTGTAGAGTTGGAACCAGGCGTCGAAGGCTTGATTCACATTTCGGAAATGACCTGGTCCCGGCGAATGAAACATCCCGGAAAGATGTTGAAGCCTGGCGACGAAGTGGAAGCCGTGGTTCTTGAGGTGAAGCCTTCCGGGCATCGGATTTCACTGGGCATCAAGCAATTGGAAGCGGACCCCTGGACTACCGTGGCCGACCGCTACAGCGTTGGATCGGTAGTAGAAGGCCGCGTTCGCAAACTCACTGATTTTGGTGCTTTCATCGAGATTGAAGAGGGTATCGACGGCCTCACACACGTCTCTGACCTCTCCTGGACCAAGCGCGTGAAGCATCCGTCCGAGATCTTGAAGAAAGGCCAAATTACGCAGGCAGTCATCCTCCAGATAGATGCTGCCAATCGCCGTCTGTCCCTAGGCGTGAAGCAACTCCAGCCCGATGCCTGGGAGACGTTCTTCCAATCCCACCAACCAGGAGATATCGTGCGGGGCCGCGTTACGAGATCGGCATCGTTCGGTATGTTTGTCGAGTTGGCGCAGGGAGTAGAAGGTCTCTGCCACAATTCCGAGGTCCCTTATGCAGCAAACAAAGGGAAAGACGAGCCTGCCCTTCCCGTGGATGCCGAGATGGATTTTAAGATCATAAGGATGGTGGAATCCGACAAGAAAATCGGGCTCAGCGTGAAAGGCATCTCTGATGATGAAGAAAAGGGACGGTTTGAGGACTATCGTCGCCAAGCGGCAGCCGCCACACAAGGAATGGAAGGTGTCATCGGAGGAAGCAAGGGCAATTAGAATTAGTTCCCGCATTACCTTCAAATCCATGTTAGGATAGGGGTTATATGCGGCCGGGTGATGCCGCTCGATGGAAGGAAACGTAGCGATGACAAAAGCGGACTTGATCGAAGAGGTATCCCGAGTAGTTGACATGACACGAAAAGACTCCGAAGTAATCGTGGAAGCGATCTTCGAGAGCGTGGTCAAGGCACTGCACGGGGGCGATAAGATTGAGATCCGTGGCTTCGGTAGTTTTCGGACGCGGCAGCGGGATGCGCGCATCGGTCGCAATCCCAAAACCGGTGCACGGGTAGACGTACCGGCAAAGAAGATCCCTTATTTCAAGCCCTCCAAGGAATTGAAGGACTTGGTCAATGGAGATGCCGTCGCCCAAGCGGGTGGCGGTGGGCCAGTCTAGTCCTTCTATTACTTTATTAAATCAATGGACCGTCTTTGGAGTCCGTGGAGATACCAGTACATAGCCAAGTCATCGCCTAAGAGCGGCAATGCGTGTATTTTCTGCTCAAAGGCGGCGGACCCGGGTTTGGACGAAGAGAATCTGGTTCTGTTCCGCGGCGAGTTCAATTTCGCTCTCTTGAATCTGTACCCTTACAACAACGGGCACCTGATGATTGCTCCGTACGCTCACGTGGCGACACTTTCCGAGGCACCCGAGCCGGTCCTAATCGAAATGATGCTGCTAACCCGCCGGGCCGAGAACAAGCTCCGTGAGGTCTATGGTGCGCCAGGGATGAACATTGGGATGAATTTGGGAGAATGTGCTGGAGCCGGCATCGCAGGACACATCCACATGCACGTTCTTCCAAGATGGCCGGCCGACTCCAACTTCATGACGACTGTGGCCGAGAGTCGCGTAATCCCGGAGGAACTGAACCACACCTGGCAGCGACTGCGGTTCTAACCGTTTACAGCAAGGATCGTGGTGTTGCGAGTGTTCCTGGTCTGCTCAAAACGCTCGCGTACAGCGGCGATCGCATCGGCGACGGTCTCTGATTCTGCTTCGTATCCGCCCCAGGAGAACATCATCGGGAGACGACCCAAGGAACGGAGTTGGAAGTCCCACAGCTTCTCCGATGCCTGGAAGATCCGGCGCTGGGCGGAGGGACCGGCCAGGCCAGGTGCCAGTATGAAGAACTCGTTTTCCGAATAGCGACAGTGGAAATCATCGTTTCTGACCAGGGCATCAATTTCCTGTTGTAATTCCAGGAATGCAGCCCGTATTTCTTCGGGCGGCACGTTGTTCTTTGCTATGGCAAAATCGGTTGCTCCGAACAGGATTGCTACTCCGCTGAAAGGCTGCTTGGACGCCATCAATCTGTCGAGCGCCGCGGCATCATGTTTGCCGCTCGGGATCTCAAGCGCGACAGGCGGCTCTGGCATTGCATCTACCGGGGCATCAGGAATCTCAGCAACCTCGGACTCAGCCGTCGGCGCATCCATGCGTATCAGCTTGAAGCGGGGTGTGGGGTCGACGGAGGGAGCAGTCGTCGGGGCCGTTGTCGAAGTCTTGGCCGGTGCTTCGTCTGGAACCTCCGCTCTGGCACGTATGCGGGCTGCACGTCCGGCCAGCTCTTCCAGCTCTTCTTTTGTGGCCCAAACCCGGGCATCTGTTTCCGGAACCGCCTGGGGCGGTGCAGCGGCAGCAGACGAGGCCAACGACTGAAGACGGGCAATCGATTGGACTAACCCAAAGCGCTCCCATTCCTGCTGGCGAACCCGGTAGGCGACGTTATTTTCACGCAGTTGCTCATTGTGTCCTTTGATGTAGTCGCAAAGTAGTGCTACGAATACGGTTCCCAACACCACGGCGAGTCCGACGAAGATTTGCATTTCCAATGAGGCAGTCATAACGTCTTTATGGTAATCGTCCCAGTACGACCTTTAAAATAGGCCTTAGCTCTCAAAAGTCTTGGGTACCAGGGTTGGATTGGACTCTAGTACTACAGTACCGCTTTCATACATACGATAATGTATCTTATGGTGCCGACGCCTCCGGCGATAGTCACGCGTGATCTCCGGAAGGTATATGGCAGCAAGGCAGCCGTGGACGGAATGAGCCTTACGGTCCCTCAGGGATGCTTTTTCGGCTTCCTCGGGCCCAATGGAGCGGGTAAGACAACCACTATCAAGATGCTGATGGGGTTGGCTCCACCAACTTCTGGCGAAATCGAGATGCTTGGGTTTAAGATGCCCGAAGGCAGCATCGAGATCAAGAAGCGCATTGGACTGGTCCCGGATGAGGCATTATTGTTCGACCACCTGACGGGTCTGGAGTTCGTCGAATTTGTCGGACGAATGTACAGCATTGAGCGTTCTATAGCCAAGGAACGTGCCCGCGAGTTGATGGAGCTGTTTCAACTGGACGCTCTCCCAGGCAAGCTGATCGCTGAATATTCCAAGGGCATGAGAAAACGTGTGGCGATGGCGGCAGCTCTGATTCACCGGCCTCAGTTGTTTCTGATGGACGAACCGTTCGAGGGCGTGGATGCGGTGGGAGCGCGGTTAATGAAGGACATCCTGCTGGATCAGGTCCGGCGCGGGGCCACGATCTTCCTGACCTCACATGTACTGGAAGTTGTGGAGCGGCTCTGCTCCAGAGTCGCCATTATCTCGGAAGGCAGGATTGTTCTGGAGAACGACATGGACGCACTGCGGGGCACCGACTCGACTCTGGAAGACGCATTCGTGCGGGTGGTGGGCGGCGACCGTAAGTCCGAAGCGCTCGGATGGCTGTGAGGCGCTGATGTTCCCTATCGTCAAGGCAATCCTGTGGGCGCAATGGCGGAGCCTGCGCAATTTCTATCCGCGAGACATGGTCTCGTTTGTCTTCGCCGGCTTGATGCTTGCCATGTGGTACGGCATGGTAATCCTCGGAGCTGGTGCGGTCGCGATCCTGATGTCGAACCCTTCCCGAAATGAGTTGTGGTTACGATTTCTCCCGCGCGGCCTAATGTGGGCTATGGGGTATTGGCAGATTGCCCCACTGGTGCTTTCTTCGGCTGGCGCTAGTTTGGACCTGAAGCGAATTCGGATCTACCCGATACAACACTCACACTTGTTTTTCGTCGAGGTGTTGCTGCGACTTACCACCGGAGTGGAAATGCTGCTGCTGGTCCTTGGCGCCACAATTGGGCTGTTGTGGAATCCAACGATACCTAAGTGGGCACCGCTGTTCTTCCTACCGTTTGTGCTGCTCAACCTGTTCCTTTCCGCTGGGCTGCGGGATTTGCTGGGACGACTCCTGGCGCGCCGGGGCGTACGGGAAGTCGCCGTTCTCCTAATGGTCCTGCTCACTGGGCTACCGCGTTTGGTGATGGTGTTTGGAGTGAGCCCGGAAACGGCGGCATTTCTTGACCGTCTACGGTTCCAGTTCGACTATTCCCCTTGGAATACGGCAGCCACGCTCGTCAGCGGACGTTTCCATTTGGCGGCTGCGGCGGCATTGTTGGGGTGGGCGTTTTTCGCGTTTCTGTTTGGCCGATGGCAGTTCGAGCGCGGACTGCGTTTTGACACGGAAGCAGCGGGGTCGGCGCGGCTTTCGGCTACATCCCGAACTGTGAGTGGGCTGACGGACAGACTATTTTCGATTCCATCGAGAATCTTTCCCGATCCGCTGGGGGTGCTCATTGAAAAGGAATTGCGGATTTTGGTGCGGGCTCCAAGATTCCGGCTCATTTTCTTTATGGGATTCTCCTTTGGACTGTTGATCTGGCTGCCGATCACGTACCGGTCGAATTTCGGCGGTGGTGCGCTCTCTTCTAACTACCTGACGCTGGTGAGCGCTTATGCGCTGCTGCTGCTCGGAGAAGTTAGTTTCTGGAATATTTTCGGGTTTGACCGCACGGCAGTGCAGAATTACTTTGTGCTTCCGGTTCCGATGAAGACGGTTTTGGCGGCGAAGAACATTACAGCATTTTTCTTTTGCATTCTGGAGATCGGTGCGATTGCGGTCGTGTGCGCGATTTTTGGGATGTCTGTTTCCCTGGGGCAGCTTGTAGAGACCACTTCGGTGGTGCTGGTGATGTGTATGTATCTGTGCGCAGTGGGGAACCTTGGTTCCATCTATTTTCCGCGGCCCGTGAATCCGACACAATCATGGAAGTCCGCTGCTGCCGGGAGGATGCAGGCATTCCTGATTCTGATCTATCCGGTGATTGGCATTCCCATTGCGCTGGCGTTTTTGGCACGGTATGCGTTTGAGAGTGAACTGGCTTTTTACGGTGTGCTGGCAGCAGGAATGTTGGTGGGAGTGACTATCTACTGGGTTGCGAGGGAATCAGCGGTAGAAGCGCTGGAAGTGCGCAAGGAAAAATTCTTAGGAACGTTGACACAAGGCGAAGGGCCGATTTCCGCTTGAAAACCGGCCCTTGCTGGATAAACCTGCTGGATAAATCTGCGAACTAAGCGAGTGCGTCTTTACAGTACTGGATGCACTTCTTCATTTCCGTCATTACGTCGGAACCCTGCGGCACGCCGTATTCAAACTCGATGTTGCAAGGGAACTTGTACTTTTCCTTGCTGACCAGTTGGAGAACGTCCTTGATTGGTGTATCGCCCTGTCCAAATATCGTATTGGGGCCCTGGTTCTTCTTACGATCCTTAACGTGAAGGTTGGTGATGCGTTTGTAGTGCTGCTTGATGAACGGCACGGCGTCGAAGTTGGCGGCGGTGAAGTGGCCGATGTCGAGGTTGATGCCGATGTACTTCGAGTAGCTCATGATGGTTTCAAAGCTGGCCGGGGTGGCGAACTCTTCGGGGTTGGTGACATTGGCATGGCCGTGGCCGCCCCACATGAGCTTGTGCTTATCTGCAAACTGGGCGATACGCTTGGCAACGGCAACCTGTGATGTAGAGGAGATGGCCTTGGCACCGAGGGCTTTCGCCATCTGGAACGCATAGTCGATTTCGTCGTCCATTAATGCCATAGGCATGTTGAAGCAAAGCACTTGGATGTCGATGCCTGCGTCCTTGAACTTCTGACGAATTTCCTTGTACTTATCCATCGAAATGCTGGTGCGCCACTTTCTGGCAGCCTCTCCATTGGCACGTTGAGCGGCGAGGTTAGCCGCTTGCTGCTCAGGCGTGAGAGGAGCACGACCGCCACCACGCGGACCGCCGGGGCCAGCACCGGGACCACCGGGCGCGGCACCCGGAGCACCCGGAGCTGCACCAAGCCCGCCAGGACCAGCGCCGGCACGTCCGGCACCAGGTGCGCCGCCACCAGGACCACCAGCACCAGGACCGCCAGCACGTCCACCGCGAGCGGGTGCCACATAACCGGCGTAGCGCTCAGCTACTTCGTACATCAACTCCACTTCGTTGAGTCCGAGTTCCGACACTGCCTTGATGGTGCCATCAATGTCGAGGTTCATGGCGCGCAGACTGTAGGTGATGGTCCCCAACTGCACGTTTTTAATTTTGCTGTTCAGTTTCGCAGCACCGAATGCGGCGGCTGCGGGAATGCTTGCAAGGGCAATCCTGCCCATATCTCTTCTTGTGTAAATCATAGTGCTTCTCCTTACCAAAGCCTCACCGCATTATAACTTCAATTCCCACCCTTTGCGGAACTTGGGCTTGATGAACTCATTGGCAGCGTTGTTGTTCGTAAAACGCATTCTCTCGGAATCCCATAAGAGCTTGCCTTCAAAACGCACGGCGATGGTGCTGAGCAGCATCCACTCTGTCATGGGTCCTGCAATACTGAAGTCGGAGCAGGAACGTTCGAGGCCTTTGGCTGCGCGGAGAAAATCACGGTGATGTCCTGGGGAACGCGTGAGCAGCTTCGGCGGTAACTTATACGCCTTGTGTCGCTCTTCTGGCAGAAGCCGCACACCCGCGGCGTAAGTGTCGGTGGTCAAATAGCCCTTGCTGCCGACAAAGAGCGCTCCATTGTTGGATTCTGAATCTGAGATGCTGGCGCTGACGGCAGATGGGTCTCCACCTTTGGCGATCAAGGCGGCGGCGGAAGCCAGGACGGAAGACTTCGGACCACCTTGTTGTTCCTCTGTGCCGCGATAGCCGTAGGCGTCCAGTCCGCTGATCAGTGGTTCGGATTCGGCAAGATTCTTGGGCCGGTACATTGGCCCCTTCGCGCCGTCGTACCAAAACAAGTTGAACGCAGGCATGGACCCACGGGCACCAAACTCGAACTTCGTGACGGACTGGGTAGGATACGTATATGGATTGCGTCCTTCGGCCTTGAGCACCTCAACGCTGATCGGAGCATTGGGGCGTAGCGCCATATTGGGAGCGCCGAGAATGTGGCAAGCCATGTCGCCGAGCGAGCCCGTACCGAAATCGAGATGTCCGCGCCAGTTGAAGGGCAGGTAAAACTTGTTCGTGCCCTTATAGGCTTCGCCGCCTGACGTATACGAACGCATCGCCGCTGGACCCAGCCACAAATCCCAATCCAGCGTGGGCCGAATGGATTCCTCCAGCGGAATCTTGTCCATGCCTTGCGGCCACACGGGGCGATTGGTCCAGGCGTGAACTTCGGTGACATCGCCGATCTCACCGGACCAGATGATTTCTGATGCGATGCGCGTACCTTCGTTGGAATAGCCGTGGTTGCCCATCTGCGTGGCCACTTTATATTTGACTGCCGCGTCGGTGAGCAGGCGCGCTTCCCACGGATAGCGGGTGAGCGGCTTCTCGCAGTAAACGTGCTTACCTCGTTCCATGGCCCACATTGCTGCGGTGGCGTGCATGTGATCCGGAATGGCAATGATGACCGCATCGATGTTGGAGTTTTCTTTCTCCAGCATTTTGCGGAAGTCGGTGTGTCGGGTGGCTTTGTCGTACTTCTTGAAGACGGCAGCGGCGCGGTCCTGATCGACATCGCATAGTGCGACGATGTTCTCCGTAGCGCAGGCATCAATATCGGCAGAAGCTCGGCCACCAGCGCCGATGGAAGCAATGTTCAACTTTTCGTTGGGAGATTTATAGCCAGCGGATTTGAGCGAGGGCGTCGCTCCGTAGCCTCCAGTGGGAACCGCGCCCGCAAGTAGCGAGCCGTAAAAAAAGTGCCTTCTGGTGAAGCTCATCGAGGAGCCCTCCTTGACTGACGTTCTAACCGACGATGCTCTTTAGACTACCAATTCCTTCGATGCGAATATCGATCTCGTCACCTTCGAGCAACGAGAACTCGTCCGGCGGTATGATTCCGGTTCCAGTCAGCAGGAAGCAACCGTTGACAAAAAGGTTGTCACGGAAGAGGTACTCTACCAGTTCCACGGGCTTGCGCTTCATCTCTTTGAGTTTGGTGGTGCCGAGGAATACGCGAGCACCGCCGCGGGAGATCTCGAGTTCAATAAAGGACTCAGGCGAAAGCGGCTCCTGCGTGATCAGGATGCAAGGACCAAGGCCGCAGCAGCGATCGTAGACTTTGGCTTGAGGCAGGTAGAGCGGGTTCAGACCTTCGATGTCGCGCGAGCTCATGTCGTTGCCGATGGTGTAGCCCTGGATCACGCCTTTCGGGGAGACCAGAAGGGTGAGTTCGGGCTCGGGGATATTCCACTTCGAGTCAGTGCGGATGCGAACCTTGCCGCCGGGTCCGACGACGCGCGATGGAGTTGCTTTGAAAAAGATCTCGGGTCGATCGGCAACGTAGACGCGGCTGTAGAAATCGCCGCCGCCTGCGTCTTTGGATTCCGCCATGCGGGCATCACGACTGCGGAAGTAAGTCACACCGGCGGCCCAAACTTCCTGTGTCTCAATGGGTGCGAGCACTTTGTCCGGAAGAGTCTGGCCATCGGCGGCCTTGGCGAGTTCGCTTTCGAGATAAGCGAAGAGATCCTCGCGCATGGTGATACCGGTGTTGGAACTGCCGGGCAGGAGCGCCACCTTGCCAGTGGCGACCGATTGCGCAGCCCAGCCGTCCGTGGTTTTGAAAAGTCGAAACACAGTTGCACCTCGTTGGTAAGAAAATGAAAGACCATCATAATGCGTGCGGATAGCCTGACGCCAGTCGTCGGACACACTTTCGTGCATCTGTCGTCTCGCGCGTGTTGTGGTTGTTGTTGCCGGGTGAGTGCCTCCTGTTCTTTTTTGGTGTCTAGGTGCCGTTGAGGTCGGCGAAATCAGAGTTGTCGGCTTGGACGTTGGCAGTTCGTTTGATTGTGGCGGCTAGGTCACCTGGACGGTCTGAGCAGAATATGACATCATATACGATGTGAGGCTTGTGCTTGACACAGATGTAGTCGTAGCGGCCATGCGTAGTCCAACTGGGGCTTCTGCAGCCCTTCTCAGGTCCGCCAGACATGGCGAGGTCGTATTAATCATGAATGTCGCTTTAGCCTTGGAGTATGAAGCAGTCTGCATGAGGGCCGGGCACCTTGAAGCGGCCAGGCTATCAGGGAAAGATGCTGTGGTTTTTCTAAATACTATATTCGCCATGGCTCAAGCTGTCGAGACCCATTATCTTTGGCGGCCGCAACTTTGTGACAGCGGTGATGAAATGGTATTGGCGGCTGCAATAAACGGAAAGGCCGATGCATTGATAACATTCAACAGGAAACACTTCGGAACAGCCCCGGCTCGATTCGGAGTCGAGGTACTTCTTCCAAGAGAAGCTCTAGTAAGGATACGGCAATGAAACCAACAACTACATATCCACTCCGCCTTCCACTCTCGCTCAAGATGGCCGTCGCACGCCTAAGCAAAGCGGATGGTACCAGTATCAATCAATTTGTCGCAACAGCTGTTGCTGAAAAAGTTTCTGCTCTACAAACAGCTGAGTTCTTTACCACTCGGCGAAACCAAGCCAACTTCAAAGCCTTCGACAAACTCATGCGGAGGCGCGGCGGAACCTCGCCCATCCCGGGTGATGAACTTCCTTCCGTTCTTAAGAAGGGGCGAAAGTAAATCATCCAGTAACGTGGTGAGTTGGATAATAGGTGCCAGAGGTGACCCTGGCTGTGGCCCGGGCAGGTCCGCTTCCTCCTGGCGCGGCTTCGGTACCACTCCACGCTCAAACTGTTAGCGAGTTGGCTGGGGTTTTTGGAACATGGAGATGCCGGCTACTCCGGTGGCTCCGGCTTTGATACAGAGGTCGGCGGTTCTTGTGGTTACTCCACCTAGGGCAAAGACTGGGATGCTGGCTATTTTTGCGGCTTTTTTTAGGCCTTCCAGTCCTATTGGTGTGGCTTCGATTTTAGATGCTGTTAGGAATACTGGTCCGAAGACTACGAAGTCAGCACCTTCTTGTTGGGCTTGATCGATCTCCTCTAGCGAGTGGCAACTTACACCAAATAGGAAGCCGGTGGGGCAGATTTCGCGCAGACGGTTGGGGGAGGGGGAGTTTGATGGTAGATGGACTCCGTGAGCTCCGCAGGTTATGGCTACGTCGATGCGGCTATTCACTAGAACTCTGGTTCCGTGCGGGTTGTCCATGTCAAGGACTCTTGTTGTCAGATCAGCGAGTTGGCGGGTCGAGAGATCTTTCTCACGGATCTGAATGAGTTCGATTCCGTTGATCAGATTACTTTGTACATGTGCGATCAGGGGTTCCAAACCGCCCGCTGCCTTGCGGTCAGTTATGTAATAGCGAATAATAACCGCCTCCGGCGCAGGCGCGGCAGAGTGTTGTTTCCTGAGTTGTTACACCACGTCCGAAGTTGATGCCTTCTCCGCATTTGGCGCAGGAGGCGCGGGGTGATTTACCGCCTGGGAGTTCCTGCGGTGGAATCTGTACATCCACCCAGTTGTGCGAGAACAACTCTTCGTCGTGCATCTCGCGATAGGCAACGATCTGCTGTTTGCCCTTCTCTTCGATTTCGGGGTGCAGTTCTCTGGCACGGTCTCTGGATGTTTCAAGCGCTGCGATGCGGACGGATTTGCCTGTTTCTAAATCGCAAAAAGTGGCGGCCATCTTGCCGTAGTCGAGGAATTTCAGTGAACGTTTTCCGAGGCGGCAGCCAGTGACGACGGTAATGGCGTCGGTTGCGCAACGGTCGATTTCCACGTAGGTGATGAGGCGTTTGCGCTGTGCTCCTGTTGGGTCATCCAGACCCAGGAGATGCATTCCATACATTGCCATGCGCAGGCCGATGATCTGACCGGCGCACATGTGTCCGTGAGCCTTGGAGGCGAGTTCTTCGTATTCGGCGAGGGTTTTCATTTACAGTACTCGGATGGCTTCCGGTGGGAAGTGGATGGTCCAGTCTTTATTATTGCTGCTTTTGCTGAACTCACCGCGCGGGGTTTCCACTCGCAGGCCGTTGGTGAATTCCAGACGTACGGAGTTGGGGAGTTCGGTGGCACGGAGAAGAGTAGCGGGAATGGCGTTGGAGGTAGCCTTGGTGTCTCTGGCGGTTGCGGTGAGTTGGTCCGGACGGATGTAGAGGGTAACGCGGTCGCCACGGAAACGGCCGGGGAGGTAGGGTCCGGCGAGGTCCCACTCCTGGAAACGGACGCGAGAGGTTTTGTTTCCGGGGTCCAGGGTTCTGATTTCGACAGGCAGAAGGTTGTAGGCACCCAAGAGCGCAGCGACTTCAGCGGTGGAGGGCTGATCGAGTATCTTGAGCGGCGGGCCACTCTGCGCGATGGTTCCGTTGCACATCACCACCATATGCTCAGCGAGTTCGAAGCACTCATTGAGGTCGTGTGTGACAAGAAGGACGGGTGTACCGAAATCGGCACGCACTTGGCGGATGGCAGCGTAGAGTTCGGCCTTTAGAGGGATGTCGAGTCCGATGGAAGGCTCGTCGAGGAGCAGGATGCGTGGCGCGGCAAGCAGTGCCCTTGCGATAGACGTGCGTTGTTTCTGGCCTCCGGAGAGTTCGTGCGGTTTTCGACCGGCCACTTCGTTGAGCTGGAAACGATCCATGATTTCGCCGACGCGGCGATGGCGTTCCAAGCGGGGCAGGCGTTCGGCTGCAAACTGGAGATTTTGGCGCAGCGTCATGTGGGGGAAGAGGGCATAATTCTGGAAGACGTAGCCACAGCGACGATCCTGTGGGGTGAAGTTGATTGCGGCAGCGGCGTCGAACAGTACTGTGTCATCGATGGCAATGCGGCCTTCTGCGGGTTTGTTGAATCCAGCGATGCAATCGAGGGTAAGTGTTTTTCCGGCTCCGCTGGGTCCGAACAGAACGGTGACTCCGGCGCTGGTTTGGAGATCGATGTCCAGAGTGAAAGCGGCGGAATCGGGTCCGGCGGACAAGAATTTTCGGAGGCGCGCCTGGATCATGACTTGTGCGGCTCCAGTTTATTTGCGAGCCAGAGGATCAGCAAGGCGAGGGCGCTGATGGCGATTACAAGAGTGCGGGCGAGGTCGCCTTTGCCTGCTTCGACGGCATCGTAGATTGCCACGGCGACGGTTTGGGTGCGTCCCGGAATGTTGCCAGCAAGCATGATGGTGATGCCGAAATCGCCCAGAGAACGGGCGAAGGCCAGAGCTACGGCGGCGAGAATCGGTTTGCGAACAAGCGGGAGTGTTACGCGGAGGAAGACTTTGAATTCACTTGCACCGAGAGTGCGGGCGGCACGTTCGTAGCTGTGATCGACACTTTCGAGCGCGGCTCTTGCGTACTTGACCAGGAGAGGTGCAGAGTGAAGAAGTGCGGCAACCACAGCAGCTTGCCAAGTGAAGACCAGTGGCTGACCGAAGATGGACTCGTAGAGTTTGCCCAATGCACCCTCGCGGCCAAGCAAAACGAGGAGATAATAACCAAGGACTGTAGGCGGCAAGACAAGCGGCAACGAGATGGCAGCGTCGATTGCTTCCTTGCCGCGAAATCTGCGATTGGCGAGGAGATAGGCGATCACGACTCCGCCGATTGCGGCGATCAGGGTTGAGATAGCCGCGACGCGGAGACTGAGCCAAAGCGGAAACCAGTCGATGGCCATGGGATCACCTATTATGCCTAATTCTTTGGCTGCGCTTGGCGCAGGGGGAAAGTTAATCCAGTCCGTTGGATTTGAGCCATGCGATGGCTTTCGATATGGCGGCATCGCGTGCTGCTACCGAATCCTTTTTTGAGCCGAAGTATAGGCCGACTGCGCGTTCCAGGCGGCCCAGTGCCATATCGCACTGACGGATTGAAGTGCCTTCGACTGCCTCGGTGTCGCGCAAGACGACGCCGAGAATTCTGGCTTCTCGTGAGCTGGTGCCGTCGGTGGAGTATTGCCAGAGTAAATGGTAGAAACGCCGATTCGCTGTTTGGTATTCCTTCACTAGAGCGGCGAATTTTCTGAGGTCCTGATCACTGCCAAACTCTCGCAGCAGTGCTCCAGCGCCTTGGATGTCTGT
>Ga0315912_10003680_pt1 | contig 15031 bp, 13 predicted proteins | sample VfabasoilMG_FD_204469 | JGI IMG/M metagenome (GOLD analysis project Ga0315912, IMG submission 204469) | Garden soil microbial communities collected in Santa Monica, California, United States - V. faba soil | ecosystem: Environmental > Terrestrial > Soil > Garden | place: USA: California... | reverse complement strand
CGTCGCCGACGCGATGACGGTGGAGGCGGTGCCCAAGCTCGATGAGTCGGGGCAACCGATTCCCGATGCGCAGCAAAAGCTCATGCACACGACCATGCAGACGCTGGGGCGCGTAGCCATCATCGGCGGCACCGTGCTGGTGGCGATTATCAACATTATCGTGTTCGCCGATAGCGAAGGCATGTCAAAAACCGCCAAGGCGGCAATCTATCTGCAACTCTACCAGTGGGCGCTGATTATTCCCGTGGTGTCCGTGCTCGGCGTGGTGCTGGCTGCCGTGTTGCGTAAACGCCAACGGCAGCGCTTGCGCGACGCTGGTGCAAGTGCGGAGGCAATCCACGCGGCACTCGATGAACACGCCGACAAGACCACGCCGAACTGGTGGATACTCGGTGGCAGCCTTGCATTCGTGGTGTTTACGCTCACCATGGGATTCAGCGACATCAAGTTTAAACAGGAGATCGTGTTTGCAGGCTCGATGGCGATTCTGATTTTCCTGATTACACGGCTCACGCGCGAGCTTGCGCCGGATTTGCGCGCGACACTAGTCGGCACTGCGATAGTGATATTTGTTTATCGGGCGGTACCCGATGCTGGGCCCGGCGTGTCATGGTGGATGATCGATGTGCTTCGATTCGATGAGCAATTTATTTCCACGTTAGGGCTGATCGGCAACGTGCTCACGCTGTTCGGCATTTTTGTTTTCCGACGCTTTATGGCTGATCACTCGATAGCCTATGTCGTTGGATTCCTTGCGATCTGTTCAACCGTGCTGTCGCTACCGACCATCGGCATGTACTACGGTTTGCACGAGTGGACATCTGCGCTGACCGATGGCGTGGTGGGTGCGCGCACTATTGCGCTGGTCGATACCTCGCTTTCGGCGCCGCTGGGACAGGTGGCGATGATACCGATGCTCGCGTGGATCGCGCGCTCGGCGCCGGCAAATCTCAAGGCGACGTATTTCGCGGTGATGGCGTCATTTACCAACCTGGCCCTGTCAGCAGCGCAGCTCGGCACCAAGTACCTGAATCAGTTTTACACCGTTGAGCGTGAAGTGCGCACCCGCGATGGCATCGTCAAGGTGGCGCAGGACTACAGTCAATTGGGTGATTTGCTGATCGTGGGAATGGTGATCGCGCTGGCGATGCCGTTTGCGGCGATACTGTTTGCACGGGTGACGCGGTTCAAGAGCGCGTAACTAATCGGTGCGCTACTGCGCAGACTCCAGTCGCGCCAATACGCCATTCGGCGCATCAGTAAGTAAATAAATCAATCCGTCCGGCCCTTGGCGTACATCGCGGATACGGCCAATGGCGTTTTTCATGAGACGTTCTTCGCGCGCGACTTTTTCGCCGTCGAGTTTGAGGCGCACCAGCATTTGATCTTTCAGCGCACCCACGAAAAGATCGCCGTGCCATTTCGGGAATTTGTTGCCGGTGTAGAACATCATGCCCGAAGGCGCGATCGATGGCACCCAACGATGCAGGGGCTGCGCCATACCTTCTTTGGCCGTGCCTTCGCCGATCCTGGTGCCGGTGCCGTAGTTCGCGCCGTAGGTGATGACCGGCCAGCCGTAGTTGGTGCCGGCGCGGATGACGTTGACTTCATCGCCGCCTTGCGGTCCATGCTCGTGTGTCCACAGCACGCCGGTTTGTGGGTGCAGCGCAGCGCCCTGCATGTTGCGGTTGCCGAGGGTGAACTTTTCGGGAAGCCAGCCTGCTTTGCCGACGAAGGGATTGTCTTTCGGCACGCGGCCATCATCGTGCAGCCGTATCACCGAGCCATTGTGGTCGCCGGGATTTTGCGCGCGCTCCATTTCGCCCCGGTCGCCGAGCGTAATATAGATGTAACCCTCACGGTCGAACACGATGCGCGAGCCGAAGTGATAGCCGGTGCGCAGTTTGGGCTGCATACGAAAAATCACCTGCGCGTTTTCAATACGATTGTTTTTGAAGACACCGCGCGCGACTTCAGTGCCGATGCCATTGCGGTCGCCGGCGGAGTAGGACAGGTAAACCAGGCTGTTTTCCGCAAACTTCGGATGCAGCACCACATCGAGTAATCCACCCTGGCCGAACGCCGCGACTTCAGGCAACCCCTCGACGGGGCGTGGCTCCAGTTTGAAATCCTTGCCCACGATACGCAGTCGGCCTGCGCGCTCGGTGACGAGCATGCGACCGTCGGGTAGAAATGCGATGGACCACGGATGATTCAAACCCTCCGTCATCGTGATTACGCGAAAACTGTGTTCCTGTGACGAATGCGTTTGCGCCCACGCAGCGCACGGGGCGAACAGGAAAAGACCAATAGCGAAGAAACGTAGTGTTTTCATAAGTATTTGTTTATTAACGAGTTTTTATGTGGTCAATCTACGGTAAATATCGGCAACTTTAAGCGGCAGCCGTGAGACATCGTCAACCAGTGTCCAGTTCGCCGCGCCGTACATGTGTGGCAGGTAATCGCGCGCTTCATGATCGATGGTAATGCAAAACGATTTGATCCCGCCGCGATGCGCTTCGATCAATGCCTGGCGCGTGTCCTCAATACCATATTCGCCGCGGTAGTTGTCACTGTAGTCGTCAGGCTTGCCGTCGGAGAGCGTAATCAGCAACTTGGTGCGTGCGTCGACGGCATTGAGCAAAGTCGCGAGATGGCGTATCGCGACACCCATGCGCGTGTAATCCTGCGGAATGATACCGGCGATGCGGCTTTTGACGACATCGCCATGCGGCTCGTCGAAGCGCTTGACACGAAAAATTTCGCAACGCTTGCGCGTGATACCGGAGAAGCCATAGATCGCGTAACGATCACCGAGAATTTCAAGCGCTTCGGTGAGCAGTACCAGCGCCTCGCGCTCGGCATCGTTGATCCAGCCCTTGGTCGAACCACTCATGTCCACCATGAACATCACCGCGAGGTCGCGCTCGGTTTTGTGACGCTTCACTAATAGACGGTCCGACAGTTCCCTGCCGGATTTCATGTCGGCATAGGCCGAGATCACCGCGTCGAAATCGATGTCGTCGCCGTGTTTCATGCGCTTGAGCAATTTGTCCTCACCGCGCAGCAGTTCGAATGTGCGTCGGAGTTGCGTCACCTGCGGCGCATATTTTTTCAGCGTAGCGTCAACAAAGCCGCCATCGCCAGGTTGCACATCCAGTTCGCGCAGCACGCACCAGTTTTTGCGGTAGTGGCGGCGCTTGTGATCCCACTCGTTGTAAAACAACGCGCCTTCCTCGTGATAAATGCCTTTCCATACGTCTGCAGGATCTTGCTCTGCGCGCGGCGCCGCGCGTTCGCTGCCATCGCCCGTCGGTGTCAGGTAATCGTCCGGAATGTCGCCGAGATCCTGCAGTATGGAATCGAGCAGATTGTGCACGTTGTCAGGCGGCGCCATGGGTTTGCCGTCCAGACGGAGTTCGAAATCGAGTGAGCCATTCTCGCCGGGCGCTTCGGTCACATCGACTGAGAAGCGTTGCTCGCCGTCACCGGACTCACTGGAGGTTTTGTCGTGTTCTTCGAGTAACGCGGCGAGCATAGTCTGAAGCCCGTCTTTCTCACGCGCGAGCCGTGATGCGCGCGCGGCAGCAGCTTCTCGCGGACGCAGCGTGGCCATGCAGGTGTGACGCGGGACTTCGGCGTTGAGTGGCAGTTTCGCCAGCAGCGCGATACTGTCGTGTACCGTGGCAGAAGGCAATTCGAGCACCGCATAGCGTAGGTCGTTTGATGTGGCGTTTTTAAGCGATGCTGCGTCTCGCGCGAAACCAGGCAGTGCACGTGCGATGCATGCTTCGAGTCGTACAGTTTCCAGATAGTTCAGCCATTCAAGCGCGCGCGCCGGATCGGCGTAAGTGGCGCACGCGGCATCGAGGTCGGCATTGAAGGTGCCATGACGGCTTTGCGCCCACAGCAGCACGGCCAGCGATTTGTAGATAAGAAAATTCTCGTTCTTAGTCATCCGTGAAGCAACGCGTAGCGGCAGATATAGGGTCTCAGTGTCGGTATAGGCCTGCGGCGCAGGCTCGACTTTCATGCGTCGGCCTGCAAGGCCGCACACGAACAGTTCGAGTACATGCACGACCTCCTCGAACCCCACCGCATGCGCACTTGCACCAGCCAGCGCTGCGTAATCGGCGAAATTCTTGAAAACCTGACTACCGCGATAAAGGCCTTCGTAGTCGTACGCATCCATGGCCTGTATCACCCACGCTTTCGCACTGGCGAGGTCGAGTTGTTTTAGCGCATCGGGCGCAGCGGCGGCGAATTGGTACGCCATTTCGTAATTGGTGCGGCCGATGACTTCGACCCAGTTCAGCACAAAATCCTGCAATTGTCGTTCCAGCGGCGCGAGCGTCTGCGCCAGCGGAGCAGCGGTACGTCGCGATGAAAGAACAGGATTGAGCAGCGCGTCGAGGCGGTCGTCGAGATCCGCAGTCGTGAGCGGCCCGCTGGCGATCAGCGTGAGCCGAGGGTCGGTACTCAAAAGATGCTGGATGCGAGTTCGTTGATGGCGCGCAGCATTTCTGGATCGTCGGTGAGGGCTTCGGCGATGGCGCTATGGCACGCGGCGCGCGGTGCGATGCCGCGTTGCATCAGTTTGGCTGCGTGCACCAAAAGCCGCGTCGATGCACCTTCATCTAGACCATTACCCTTCAGATTACGCGTGAGGTGCGCGAGCCTGATCAACTGGCGCGCGGTGTTCGCATCGAGTCCGGTTTCAGTGACGATGATTTTTGATTCAAGTGCTTCATCGGGATAGGCGAACTCAATCGCAATGAAACGCTGGCGCGTGCTTTGTTTGAGTTCTTTCAGCACGCTCTGGTAGCCGGGGTTGTACGACATCGCGAGTACGAACTCCGCCGGCGCACGCAGCAGTTCGCCGTGTTTTTCCATCGGTAGGATGCGCCGATCGTCGGCGAGCGGATGGATAACGACCGTGGTGTCCTTGCGCGCTTCGACGACTTCGTCGAGATAACAGATGCCACCGATGCGCACCGCATGCGCGAGTGGGCCGTCGACCCACACTGTTTCGTTGTTGGTGATGAGATAACGCCCGACAAGATCGGCAGCAGTGAGATCATCGTGGCACGACACGGTGATCAGGGGACGCTTCAATTTCCATGCGATGTATTCCATGAAGCGCGTTTTGCCGCAGCCAGTGGGGCCTTTGAGCAACACCGGAATCTGGCTTGTGTAGGCGGCCTCGAACAATGCGATCTCGTCGCCGAGCGGCTCGTAGTACGGCTCGCGCTCGATCAAGCGTGCTTCGGGCTGCGGCGATTTTGCGGACAGAGTGGCAACAGGGCTCATCATAAAAATATCAATCAAAACAGATGCTTATATTCAGAATATGCCAGTAGACATGCGCGGCGTAGGCACACGGGATGCTATCACGCTTGGCGTGTTAAACAGGACTTGGCTGACGGAGTTGACCAGTGGCCATGCCTGCGCAACTATTGGCTGCCGGCTTGCGTTGGCTATCCGCAAGTCCCAACCACACGGCCGCCGCTTACAACACGATTGCAACGATTCAAAAGGGGAAATAACGATGAAACTCGACAGTCTCAGTGCACTTGCCTTCGGTTTCGTATGGGCACTTGTGCCGTTCGCCGCCGGAGCACAGGTGGATTTGTCCGGATATCCGAACAGACCAGTGCGCATCATCGTCGGCTTTACGCCAGGCAGTGCCACTGACGTGACAGCACGGCTGTTTGCGCAGCGCTTCAGCGAGGCGTGGGGCGTGTCGGTGGTGGTTGAAAACATTCCCGGCGCAGGCGGAACCGCCGGCTCGGCGCGGGCAGCGAAGGCCACCCCGGATGGCTACACGCTGAACTACGGTGCCAATGGCGCGATGGCGATTGCGCCCGGCCTCTACGCCAAACTTGCCTACGATCCCGCGCGCGATTTCATGCCGATTTCGCTGCTGCTGGCGATGCCTAGCATCGTTGCCGTCAACAACGAAGTGCCGGTGAAGAGCCTGCGCGACTTGATTACGCTGGCAAAATCGCAGCCGGGCAAACTTTCGTACGCGAGTCCGGGTGCCGGCACGCCACAACACATCGGTGTTGAGTTGCTCAAGATCACCGCGGGTGTGGACATCGCGCACGTCCCATACAAGGGCGCGGTACTCACCGATGTTATCGGCGGCCGCGTCCCCATAACCCTGCAAAATGCGGCGGCTATTTTACCGGTAGTTCGCGACGGCAGACTGCGCGGTCTGGCGGTTACTTCGTTGAAGCGCTCGCCCAACATGCCGGAGTTTCCGACCGTCGCCGAATCCGGATTTCCCGGCTTCGAGGCGGTGTCGTGGTTTGGCATGTTTGCGCCAGCCGGAACGCCTGCCGCCATTGTGAACCGGCTGCATCAGGAAGCGGTGAAGGTGCTTAGCCAGCCCGACGTGCGCACGAAATTTACGCAGTTGGGTCTGGATACCGTGGGCAATGCACCGGGTGAATTCGCTGCGATCGTCAGGGCAGATATCGCGAAGTGGAGCAAGGTGATCAAGGATGCGGGTATATCAGCTGCGGATTGACGGTGTGTCCGGAACGCCCTTGAAAACAATCGCTACGCGCGTAGTAGTACCGTGGATGCAATTCAAAAATAATAAATAAAACAAATACTTAGGAATTATCGTTATCTGGAAAATCGCAAAGCTCGTCCTGCGCGTCGGCGAGATGCTGTGCCTTGCTGGCCTGCATCACAGATTGACGCTCCGGCGTGCGCGATGCACTTCTGCATGGCGTCAGGCTCGAGCGCGATGCTTTGTTCGGTGATGGTCATGATTTACCCTGCAGAAATGCATTGATATTTGCGACGAGCGCGCAGGGTTGTTCCACCATCGGGCAATGGCCAGAATCCGGAATCTCGCGATAGATCGCGCCGGGAATCCCTTGTGCCAATGCTTGCGCGAGCATGGGTGGCGTGGTGAGATCAAGCGCGCCGCACATCACCAGCGTTGGGTTGGCGATGCTGCTTAACTGCGAAGTCGTGTCCAGAGTGGCGAGCGCAAGGCACGCGCGGCTGAAGCATCCGCCATCCACGCGCGACAGCGCGGCCTTGCGCAGCGAGACTTCCTGCGGGTGCGCCGTCTGGAAAGCGGGCGGAAACATGCGCCCGATCGCAGCATCCAGCACAGCGCTCATGCCCATGGTGGTGACTTTCTCCGACATCGTACGAAACGGTATGCGCGCGGGTTCCGGAAAAGCTGATACCACATCGGCGAGCAGCAGGCTGTTGAAGCGCCTGCCGTGACGTATTGCCAGCACCAGCGCTACAAATGCGCCGAAGCCGTTGCCAAACACATGGGTTTCCGGCGGCAGTTTCAGGTTGTCCAGCATCGCGTGCACATGATCGGCGTAGTCGGCAACGCTGGTCAGGATGCGTGGCATGGAGTGGCCGTAGCCAGGCAGATTGATTCTTGTCACGCGGAAGTTTTGTGCTAGCGCTGGGAACACACGATCGAACACTGACATCTCGGTGAGCAGGGAGTGCAACAGTAGCAGGTTGGGGCCCGCGCCGGTCTGTTCGTATTCGGCGGCGGCACCTTGAAACTCAGTAAATGGCATGGTTGCAATGTTACGCGATCAGCGGGCAGCGCGATATAATGCCCCAACACCGGTCCTATGAATAATCCCTTTCAAAGGGGAACCGGCCGAATCCCGAATTCCAGCGTCTGGAGATCTCCAAATACGTAGGTGGCAGGCGCACTCACGCCAGCCACGGTACCAGGATCGATGCGCAGCGTTTCCGTGCCCTTGATGTTTTTGACGCGCTCGATAACGGCGCGGTGTTCGTGCCCATTGCATACCAAGTCGTAATCGCCGGTAAGCGCCATGGCTTTGGCATAATGGGGATAGTGCACCAGGAATATTCGCCGTTGCGCGAGAACCAGCGACCCGTCTTGGCCATAATAATGCAGATTGTTTTTGGGCTCGTGCGCCCATTGCGAAAGTGAGAACAGGTCGCCGGTGTTATTGCCATGAATCAGATGAATAGGTAGCCCTAGTTCGACGACGGCGTGCAATGTGGATGGCGCGATCAAGTCGCCGCAATGAAGCACGGCCTGCGCACCCAAGGTCTTTGCCTCGGCGACCGCCGCAGCGAAAGGTTCACGATGGTCGTGGCTATCGGAGACTATGCAGATTTTCAAGAAATACCTCGTTGATAATTGTACCCGATGGCGCTCCAAGTTTTTTCTATGGCTGCATAACCTTTTTTTTCGGCAATACCACTCCCTGAGCGTTTAAAATCAGCGCAATCAAGGGGGAGCATGATGTTCACCAGCAATCCGTTTGCAGAGCTTTCTGCGTCTTTGTCGCCTGCCGTCATGCAGATTTATGTTGTCCTCATGATCGTTCTGGTTGCGGCAGGAACGCTATTCGATATCGTCCATAAGGGGAGCGCCAAATATTTTTTCGAAAATTGGCGCAAATCGAAAAACAAAGCAGCGAAGCCCGTCGATGGTGGCGAATTGGTATCGATCGCAATCAAGACCGGTCTGGTTGACGTCCTGACCTCTGGAGAATTCTGCAACGCGCGTCGCCGGATCGCCCATCTGCTGACCATGTACGGGTTCCTGATCTACGTCATCACCACCGTCATCATGGTGTTCTGCTACCCGACCTCGGCGACGGCAACGCCGGCAATCGTGCCGCAGCTGTGGTGGCTGGGCGGGCTGATGATCTGCGTCGGCGGCTACTGGTTCTGGTTCTTCATCCGCGTCGACGTGTCCGCGGAGGGCAATTCACCGTTCCGCGTGATGCGCGCCGACCTGTTCGTGCTGTCGCTGCTGGCCAGTGTGACCCTGGGCCTAGTCTGGGCCTGGATGCAGGCGACGGGCATGGCGGGATCGACGGTGCTGTTCGCGCTCTACAGCATTGCCACCACCGTGCTCTTCGGCTCGGTGCCGTGGTCGAAGTTCGCGCACATGTTCTTCAAGCCTGCCGCAGCCTTCGAGAAAAGAGTATCCAAAGCCAATGGCACAGCCGAGAATTTGCCGACGCTGACGCGTGACGATCCCGAACAACAGAAACGACACTCGATGGAACTGTTGAAGGACGCCCCGATGGACATGGGGCTGGGCATCAAGCGCGAAGCGCCTCGCCACTACTAGAAAACCCAAACGGAAAAGTTCAAGGAGCCGATTTATGCCTACCTTCGTCTACATGACAAGGTGCGACGGATGCGGACATTGCGTTGATATTTGCCCGTCCGACATCATGCACATCGACAAGACCTATCGCCGTGCCTACAACATCGAGCCTAACATGTGCTGGGAGTGCTACTCCTGCGTCAAGGCCTGTCCGCAGAATGCGATCGATGTGCGCGGATATGCCGACTTTGCCCCGCTCGGCCACAGTGTGCGCGTCCAGCGCGACGAACAGAAAGGCACGATCGCCTGGAAGATCAAGTTCCGCAACGGCACGGAAAAGAATTTCCTGTCGCCCATCACCACCAAGCCCTGGGGAACGGCGATCCCCAAGCTCGCGGAAGTTCCCGGACCCAGCAAGGAAATGCGCGACAGCCAGCTTTTGTACAGCGAGCCGAAATACGTCCGCTTCGATGACGGCGGTTTGCATACGCTCCAGTCCAGTGGTCTCAAGATGAAGAAAGGCGTGTATTACTGATGGCTTACGAAACGATCGTCGAAGAAGGCATCGATATTCTGGTCGTCGGTGCAGGCCTTGGCGGCACCGGTGCCGCATGGGAGGCCAGATTCTGGGGGCAGGACAAGAAGATTGTCATTGCCGAGAAGGCCAATATCGATCGCTCCGGCGCGGTCGCCCAGGGGCTGTACGCCATCAACTGCTATATGGGCACCCGCTGGGGCGAAAATAAGCCGGAAGATCATGTCCGCTACGCCCGCATCGATCTGATGGGCATGGTGCGCGAAGACCTGCTGTTCGACATGGCGCGCCACGTCGACTCCACGGTGCACCAGTTCGAAGAGTGGGGACTGCCCATCATGAAGGACCCGAAAACCGGGCGCTATCTGCGTGAAGGGCGATGGCAGATCATGATACACGGCGAGTCCTACAAGCCCATCGTGGCCGAGGCCGCCAAAAAATCGGCGGACAAGGTCTTCAACCGCATCTGTGTCACCCACCTGCTGATGGACGACGCCAAGGAAAACCGGATTGCCGGTGCCGTCGGTTTCAACGTCCGCACCGGCAACTACCACGTCTTCAAGTCCAAGACCGTGATCTGCGGTGCGGGCGGCGCTTCCAACATCTTCAAACCGCGCTCAGTGGGCGAAGGTTCCGGCCGCACCTGGTATGCGCCATGGTCGTCGGCGTCTGCCTATGGGCTGATGATCAACGCCGGCGCCAAAATGACGCAGATGGAAAATCGTATCGTGCTGGCGCGCTTCAAGGACGGTTATGGTCCGGTCGGCGCCTACTTCCTGCACCTGAAGACCTATACGCAAAATTGCCTGGGCGAAGAGTACGAATCCAAATGGTTCCCTGATCTTCAGAAAATGGTCGGCAAGGAATATCTCGATCCGGAAGTTTCGCACTTAACCCACCGGCCGATCCCGACGTGTCTGCGCAACCATTGCATCATCAGTGAAGTGAATGCCGGCCGCGGCCCCATACACATGGTGACCATGCAAGCTTTTCAGGATCCGCATCTGGAAGAGGTCGGCTGGGAAAACTTCCTCGGCATGACGGTCGGCCAGGCGGTTTTGTGGGCCGCTACCGATGTGGATCCCAAGCACGAGAATCCCGAATTGACCACATCCGAGCCCTACGTCATGGGCTCCCACGCGACCGGCTCGGGTGCCTGGTGCTCGGGCCCCGAGGACGTTTCCCCTCCCGAGTATTTCTGGGGTTACAACCGCATGACGACGATCGAGGGTCTGTTCGGCGCCGGTGACGCCGTCGGCGGCACGCCGCACGCCTTCTCGTCCGGCTCGTTCACCGAAGGCCGTCTCGCCGCGAAGGCGGCCTGCAAATACATCGACGACGGCAAGGCCGAAGGCATCGTCGTGTCCGATGAGCAGATCAACCGCCGCAAGAAAGAGATCTACAAGCCCCTGGAGCATTACAAGCTCTACCGCAATGCGATCGTGGCGGGCGATGTCAACCCGCACTACATCAATCCCAGACAGGGCCTGGACCGTCTGCAGAAGCTGATGGATGAGTATTGTGGCGGAGTGACCGTCAACTACATGACCAACGAGAAGCTCCTGAATATCGGTCTCAAGAAGCTCAAGATCATGGAGGAAGACCTCGAGAACCTGGCCGCCAAGGATATTCACGAGCTGCTGCGTGCGTGGGAATTGATGCACCGTCATCGCGCCGCGGAGTGCGTCACGCAGCACACGCTGTTTCGCAAGGAGACCCGGTGGCCGGGTTACTACTACCGGGGCGACGCCATGAAGGTGGACGACGAAAACTGGCACGTGCTGACGGTTTCCCGTCGCGATCCGGAAACCGGCGAATACACCATGGAAAAGGCGCCTTGTTATCACCTGGTTGCGGATGGCGAGTAGCGATATTCCCGGGCAGAAGTACGCGCTGACTTTCTGCCTGGCGCTGAAGAGGCTGGCATGTCGAGTGTTGTGATCCCCATAAAGCCCGTCTCTTCCGGGAGCCGAGAGACCCGCGTGAACATTATTGAAAAAACCGACGAAGAGATTCTGGTCATGGCCGATCCCCTGTGGCGCGACCTCATCAAACAGTCGAACGAAGGCAAATACGGGGAATTCGTAAAGAATTTTTCCAATGACTTGGCGCGTGCCATGAATCAGGTTGTGGCGGGCCACCAGTTCGCAAACAGTGAACTGGCGAGAAGTCTGTCTGAAGATTTTGACCCGCTCGGCATGATCCGCCGGGGCGAACATGTGACGGTTCTTTATCGGCAGCGGAGCACTAAAAAGCCGGGCGAGTGGCTGGGCAGGCTGGTTCTCGGCTATGAAGACGGGGCGGTCAGGATTTTCGGTGCATCCATCTTCTGAACGGTTCGTTCGGACTCGACATGAGTGAAACCATCCAGGACGGCAAGTTTGTAGAACTGACCTACAAGGTGAGCGACAGGAAATCGGGGCATGTCCTCACCCGTGTCGAGTTCCCGTTGGGCTATGTTCACGGACACAATGAAATTCTGGCGCCTTCCGTCCATAAGGAGTTGGAGGGCAGGTCCGCGGGCGACGTGATCAAAGTGCACATCGATGGCAATCAGATCTTCGGCGCCAGAGACGAGTCGCTGGTTTTTACCGATCACATCGAGAACGTCCCCGAGGAATATCGGCAAATCGGCACCTCCATCCTCATGGAGAACGACAAGGGCCAGACCCGCAGCTTTCTCGTGACGCGGGTGGACGAAGAGACACTGACCGTCGATGGCAACAATCCGCTTTGCGGCAGAAGGGTCGTCTTTACGCTCGAGATACTGACCGTGCGCGACGCAACGGATGAAGAGACAAGGGCGGGCGAGGCGATCATTGCGGGCTCGGATATCGATCCGTCACGCATGAGACCAGTTTGAGCGGCGGTGTTACTTGCACCGGCAATCCTGACTTTACAGAGAAAAGGTGACTTATGAGCGAGCAAAAGCCCCCCAGCAAGGTTCCTGACGGCCAGACGCGTTTTTATACGACGCGCCAGATGCCGCCAAACGAAAAGGGGTTTGTCGGCTACGAAACCGTATGGAAACCGTTGCAGAAGGAAGTCGAATACAAGACGCCGAAACAACCGTAGGTGTCATGCCGCAGATGGATGAGCATCCATCGCGCGGTCGGGATGCGAATCCATAAAGGGTATCGCACCGGCGGCTATTGCCTGGTTCGCGGTTTGCGATGGAGAAGGCGCCGGCCTGCCGCATCGATTTTGCGTCCGGAGAACCCGGCGAAAGAGGCGCGCCGTCAGCGCGCGGAATGTCCGGCAAGTTTGACTTCTACCTTATCCTTGGTTTCGATGCTGGCGTAATACTCGCGCAGGATCTCCAGCACTTCCGGGCGGCTGAATTCGGCTGGCACCGGTTCGCCTTCGGAAAGCCATTTGCGCAGCTTGGTGCCCGACACTAGCAGGCGATCTTTTTCGCCGTGCGGGCAGGTGCGTGCGGATGCCATGCCGCCGCAGGCGTAGCACCAGAAAGTCCAGTCGATTTTCAGCGGCTTGGTTTCGAGCGCATCCTTCGGAATTTCGTCGAAGATGTGATGCGCGTCGAACGGGCCGTAGTAGCTGCCGACACCAGCGTGATCGCGGCCGACGATCAAATGCGAGCAGCCGTAGTTCTGGCGAAACAGCGCGTGCAGCAGCGCTTCGCGCGGTCCGGCGTAACGCATGTCGAGCGGATAGCCGGATTGAATCACGGTGTTCTTGGCGAAATATTTTTCGACGAGTACGGCGATGGTTTTAGTGCGCACTTCGGCGGGTATGTCGCCAGGTTTGAGATTGCCGAGCAAAGAATGCACGAGCACGCCGTCACAGACTTCGATGGCGACTTTTGCGAGGTATTCATGTGAACGGTGCATCGGGTTGCGCGTCTGGAACGCAGCGATGGTAGACCAGCCCGCAGCCTCGAATGCCGTGCGCGTTTGTGCCGGCGTCATGTATAACGCGCCGTATTTTTCGGGGAAACCGCCTTGCGACAACACTTTCACAGGACCGGCGAGGTTGATTTCGCCTTGTTCCATGACCATCTTTACACCGGGATGTTCTGCGTCGGTAGTCCTGAATACCGATTTGCACTCGTGCGTCTTGTCGATCGAGTATTTTTCGCTGACACACATGGTGGCGAGAATTTGGCCATCTTCCGGGTCAACCAGCGCGATGTCGCTGCCGACGGATATACCGGACGCGATTGCTGCTTCAGTCGAGAGCGTGATCGGTATCGGCCAGAACAACCCGTTGGCCATGTGCATGCTGCCGCACACGCCCTGCCAGTCGGCGTATGTCATGAAACCATCAAGCGGGGTGAATCCTCCGATGCCGAGCATGAGCAGGTCGCCCTTCTCACGCGAACTGACTTTTACTTTGGAGAGCAAGGCGGCTCGCCGCTTTTCCTCCACTTGCGCGACGCCGCCAAGCAGCAATGGCTTGAGTACATTTCCACCGTGGGGACGCACCAGTTTGGACACCCAAAATCTCCGAACAACTCTAAGTCATATCAATTTTTCAGGTGACGACGATAGCATGTATAAATCCGGCTCCTTATCCATAAATTTTATTGCGCAATAAGGGCGATCATGTGGTAAAACCGTGGCGTTACTTGAATGAATGATCATAATATGGTCTTAATTAAGGCTGCTCCGGCGAGGCGTTTCAGCTGGCAAATGCGGTCAGAATGCAATGAGACAGAAAACGGATAATTAGGTGCTACCATAAAAGGTTTGCGTTTTCATTAAAAATTAGAACAGCAGGTTGAAATGAGTCTACATGGAGGATGGCGTTACGCTGTGACTGCGTTGGCACTGGCGGTGTCCATCGCAAGTGCAAATGCCGCGTCGTGGTCGTGGGTGAAAGATCCATTCAGGGTCGAGCACAAAACATCGCCCGCGCCAGAAACGCGCTGGGAGCCGACTGAGACCTTACCGGACGTCAAGACGCCACCCGTTAATGCGGAGATGCCACGTGATCGGGCGCTTACGCTACCCGAGTTGACTGAGTACGCGTTGCGCAATAATCCGCGTACGCGTCAGGCATGGTTCGCGGCTCGCGCAGCCGCGGCGGGTGTGGGCGTGGCCATGGGCGATGATTTGCCGACAATCACCGGTGCGCTGTCGTTTCAACGGCAGCACCCGGTTTCGGGCACATCCGGTGCGGCATCGCCTTGGCTTAATCGTTACGGGCCATCGATCAGTTTTAGTTACACGCTCTACGACTTTGGCGTGGGCGACGATAAGGTCGAGGCCGCCGAATACCGGTTGCTGGCGGCTAATCTGGCGCAAAACCGCGTGTTGCAGGAAGTGATGTTCCAGGTCGAACAGGCTTACTACCAGTTAATTGGCGTCGAAGCACTGGTGCGCGTTAACGAGCAGGCATTGAAAAACGTCGATACAGCGCTTGAAGCGGCGCGGCGGCGGCGT
>Ga0315912_10003679_pt1 | contig 15032 bp, 15 predicted proteins | sample VfabasoilMG_FD_204469 | JGI IMG/M metagenome (GOLD analysis project Ga0315912, IMG submission 204469) | Garden soil microbial communities collected in Santa Monica, California, United States - V. faba soil | ecosystem: Environmental > Terrestrial > Soil > Garden | place: USA: California... | reverse complement strand
ACAGGCAGGCCACGCCGAGAACAGCTGCTCCCATTGGGATCAGGCCATCCATTTCATCGAACGACATGCGCCCTGCGACTGTCTCCAGGCCGTACCAGGCGAAACCCAGGCTCGCAACACCCAGCATGCCGAGCAGAATGGCAAGGATCGCCATGCGCGCCTCAGCGTAGCCCGCCAGCGGGCGGCTTGCCCGCGTCGCCGGTGGGAACCACGCCGGGGAGTTCGGCTTGCGCCCGCCGCGGCGGCAGGCAGCGGAAGCGCACGGCGTAGACCGCTTCACCCGTAGATGGGTCCTCCCCCGCCACGGAACCGACCGGCCGGAAGCGCCGCCCCTGCGTCTCGCACATGGCGCGCCCTTCCTGCAGCGCGGCGTTCTGCGCGATCAGGATGCCGGAGCGCCGCGCGGGGTAGCGGCCCATCACGGTATGTACGTCGGGCACGTCCGCTATCTCCACCACCTCGGTTTGCGCCGCGCAGCCCGCCAAACCGGCCAGCACCGCCACCGTCAGACCGATCCGTGCCAACCCCATGGGGGCTCCCTGCCTTGCCGCGCGCGCCAGACTATCGCAGCCGCCAGCCGGTTGCGAGCGTGTCCTTAAGCGCGGCTCAGCAGGATCATCACCACGCTCACCACAACCAGGACCAGTCCCAGTATCTCGGAGCGTTTCAGCGTCTCCCGCAGGTAGAAGCGGCTGAACAGCAGGGTGAACACGATCTCGATCTGCCCGAGCGCCCGCACCAGTGCCACCGGCGCGATGGCGAAGGCGTAGAACCAGCATGTGGAGCCCAGCGCGGAGAGCGTGCCCACCCACATGGAACTGCGCCAGGTGGTGATCGCCTTCTTCAGCTCCGCCGGTTCCCGCAGCGCCAGGAAGCCACCCTGCATCAGCGTCTGCATGGCGTTGGTCACCGTCAGCACGAAGATGGCGCGCAGGAACAGGTTGCTGCCGTCCAGGGACTGGTTGGCGAGCTTGATGGTGACGGTGATGATGGCGAAGATGAATCCCGTGCCCAGCCCGCACAGCGCCGCCGGCTGCAGGGTGGCCGCCAGCAGTTCCCGCGGTTTCAATCCCCGCCCGGCGAGCGACAGCACCTGCACGCCGATGAGCCCCACCGCGATGCCTGCCCAGGCCAGCGGCGCCAGCATCTCCCCCAGCAGGATCAGCGCGACGACGGAACTCTGCGCCGCTTCCGTCTTCGCATACGCCGTACCGACGGCGAAGTTGCGGTAGCCGAACGCCATGATCAGCAAATTGGTGCCCAGGATCTGCCCCAGCCCGCTGATGGCGCACCACAGCAGGAACATCCCGTTCCACTGCGGCAGCGGCAGGCCGGTGACGTAGAGCGTGATGAGCAGGATCGCCAGCGCCGTCGGCACGCCGTACAGGTAGCGCACAAGCCCCGCTGCGTTCACCGAAAGCAGCGCGCGCAGCTTCTGCTGCATCGCCGTGCGCCAGCACTGCGCCAGGGCGGCGCCGATCGTGATCGGGATCCATAATTCGAACATGCGGCCTCGTATCGGGTTCACCGGCCAGCGCGCGGGGCCGGCGGAGCACAAGGCCGACGCGGGAAGCCTAGGGATATGGCAGGGCACGTCAACCGAAAGACATATCGTCCGGCGGTCTCCCCGGCCTTACGAGACTTTCACTCGTCCGGAGCCGGCCGATCCGTTATCGTCACGGAACTTCCAAGAGGAGATATCGCATGCCAAGGCTTCGAATGGTGTTGCCGCTGGCCGCGTCGCTGGCCATCGGGCTGCTGGCCCCGGTCGCTCCTGCGAGCGCGGATACGATCCTTCGCATGACCGAAACGGCCACGGTCGCGGCGAAGCCGGACCAGATCTTGGCGCAATTGCAGGCATCCGCCACGGCGACCACATCGGCGGAAGCGCAGCAGAAGCTCAACACCATGATGGCTGCTGCCGTTGCCCGGGCGCAGCAGGTGCCGGGCATTTCGGTGCGGACCGATGCCTACAATGTCTGGCGCGTCGACGTCTCGCAATACGACCGCAATGGAAAATGGCAGGCCAACCAGGTATTGACGCTGACCGGCGGCGACGGGCCGGCCATGCTGGCATTGGTGGACGCCCTGCAGCAGGCAGGCCTGACAACCAATCAGTTGTCCTGGCGCCTGGCACCGGAAACGGCCAAGGCCGCGCGGCTGCAGGCCACCGAGATTGCGGTGAAGGCGCTGCGCGACCGCGCTGACGAAGCCGCCAAATGGCTCGGGCTGCGCTTCGTCTCCTTCCAGGAAGTGAGACTGGATGGCGCAGCGCCACCGCCTGTCCCGATGTATCGCCGTGGCCCGCAACCAGCCGTCATGCCGGCGTCCGTGGCCCCGCCGGTTGCCGAGGCTGACAACATCAACGTCAACGCCACGGTGGAAGCGGACATCGTGCTCGCCCCACCCTGATCCCGTGGCCTATCCGGCGTCCTGCCGATACCTGAAGTCGCAGTGGCTCGCGCCGCCCATCAACGTTTGCGTCCGTTCCATCTTCAGCCGCTTGTCGTAGCCCTCGCAGAACGCGCCATCCCGGTTGCAGGACAGGATGGCACCAAGCTCCGCCAGCCCCATCTCCCGGTACATCTCCGAATACCGGCAGCGCGTGACGTTGAAATGGAACTCCGTCGGCGTGGACTTCACCACGTCGATCGCCAGCGCGTCCTCCGCCGTCCAGCGCGGCAGGATGGCGCGGAACCCGTCCAGGCCCGGATCGCCGCCCGCGTCCGTCGCCATCTCCGCCGCGGTGGACTTCGCCAGCTTCACCACCGCGCTGGTAAGGATGCGCTTCGCCGCCTCCTCGCCCAGTTCCGCCTTCATCTCCTCGTAGATGCCCTTGGCGAACGCCGCCTCGATGCGCCGCTGCGTCAGGATGGGTATGGTGCTCATCCCGGCAGCCCCAGTACATTCTTCGCCACGATGTTGCGCTGGATCTCGTTGGTGCCGCTGTAGATGGTGGAAGGACGCGCCTGCAGGAACAAGCCAGACGGGTTGAGTTCCCGGCTACCGTCCAGCGGCTCCAGCAGCGAGCTGTTCTCCCCGGCCACATCCAGCATCGCGTCCGTGATGCGCTGATAGAGTTCCGTCTGCCAGATCTTCAACTGCGACACGTCCGGGCCCAAATGCTCGCCGCGCCGTGTTTTCTCCACATAGGTCTCATACAGCGCCGCCAAATCCGCCAGGTCCAGCCGCAGCGATGTGTAGCGGTCCTGGAACACCACGTCGTCCCACGCGCCCATGCGCTGCGCCAGCTGCTTCAGCCGCGCCAACGCGTATTGCGACTGCTTGGGTGATCCGACAAACAGCCGCTCAAACCCCAGCAGCGCCTTCGCCATCGTCCAGCCCTTGTTCGGCGCGCCGACGATGTTCGCCTTCGGGATGCGCACGTCATCGAAGAAGGTCTGGCAGAACTCGTCGTTCATATCGATCGTGATGATCGGCTTCAGCGTGATGCCCGGCGTGGACATCGGCACCAGAAAGAAGCTGATGCCTTCCTGCTTCTTCGCGTTCTTGTCCGTGCGCGCCAGCACGTAGATCCAGTCCGCGTCATGCGCCAGCGTGGTCCAGATTTTCGATCCGTTAATCACCCACTCGTCGCCATCCAGCACCGCTTCCGTGCGCAGGGATGCGAGGTCGGACCCCGCGTTCGGCTCTGAATAACCCTGGCACCAGATATGCTCGCCCGAAAGAATCTTCGGCAGGTGGAATGCCTTCTGTTCTGCCGTACCGTGCTGGATCAGCAGCGGGCCGACCATCAGCATGCCCTGGTCGTTCAGCCGTGTGGCGCCGTACTGCTCGAACTCCTCGATCATGATGAGCTGCTTCGCCGGCTCCAGCCCCAGCCCGCCGTACTGGCGCGGCCAATGCGGGCACAGCCAGCCCTTGCGGGAGAGGATTTCGTACCACGGCTTGGATTCATGGTGCCGCAGCCGCTTGGATGGGTTGCGGATATGCTGCGGATACTCCGCTTCCAGAAACTTCCGCACTTCGGCGCGGAAGGTATCGTCGTCCAGCGTGTTCAGGTCGTCAGCCAGGGCGGCGCTCATGTCGCTACACTCCCTTGAATTGCGGTGCGCGCTTGCCGAGGAAGGCCTGCTTGCCCTCCTCGAAATCCTCGGTGAGGAACAGCATCGTCTGCAGGTCGCGTTCCATCTCCATCGCCTCATCCAGCCAGCGCGAGAGGAAGCGGCGGACTAGGGAAAGCGGCGTCGGCGCTGCGTTATCGAAACGGTGCGCCCGTTCCAGCGCCTTCGCCAGCGCCTGGCCCTTCGGCACCACGTGATCGACGATGCCCCATTCCGCCGCCTGTTTCGCGTCGAACGCCTCGCCATACAGCATCACCTGCCGCGCCCGCCCCTGGCCGACGCGCGCCGGCAGTGTGTGCAGCATGCCCAGATCCGGCATCAGCCCGATCTTGTTGAAGGAGCAGATGAAGCGCGCATCCTCCGCCGCCACCACCGTGTCGCAGGTCAGTGCAATGGAAAGCCCCGCGCCCGCTGCCCAGCCTTCCACCGCGGCGATGATCGGCTTCTGCCCACCCACCAGCAGCTTGATCAGCCGCACCGTGTTGATGAATCGTGTGCGCCCCGCCGTCACGGTGTTCACCTGCATGCCGGAAATATCGCCGCCGGAGGAGAAGATGCCCTCCGCCCCCGTCAGCACGATGGCGCGCACGCTATTGTCGGCCTCGATCCGCTCCAGCGCGGCAATCATCTCCACCCGCATGGGCACGGAAAGCGCATTGCGCCGCGCCGGGTAGTTCATCGTCAGGATGGCAACCGCGCCGTCCCGCGTCTCTGTCAGCAGCGCTGACGGCTGGGTTGCGTCATTCATCGTCACTCTCCGGAGCCAGCGCCGCGAAACGGGCGCGATGCAGCGCGGCGTTGCCATACTGGCTTGACAGCACCATCGCCTTGCGCAGGAACAGGCCAGGATCGGCATCGTCCGTGTTGCCGATACCGCCATGCAGCTGGATCGCCTGGCGCGTCACCAGCATGGACCCCACATTGGCGCGATGCTTGGCGCGGGAGACCGCCGCCTGCCGCTCCGCCAACGGGCCGCCCGCATCCCATGTCGCCGCCGCGGCTTCCACGGTGGCGCGCGTCAGGTTCACCTGGATGTGCAAATCCACCGCCCGGTGCGCCAGCGCCTGGAAGCCGCCGATGATCTTGCCGAACTGCTGCCGCGTTTTCAGGTAATCCAGCGTGATGTCGAACACGCGGCGCATCACCCCCAGCAGATAGGCGGATGTCGCCAGCGCCGCCTCGTCCAGCGCTTCCGTCATGTCGCCGGCAATCGGCATCGCCGGCGCGTTCTCCAAATGCAGCGTGCCGAAATGCCCGCCATCCTGCGCCTGGTCGATATCCAGCCGCACGCCCGGCGCATCCTTCGCCACCAGCGCCAGCCCGCCGGCAGTGCTGACAACAAACGCATCCGCCCCCGCGGCGGCAGGGATGAAGCGCTTCACCCCGTTCACCCGGCCAGTGTTCAGCGTGGCACCCGTGCCGGGGCCGAGCGTATTCGCCGCCTCCTGCCACGCGGGCAGCACCAGCTTCTCGCCCATCAGCGCTTGTTCCAGCGGCACGCCGCCCAGGAACCGCGCCGCCAGCGCCGCGTGAATCAGCGGCTCCGGCACCAGCCCGGCGCCGAGTTCCTCGTTCAGCGCGCAGAATTCCCGCATCCCCAGGCCGGACCCACCGCGATCCTCCGCCAGGCGCAACCCCAGCCAGCCCATGCCGCACATTTCGCGCCACGTCGCCGCGTCAAACCCCGGGGACTGCCAGCGCAGTGCCCGGATGCGCCGCAAATCCCCGCCCGGCGGCGCCACCGCGGCCGCGCTGTCCCGGATCATGCGCGTGCTGTCGTCGCTCTCGCTCACCTCTTTCGTCTCCTGCCCGTCGTCGTTGGGGGCAGTGTAGCCGAACCCGCCGCAAACAAAACGCCCCGGCGTGGTGGCACCGGGGCGCTTGCATCCGTCCTGCCGAACGTTCAGTCAGCCTTGTGCAAAGGCGCATCCGTGCGCGCCTGCAAATTCTCCCAGGTCAGGCCGGGCGCCATGTCGCGCACCACGAAGCCCTTCTCGGTGATGTCCAGCACCGCCAGGTTCGTATACACGCGCTTCGTCGCGCCAATCGCCGTCAGCGGATAGGAACACTTCTTCACGATCTTGGACGTGCCGTCTTTCGTCGTGTGCTCCATCAGCACCCACAGCCGCTTGGCACCCGCCGCCAGGTCCATCGCGCCGCCCACCGCCGGCGCGGTGTCGTTCTCGGATGTCGCCCAGTTCGCCAGGTCGCCGTTATCGGCCACCTGGAACCCGCCCAGCACGCACAGGTCGATATGCCCGCCGCGGATCATGGAGAAGCTGTCGGCGTGATGGCAGATCGACCCGCCGGCGCGCAGCGTGACGTATTGCTTGCCGGCATTGATCAGCCACGGCTCAATCTCGTTATCCCCCGGCGCCGGGCCGACCCCCAAGACGCCGTTTTCTGAGTGAAAGACCACTTCCTTGTCGGCGGGAACGTGATTGGCGATCAGCGTGGGAATTCCGATGCCCAGGTTCACATACCATCCCTCGGGAATGTCATTCGCGGCCAGCTTCGCCATCTGGTCACGGCTCATCGGCTTGAAGTCGATTGTTGCGCTCATCAAAGCCTCCTGTCAGAAACCGGTGGGATCGCCGTAGGGCACGTGCAGCACACGGTCCACGAAAATGCCCGGCGTATGGATGTTGTCGGGATCCAGCTGGCCCAGCTCCACCACGTGCTGCGTCTGCACGATCGCGAGCTCGGAAGCCATCGCCATGATCGGGTTGAAGTTCCGGCCGGACAGCTTGTAGGTCAAATTACCCCAGCGGTCCGCCTGCCATGCCTCCACCAGCGCCACCTCGGCGTTGATGGCGTATTCCATCACGTAGTGCTTGCCGTTGATCTCTCGCGTCTCCTTGCCACGCGCCAGCTGCGTGCCATAGGCGGTCGCGGTGAAGAACGCCGGCACGCCGGCGCCGGCGGCGCGGATACGCTCGGCCAGCGTGCCCTGCGGCACGATCTCCAGCTCGATCTTCCCGGCCTTGTACAACGTCTCGAACACCACGGGGTCGGACGAGCGCGGGAAGGAGCAGATGATCTTCCGCACCCGCCCCAGTTCCATCAGCCGCGCCAGGCCCACATGCCCCACGCCGGCATTGTTCGCCACGGCCACCAGGTCCGTCGCCCCCTGCTCGATCAGCCCGTCGATCAAGTGGTTAGGCTGGCCAACAGCCCCGAAGCCACCGATCAGCACGGTGGACCCGTCCTTGATGCTCGCCATGGCGTCCGCCATGGATTGCACAATCTTGTTGATCATCGTCTTGTCCTACTTGATCTCGATAACCGCATCCACCGCGAACGCGCCCTGACCTTCCGGCATCGCGAACACCGGATTCAGGTCGATGGACTGCAAGCTGTCCCCTGCCTGGTGCGCGAACACGGACAGCTTCGCCAGCATCGCCGCCAGAGCCTTCACATCCGCCTTCGCCCGGCCGCGCGCGCCATCCAGCAACGGGAAGCCCTTGATGGAGCGGATCATCGTCTCCGCCACGTCCTCCCCGAACGGGCAGCGGCGGAACACCACGTCCTTCAGGATTTCCACGAAGATGCCGCCCAGGCCGAACATCGCGATCGGCCCGAACACCGGGTCCCGATGAATGCCCAGGATGCACTCCACCCCGCCGGAGAGCTGCTTCGCCACCAGCACGCCCTCGATCCGCGCCGCCGGCGCATGCGCCTTGGCCCGCTCCATGATCGTTGCGAACCCAGCGCGCACGCCATCCGCGTCGGTGATGTTCAGCAGCACGCCGCCCATCTCGGATTTGTGCAGAATGTCCGGCGACAGGATCTTCAGCACCACCGGGTAGCCGAACTTCTCCGCTGCCGCCACTGCGGCATCCACCGTCGCGCACGCCGCTTCCGGCGCGGAGGCTATGCCCGCCTGCGCCAGCAGTTTCTTCGCATCCGCTTCCGTCGGTGTCACCGCCGGCATCGCCACATGCGGCACGGATGGCGGCGCGGCGAGGGCAGGGGCGTTGAAGAACGCGCCATACTTGCCCATCGCGTCGATCGCCACCACGGCGCGTGTCGGGTCCTCATGCACCACGTAGCCATCCGCCTCATACGAATCCCGCCCTTCCGGCGGCACGATGGCGCACAGCACGTAAAGCCGGTCCGGATACTTGTCCCGCACGATCTTCAGCTGTTCCTGCACCTGCGGCGCGCGGCGGGAGGACCCGACTTGGCTGAAGAACGCGAGCACGGACGAATACCCGCCGTCATGCACCATCGTCTCCATGAACTTGGAGATCAGGCTCATGTCGTTGGTCACCTGTGCGGTCGCGTCCACCGGGTTCCGCGGCGCGCAGAAGCTCACCATCTCCTTCAGCTTCGCCTGGCTTGCCGCCGGCATCTCCGGCATGTCGAGGCCAATGCTCTCCGCGACGTCAGAGATCAGCACGCCCGCGCCGCCAGAAACGGTGATCACGCCCAGCGAATTCTTCGCCGGATAGATCCGCCGCGTCGCCGTATGCGCGATGTCCAGCATCTCCTCGGTATTGCGGGCGCGGATCACGCCGAACTCGTTCAGCACCGCCTCCGTCACCGCGTCATCACCCGCGATGGACGCGGTGTGGCTCTTCGCCGCCGCCGTACCCAGCGCGGAGCGGCCGACCTTCATCAGCACCACCGGCTTCTTGTTGTTCTTCGCCGCCGTCAGCGCCGCGATGAAGCTGTTCGATTCCCGAATGCCTTCGGCATACACGCCGATCACGTCGGTCTCCGGGTTCTCCGCCATCCAGCCCACCACGTCGCCCACGGTGATGTCGGCCTCGTTGCCCGTCATCACGCACAGGGACGCGCCGATGCCGCGGTTGCGCGCCAGGGTGAACATGTGCGTCCCATAGGCACCGGACTGGCTGGCGATGGCGATCCGGCCGGGGATCGGCCAGCCGGAATCCATGGAAGCCGTGAACGTCGCGTAGTAGTTCGTCCGTCCGTCGAACACGCCCAGGCAGTTCGGCCCCAGCAGCCGCGTGCCGGAAGCCCGGCACAGCGCGACGATCTTGTCCTGCTCGGCCTGGCCCGCCTCGTCCACTTCCGCGAAGCCGGCGGTGAACATTACGATACCCTTCACCCCGCGCGCCGTAAGGTCGGCCACGGACTGCACCGCATGGCTCGCCGGGATGGTGACGATCGCCACGTCCGGCGCATAGGGCAGGTCGCCGACCGACTTGTAGGCCTTGTAGCCCAGGATCTCTTCCCGGTTCGGGTTCACCGGCAACAGGTCTCCCTTGAAGCCCTGCGCCTTCATGTAGGCAATCGGCCGCCCGCCGATGCGCGCGGGATCGGACGAAGCGCCAATCACGGCGACGGACCGGGGCGAGATCAATGGGGTCAGGCTGGCGAAGCGGCCGGCGATACCGGATGCGGACATGGTTGGGGCGTTTCCTGCTGTCGAACCCCGCCAGTGTGGCGCCCGGCCTGCCACTGGGCAAGCCGGGCGGGTCCACTGGGTCGATCAGGAAATCCTGATCGGCCTGCTCATGTCAGCTCTGCGCGTCCGGGGAGAGCACGACGCAGTTGGACCGGTTCCGCTGCAGCCGCGCGCATGCCTGCGTTGCCGCTTCATGCGACAGCCCCACCAGCCGGGCGCGATACAGCATCCCACGGCCTTGCTTCACCTGGCTCACCTGCTGGCGCGCGTTTGGCGCCGCGTCCGCCGCGTGCCGGTGCGCGCTGCCAGCCGCGGCGCGTGCCAGGTCGGCATTGCTGAAGGCGCCGACCTGGATCGCCCAATTGCCCGTGCTGGCCACGGCGCCCATGCGTGCCACCGGCGCGGCCTGCGCGCTGGGAATAAGCTGGAATCCGCCGCCGCGCGGTGCGCTGGGTGGGGTCGGCGGGGGCGATGCCAGGCTGGCCACCTGCACCGGCGGGGCAGCACGGGGCGCTGGTGGCGGTTCCTCAAGCTGCGCCACCTGCACCGGGCCGCGCGGCCCGCCGGTATTTCCGCGCGGGGCCTCGTAGCTCGCCGCTGCGACGGGCGACGGGCTCGCCATCGCGAACTGCGTCGGCTGGTCCGCGCCCATGCCCCGCCCGCGCCGCAGTCCCGCCGGCACGTTCACGGGAATGCTGTTCATCGCGTATTGTTCGGCCGGGGATCGGTTGTCCGGATACGCCCCGGCGATGTTCGGCCCGATCTTCGCCACATAGCGCCGCGTCTCCAGCGGCAGGTCGCGCCCGCCAGCCAGGTAGTCGTCCAGTCGCCTCGGCCCCGCGTTGTAGGCCGCCAGGAAGGCCGGCGTACCATACATGTCATACATCTCGCGGATGTAGGCGGTGCCGGCCATGATGTTGCTGCGCGGCTCATACGGATCGTCGCCCAGGCCCTCATGCCGCTCGCGCAATTCATCATAGGTCGCCGGCATCACCTGCATCAGCCCCATCGCTCCGGCGCCGGAGGTCACTAGGTCGCCGCTGCTGGTGAAGAGCCGCCCGCCGGATTCCTGGCGCATTACCTCCCGGATCCAGCGATCCGGAATGTCGAAACGCTTCGATGACTCCGTGATATAAGGCCCCCACGGGTCGCTCGGCGGGCCGGGCGGCGGGTAGTTGCCGCGCGCATGGGCGCGATAATTGCGCGCCTCGCTCGCCGCGTTAGGGTTGGACTGGTTCGCGCAGGCCCCCAGCAATGGCCCCAGCAACAGCAGCAACACCAGCACCTGCCATGGCCCCCATTCGCCGGCCATGAGCGTTTTCCGCGCGATTCCGGGGCAGGGCATCTCAGTCGGCATCAGGGTCGAACCCTCCATCATGGCGCGGGAAGCCCCGGCCGGGGAGCAGCGCTGGCATGCCGTCGCTGCTCAGGTACGCAATCAGGAAACCGGGCTAACTCGTTAGCCGATCTGCCAGTTGGAGGCAAGGATTTGCGCGCACGGAGACGTGATCCGGACCGGTTGCACCGCCTGTAGGTTGCAGAGATATAACCTATAGTTGTATAACCCAGACCCACGCAAGGCATCCCAGGGGACATTTCCGTGCTGGCTACGCCACAAGCCCGGCCGATGGCAACCATCCGACAGGTCGGGGACCCGTTCTCCCCGGCGCGACACCTCCGCGCCCCACACCGCCAAGCCTGGGCGGACCTGCTGGCATCGGCGCGCCTCTGGCGTCTCTGCCGCGCCCTGGCTTGGCACGACCTGCGCCTGCGGTACCATGGCTCCCTGCTCGGCCCGTTCTGGCTCACGCTCTCCGGCGGCCTCACCGTGCTCGCTCTTGGCGGGCTGTATGCGACCCTGCTCGGCCAGCCAAAAGGGGACTATGTGCCATATCTCGCCGTTTCGCTTCTGCTCTGGAACGCGCTCACCGGATTGCTTGGGGATGCCTGCACGCTGTTCACACAACAGGCAGCCAGCATTCGCAGCCTGCGCATGCCGTATGGCGTTTATGCGGCAAGGCTGCTGTTGCGGGCGTTGTTCTCCCTCGCCCACACGCTGCTCATCCTGCCGCCGCTGTTCCTGTTCCATGGCATCAATCCTGGCGGCGGCCTGGTCCTGCTCGTTCCGGCCCTGCTGCTGTGGTGCGTCGCCGGCACCGCCACGGCGCTCGCCCTTGGCGCCGCCTGCTCCCGCTTCCGCGATGTGCAGCCCGCGGTCGCCGCCGCGTTGCAACTTGGCTTCTTCCTCACCCCCGTGCTGTGGCGGGCGGACCAGCTTGGCCCGCGCGCGGGCTGGCTCTGGCTCAACCCGTTCCACCCACTTCTGGAAATCGCCCGCGCCCCGCTGCTGGGCCAACCGCCTGCCGCCGCTGCCTGGGGCGCCGCCCTGGCGGTGACCGCGCTGGTTTCCGCCTTTGGCTGGGTCGTCTTCGCGCGCTGCCGCCATCGCTTGCCGGTCTGGGTCTAGCCGGTGCCGGCCAGCATCCACCTTGCCGAAGCCGGGCTGGAATTCCCCCTCCTGCACGGCGCGGCGCGCAGCCTGAAACGGTCCGTGCTCGCCGCACTCCGCCCTGGCCAGCGTCCCGCGGTGCACGCCCTGCGCGGCATCTCTCTGTGCGTGGCCGCCGGCGAGCGCATCGGCCTCATCGGCGGCAACGGCGCCGGCAAGACCACATTGCTGCGCGTTCTGGCCGGCATCCTGGAACCTGATTCCGGCACCGTCTCCATCCAGGGCAGCATCGGCACATTGCTGGACCCCGGCCTCGGCATGCACCCGGACCTGACGGGGCGGGAGAACATCCGCCTGCGCGGCCTCTATCATGGCCTGTCCGGGCCGGAGTTGGCACGCATGGCGGATGATGTCGCCGCTTTCGCCGAACTGGGCGACTTCCTGGACCTGCCCACTCGCACCTACAGCGCCGGCATGGCCATTCGCCTCGGCTTCGCGCTCGCCACCGCCATCCGCCCGCAAATCCTGTTGCTGGATGAATGGTTCATGGCCGGAGATGCCGCCTTCCGCGGCAAGGCGCATGCCCGGCTGGAGGCCCTGGTGCACGGCGCGGACATCCTCGTCCTCGCCAGCCACGACCCCGCCATCATCCGCACCTGGTGCACTCGCGCCCTCTGGTTGGATCGCGGCATCCTCCGCGCCGACGGCTTCCCGGATGCCGTGCTCGCTGCCTACGCCGCCAGCCATGCCGATACCGACGCCCCTGGGCCCGAACCCGCCCTGCGTTGACAGCCCGCCGCTTCGCGCCGACGCTTCCCGCCAACACGACCAACCACGGAAACGTTCAACACGGAGGACTCGGCCATGGCCCGCCTCGCAGGCAAGGTCGCTCTCATCACCGGCGCCGGCACCGGTATCGGCCGCGCCACCGCCCGCGCCATGGCCGCGGAAGGCGCCAAGGTCGTCGTCGCCGAGATCAACCGGGATGCCGGCGACCAGACGGCGCAGATCATCACCCAGGCCGGCGGCGCCTGCATCGCCGTCCATACGGACGTGACGCAGGAGGACAGCGTGCGCGCCGCCGTGGAAACCGCGGTCCGCGAGTTCGGCGGCCTGCACATCCTGCACAACAATGCCGGCGGCTCCACGCCGGTGGACAGCACGGTGACGGACGTGCCCGTCGACGAATTCTGGCGCGCCATCCGCCTCGATCTGTTCGGCACGTTCCTCGGTTGCCGCTTCGGCATTCCCGCCATCGCCGCGTCCGGCGGCGGCGCCGTCATCAACATGGCGTCCAACGTCGCGCTGATGGGGATCGAGGCGCGCGCCTGCTACACGGCGGCCAAGGGCGGCATCGCCGCGCTGACCCGCGCCATGGCGGTGGACCACGCGAAGCAGAACATCCGCGTCAACGCCATCGCTCCCGCCGCGACGATGACGGACCGCGTCCGCTCCCGCCTGGAGGCCCGCGTGCCCCGCATCGTCAAGATGGCGGAGGCCCAGCTCGTCGGCCTGATCGAGCCGGAGGACATCGCCAACATGGCCGTCTTCCTCGGCTCCGATGAAGCGCGCAAGATCACCGGCCAGATCTATCCCGTGGACAGCGGCATCACCATTTCATGACCAATACGGCACGTCTGCCCAGCGCCACGTCCATCCTGGTCGGCGCTTCCGTCATGATGAGCCTGGCGATGGGCATGCGCCAATGCCTCGGCCTGTTCCTGCCGTCGATGACGCGGGACCTCGGCATCACCGCGTCGGACTTCACCTTCGCCATCGCGGTGCAGAATATCGCCTGGGGCGTCTGCCAGGCGCCGCTGGGCGCGATCGCGGACAAATGGGGCCTGCGCCCGGTCATGGTCGGCGGCGCGCTGCTCTACGTCGTCGCGACACTGATCATGGCCTTCACCGGCGGCGTCACCGGGCTCGTCGTCTCCGGCGCGCTGATCGGCGTCTCCGTCGCCTGCACCAGCTCCTCCCTGGCGATGACCGCCACGGCGCGCGCCGCGACGCCGGAAAAGCGCAGCCTGATGCTGGGCATCGTCGGTGCCTTCTCCTCCGTTGGCCTGCTGGTGCTGGCGCCGCTGGTGCAGGCCGTGCTGGCGCGGTGGGGCTGGCACGTGGGCGCCTGGGTGCTGGTCGGCCTGTCGCTGTTCCTGTTGCCCATGGCGATGCTGACCGGCCGGGTGGACCGCATCCCTCAGCCCGCGTCGCAGCGGCCGGGCTTCGGGGAGGTGATAGGCATCGCGCTCTCCAACCGCCGCTTCGTGGTGCTGTGCTGCACCTACTTCGTCTGCGGCCTGCAGCTGATCTTCCTGAACACCCATTTGCCGAACTACCTGGCGCTGTGCGGGCAGGACCCGATGCTGGGCGCCACCGCCTTTTCCATCATCGGCGGCGTCAACATCGTCGGCTCCTGGACCGCCGGCTGGCTCGGCGGCAAGTATCCGAAGCACATCCTGCTCGGCACGCTCTATTTGCTGCGCTCGCTCACCATCACCGCCTATTTTCTGTATCCGCCCACACCCACCAGCACGATCGTCTTCGCCGCCGTCATGGGTATGCTCTGGCTCGGCGTCATCCCGCTCGTCTCCGGCTACGTGGCGGAACTGTTCGGCACTCGCACCATGGCGACGATCCTCGGCCTGTCCTTCGTCATCCACCAGGCCGGCTCGGTCCTAGGCGCCATGGGCGGCGGCGTGATCTTCGACCTGTTCGGCTCCTACGACGTCGCCTGGCGCATCGGCGTCACCATCGGCCTGATCGCCGGCATCGTGCAGATCGCCTTCGGCGGCCCGGCGCGGCCGCGAACGGGGTTGCGGCCATCCTTGGCCGGTACCTAAGGTTGAAACGGCAAGACAGGCGCTGACGCAATCGCGCGGCACGGGGAGGAACAATGGCTGGACCGTTGAACGGCGTACGCATCCTGGACTGCACCTCGGTCGTGCTCGGCCCCTGGGCGGCGCAGCAACTCGGTGACCTCGGCGCCGACATAATCAAGATCGAGCCGCCCACGGGCGACACCACGCGCCAGCTCGGCCCACGACGCAACCCCGGCATGGCGGCCTTCTTCCTCGGCTGCAACCGCAACAAGCGCAGCGTGGTGCTGGACCTGAAAGTG
>Ga0315912_10003678_pt1 | contig 15032 bp, 11 predicted proteins | sample VfabasoilMG_FD_204469 | JGI IMG/M metagenome (GOLD analysis project Ga0315912, IMG submission 204469) | Garden soil microbial communities collected in Santa Monica, California, United States - V. faba soil | ecosystem: Environmental > Terrestrial > Soil > Garden | place: USA: California... | reverse complement strand
GGCAGGCGAGCACACCAAGCCTGCCAGCGACCGCGCCCGAAGACAGCGAGGGAGTCTCAGTTAACCTTGATCTGCCGGATACGCTTGAGGCACGTTTTGAGATTTGGTCTCGAGCAGTTGCCATCGCTCAAGATTATCCCTGGACTGGCGTGGGGTTAAATAACTTCCGCCGCGCCATGCCGCTCCTCTATCCTTTGTTCACCATCGCGTCTGATCGAGCGCTGGGACACGCCCATAACGAATTCTTGCAAGCGACGGTGGAACTGGGGTGGTTGGGGGGGGTAGCGCTAATCGCGCTTCACGCCCTCGTGGGGGTGATGTTGTGGCAGGTTGTTCAATTGCCTTCCCGACCTACCCTGCGCGTTATTGCGTTTGGCTTGTTTTGGAGTTTGAGTGCTCATTTGTTCTTTGGCTTGACGGATGCGGTGGCGTTGGGCGCGAAGCCGGGTGTGTTATTGTGGTTAGGGTTAGGGTTAAGTGTTGGGGTGTGGGCTCAAGCGACTCGCCCAACGCCCAGTGTATCTTCGCTAGCTCCCAGCGAACTTTAAATTGAAAGGATCGTGAACTCTCATGGACGCTGAAACTGAACCTGAAAAATCCAATGCCCTTGTCATTGATTTATCAAAATATATTACCCCCCTCGTTAGAATGCTCACGAACTGGTGGTGGCTCATCGCTTTAGCTGGTTTCGTGATCGGGGTGGGCTTTGGTCTCTATAATATCGCGACCGTAGGCTACAGCGCGAGCTCGGGCGTGGTCTTGCTCCGTAGTCGGGCGGAGGTGTCGTTAGGGTCGTCAATTCAAACCTTATCGCAAGAGGACATTAGCTTATCCGGGGGGGCCACGCAACTCGCGAGTGTCAACCAAGCGCAACTGGAGGCCGATCGGTTAAACCGCCGTTTGAACAGTTTGCTTGGGATCATAGATAGCGCGAGTGTCGCGCACCAAGTGGCCGAGGAACTGCGCGCTACTGGGTTGTTTAATAATGACGAGCTCGAAATCAGCAATTTGGTAGCCGCCATTTCGGCCGAGCCCTATGTCTCGGCGAATATCCCCGATGAGCGGGCTGGGAGCGATAGTTTACGAATTACGGCAGAGGCCAGCACCCCTGAAAAGGCGGCCCTGTTGGCGAACGCATGGGCTAAGGCTTATGAACAACATGTGAATGCTATTTATGGGCAATCTTCCTCAGCACCGTTTTCTGAGATCGCCGAACAGGTCAAAGGCGCACGCACAGTGTACGACCAAGCGCAGGAGGCGCTGTTGCGCTTCTTGACCGAAGATGACCGTGTCAATCAGTTAACCCGTCAAATCGAGGAAGAATCCGCCATCGTCGAGCGCTTACGATCAGGGCGTAAAACAGCCATTGCCGCGATTGTAGACAAACAGGTGGAAGTGAAGCAAAAACTTATCGGGGCGTATCTGGAAGAAGACGCGACCAATCGTTTGTTTGCCTTCCAGAAAGACGAGAACGCCAAACGGCAAATTTTGGGCACCTATCTTGATGCAGAAGTCGAGAGTCGCTTGATGGCGATTAATCGTGACCGCGAACTACGATTGCAAATTTTTGCCGCATTAATCACGACTGAAGTTAAGTCCAAACTATTAGTGCTTAACGCCGAACGTGATGATCGGTTTACACAACTTAACCAAGCGTATAGCCGCAAGCAAAGGTTGGAAAGCTTATTGAGTGAAGCCCGACTGATGCATGACCAATTGACGCAGGGCGGTCCAGCCAGCGCGCGAAGTAACGGTTTGGCCTTGATCTCACTTAAATTGAAAGTAGCGGGAGTGACGGATACCCTGCCCTTTGAACGGCTGGAGTTGCAAACCTCTTCGATTGACACCCTTAACCCCTCGCTGAGCGCCCCGGAACAACTGGCAGATTTAAGTGGGCTCATCAGTGCTATAGAGAAAGACCTGGTTGAGTTAAAGAAAACGATCAAGACCCTCAGTGATGCTTTAAGCCAGGGTCTGGGGTATCAATCGCTTGATAAATTGGTCGCGAGTAATTTGCCAACCACGACTCTCACCAGTGGTGCCGCCAGCCGTGCCCCGCGAGACTTAAATAGCTATATCAGTTTGAGTTATGCTGATTTGTTCAACATCGGTGGGGTAGCCCGAAACGCTCAAACCGTTGCAACCGATACCCCGCTCTTCACCGAGATCAAAACCCTCTACCCGGAGCTGTTCCAACAGGGCTCCGTGCAAGCGCTGGTAGAAGCGAGCGCGGAACAACCTAGCGAATTAAGCCTCCAAGCCAATAAACTGGGGGAAGACTTGCTCAACCTCAAGGGTTGGGAAGGTGTTTTGGAGTATTCAGTGCGCGACCTGCCCCTCTCGCGCGAGATTATCACGCGTGAGAATGAAATTCGGTTTTTGCAGGCGGATGTCGCGCGCTTAGAGCAACATCGGGCTGATCTGAAGCAAAATCGCGATCTGGCTTGGCAAGCTTATTCCACTTTGTTGTCTAAAGAGCAAGAGGTGAAAATCGCCTCAGCGGCTGAGGGTACTGAAGTGCGGTTTGCTTGGGAGGCCACGCCTCCGCGCGCGCGCAGTCGGAGCAGTGTTTATATGGGGTTTGTCGGGCTATTATTGGGGGGCGGGTTGGGTCTGGTCCTAGCGATGGTTTTAGAATTTAGACAAGCCATCAGTGACCCCACTTATTGGTGGAACCAAACCCAACGGGCTTGGCGGAAAGGTCGTGAAATAGCCCAGGAAGGCTTGCAACGCGCGCAAGAATGGCGCGCGGCACAAGAAGCGGCAATGGCGGCGGCCTCTGTCGAAAATCCTTCAACCTCACCCACTGTCGGCGAGACCCCGCCTCTGCCTTCGGCGTCCGAAGCGCACCCCTCAGGCTCAGACCAAGCGGAGACGCCCGCCCGTCCCGATAAACCCTCTCAAGACTAGGTAGTCGCTTGGATGAAATAGACGACAGCCTCAACGGGCGCAAGTCACCGCTTGAGGCTGTCGTGTTTTAGGATAAAGGTCAAACCGATTGAATAAGTTTTATCCCCTCTTGATTCAACTCACCCGTTGGGGACTCGGCCTAGTGCTCATCGCCTGGGTTGTCTGGAAATTGGACTGGGCAACTCTCTGGGCGAGTTTACGCCAAGTTCACCTCGTTTGGGTTTCTATCGCGGTCATGTCTTTTGTGCTAAGTTTGTGGCTCAAACTGGCGCGCTGGCGGTGGTTATTACAAAAGCTCCCTAGCCCAGTGGAATGGCTCCCCTTAGCGCGCGCCTTGTTTTTGGGGCAAGCGGTCAACATCATCGGCATTGGTCGCTGGGGTGAAATTGCGCGGTTGATCTCACTGCAACCCGAAACACGCTTATCCAGCGTGAGCGTTCTTGCCTCGATTGCCGCCGAAAAACTACTCGACACCCTCTTGCTTGGTTTATCCGGTTTGCTTTGGTTATGGTTCGTATTTCAGCCGGCGAATGCTCTCGCCTTCCCCAATTTTTTGGGATTGAGCTTAGCTGGGGCAGTTGCCCTAGGTGGGATCACGCTTTTTGGTCAACCCAGTTTAAGTTGGGTGCAACGCTATTTGGAGCAACACCCCTCACGGGTCAACACCTGGCTTGCACGGCGCGCGCAATATGCGATGGATGGTTTAGCGGGTCTCACTGACCAGCGGTTGGCCGTAGGGAGTTATGGGTTGAGTGTTTTGATTTGGGGTGTGATGTTAGTCACTAACGTGCTTTTGCTCCAAGCCTTTGAACTCCCACTCACGTTTAACCTCGCGCTCTCGGTGCTGGTGATGGGTTATGTCGGCGGCGTAGCGAACCTCACACCGGGGAATATCGGCCCACTGCATTGGGCGTTTATGTTTGCACTAACGCTCTTTGGCGTTGACCAACCGAAGGCGCTGGCCTATGCGTTTGTCATGCACGCCCTCATCACCATTCCGCCTTTGGTCATTGCCCTGATTCTCAATGGGTGGGACTGGCGCGTTTTGGTGCGACGCCCCCCCGAACGCTTCAAGACCGAGCAAGTGGAACAGGCCAACGCATGAGTCTCACAGTTTCGGTAGTGATCCCGGCGCGCAACGCCGCGCAAATTTTGCCGCGGTGTTTGGCTAGCCTCAAAGCGCAAACGCGTCTTCCAGATGAAATCATTGTCGCCGATGATGGTTCGTCCGATGACACCGCTGCCATAGCAGAGCAGTTTGGCGCGCGGAGTGTGCGGCTAGCGCCCAAGGGGCCGGGGGCGGCGCGGAACGCCGGGGCCCAACTCGCGCGCGGCGATTTACTCTTGTTCACCGACTCCGATTGTGAGCCGTTGCCCGATTGGGTTGAACGCATGACGGCCCCCTTTACTGACCCGCGCGTGATGGGGGTCAAAGGCGCTTACCAATGTCGGCAAACAGAACTCATCGCGCGCCTGATCCAAGCCGAATTCGAAGAAAAATACGCGCGGATGCGCCAATTGCCGCAAATTGATTTTATTGACACCTATTCGGCCGCCTACCGTCGGGCGACGTTTGAGCAAGTGGGAGGTTTCAATGAAACTTTCCCAACCGCCTCCGTTGAAGATGTCGAGCTCTCATTTCGGCTCGCCGAAGCCGGGGCACGCTTGGTGTTTGCCCCCGACGCGCAGGTCTGGCATCGGCATCCAACCTCGTTGATCTATTATCTGCGTCGTAAGGGCCGCTACGGTTATTGGCGCGCGCTGGTTTATTTATGGCACCCCACCAAGATCGGTGGCGACTCGCATACCGACCCCGGGCTAAAGCAACAATTTTTGCTCGCTGGTTTGGCAGGCCTGAGTTTGTTCAGTGTGGTGTGGAGCCTCTGGGGTTTGATGCTGACGGGTGGTTTGTTACTGTGGTTGCTGGCGACCACCCTCCCCTTTGCCCAGCGGGTATGGGCGCGCGATAAAGGCGTGGCGCTGATCGCCCCTGGTATTCATACTTTGCGCGCAATAGTGCAAGCCGCCACCTTGGCGATTGGCTTAAGCGTGCATGGCCTCGCGCGCTGGTTGGGGCGGGGGCCTTCGCCGTTCGCGCCCCGTCAACCATAAAGCGTATGAGTAATTTGAACTTAATTAATTGGCATTTAGTGATCTCAGCTACCGTTTGGATCACTGGCCTAAGTATCGGGCTGGCTTCTGCTAGTTGGGCCGATTACACAGCCGCACAGAACAAGACGGGATGGTGGCAGGTCATGCAAACCTATCCATATGCCCTCGCCGTAAACGTTGGCTTGGCGCTGTTCTGTTTAGGCTGGGCTGTTGGCCCAGATTTGGCGTGGTGGGAGCGCGCCGTCTGGTGCGGGCTTACCTTGTGGTTTGCTTTTTGGCTGTGGCGCGAAATGCGATCCGCTAGATAAAAACGTTCCACAGCGCCTGTCCAAAACAGATGCTGAAGTTGCGTTCCTAGTCTTTCTGAAAGACCAATTTCACGACCCGATCTTGATCTAACACTACGGTCGTCGTGAGGGCACCTTGGGAGGTGAGTTTCCATTCAGCCGGAAGATGAATCGCATGATACCCCGTCGGCGGGTTCAGGCTGAGCGCATAGCGCACGGTCTGCTGTCCCGGCTGTTTTTGAATCTTCAGTTGATAAGTAAGCAAATCACGTTCGGCCTTGACCACCGTCGCCGGAAGTTGGTAGCGCAACGAATTGGTTTGAGTCGCGCCGGTTGGCAACAACATCAGCGCTGCAAATTCCGTCGTTTGGTTCTCACCGGACAATTGCACAACACGCCCCGCGTCATCTTGCTTCGTTAGCAGAAATTGCCCAGCGATGGGGTGAACGGAGCTTTCTAGCAATTGCGTATTGGCTGGCGTTAAAACCCGCCAATAATCCCAGTAACAGCGTTCGGTCTCGGCGGCATACGAGCCATCGCCATACTTGGCCTTATGTTCACACACGACTTGGGTTTTAATGGTATGCGTGTAACTAAGTTGCAAGGTGGCTTGTGGCGCTTGAGGTTGTGAGAGATCGATCTGATAGCTGACCGCCATTTTGACAAACGGGTTTACCTTGCCCCACCCAATATTCGTGTCAACGACAAACAAATAATCGCCGTCGGTTGGCGCAACGCTACCATCTATGTGTAAGGCCTTTAAACTAGCGGCGAGGGTCGGCTGTTCGGCATACACCAACAAGTGTTTGCCAGCGATGATAGGCGGTAACGCTTTGGCTAAAGCCACTAGGGTGCGCCGGTCAGGGTTGCCTTGCACTTGGGCGATCAGCGCTTGCCCTAGATCACGCATAAAATCTTTACGGTGCAACCACCATTCCTTAGAAATTTTTTGACCGGGTGCAGTAGACCAGGCGCTGTGCATATAGTCGAATAAATTGTTAGCGCTGACCGGTTCTGCCAAGTTTGGAATTTGCACCGGGCCAACCGCGCGCAAGACAAATTGCAACAAGGTGGGGGTAAAAGCGACCACCCCATCCACATGTTGATTCGTCGTTAACTCAAACAAGCTTTGGGCGGTGCGGGCCGCACTGGGGAAATCGGGCGACCAATTTGAGTCGCGCAAGACCCAGTAATCGGCCTGCATGTAATAGCGCAACGGATCAGGCGGGTAGGGATAGGGTTTGGAAAAATCGTCATACTGATATGAGTCAGCAATGGACACTTCCAATACCTTGCCCCGAAAAACCTTGACCACTCCCGCACCACTAATGAAGCCGCCGGTCGGGCGCAGTTCATCAGAATTTTGCGCCAAAAGAAGATAAGTGCGGGGGGCATCGCGCCCCAATAAATTGGGGGCGGCATTGAGAAAAGCGACCCCTTGTTGGGCTAGGGGTAATAGGCTATTGACCTTTTCGACTTTTGAGCGTATCTCTATAGGTAAGCTTTCTAGCTCGATCTGTTCGCTTGCCAATGTCGCGCGGGCTAGGGCCTCATGGGCCGTTGCGATTTGTGGTTGTGCGGCTAGCAAGGTGTTGTAGACACTCTGCGATAATGGCTGAGTTGACACCTCCACCTTGACAAGTGGCTCAAAACCAGTCAGGAGCTCATCGGCGGCGGTGGTGAGGTTAACGATATAATCTAACAATGGCGCTGAGGCGACAAGGCTAGAGCCAATGTTGGGCACTCCCCCTAGTTGAGCCGTGACTGGACTCAGTGGCGCGAGTTGTTCTTGTAAATCGCTCGCATCAGCCCGGGCTTCATGGATTTGGCGTTTGACCTGATCAAAATCAATTTGATCAGTTGTTGTGTCGGGCAAATCGGCTAAGGCCGTCAAATTGGCTTGTAGCCGAACGGCCAGCCAAGTCGCTCGGCCTAACCACAATAGAGGGGCACAGAGCACCGCTACCAAGCCGAGCCGGAATAAGAGACGTGCTATTGGGTTGAGAACGTTTTTAAGCATAGGGTTAGTTTAACACTCCTGAATGTAATACATTCATACAGGAGTTATGAAAGTGAGTTTTGAAACGAACCATGAACGAATTATTACCAAAAGTGTCGCCGGCCACCCGGTTGAATGTCTGGAAAGGGTTAGGGTGTTTTTTATTCCTAGCGCTTTTTATGTGGCTAGCGCAAATCCACACCTCTTGGGCGGCGGATTATCAGCAAGGCGTTTGGCAAACTATTCCAACACGTGGGCCGAGCCGCACACCGACGGGTATTGTCAACACAGCCGTGCCAACGGAGCCGCCTGGCGGGAATACGCCAGTTCCAACTGATCCACCCAACAACACCCCTCTCCCCACTGATGAGCCCGGCGGCAATACACCAGTTCCCACTGATCCATCAGGCAATACACCTGAACCAACCAACCCGCCGGGTAATACATCTGAACCAACTCATCGGCCGAATACCAACACACCTATTCCAACTAATCCGTCGGGTAGCACGCCTAACGTTACCCAGACCCCTAACTCCAATCCTACGGTGGTTGTGACTCAGGGTGGAGCCTCAGCCACCCCGGCGCGCGCCACAGCGACTCGCCGGGCTACAGCAACTTCAAATGCAACTGTGGTTGGCACGCCGCCAGGCAATCCTACTCAATCTGCCTCAGCAACGGTGGTTGGGGAAATAGCCTCCCCCTCCGCGACCCAACTTTCACTAATCACCCCGACGATTGGGGCGACCGCCCGACCAACTCAGGTTGGGCGTGCAACCTCCGCGATTACCCCTTCCAATAGTAATACCACGCCTACTGCGCTTAACCTATCGCCCACATCTCCTATTTCTAGCCAGACTCAGAGTGCGGTTGCCACTTCAGTCGTTACTTCAGCGACACCTCGGTCAGTTAATTCCCCATCAGCCCCAACGAGCTCGGGGGGAAGCCAAACTGGGTCAGGTTTTTTGAGTCTGATCTATCTGTTGGGATGGGGAGGGTTAGCGTTAGTCGTGGGGGCCGCATTATGGCGCTGGTGGTTGATGCGGCGCTAAGTTTCAAATAGAGAATAGAAAGGTTTTATCACATGCAGTTTCGATTATCTTCTAAGGGGTTGTTGTTGCCCGTCCTCATCGCGCTATTCAGTTTGGCACATGGGTTGAGTGCGGGAGCAGCACAATCTTTTGAGCGCGAGAGTAGCATCACAACCAAGTTTATGCCCGTCAACGCTCCTCGGGCGTGCCGCTTAGGCTTGACGGTGACCAGTGGTTTTGAGGGCTATAACGTCGCGCGCTTAGGCATCGGGTCGTATCTCAATTGGGGGATGTCAGCGACGCCCGTTACACCGAATGGCATTGATTTCATCCAAGTTGTGCGGGTCAAAGATGACGCCTTTGATGAGCAGTTATCTAAAATCCCTGACGTGGCCCGGGCCCGCCCAGGCTCTTATTGGTTGGTCGGAAATGAACCAGACACGGCTTATGGCGCAGAGTGGGGTGGACAAGACAATGTCTCCCCCGAAACATACGCCGAACGCTATTTCGCCGCTTATAGTGCCATCAAAGCGAGCGATCCGACGGCCAGCGTGGGCATTGGCGGGATCACTCAACCTACACCAGCTCGTTTGGAATACCTGAACCGGGTCCTCGCCGCCCATAAAAACCGCTACGGCAGTTTGCCCCCGGCTGACTTCTGGCACATTCACGCCTTCTTGCTTAACGAAGTGCCAGGTGAATGGGGCGCGGGGATGCCGCCCGATGCCGCCGGAAATCCTTACACCAGCGCACCCGAAGTGATTGACCCCGAACAATCTGATAGCCTCGTGTTGTTTAAGAAGCGCATCACAGCTTTTCGCACCTGGATGGCGCAGAACGATCAGCGCTCTAAAGGACTTTGGATCACCGAATTTGGCGTGCTGATGCCCAGTGATCCTGGGTTAGGGCTCTACGACATTTCGATCCGGCGCACGCGCAACTTTTTGCAACAGAGTTTCTACTATCTCAATACCGCGACTGACCGCAAGTTGGGCGTCGCGAGCGATGGTAACCGTTTGGTGCAACGCTGGTATTGGTGGACGCTGAGCGCCGATGCCCGGCAAATTGGCGGCGGGTTGTACGATGTGCGCCCCGGTCAACCTGCCAAATCAACTATCTTGTATGATGCCTTTGCGTCTTTCGGGCGGAGTTATGGGTGCTGGAATCCCGCGCCCCAAAAGAGTCGTTAACGATGTGGTCTAAACTTTCACGCCTGATTTGGTTCGGGCTGTTTCTACTTGGGCAGGCGCGATGGGGCATCGCGCCCTCCCAAGCTATCGCGCCTCTCACGGTCTCCCCGGCTTCGGTCGCATCCACGGCGGAGCAAGTGAATGACTGTCGCTTTGGCATGACGGCGGTGAATAACATCACCAATCCGGCGTTTAATCTGCCCCCCTTAGGGTTGGCTTCGTACCTGAATTGGAACATCTCGGCCAACCCTAAGCGCCCCAACAATATGGATTACGTCCAGTTAGTGCGGTTGCGGAGCGATGTCTACACTTATACCCTGGCCGAGATCCCAGCCGTCGCGCAAGCTCAACCAGGCGCGTATTGGTTGGTGGGCAACGAACCCGACACCACTTATGGGCAGGGGGAGTGGTCGCAAGACAAACTCACCCCACGCAACTATGCGATTCGGTATGATGCCGTTTACAAAGCCATTAAAGCCAATGACCCCACTGCCAAGGTTGGCATTGGGGGCATTGTGCAACCGACGGCTGTACGGATGGAATACCTCAACCGCGTTTTTGAAGAATATAAGGCCCGTCATAGCGGGGCGCTACCACCCTCCGACTTTTGGCATATCCACGCCTTCATCCTCAACGAAGAGCAAGGCGAATGGGGCACCGGCCTGCCCCCGGATTATTTATCCAAACCTTACATGCCGACCGTCACCGCCGAGGTGATTGATTGGGACGACAATGATAGTCTACCGCGGTTTAAACAACGCCTAGAAAACTTCCGTGCGTGGATGAAGGCCAACGGGCAACAAGCCAAGCCGCTCTGGATCACCGAATATGGCGTGCTGATGCCGAGCGACCCTGAAAAATATTTTGTAAGCATTAGCCTGACTCGCACTCGCGACTTTATGACTGGCGCGTTTGACTATCAACTACAACATACTGACCCCGACATCGGCTATCCGGGTGATGGCGGGCGCTTGGTGCAACGCAACTTTTGGTGGACTCTCAGCGCCGACTCGCGTGAAATCGGTGGCGGTTTATATGAACTCCGTACCTATTCCACCTCGGTGACGACCACCACAACGCTCATCACGCCGACAATGTTGTATACGGCTTACACCAACTACATCGCCAATTTGCCACACTACACTGACTTAGCGTGGGCGAACGTCTCGATCACGCCCACGACTGGCACTGTGCCATTTACGGCGACCATCAATCTCGAAGTCTTTAACCAAGGCAATTTGCCCGTGCCGGGATTTGATGTCGCACTCTATCAAGGCCGCCCACCGGAGATGACGCTGATTGATCGGGCGACCGTCACGCAAACGCTCTATGGCTGTAAGTCTTATAAACTGACTTTACAGTGGCCTAACATCAATCCCGCCGCGCTGGCCTCCCCCGCTGACTTACCTGCGGTGTGGTTGCGTTTTGAAAATGTCCCTGCCAATGAAAATGGCAGTTCTCCCAACTGGTTGTGCGCCAGCCTGACCGAACCCGCTACCTCAGCCAATTGTGGGCTTTCTCTCTTTATGCCGCTGATCCGAAAGTGATAGGTGTGGTAAATTATCCGCGTTACCACACCTATTCATTCTCCATCAGCCACCGTGAGCAAAACTAAAAAAGCACCTATTGCCCCGCCTCAAGCGGCTCCTGTTTTCCCTCCCCAACTTAATCGCCTCGCGCTCAGCCTCACCTTGATCCTGATCGCGGGGCTTTATTTTAAGACCCTGCCGCCCGGCCTCACCTGGGCCAACTCTGGGGCCGATGGTGGCGACCTGATCTCCGCCGCCGCGACGTTGGGCATTGCCCACCCTACAGGCTACCCCACCTATTTACTGCTTGCCAAATTTTTCCAGACCCTTTTCCCCCTTGGCGACCTCGCCTATCGCACTGCCGCTTTTTCGTCGGTCGTCACCCTGGGCGCAGTCGTAGCGTTGTATTATGCCCTCTTACAAGCCGAAGCCGCCCCGACGCTCGCGTGGGCCGCCGCCACTACCGTTGGCCTCGGGCAGTTGGTCTGGTCGCAAGCCATCATCGCTGAAGTGCATGGCCTCAACGCGTTCTTTGTGGTGTTGGCTTTGTGGGGGGCGCTGAACCTATTAAACTTTGAGCGGCGTTTGACGTGGGGCGATGCCTTGTTAGCGTTGAGCCTTAGTTTGGGTTTGGGGAATCACGTGACACTCGTCTTTATGGTGGCGGCGTGGGGGCTGGCCGGGTTGTGGCGGCTGTATCACCGCCGGGATGAATGGCGCATGCTTCTCGGCTTGGGCGGGTTAAGCGTCGCCGGGCTGGTCGTTTATTTGTACCTGCCGCTCCGCGCACAAACCGCGCCGCCCATTAATTGGGGAAACCCCGTAGACTGGCCGGGTTTTGTCTGGCTCGTCTCTGGGGAAGCCTATCGCGGTTATGCCTTTGGTCTGCCCGAAACACAATTCGCCCAACGCTTAGCCGCGTGGGCTTCGCAAATGCGCGACCAATTTGGGTTACTGGCGATCACACTTGGCTTCTTCGGTTTGTTCTTCGGCGAGACGCGCCGCCCGGCGCTGAGGTGGGTGAGTTTATGGGCGTTGGTGATTTACTCTGGATTTGCGATTGCCTACAACACCCCCGACTCGTTTGCCTATCTCATCCCAGCGATGATCGGCTTTGCGGCGCTCATCGGCCTCGGCCTTCAGCGTCTCGCCGACTGGGCCGCGCCGCGCCACCGCTTCGCGCGCCTCGCTGTGTTGGGCGCGTTCGCGCTCATGGTGCTAGCGCGCCTCCCCACCACCTATGCCGCCGTAGATGCCAGCCAAAACACAGAAGCGCTTCAATTTACGCAAACAGTCATCACTCAAGCGCCACCGGAGGCCATCGTGCTGACGACGGGTGACCGCGACTCGTTTGCGTTGTGGTATATCGTCTTCGCCGCCCGCGCGCGCGCCGATCTCTCGCCTATCGTCTTAACCCTGCTCAACTTCCCTTGGTATCGGCAAGACATCCACCAGCGTTATCCCCGGCTTACGATCCCCAACCCATACACCGTTGAAGCCTTTCGCCTCGCCAACCCCAATCAGCCGATTTGTGAAACACCCTATCCTGATCCCGAATCGGTTCTGCCGATTTTCAAATGTGACTAGAAAAAATCCCCCTATGGTAGAATTTCTTACGCCCAACGCCCCTGATCAAAGGGGCGTTTTTGTGAGTGGTGTAGCACTAATTCAATGGCCGCGCTTACATCGGCCACAATCGGCGTCACGGCTAGTTGCGCCTCACTGAGTTGTTGCTGGGCGCCCAAGCCAGTGTTAACTAAAATCGCGCGCGCGCCCGCATTGTGCGCCGCCTGAACATCGGTGGCGGCGTCACCGATCAACACCGATGCCGTGAGGTCTAAGTTAAGTTCATTCGCCGCTCGCCGGAGCATACCCGGCGCTGGTTTGCGACACTCACAATGCTCGTTGGGACGGTGCGGGCAGAAATAGGTTTTGTCTATGCGCCCGCCCGCCGCCACAATCGCCGCTTCAATTTTGGCGTTAATCGCTTGCACTGTCGCGAGTGTCATGCGACCATGTCCGATGCCGGCTTGATTGGTGACGATGATGATGTGCCAATCCCGCTCGGCCAGCCGGGCCACCGCCGCCAGCGCCCCGGGGATGAATTTAATTTCGGCGAGTGTTTTAACATAGTCAGCGCGATTTTCAACGATGACTCCATCACGGTCGAGGAAGATGGCTGGGCGCGACTCAAGCATTACCAAAGGATTATAGCAAAGGCTCAGGAAGCAACTTATGCACATTTTAGTGACGGGCGGCGCTGGGTTCATTGGTTCGCATACAGTTGACCTACTCTTACAACGCGGGCATCGGGTGCGGGTCCTCGATGCGCTCGAATCACCCGTCCATCCCAACGGCCAAAAGCCTAGTTATCTGCAAAGCGACATTGAATTTGCGCGCGGTGATGTGCGGGATAAAGCCGCGTGGGAACGCACCCTGAGCGGGATCGAGGCCGTGTTGCACCTCGCGGCCTATCAAGACTATCTCCCCGACTTCTCTAAATTTTTTCATGTCAACGCGGTGGGCACAGCGTTGCTCTACGAGGTGGCCGTGGAGCGTCGCTTGCTCTTAGACCGAATTGTGGTGGCGTCTTCGCAAGCCGCCTATGGCGAAGGCCAATACCGATGCGCGCAAGATGGTGTGCAGTTCCCCGGCCCACGGTCAGAAGAGGCGTTGAAGGTCAAAGACTGGGAGCCGAAATGCCCAGTGTGTGGGCAAAGCATGGTCTCCGAAGCGACGGCTGAAGACGCGCTGATTCGCCCACACAACTCGTATGCGATGAGTAAATTTCTGGAGGAAATGTTATCCATCAATTTGGGGCGGCGCTATGGCATCCCGACGGTGGCGATGCGCTATAGCATTACACAGGGCGCGCGGCAATCATATCGCAACGCCTATTCGGGCGCGATGCGAATTTTCGCCATGCAGGCATTGGCCGGCAAGCCGCTGACGGTTTATGAAGATGGACAGCAATTGCGCGATTTTGTCTCGGTAGGCGATGTCGCCCGCGCCAATGTGTTAGCGTTGGAAGACACGCGCGCCGATTATCAATCGTTCAACGTCGGCGGCGGGCGCGCGATCACTGTCTTGGAGTTTGCCCACTTAGTAGCAGAACGCGCCGGGCGCGGCTCCGAACCGCAGGTGACTGGCGAATATCGGTTTGGTGACACCCGCCATATCGTCTCGGATGTCTCACGTTTGCGCGCGCTTGGTTGGGAAACACAGGGGAGCATTGAAAACAATATTGATGAATACCTCGCCTGGGCGCAAAGCCAACCCGATTTTAAAAACTACGCTGACGAAGCCCGCGATTATATGAAGAAAGTCGGGACGGTGCGGCAGAACTCAGTAATCAGTCGCCATTAGTCAATCTTCAAACCATTGGCCACTATTTCTGCCTGCTGATTGCTGGCTACTAACGACTGTGTTAATCGCTCGCGCGCCCGTGCGCATCTCGTTCGCTGGAGGGGGCACCGACTTGCCAGCGTTTTTTACCCAACATGGGGGCGCGGTGGTCAACGCCACAATTGACAAATACGTCTATGTCATCCTCACGGTGCATGGCGGCCCCGAACTGCAAATCCTCTCCTCCGATTACCGCACATTTTATCGGCACACACCCGGTGAAGTATTGTTGTGGGAAGGCGACCTGAATTTACCCAAGGCCATCTTGCATGAATTTGGGATTGAGCAAAGTGTCTCCATGTTCCTCGCTTCCGAAGTGCCGCCCGGCACGGGCTTGGGGTCGAGTTCCACTCTCACCGTGGCGGCGGTGAAGGCGGTCAGCGCGGCGCGCGGGCAAACGCTCTCGAAAGAAGAAGTGGCCCGTTGGGCGACGCGCGTTGAACTGGAAAAAATGGGGATGCCCATTGGCTATCAAGATCAGTACGCCTCCGCCTATGGCGGGCTGAACTTCATGGAGTTCACCGCTGATGGCCCGCGCGTCACACCTCTCCGGACCCCACCCGGCACGGTGC
>Ga0315912_10003677_pt1 | contig 15033 bp, 15 predicted proteins | sample VfabasoilMG_FD_204469 | JGI IMG/M metagenome (GOLD analysis project Ga0315912, IMG submission 204469) | Garden soil microbial communities collected in Santa Monica, California, United States - V. faba soil | ecosystem: Environmental > Terrestrial > Soil > Garden | place: USA: California... | reverse complement strand
GCCTGGCGCGGTGGTCATGATCCTCATCGCCACGATGACGGCGGCGCTGCTCACGAACAGCGGCCGATCGGCCTGGTTCGTTGGCGTGTTGTTCCTGATGGTGTATCTGATCTTTGCGATGACGCTATATCTGTTACCGCCACGCGTGCAATAGCGATCCCTTCCGTCATGACCTTCTACGCCGTCCTTCCGATCGTCATCGGTCTGTTCCTGGCGATGGTGTTGTGCCTCGAATTGGGCTACCGGGTTGGTCGCCGGCGCATTCAACGCGATGGCACGGCGGCACATGAGGGAATCAGCTCGATGGAGGCGTCAACCTTCGCCTTGCTCGGTCTCCTGCTTGGGTTCGCGTTTTCTGGAGCCCTCGGGCGATTCGACACGCGCCGCGGCCTGATCGTCCAGGAAGCCAATGCCATCGGCACCGCATACCTGCGGCTCGACCTGGCGCCGATGGACGATCAGCCGGAGTTGCGCCGGCTCTTTCGTGATTACCTGGATGCGCGCATCCGTGTCTATGCCACACCCACCGACGACGAGGCGACCGATCAATCGATCGCGGCAGCGGAAGGAGTCCAGCGTCGCATCTGGTCGGCAGCGATCGAGAGTGCCAGGAGCGACGCCAGTCAGAACGTCGCGCGCGCCCTCATCCCGGCGATCAACGACATGATCGACATCACAACCGTCCGAACCGTGGCGCTGCATACGCGCATGCCAACCGCGATCCTGGCGCTGCTGCTCATCGCCGCGCTCTCCAGCGCGATGACGGCCGGTTACGCGATGGCCAAACGCCAGCACCGCAGCCTCCTGCACGTGGTCCTGTACGCGACATCGATCGCGATGACGATCTACGTTGTGCTTGATCTCGAGCATCCGAGGCGCGGGTTGATTCGCCTGGATGCCACGGAAAAGATTCTCGAACAGCTGCGGGATTCGATTCGTTAGAACGACTTCGTCACGCGGCAGTCTGGCGATCAGAAAACACGCGACTGACAACGGCGAAGAAGAAGCCGGTAGACCATCCGCACATCAGGATGCCCGTCAGCGCTTCGACTGCCCCGACCAGCCGCCAGTCTTGTGGCAGTACCAGATCCCCGTATCCCGTCGTCGTGTAGGTGACGGCGCTGAAGTACAGCGCGGATTGAAGGTCCCGCATCGCGCCTACTAGTTCGTAGACGCCGGCCCATACCGTGATTTCAGCGACGTGAAGCAGAACGATCCATCCAGCGAGACGGATGAACAACGAGGGCCCGAACCTGAGTGACAGGGACCGCGACGCGTGACGCCGCACCCAGCGAAGAGCCAGCGTGACCCCGTAGGCATGGATCACGACGTTCGACGCCATCAGAAGCCAGGCAATAACGAGTTGGGAAAGCATGGAGGGGTGTAGGCAGTATGCACTGAAGAGGTGCCACGGTGGATTCGGTATCTTGGAATCTATCCGTTTGCACCGGCGCACGTGGTTGCCCTCGTGCGACCGCACCTCCCGGAATGGCTGCCGGTGGTGACGGTCCGCAATGTACGGGTCGGCGCTGCCACGGTATGTTTGAGCGGACACGAGATGGCACCACGACGTTTGACGTCATCGACAAGCGCGGGACGTTGCTCGTCGTCGAGATGCCGCCGCCTCACGACACCGAGGGTTCGCTAACCTGGGATGAGTGAGTGAAAAGCTGGCTCCTCGAGCGGGCTCCGGGCCAGATCGCATCGGCCTTTCGCCTGGCACTTGGCCAGGAATGATCCTGGATCACGCTAGCCGCTGACGACGCAACCACCACCTGCCGCCGGCCCAGACGGATGGCATGGCGGTGACTACCAGAAGAAGGGGATACCAATGCGGCCCGAACTCGGGCCCGGCATTCCACGTCGCGACAGTACCCGCGATAGCCGCGAGGGTGCCGATCGCGCCAAGGATGAAGACGTGTCCCATCGGCCATCGCGGCGCCAGCGCCGCGGTTACGTAACCGCCAAGCACGGTGAACACGAGCCGATAGGCGGCTGCCAACACGAACAGTCCGGCCGACATCGCCTCGCCCGATGGCGGAAAGATGCCGCGCGCATGCATGAACGCGTCAGTGCCCACGGAAAGCAGCGCGGTACAGATGAACCCCGCTACTACCGCTCCCACGCTTCGGCCCCAGTCGGGCGCCGCTGGATTCTCTGTCATTGCACTGCTTGCTGTATGCAGTATGCCGTAGGCAGTAGGCGGTCGACAGCAGACAAGTGCACGTACTGCCTACTGCCTACCGCCTACTTGAGAGTCAAGCAACGTCGAAGCGATCGAGATTCATCACCTTCGTCCACGCGGCGGCGAAGTCGTGTACGAACTTCTCTTTCGAGTCGTCGGATGCGTAGACCTCCGAGAATGCACGCAGCTCGGAGTGTGAGCCGAACACCAGGTCCACGCGGCTCGCGGTCCACCGGGCCTCGCCCTTTGCACGACTTCGGCCCGTGAACGTTGCACCGTCGGCACTCGCCGGCACCCATTCCGTGCCCATGTCGAGCAGGTTCACGAAGAAGTCGTTGGTCAGTGCACCCGGCTGCTTGGTGAACACGCCGTGGTTCGATTGCCCCGCGTTCGCCCCCAGCACTCGCAGGCCGCCCACGAGCACCGTCATCTCCGGCGCGCTCAACGTGAGCCTGAACGCGCGCTCGATCAGCAGATGCTCGGCTGGCACGTCGTGTCCGTCGCCGAGGTAGTTGCGGAAGCCGTCCGCATCCGGCTCGAGGACGGCGAACGATTCCACATCGGTCTGATCCTGCGACGCATCCGTGCGGCCCGCCGTGAACGGCAGCTTCACATCGACGCCCGCCTTCTTCGCGCCCTGCTCGATGGCAGCGTCGCCGCCGATCACGATCAGGTCGGCCAGCGAGACCTTCTTCCCGCCACTCTGCGCAGCGTTGAACTCCTTCTGAATCCCCTCCAGTGTGTTGAGGACCTTCGCGAGCTCCGGTGGATTGTTGACCTTCCAGTCCTTCTGCGGCGCGAGGCGAACACGCGCGCCGTTGGCGCCGCCGCGCTTGTCAGTGCCGCGGAACGACGATGCCGACGCCCAGGCCGCCGAGGCGAGCTGCGAGGTAGACAGCCCCGACGCGAGGATCTTGCTCTTCAAGGCGGCCACGTCGCTGGCGTCGATCAACTTGTGATCGACTGCGGGCACTGGGTCCTGCCAGATCTGCGGCTCCTTCGGAACTTCTGGACCGAGGTAGCGCGAGATGGGACCCATATCGCGATGCGTCAGCTTGAACCACGCCTTCGCGAACGCGTCCGCAAACTCCTGCGGGTTGTCCTTGAAGCGGCGCGAGATCTTCTCGTAGGCCGGATCGAATCGCAGCGAGAGGTCGGTCGTCAGCATCGACGGCGCGATCTTCTTCGACTTGTCGTGAGCGGCAGGGACCGTGCCTGCGCCGGCGCCGTTCTTCGGCGTCCACTGCTTCGCACCGGCCGGGCTCGTGGTCAGCTCCCACTCGTACTCGAAGAGGTGCTTGAAGAAGTCGTTGCCCCACTTCGTCGGCGTCGTCGTCCACGTGACCTCGAGACCGCTCGTAATCGCGTGCGCGCCCACACCGGTTTCGTAGCTGCCCTTCCACCCGAAGCCCTGCTCCTCGAGGTTGCCGCCCTCAGGCTCGCGGCCGACGTGCTTGTCCGCAGGCGCTGCGCCATGTGTCTTGCCGAAGGTGTGTCCACCCGCAATGAGAGCTACCGTTTCCTCGTCGTTCATCGCCATGCGACGGAAGGTCTCGCGAATGTCGCGGGCGGCCTTCACAGGATCCGGGTTGCCGTTCGGCCCTTCCGGATTGACGTAGATGAGGCCCATCTGCACGGCGCCGAGAGGATTCGCCAGCTGACGATCGCCGCTGTAGCGCTCGTCACCGAGCCACGTGGCCTCTGAACCCCAGTTGACCTGCTCAGCCTCCCAGACATCCTTGCGCCCGCCTGCAAAGCCGAACGTCTTGAAGCCCATCGACTCAAGGGCGACGTTGCCGGTGAGGACCATCAGGTCGGCCCACGAGATCTTCTGGCCGTACTTTTGTTTGATCGGCCAGAGCAGACGACGCGCCTTATCGAGGTTGGCGTTGTCCGGCCAGCTGCCGAGAGGCGCAAAGCGCAACTGCCCAGAGCCCGCACCGCCGCGGCCGTCGTGGATGCGGTAGGTGCCCGCGCTGTGCCACGCCATGCGGATGAAGAGCGGCCCGTAGTGACCGAAGTCCGCCGGCCACCAGGCTTGCGAGTTCGTCATCACCGCCTCGATGTCCTTCTTCACGGCCTTGAGATCGAGCGACTTGAACTCCTTCGCGTAGTCGAACTCCTTGCCCATCGGATTACCCGACGGGTGATTGGTGTGGAGCGCGTTCAGGTTCAACTGATTCGGCCACCAGTCGCGGTTCGCTCTGCCGCTGCGCGACGCTGCCGAGAACGGGCACTTGCTTTCGTTTTCCATGTTGACCTTTACCTCTTCTTTCGTGGGATTGCAGCCCGGGTGTGCACCCGGGAGATTTTCTTAGTGGCCCGCTGACGCGAGCCTTTTTCTTTGGCGAGGCAATCTGGGCAACGCCCCCAGTACGCGACCTCGGCCTCGTCGATCTGATACCCGTTGTCGTCGTGCGCCGTCAGACACGGGGCCTTGCCAACCGCGCAGTCAACATCGACGACACGGCCGCAGATGCGACAGATCAAATGGTGATGGTTGTCGCCAACCCGATCTTCGAAACGCGCCGGCGATCCCGCAGGCTGAATCCGCCGCAGGAGACCCTCAGACACCAGAACGGCGAGCGCGTCGTACACGGACTGGATCGAGATCGCGCCGATCTCGGCCCTGACCGCATCGGCGACAGCGTCCGCTGTGATGTGCGGCTCTCCCGACACCACCCGCAAGACAGCCAGGCGCTGGGCCGTTACCTGGATTCCTCGTTGCCGAAGAAGATCTGCGTGGTCGAATGCCACGACGACATCCTAGTTCAAAGTTTGGAATGATTCAAATATTTGACCGAAGGGACTGAGCCCATTTCGGTACGTCTGGTGTCTAACTACGGGCGCAAGGAGAACTTGATGCTGAGAGCCCGCCGGTTCTGTTCGATGTGTCTGTTGTCCGTTCTTGGCTGCACTGCTGGCGTCGCATCCGCACAGGCTCCCGCGGCTCCCACCTTCGACGTCGCATCCATCAAGCCGAACACATCTGGCACCAACCAGCGTCAGTTCAATCTGGAGCCCAACGGTCGATTTACAGCAATCAACGTCCCGCTCTTCGACCTCATCAGGTTTGCGTACGCGCAGCCTGGGCCCGATGGACAACTCTTTCCATTTCCGCCAAATCGATTGTCGGCCGCTAAGACGTGGGCCGGTGGGGCGACCGCTCTGCAGTCCGACAAGTTCGATGTCATCGCGACGACCGATGCTGGTGCATCGCAGGATCGGGTGTTCCTGATGCTTCGCGCGTTGCTGGCAGAACGGTTCAAACTGGTGGTGCATCGTGAGAACCAGGACCTTCCGATCTATGCATTGGTCATGGCGCGGAAGGACGGGCGGCTCGGTCCACGGCTTCGACCATCGAATGTGGACTGCTCGAAGGTGTCGAGTGATGGCCCCCCAGCCTCACCCGCGACAGACGCGTTTGTCGCAGAGCCCTGCAAGGGGCTGAGAAATGTTCCCGGCAAAGCAAGCGGACGAGCGGTGACGATCCCGACACTGGCGCGTCTGATGAGTGGCTGGGTGGACGATCACCGTCCAGTCGAAGACCGAACCGGGCTGACGGGTAACTTTGACCTCGACCTCGATTGGACACCGGACCGGCCACTGCCCTCTCCGCCAGCAGGTGCGCCGGCGTTGCCTCCGGTGGACCCTACCGGTGCGGGGCTATTTACCGCATTGCAGGAACAGCTCGGGCTCAAGGTTGAATCGACGAAGAACAGTATCGACATCCTCGTCGTCGACCACGCGGATCGTCCGACCGAGAACTAGCGCGCCTTTCAAATCGATAATCGCGCGAGTCCTGGTCCTTGGGTCTTCGTTCTTTGGTCCGATGCAGATCGGACCAAGCACCAAGGCCAACGGACAAAGGACGCGGCTGCACGAAGTGAAGCCGCTCTACGTCGTCGGTGTTGCGCCGGCCCTCACTCTCACAGTCATCCCCGACTCCGCCCACCAGGCGATGACGATTGCGCATCCGCTCAGAACCGCAAACCCAATCACGAGTGGCAGCACTGTCCCGTTGTAGCTCTGACCGATCCACGTTCCGAAGGCGAGCGAGATCAGCATCGACGTCGCACCAACCACCGCCGCACCCGTGCCGGCGATGTGACCGAGCGGCTGCATGGCAAGCGCGTTCAGGTTGCCGAAAAGCAGCCCGATGCCGAAGAACGACACCATCAGATACGTCATCAAGGTCCAGAGTGGTGGATGTCCCCCGCTGCCGCTGGCGAACACGCTGAACGCCACCGATACGATGCAGATTCCGCGCAGCGACCAGGTAGAGAGCGCGTGCATCCCGTGGCGAACCACGAGGCTGGCGTTGGCGAACGACGCAGCACCAATCGCGATTGCGAGCATCGAGAAGTACACCGGAAACCGCGGGCCCAGCGCGTACTGCTGCTGCAAAATCTGCTGCGCAGACGACAAGTAGCCGACGAAGGCGCCGAACACAAATCCCGACGCGATGGTGAAACCGATCGAGCGACGCGTCGTGACGACCTCACGCAGCGCAGCCGCGATGCGCCTCGCCGAAAACGGAATGCGACGGCTGCCCGGCAGCGTTTCTTCCTGGCGCACGCCGAACCACACGGTCGTGAGCACACCCGCCACCAGGTACATGACAAAGATGCCCTGCCATCCCGCAAGCCCAAGGATCGCCTGACCGATCGCAGGCGCCACCACGGGGACGAGAATGAACACGAACATGACGAGCGACATCACGCGCGCCATGGCACGTCCCTCGAACTTGTCTCGTATCAGTGCCAGGGTGATCGTCCGCGGCCCCGCAACACCAACGCCTTGCAGGAGCCGCGCGGCGAGCATCATCGGGAACGCACGCGCGAACAGCGCGAGCAGACTTCCGGCGACGAACAGCGCGAGCCCGACGTAGGCTGCCGGCTTGCGGCCGGCGGCATCTGAGAGCGGGCCGTAGAACAGCTGGCCAACTCCGAAGCCGAGGAAGAACAATGAGACGACCAGTTGATTGTCGTTCGCGCGCTCAACCGCGAGCGAGGCACCGATCGCGGGAAGCGCTGGGAGCACGGTGTCGATCGACAACGCCGCGAGAGCAGTGAGCGTCGCCATCAGGGCGACGAACTCGCCAAAGCCGATTGCCGTACGTTCCGAAGAGTTCACAGGTCCGCTCAGCATACCTGCAGAAGGTGCAATAGAGTTGTCCGCGTGGTGATTGCCAACCGTTTCACGACGTGAAAGCCCCGCATCATCGCGTGTACGTCATCCGCCTGCGGAATCCGCGCCGCGGCGACCGTCGTGAGGCGTTCTACGTCGGCATGACAGGTCTGCCGATCGAAGAGCGCTTCGCCAACCACATGCGCGGCTACAAATCGGCCAGCGTCGTCACGAAATACGGCGTCGAACTCGCGCCCGAGTGGTACGAAGACATCCCGCCGATGCCGTACGCCGAGGCCGCACTTACCGAGCCTGCCCTCGCCGACGAACTGCGCGACCGTGGTTATCTGGTCTACGGCCCTACCGCACGACCCACGAAGTCGCATCGCGGCCGTTCGCGTCGCTGACGGCCTCAGCGAAAATAGAAGAAGGAATGGAGGGCCTTCGAATGCGCCGAGTGCTGAACTACTTCGCTGCCGTCGGGCTCGTCACGATCGCCGTGGCGCATCTGGCAGTCCCCGCCGCTGCCCAGTGGCTGAAGTACCCGACGGCAGGTGTCCCGCGAAACGCCGACGGGACGGTCAATCTGTCGGCGCCCACGCCCCGCACTGCGGATGGGAAACCCGATTTCTCGGGCATCTGGATCACGAACAAGCCGCTCTGCCCCAATCCGGATCCGGTCACCTATCTCTGCGGGCCCGAGCTGCCGTTGTCGCGCGAAGGCATCAACGTCGGCATCGACATGCCGGGCGGCTTGCCCTACCAGCCTTGGCTCGCCGCGCTGGTAAAGGAGCGCACGGCGAATGATGCGAAGGACGACCCGCACGTGCGCTGCCTCCCCGATACATTCGTGCGCGCCTACGGGCTGCCTCACCTGTTGAAGTTCATTCAGACTCCAGGTCTCCTCGTGATGCTCAACGAGATGAACGCCGGCTACCGCCAGGTGTTCACCGACGGACGGCCGATGCCGGCGGACCCTACCCCTTCATGGCAGGGCTACTCGTCGGCGACATGGTCGGGCGACACGCTCGTGGTGAACACGATCGGATTCCGCGACGACCTCTGGATCGACATTCAGGGCAGCATGATCACGGAGTCGGCCAAGGTGCAGGAACGCATCCGCCGCCCCGACTACGGTCACCTCGAGATCGAGCTGACGGTCGATGATCCCAAGGCGTACACGAAGCCCTGGACCGTCACGCTGAAGGAACGCATCGCCGTGGACACCGAGCTCGTGGACGAGATCTGCCTCGAAAACGAGCAGTCGTATCAGCGCATGCAAAAGGTGAAGTAGACGATCAAGGCGCGGGCAGCGCAAACGCAGTCAGCGTATCTCCCGCCGGCATGAGCAGCAGCTGTCGTCCGTCAACCATGACCGTGCTCGGCGCGCCCCAGAACGTTGCGGGCAGTCGATTCCGCCACAGCACCTGACCACTGTCCGAGCTCACCGCCATCAGCGTTCCCGCGTGATCGCCCGCGAACACCAATCCGCTCGCTGTCGAAAGCACGCCGCTATACGACGGCCCGCCGTACGGCACTTCCCATTTGCGCTCGAGCGTCACGGGATCGATCGCGCGCAGGGCACCCGTGCCGCCTCGAGCGCGCGTGCCTCCGGCAGTGACGAAGTCGCCGAGATTGTATGGACCGGGTGGGTTGCTGGTGAACACCTGACAGGTCTCGCGCGCGGACACGAAAAAGAGACGCCGCACGGGATCGAATGACGGCGAGGTGAAGCTGCTGCCGCCCGCGAGATCGGGACACGTGCGCGTGCCCTCGGGCGTCGGTCGCTGATTCGGCAACTCGATCGGCCTCCCCTTCGCATCCACTTCCTTCGCCCACGTCGTCGTCACGTACGGCTTCGCCTGGATAAAGGCACCGTTCGTACGATCGAGCACATAGAAGAAGCCATTGCGATTCGCCGTGATGAGTGTCTTGCGAGCGCGTCCGCCGATGGTGAGATCGGCCAGCACCTGCACCTGATTCGAGTCCCAGTCGTGCTCGTCATGCGGCGTGTACTGGAAATGCCATCGCAGGCGTCCCGTGTCCGCGTCGAGAGCCACGACCGATGCGGTGTAGAGGTTGTCGCCGTTGCGCAGGCCCCCGTAGAAAAGCGGGTTCGGATTTCCGATGCCCCAGTAGAGGAGATTGAGATCGGGATCGTACGAGCCGGTGATCCACGTGGCGCCGCCGCCGCGCTCGAAGTGACCCGCGGGCCACGTGTCGCCGCCAGGTTCTCCGGGCGCGGGCACGGTGTTGAAGCGCCAGAGCCGCTTCCCCGTTTCCAGGCTGTAGGCGTCGAGGAACCCTCGCGTCGCGAGCTCGCCACCGGCCATCCCGACGATCAATTTGTCTTTGACGACGAGCGGCGCGACCGTCGACGAGTAGCCGAGCCGAGGCTCCGCCATCGGAACGTCCCAGATCACAGTACCGGTCTTTCGATCGATCGCCATCACGTGCGCATCGAGCGTCGTCATGAAGAGACGATCCCCGGATACGGCAAAGCCGCGATTCACCATGCCGCAGCACACCCGCAGATCGAGCGGCAGCTTCCGCTGGTAGTGCCAGATGAGCGAGCCGGTGCGGCCATCGATCGCCCACGCGTGGTTGTAGAGCCCGGTGACATACAGGGTCCCGTCGATGGCGATGGCCGTCGCCTCGAACTTGTCTCGGAAACCAGAGCCGATACCGGCATTAAACGTCCAGAGCGGCGTGAGACGAGCCACATTCTCCGGAGTGATCTGCGTGAGAGGGCTATGGCGCTTACTCGTGTAGTCGCCCGAGTGAATCAGCCAGCGGGAGGGCTGTGCGAGGCCGCGAAGCAAATCAGTAGGGCCGATCTGTTGTGCATGCGCGTATGCCACCGCGCAGATCGCCAGGCCGAGTGCAGCACACGTCGTCGACAGTGTCTTCATTGATTGACACGCAATTTTATTCGACTGCGCCCGCAGATCGCGCTATCGGCCCAGGTGTTACGATCACATCCAACACGAGAATGCTCCGCATGGTTCGCGCGCGTGCTTCGTCGCCGACCACCCGTGTCGCGGCCCTGGCCGTGCTCACCTGGACGTTCCTCCTTGCCAGTGCCAACGCCCAGAATCGCAAGGAACCTGAGTCGTTCTACACAACTCTCAGCAACTCGCGGATCGTGCAAGTCGAATCAGTCGATGGCGGCGTCAAGATTCGAGTGATCGAGATCGACTACAACGAGCAAGCGTGCGGCTGGAACAAGGTCGTGCGCGCACGCGACGCAGTGCTTCCCGGCCTCGACGTGGCAACAGTTGCCGGCACGCCGGTCTGCTCGTCTTCGCAGCGCCGGGTCGATCGCGCACTGGAACGATCGCGCGAGGACTTCATTCGAACCAGATATTCGATCCCCACCGGGGTGAACATCAACACTGTCGTCGCCTCCTGTGATGGCCGAGAGCGGCGTGTCGTCTTCGACAGTCACGCGCAGCCGGGAATTGACGGCGCCGCGTTGAAACGGTTCGATCGTCGCGTGTACGACCTCTGGACGCTGGGCGATCGCGTTCTGACTCAAGCATCCGTCTCCGTTCCGGATACTGCGACACAAAAGGCGCTCGGCACTGTTGTCGCGGCAGATCTCGTGGGCGGCAAGTACGACGGGGCATATAGCGACATGTGCTGGGATCAGCGCGGCAATCGGGCCAGTTGCTCGCCGAGGTTTTGGGCCCAGATACTCGGTGTCTATACCGGCCCCGACATGCTCCCAGCGCCGCTGCCGGTCGAGCTCGTCGATCAGTCCTCGTGGCAGTTCGTTCGCTACGTACCGCCGGAATTTCCGCCCATCGCTCTGTCCGCGCGTCTCTATCGAGATGTCCGGCTTCGCCTGGAGGTCGAGCGCTCGAGCGGTGCAGTGACGCAGGCGACGGTCGTCGAGGGGAACCCGATCCTCAACCACGCCGCCCTCACCGCCGCTTGGCAATGGCGGTTCGTCCCGGGCACCCATCCTCTCGATCCATTTGAAGTAACCCTACGCTTCGAGCTACGGTGTCCCTCACAATGACTCGATTGCCCATTCCCCTGTGGCGCACCTTGTCTGTCTGGCTGATGTTGGTGCTGTGTGCCGCGCACGCACAGGCACAGGCCCCTGTCTGCAGGGTCGATCCGTCGTGGCCGACGGTTCCGAACGACTGGATCTTTGCGGCAATGGCCGGCATCGCCACCGACTCGAAAGACAACGTGTGGGTCATTCACCGGTCCGCCGGCGTCACGATGAAGAAGGCGTGCTGCAAGGCAGCACCAGTCGTGATGCAGTTCGATCCGTCGGGGAAGCTCTTACAGAGCTGGGACGGCCCGGGCAATGGTTATGAATGGCCACTCCCCAACAACGAGCACGGGATCTTCATCGATCACAAGGACAACGTCTGGATCGCGGGGCGCGGCGCAACCGGCACGAGTGAGAATCAGATCCTCAAGTTCGACAGCAAGGGCAAATTCCTTTTGCAGATCGGACGTCGCGGGCGCGGCACCGGGAGCAACGACACGGCGAATCTCGGTCAGCCCGCCGACATGGCGGTCTACGCGCCCACCAATGAGGTGTTCGTTGCCGACGGCTACGGCAACAGGCGAATCATCGTCTTCGATGCCGACACCGGTGCGTACAAACGGCATTGGGGCGCCTACGGGAATCGGCCTGACGATGCAGCGCCCAGAGAGACGAAGAATCAAGGCCCTGGCGATCCGCAGTTCAACCAGGTGCACCACGTGCGTATCTCCAGCGATGGCTTCGTGTATGTCGCGGATCGATTGAACCGCCGCATCCAGGTGTTCACGATCGACGGGAAGTTTGTGAAAGAGGCCTTCGTGCGGCGCAGCAGTCCCGAGACCGCCGGCACGGTGTCGTCGCTCGCGTTCTCACCTGGTGCTGATCAGCGATACCTCTACGTTGCCGATCAGGCCGAAGACGTCATCCTTGTTCTCGACCGGCAAACATTGACGGAGGTGGCTTCGTGCGGACGGCTTGGACGCCAGGCCGGACAGTTCGTGTCACCGCACAACATCGCCACCGACTCGAAGGGCAATCTCTACGTCGCCGAGGATCTGGGAGGCGCGCGCCTCCAGAAGTTCGTGTTCGTCAGTGCTGTTCAAGCGTTGACCGGCTTGCCTTCCGCACAGAGCCCTGCCCCTGCGGGGTCTGAGTCCGCCAGCCAATGGCTCGGGCGTGAGCAGCGGATCGAAGAGCATCTGAAAAACGCCAAGGTCACGAGCGTCGAGGACCTCGGCACCGGCGTCACGCGTCCAAGGCGCGCCTATCTCGCACCGAACGAGCCGGTCGCAAGTCTCGTCTGGAAAGTCTTGCCACCTGGCAGACGCAACGGATACTGGGAGAGCTACAAGTCGGAGATCGCTGCGTACAAGCTGGATCGACTGCTCAACATGCGCATGGTTCCTCCCGCCGTCGAGCGTCAGATCGACAGCGATACAGGCGCCGCCGTGATGTGGGTATCGGGAATGAAGAGCGTCAAAGAGCTCGGCGGAAAAGTGCCGGGCGGCGCGGATTGGGGGAAGCCGATCCGGCAGATGCTGATGTTCGACAATCTGATTCGCAACATCGATCGGAACGCCGGCAACATGTTGATCGGCAGCCGCGCCGGCGACCTGATCCTCATCGACCACTCACGCGCGTTCACGATCGACAAGAAGCTGCAGAACAAGGTTGAACGCGTGGACGCCGAGCTGTGGGAGCGCATGCAGACGCTCACTCGAGAGAGCCTGACGCGCGCGCTCGCACCCTGGCTCGATGACGCCGCCATCAATGCGATCATCACGCGCCGCGACGCGATGGCCACCGAGATCAACAAGCAGATCGCGAAAAAGGGACGAGCGCTCGTCCTCATTCCTTAGCCGCCCGTGGTCGACGCGCCGGTCCACATCGTTCCCTACGATCGGAATTGGTTGGGCGCGTTCGAGGCTGAACGGCAGTTGCTGATCGAGGCGATCGGCTCATGGCTCGTGGGCGGCTCCATTGAACACATCGGGAGCACGGCGATACCGGGCCTCGATGCCAAACCCATCATCGACATCATGGCCGGCGTCGAGAATCTTGACGACTCTCGAGCGGCTCTGCCCATCCTCGAGCGCTATCAGTACTGCTACGCTCCCTATCGAGCTGAGGCGATGCACTGGCTGTGCAAACCCTCACCGGCGCAGCGCACGCATCACCTGCATCTGGTCCCGCGCGAGAGCTCGCTCTGGATCGAGCAACTGGCGTTTCGCGATCACTTGCGCGCTCACCCCGACCTCGCTCTGGAATACGCCGCGTTGAAGCGCCGCCTCGCCGACGCGCATCGGCTCGACCGAGAGGCATATACGGCGGCGAAAGCACCGTTCGTGCAGCGCGTTCTGAAAGACGCGTTGCGGCTCCGCTAGGCAGAAGAGACACTCGTCGTCATGGACCGGTCTGACAACCAGAGAACGCTCGAGCACTTTCGCCTACACGGATGGATGCGTGTGCGCGCCGCGTTCAGCGCTGATGAAGCGACGGCCATGCGCGAGGAGGCGTGGCGCGCGCTTGCCAGGGTCGGGATCAGTCAAAGCGATCCATCGACGTGGACCAAGGAGCGGCCGGAACATTTGCAGCACGTGAAAGAGGTGCCCGCCTTTCGGGCCGTCGGCAGCGTGCAATTGCTCGAGGCGATCGATGCGGCGCTCGAGGGGCAGGCTTACGAGAGGCCGAAAAACTGGGGCGCGCTTTTCATCGCCTTTCCATCAAACCATCCGTGGAACGTGCCCTCTCAGGGTTGGCACGCCGACGCGAACTATCTGAGTGCGCTTTCCCCGCCCGCCGGGGTCAGGACGCACGCGTTGTTTGGCGATGTCGCGTCACGCGCTGGTGGAACGCTCATCGTGTCCGGCTCTCATCGCCTGGCTCACAGATACTTCACACACAACCCGCCACCGCCAGGCGCGCGCGGCGCCGACTATCGGAAGCTTCTTCAAGGTCATACCTATCTTCGCGACCTGCACACCGAAGGTGATCCCGACGAACGCGTAGCCCGTTTCATCGACCGCGCTGAAGAGCATGACGGCATCTCACTGCAAGTCGTCGAGAACACAGGCAAAGCGGGCGACGTGATCCTCTTACACCCGCTTGTCCTGCACGTCGCGACGCCGAACACAGGCACGGCACCGCGTTTTCTCCTCAGCGGCGGCGTCGATCTTCCGTCGATGTGGCCAGTCGCTAGTGCTGGTAGTCCTGGTCGCTCACAGGCTCCATCCACGTAGTCGCCGCATTCACATTCACGGCTATATGCGTGCCCGAACTCCCCGGCGCGGCGCCGTGCCAATGCCGTTCTCCCGGAGCGATGACAACGGCATCACCGGCTCCAAGATCCTGCGCACTGTTACCCTCTGCCTGAACACGCACACGGCCCTCGACCACGAAGAGCCATTGTGGGCCGGAGTGGCTGTGCCAGTTCGTTCGCGCACCGTCCGAGAATGTAACGCGATACACGCCAACTGGAACGCCGGTCTCGTCATGGGCCAGGCGCTGCACCGTCGCGCGCCCGATGAAGGTTGCCGGATCGACAGGACCGACCGGCGCGCCACTTGATCGAAAGATTCGCATGAACGACCATACGCGCAGATCGAGCGGAGACACAAACGAAGACCGATGCGGATCGTCACACCAGGAAACTTCAATGATGAGCGCGTGAAGGCATTGCTCACGCGCCACCTTGCAGGCATGCACGCCAACT
>Ga0315912_10003676_pt1 | contig 15038 bp, 14 predicted proteins | sample VfabasoilMG_FD_204469 | JGI IMG/M metagenome (GOLD analysis project Ga0315912, IMG submission 204469) | Garden soil microbial communities collected in Santa Monica, California, United States - V. faba soil | ecosystem: Environmental > Terrestrial > Soil > Garden | place: USA: California... | reverse complement strand
GCGCGTGCCCGCATCAGCGAGCAGCGCTGCGACCTCCTGCATCGCCGCGGCCGCGCTGACGGCCTGGCGCGCCGCGCCCATGGCCAGCGCGAGGCGTGCCGCCTCGGCGAAATTGAATATGCTCGGACCGAACACCACCGCCACACCGGCGGCGCAGGCTTCGATCAGGTTCTGCCCGCCGCGCGGCACGAACGAGCCGCCGATCACCGCGACGTCGGCCGCGGCGTAGTAGAAATCCATCTCTCCCATCGAATCGCCCAGATGCACGCGGTCATCCGGCGCCGGATCCGGGCGGCGGCTGCGGCGCGACTGCGCAAGCGCGGCCACCTCGTCGAATCGCCGGGCATGCCTGGGGACGACCAGCACGAGCAGCTGTCCGTCCCAGGCCGGCAGGGCCTCCAGCAGCGCCTTTTCTTCTCCCGCGCGCGTGCTCGCCAGCAACAGCACCGGTCGCCCCAGGCGCGCGCGCCATGCCCTTCCCGCGGCCTGCTTTGCCTCGTCCGGCGCAGCGTCGAATTTCAGATTGCCCGTGACTTCGACGCGGCGCGCGCCCAGCGTGCGCAGGCGCTCCGCGTCCTCCTCGGTCTGTGCGCAGGCCAGCGCGAGAGTAGCGATGGCGGGCCGTGCCAGGCCCGGCCAGCGCGCGTAGGCGCGCGCCGAACTTTCCGACATGCGCCCGTTCGCGAGCACGACCGGCACGCCGCTGCGCCGGCACCCCGCGAGCATATTCGGCCAGATTTCAGTTTCCACCAGCAGCCCGCAGAGCGGCCGGAAATGTTCGAGGAAGCGCCGCACCGAACACGGTTCGTCGTACGGCAGCCAGGCGATGGATACCGAATCGCCGTGCAGTTCCGCCAGCGCTGCACGGCCGGCTGCAGTGGAGCAGGTCACCAGCACGCCGTATTCGGGATGTTCGGCGGCGAGACCTTTCACCAGTGCGACGCTCGCACGTGCCTCACCGACGGAGACCGCGTGCACCCACACCAGCGGCCGCGCGCCCCGATTCTCGCGGTAATAGCCGAAGCGTTCGCCGATGTGCCGGCGATAGCCCGGCTCGCGGATGCCGCGCCATCCAAGCCGCGCAAGGACCAGCGGCAGGGCCAGGTAGAGCGCAAGCGTATAAGCCGCGCGCCACATCAGCGCCGCTCCAGCAGTCCGGCGAGCGCGCGCTGCACGTCGGCCACTTCCGGCGGCCGGCCCGCTGCTCCGAGGTTGTGCACCCAACCGCTGCCGTACAAGCCCGTCAGCGCAGGATTGGAGCCGCAGTACAGGCCGACAGCGGGAACCTCAAGCGCCGCCATCAGGTGGGTCAGACCCGTATCCACGCCGACCACGCAGCGCGCGCCGCGCGCCAGGCGGGCGAGGTCGGCGAATTGCATGCGTTCCAGGACCACCGCACCCGGAATTGCCGTCGCGAGGCGCACGCACCGATGCCGTTCGTCGTCCGTTCCCCAGGGCAGCACGCAATGCACGCCCTTCTCCAGCAGCCAGGTGCCAAGCGCATGCCAGCGCTCCTCCGGCCAAAGCTTGCTGTCGCGGCTGGTCATCGTCAGCAATAGCGCGTACGAGACTGGCGCCTGCGCCCGCAGCTGCGCTGACAGCTCGCCCTCGACCCGCAGGCCGTAGTTGCAGGCGTGGTCCGGCACGAAACCGAGCGCCATGCCCGTCAGCCGGCGATTGCGCTCGACTGCATGCAGATGGGCGGGGACCGGGTGCACAACGTCGTAGAAAAACGCGGCGAGAGGCTCGCGCGCGCTGGCGCGATCCTGGCCGTGCCTGCGGCCGTGTGCGAGCGCAGCCACGAAAGCACTTTTGATCAAGCCTTGGCTGTCGACAATTGCGTCGTAACACTCGCCGCGCAGCGCGGCGCGGAACGCGGCTGCTTCCGACCAGGAAGCTGGCGATAGCGGTGCGGCGCGCCAGCGGCGCAGCGCGATCGGAATCACGCGCCGGACCGACGCATGCAAGGCGGCGATCCCGGCAAAGGCCTCTTCGACGACCCAGTCGATCACGGCGTCAGGCAACTGGCGCGCGGCGTCGCTGACGGCTGGACAGTGGTGAACGACGTCGCCGAGCGAAGAAGTCTTGACGAAAAGGATGCGCGGCACGGGGGAAAGGGCCTTCAGGGCCTGGGCTAGAATACCGCGTTGATTTCATGCGATTTTACCTCTTAACGCGCACAGGCTCCCCTTGCCTCTGTCGGTCGTCCTGATCACGCTGAACGCGGCGGCGCAACTGCCCGATTGCCTTGCCAGCGTCGCGTTCGCCGACGAAGTGTTGGTGGTCGACTCGGGCAGCGGCGACGGCACCGCGGACCTCGCGACACGCTACGGCGCACGCGTCGTCGTCAAGGAGTGGCTCGGCTTTGGCCGGCAAAAGCAGTATGCCGTCGAACAGGCGGCGCACGACTGGGTACTGTGCCTGGATGCCGACGAGCGCGTCTCCCCCGAGCTCGCCGCCAGCGTGGTGCGCGCGCTGCATGCGCCCACGGCGCCGGTCTATCAAATGGCGCGACGCAACCGCTTCCTTGGCCGCTGGCTGCGCCACGGCGATGGCTACCCGGACTGGAGTGCGCGGCTTTTCGACCGGCGCCAGGCGCGCTGGAGCGAAGACGCGGTGCACGAGAAGGTCCTGGGCGCACCGGTTGCCGCGCTGGAAGGCGATCTGTTGCACGAATCGGCGCAGGACCTCGGCCGCTACCTCGAGAAGCAGAACCGGTACACCACGCTTGCCGCGCTGGAGCTGCATCGGCGCGGCGAGCGCGCCAGCATGATCGATCTTGCGTTCGCGCCGCTGCTGCGTTTTCTCAAGGCCTACCTGCTGCGCCTGGGCTTCCTGGACGGACTGCCGGGCCTGGTGCATATCTCCATCGGCTGCATGAATAGTTTCATGAAGTACGCGAAACTGATGGAATTGCACAAGGCCGAGATCAAGTGATGGAACTGCAGGCGCGAGCGGTCATCGATTTTCACGACGGCAACGCCGCAGACGCGCCGGCGTCCGCGCTTTGGGGCGCCATCGCGGAAAACCATCGCCACAACCGGCTGCTTTGGGCCGAAGAGGATCTGGCGCGCCGCAAGAACGTGGCGGATGCGGAAATTGCCGCCAACAAACGCAACATCGACCGCTACAACCAGAAGCGCAACGATGCGATCGAGCAGATCGACGAAGAGCTCCTGCGCCTCCTGTCCACGGTCCAGCCCGGCCCGCAGGCCAGGCTCAACAGCGAAACGCCCGGCGCAATGGTCGACCGCTTGTCGATCCTGTCGCTCAGGATTCGCGCGATGAAGCTGCAGACCGAGCGCAAGGATGCAAATCGCGCGCACATCGACAGCTGCGCCGCGAAACTGGCGCGCTTGCACGAGCAACGATCTGATCTGGCGTCTTGCCTCGACCAGCTGCTCGCCGACTGCGCCCGTGGCTCCGGCCGTTTCAAGATCTACCGCCAGTTCAAGATGTACAACGACCCGGCGCTCAATCCGGCTGTTTACGGCGAGAGCAAGCGCTCCAGCTGAGCGTGGACCTGGGCGTCGGGCAGTTCGCTGACGCTGTTCGGTGCTTCGAGCCACGCCACCTTCGCGCCGCGTGGCGCCCACTGCGCCGGCGCCGGGGACACGCTGGTGTCGGCAAAGAAACCGAGGACGCCCCCAGGGCTCGCGGCGGCAAAATGCATCAGACCGGAGTCCGGGAACAGGCTCGTGCGCGCGCCCCAGATGAGGCCGAGCGCCTCGGCGATCGGTCCGCGAAACGGATGCAACTGCGGTGCCAGTCCCTGCGACACGGCATCGAGCAGCGGTTGCGCTGCGGCGTCGTCGCCCGGATAGAGCGGGTCGCTGGAACGACCCGGCGTCCACATGAATACGGTATCGAGGCCCCAACGTTGCCTCACGTAGGCACTCCAGCGCATGACCTGTGCGCTGGACGGCTGCTTCTTTTGCCGGCGCGCGCCCAGGCCCAGCACGACGTACCGGCCCCGCTCCAGTCCGCGCTCGGCGAGCCAGCGCGTCGCGAATGCCGCCGCGGCCGCCGGCAACGCGTAACTTGGAAAGCCTGCCGGCTGCGCGCCGGGTATTCCAAGCGGCGCAAGCAGGCCCAGCAACCGGTCAACCTCGTGGCCGGCCGCATCCAGGGGCAGCGGATCGGTCAACCCCGGGTACCTGGACGCATGGGCGCAGCGCGCCGCAATGCGCCGCCCGTGCAGCGCAAGCCCGCGCCGGATCGCGCGCGGCGATTCGTCCCCATTGGCGACGATCACCCAGTCGAAGTGCTCGCGGCGCAACTCGCGCCTCTGCCAGAGCCAGTCCCACGCGGCGCCGATGCTGACGCGGCCGCGGTCCCGCACCCTGCGATAGATCCAGAGACGATCGACGTGCGGATTGCCGTCGGCTACCCAGGCGTTGTAGTCGTTGGCCAGCAGGTGCGTTTCGACACCCGGCAACGCCGCCTTCAGCCGCGCCAGTAGCGGCGTGCTGAGCAGCAGATCGCCGATCTTGTCGCGCTTCAGGACGAGGACTTTCATCGCAGGGCCGGCCGGGAGGCGGCGATTATAATCGCCGCCTCTTCTCGATGATTCACATCCACCACGTCAATCTGCACCAGTTCGTTGGCGGCGGGGAAATCTACACGCGCGCTCTGACGCAGGCGCTGCTCGACGCGGGGGCGCGCGTCACGCTGTACGCGCATCCGGCGGCAAGGCTGTGGGACAGCCTGCAAGGCGCGGGTCTGACGATCGCGCACGCGGAAAACGAACGCCAGTTGCTCGAGCGCCTGCCCGCGAAGGACGCCATCATCCTGACGCAGACCCCGCTCTCGGATCCTGGCGTCGCGCGACTCGCGCAAGACCACAAGCTCACCGGCTTTGCGCATATGCCCGCCTACCAGCGCAACGCCCGGGAGTTCCGCGCCTACCGGCTCGTGTTCACGGTGTCGCGTTACTGCATCGGCCTGCTGGAGCGCGCGGGATTGAGCCAGGTATACCCGGACCCTGTCTACGGATCCGCCGACCTGTCGCGCGCGCAGGAGCCGGTCGCGCTGCGCTCTCCCTATGTCGTGGACCGGAGGAAATTGCGCGACATCCTGCTCGGCCATCTCGAAGCCATCGTTGGCACGCGTGGTGCGGGCACGCCATTCACCAGGGCGCCGGGGCTCACGCTCGGCATCGTCTCCCTGATCTCGCCCATCAAGCAGTTTCCGGCGCTGTTTGGCCTTCTCGCGCCCGCGCTCGCGCAAAGACCCGCGCTACGCCTGGAGATCTTCGGCAACGGCGGCTATGCGCAGTTGCGCGACCTGCGGCGCGCCCTCGCCCCCCTCGGGCGGCGCGTGCGCTACTGGGGCTACCAGGCGAACGTCGCCGCGGTGTATCCGCAGCTCGACTACCTGCTGACCGGCCTGCCGGAGAAAGAAGCGCTGGGTCTGAACGCGATCGAAGCCCAGGCCTGCGGCACGCCGGTACTGGCGCCCGATGCGCCGCCGTTCTCCGAAACCGTGCTCGAGGGCGCGAGCGGCTTTCGCTACCGCGACCCGCGCCAGGACGGGGGCGCGCATTTCGCGGAAATTCTCGACGCGATTCTCGCCGGCCGGCCGCGACCCGATCCGCGCATTGCCGCGCGCGAACATCTCCTGCAGTTCACGCACACTGCGCTGGTCGCACGGGCGCGCGGAATGATCCAGGCGCTTTCAGACCTAAAATAGCCCATGCCAAGGAATATCGTTCCGGTCATCCTGTGCGGCGGCGCGGGCAGCCGGCTCTGGCCGGTATCGCGCCAGCTGCTGCCCAAGCAGTTTCTGCCGCTGGTTACCGGCCGCACGCTGTTGCAGGACACGGCGCTGCGGGCGCGTGAAGCGGCGGGGTCGGCGCAGCCTGTAGTGATCTGCAATGAAGCGCACCGCTTCCTGGTACAGGACCAGCTCGCGGAGATCGGAATTTCGGCGCGCATCGTGCTCGAGCCCGCGGGCCGCAGCACCGCGGCTGCGGTCGCGATCGCCGCTCTCATGTGCGAGAACGACGATCCGGTGCTGCTGGTCCTCGCTTCCGACCACGCGATCCGCGGCACGCAAGCCTTCAATGACGCCGTGGCGCGCGCCGCCGAGGTTGCCGCGGCGGGCGAGTTGGCGACCTTCGGCATCGCGCCAGCGCGCCCGGACAGCGGATTCGGCTACATCGAGCGCGGCGCGCTGTTGCCGGGCGAAGCCCGCGCGTACCGGATCGACCGCTTTGTCGAGAAACCGCCGGAGGCGGAAGCGCGCCGCCTCATTGCCACCGGTCGCGCCTACTGGAACAGCGGCATGTTCGCCTTCACCGCGAGGCGCTTGCTCGAAGAGCTCGATCGCTACCGCGAGGACATTCTGGATGCGGCGCGCAAGGCATATGACGGCGCCAGCGACGACCTGGGGTTCCTGAGGCTCGGCAGGGAGGCCTTCCTCGCCTGCCCGGCCGAAGCCATCGACCGCGCGGTGATGGAGCGCACCGCGCGTGCCGCGGTGATCCCGGCCGAATTCGAGTGGAGCGACGTCGGCTCCTGGGATGCGCTGTGGGACCTGGCGCAGAAGGACGCCGACGGCAATGCGGCGCGCGGCGACGTCCAGCTGCAGGACACCAAGCGTTCGCTCGTGTTCGGCGAGCGGCGCCTCGTCGCCACGCTCGGCGTCGAAGACCTGATCATCGTCGACACGGTCGACGCGGTCCTGGTGGCGGACCGCGCTCGCAGCCAGGACGTGCGCGAAGTGGTCGAGGACCTCAAGCGCGCCAACCGCTCCGAGCAAATGAGCCACACGCGCGTCTACCGGCCCTGGGGATATTACGAATCGGTCGACGCCGGTGAGCGCTTCCAGGTCAAGCGCCTGTTGGTGAAGCCGGGCGCCGCACTTTCCCTGCAGCTGCACCGCAAGCGCGCTGAGCACTGGGTGGTGGTCTCCGGAACGGCGCGCGTCACGCGCGGCGAAGAGGTTTTCGACCTGCAGGAAAACCAGTCCACCTATATCCCGGTGGGGACACGGCACCGCCTCGAGAATCCCGGCAGCGCGCCGCTCCTGATCATCGAAGTGCAGTCCGGCAGCTACCTCGGCGAAGACGACATCGAGCGCTTCGAGGACCGCTACAACCGCCGCTGAGCGATCAGTTGGTCGCGCTCGGCCTCGCGCAGGTCCGCGCGCGCCATTTCCGCCACCAGCTTCTTGAACGTGATTTTCGGCTTCCAGCCGAGCAGGCGCTTGGCCTTGTCCGGCTTGCCCAATAGCGTTTCGACCTCCGAGGGCCGGTAGTAGCGCGGGTCGACCGCGACGATGACCTGGCCGGCGGCGTCGCAGCCCTTTTCATTCTCCCCCTTGCCGCGCCAGGTAATTTTCATGCCCAGTTCGCCCGCCGTGGCTTCGACGAATTCGCGCACGCTGTGCTGCACGCCGGTGGCGATGACGAAATCCTCGGGCTTCGGCAGCTGCAGCATCCTCCACATCGCCTCGACAAAGTCCTTTGCGTGTCCCCAGTCGCGCCTCGCGGAAAGATTGCCCAGGTACAGGCAGTCCTGCATGCCCAGCTTGATGCGTGCCAGGGCACGCGTGATCTTGCGCGTGACGAAGGTTTCGCCGCGCACCGGCGATTCATGGTTGAACAGGATCCCGTTGCAGGCGAACAGGCCGTAGGCCTCGCGATAGTTCACCGTGATCCAGTAGGCGTAGAGCTTCGCCACGCCGTAGGGCGAGCGCGGGTAGAACGGCGTCGTCTCGGTCTGCGGTGTTTCCTGTACCAGGCCATACAGTTCGGATGTCGAGGCCTGGTAAAAGCGCGTTTTCTTCTCCAGGCCGAGGATGCGGATCGCTTCGAGCAGGCGCAGCGCACCGAGCGCATCGGAGTCCGCCGTGTACTCCGGCTCTTCGAAGGACACCGCGACGTGGCTTTGCGCTGCCAGGTTGTAGATTTCGTCGGGCTGGACCTCCTGGATGACGCGCACCAGACTGGACGAATCGGTCATGTCGCCGTAGTGCAGGACGAAGCGATGGTTCTCGACGTGGGGATCCTCGTAGATGTGGTCGATGCGCTGCGTGTTGATGAGCGAGGTGCGGCGCTTGATGCCGTGCACCACGTAGCCCTTGCCGAGCAGCAGCTCGGCGAGATAGGCGCCGTCCTGGCCGGTGATGCCGGTGATCAGCGCGACCTTGTTCGTCGCTTTCGGCTTTTTCATCGTCACACTCCTAGAGTTTCCAGTAGGCCTTGTACCAGGCAATGAAGCGCGCTACGCCCGCCGCCACCGGCGTCGCAGGCGCATAGCCGATTTCGGCGCGCAGCTTGTCCGTCGATGCGCAAGTCGCCTGCACGTCCCCGGGCTGCATGGGCGCAAGCTCGATCTGCGCCTTGACGCCCAGTTCGCGCTCGATCGCGCGCAGGAAATCCATCAGATTCATCAATGCGCCGAGCCCGATATTGAACAGGCGCGTCTTTTCGCCGCCGCCAGCGGCCGGATGCGGCCGCTCGACCAACTGCGCAACCGCCTCGACGACGTCGTCGATGTACGTGAAGTCGCGCCCCATGTCGCCACCGTTGAACACCCGGATCGGCTTTCCCTCGAGCATCGCGCGCGCGAAGAGGAACGGCGCCATGTCCGGCCGGCCCCAGGGGCCGTAGACGGTGAAAAAGCGCAGCCCGGTGCAGGGAATGCCATAGAGCCGGCCGTAACTCTCGGCCATCAGCTCGTTGGCGCGCTTGGTCGCCGCGTACAGGCTGACCGGAGAGTCCACCCTGTGCTCCTCTCGGAACGGCAACTGCGTATTGGCGCCATAGACGCTGGAACTGCTCGCATAGCAGAGATGGGCGATGCCGGCCTTGCGGCAGCCTTCAAGGACGTTGAGGAAACCCGCGACGTTGCTGGTGACATAGGCCATCGGGTTTTCGAGCGAATAGCGCACCCCGACCTGCGCCGCCAGATGCAACACCGCGTCGAAAGGGCTGGCGCTGAAAAGACCGGACATCTCCTTCTCATCCGCGATATCGAGCTTTTGAAAGACGAACTTCGGTTGCGGCCGCAGCTGCTCGAGGCGGGCGCGCTTGAGGGCCGGATCGTAGTAGGCGTTGAGATTGTCGACGCCGAGCACTTCATGCCCGCGCTCAAGCAGGCGCTTGCACGAGTGCATGCCGATAAAACCCGCCGCGCCCGTCACCAAGACCTTCACGATTTGTTTTCGCTTTATCCCGGAAGGATCTCGATTTTACTGGATGCCCGAGTCGCCAGAGGGCGCGAAGCGACGCACAGCGGCGACAATGCGCTGCTGCGTTTCTTCGTCAAGGTCGGCGTGCATGGGCAGGCTGATGACTTCGCGCGCGAGACGTTCCGCGGCGGGAAACGACCAGCCGGCCCGGCCCGCGGCGTAGGCCGGCTGCTGGTGCAGGGAAAGAGGGTAATGGACCGCGGTCGGAATTCCGCTCGCGCTCATGTGCCGCTCGAACGCGGTGCGCTGCGCGACACGCACGGTGTACTGCGCATACACGCTGGTCCGGTCGGACCTGATCCTGAACGGCGCCACCGATGACGCGGCCAGCAGCGCGTCGTAGCGCGCGCCGATCTCGCCGCGCCGCCGCACTTCCCAGTCGAAGCGCTCGAGCTTGGCGAGCACCACCGCGCACTGGATCGAATCCATGCGCCCGCCCACGCCGATGCGCGTGTGCCGGTAGCGCGCCTCCTGGCCATGAACGCGGATCTCGCGCATGGCCTTGGCAAGCGCCGCGTCGCGCGTGAACAGCGCGCCGCCGTCGCCATAACAGGAAAGCGGTTTCGAGGGGAAGAAACTGGTGCAGCCGATCGTCGCCAGGTTGCCGCTTTGCCGGCCCTTGTAGGTCGCGCCGAAGCTCTGCGCCGCGTCCTCGATGACCGGCAGCCCGTGCCGCGCGGCGATCGCGTTAATCTCGTCCATGTCGGCCGGTTGCCCGTACAGCGCGACCGGGATGATCGCGCGCGTGCGCGGCGTGATCGCGGCCTCGATCCCCGATGGCGCGATATTCGCGGTCTTCTCGTCGACGTCGACGAACACTGGCCTCGCGCCGATCAGGGTGATCATTTCCGCCGGGGCGGCAAAGCTGAACGGCGTCGTGATGACTTCGTCGCCCGGCTTCACCTCCAGCGCAAGCAACGCGATCAGCAATGCTTCGGTTCCGGACGCCACCGTCACGCAATGGGCCGCCGCGGTGCGTGCCGCAAGCGCGGCTTCGAGTTCCGCGACTTCCGGGCCCATGATGTACTGCCCGTGATCGAGCACGCGCTGCATGCGCGCATGGATGCTCTCGCGCAGCGCCGCGTACTGGGTTTTCAGGTCGACGATGTCCAACGCGGCTGGCCGCTCAGTCGAACGGGTCGGCGCCCGCCAGCGGTACGCCGCGCCGATCCTTGTCGGTCATCACCGGCTCGCCCTCCAGGGGCCACGGGATGCGGATCGCGGGATCGTTCCACAGCAGCGTGCGCTCGTGCTCGGGCGCGTAAAAATCGCTCGCCTTGTAGAGGACCTCGGCCTGCTCGGAGAGCACGACGAAACCGTGCGCGAAACCTGGCGGAATCCACAGCATGCGATGCGAGGCGGCATCCAGCCTGGTCGCCGCCCAGCGGCCGAAACTGGGCGAGCTGCGCCGCAGGTCGACCGCCACATCCCAGATTTCCCCGGCGACGACGCGCACCAGCTTTCCTTGCGCCTGCCGGACCTGGTAGTGCAGCCCGCGCAGCACGTTGCGCGCGGAGCGCGAATGATTGTCCTGCACGAATTCGATGTCCAGCCCAGTCGCCGCGGCGAAGCTGCGGCGGTTGTAACTTTCGAAGAAAAAGCCGCGCGCGTCGCCGAACACTTCCGGCTCAAGTATCAGCACGTCGGCGATCAATGTGGGCTCTGCCTTCATCGCAACTTTTTTTCATTCAGCACGCGCAGCAGGTACTGGCCGTAGCTGCTCTTCGCAAGCGGCTCGGCGATGCGCTTGAGCTGTGCCTTGCTGATGAAACCCTCGTCGCGGGCAATCTCCTCCGGACAGGCGATTTTCCAGCCTTGCCTCCGCTCGATCGTCTCGACGAAATGCGAAGCTTCCAGCATTGACTCGTGCGTGCCCGCATCGAGCCACGCCGTGCCGCGGCCAAGCGGAACGACGTTCAACTCGCCCAATTCGAGATACCGCTGGTTGATGTCGGTGATCTCCAGCTCGCCGCGGCGGGAGGGCCTGAGCTTCTCGGCGATTCCGACAACCCGGTTGTCGTAGAAATACAGCCCCGCCACCGCGTATCGTGACTTCGGCTTCTTCGGCTTTTCCTCCAGCTTCACCGCGCGGTTCTGCGAATCGAAAGTGACGACCCCGTAGCGCTCCGGGTCGTTCACCGCATAGGCGAAGATGGTGGCACCGGACTTGCGCGCCGCAGCGTTCTTCGTTTGTAAGCCGAGACCGGTACCGTGGAAGATATTGTCGCCGAGCACGAGCGCGATCGGGTCCTTGCCGATGAACTTCTTGCCTATGAGGAACGCCTGCGCAATTCCGTCCGGAGATGCCTGCACTTCGTAGGAGAGCCGGATGCCCCAGCGCTTGCCGTTGCCGAGAAGCTGCTTGAACTGCGGCGTGTCCTGCGGCGTTGAGACGACGAGAATGTCGCGTATTCCCGCGAGCATCAGCGTGCACAGCGGGTAATAGATCATCGGCTTGTCGTAGACCGGCAGCAGCTGCTTGGACACCGCCAGCGTGGCCGGGTAAAGCCGCGTGCCGGAGCCGCCAGCGAGGATGATCCCCTTCACGGCCTATTTCCTCCAAGATACCAGGCCACCGTCTTGCGCATGCCGGATTCGAAGCTCTCGTGAGGTTTCCAACCAAGCTCCCGCGCGATCAAGGAGGCGTCGATCGCATAGCGCCGGTCGTGCCCGGGCCGGTCCTTCACCATGGCGATCAGTTCGGCGTAGCCCCCGCGCCCGCGGGCTTCATCCAGCAGCGCGCACAGCATGTGCACGACCTCCAGGTTGGTCTTCTCGTTGCCGCCGCCGATATTGTAGGTGGCGCCGGGGCGGCCCTTCTCCAGCACCAGGCGCAGCGCGTCGCAATGGTCGAGCACGTAGAGCCAGTCGCGCACGTTCAAGCCGTCGCCGTAGACCGGCAGCGGCTTGCCCGCCAGGGCGTGCTCGATCATCAGCGGGATCAGTTTCTCCCGGTACTGGCGCGGGCCGTAGTTGTTCGAGCAGTGGGTCGTCAGCACCGGAAGACCGTAGGTATGGTGGTAGGCGCGCGCCAGGTGGTCCGAAGCAGCCTTGGAAGCCGCATACGGGCTGTTCGGTGCGTAGGGATGGCGTTCCGTGAATGCCGGCGCCGTCGCCGCCAGCGAGCCGTACACCTCATCGGTCGATACATGCAGGAAACGGAAATTTTCCTTCTCGGCGCCCTCGAGCGAAGCCCACCATGAGCGCGTCTCCTCGAGCAGGTTGAAACTGCCGACCACGTTGGTCTGGATGAACTCGGCGGGTCCTTCGATCGACCGGTCAACGTGGCTCTCGGCGGCGAAATGCACGATGGCGCGCGGACGGCGTTCCGCCAGCAGCCGGCGCACGAGCGCCCGGTCGCAGATGTCGCCGCGCACGAATTCATGCCGGCCATCGCCCGCCAGCGCATCGAGATTCTTCAGGCTGCCGGCGTAGGTCAGCTTGTCGAGATTGACGATCGCTTCGCCGTTCGCGGCGAGGGACGAGACAACGAAATTCGAACCGATGAATCCGGCGCCGCCGGTGACCAGGAGCATGCGCCGATTATCGCATCCAAGAAATTCAGCCCAGCGCGGCCAACGCCTCAACCACCGGCGCGACCGGCAGATCGGCGAGATCGCGCGATTCGGGGCGCAGCACGCGGTGCGGCACGCCCCAGGGCCGCCACCGATCGACCGGCGAATCGCCGAACAGGGCCACCAACGGCTTGGCGAGCGCGGCGGCCAGGTGCATCGTGCCGCCGTCCGGGCAGATCACCCGGTCAGCGAGCGACAGTGCGGCGATCAGCGTCTTCAGGTCCGCGGTCGCCACTGGTATGACCGTAGGCTTGCGCGCCAAGCGCAGCACCTCGGCCGCCGCCGCATCATCACCGGGATGGGCCGGATGACCGGATGCGCCGGGTGCCCAAAGCAGGAGTACGCGCGTGTTCTCCGCGAGCTGCGCGGCAAGGGCTGCGTAGCGTTCCAGCGGCCAGCGCTGCGCCGGCCGGCGCGCGCTGATGTGGATCGCAACGAACGGTCCGGGGCCAAGCTGCGCTGCCAATTCGGCACGCTTGCGCGCGTCGGGGTGAAGTTGCAGGGGACCCGGATTGCCGCGCAAACCGAGCGAGCGTCCTAGTTCGAATGTCCGCTCCACCTCGTGTTGCCCGGACGGCACCGCCACCGGCGCGGCGAGCACCCTGCCCGGCTTCAGGCTGCGCGCGAGCTTCAGTGTGCGTGGCGAATTCGCCGGCACCAGCACGCAGTCGATCTTCTGTCCCCGCATCCGGGTCCACTGGCCAAGCCGCGAGCGCAGGTGCGACAGCAGGTTGCCCGAGCGGTGCTTGAGTTTTTCGTAGACAAACACTTCGTCCAGGGCCGGATTGCCCGCCAGCACCTCGGCGTTGTAGCTCGTCACCAGCGCGCCAAGCCACGCGCCGGGCAGCTGGGCGCGCAGCGCGGCCACCAGCGGCGTCGTGCAAACGAGGTCGCCGATGTTGTCGCGGCGCAGGATCAGGATGCGCGCAGGCGCGCCGGCCCTGCTCGTCTCAGCGGGCATGGCGCACCCGGTCCAGCAGGCGGGCAGCGCGGCTCCGGTAACCGTGGTCGCGCACGACGCGCGCCCGCGCGCGCTCGGCAATCGCGCGCGCCTCTTCGAAATGCGCGAGAAAGTAGCGGATCTTCTGCACGCAATCGTCGAAGCCGCCATACTCTGCGCGCTCGTTGTCCGCGAAGTCCTCGGACGCATGCCGCCGGCGATCGGACAGCAGAAATCCGCCGCAGGCAGGCACGCCGTAGCAGCGCTCGGGCAGACCCCAGCTCGCCTCGGTACCGGCATCGCAGGCGGCCATCGCCGACAAGTTGATCCGGCTCGCCCGGATGATGCCGACTTGCTCGTCCACGGATATCCCGGCGCTATCCCGGAACAGGGTGCTGATTCCCAATTCCTCCAGCCTCGCCGAAAGCAATTGCAGGAATGCCAGGCGTCGCGCGTGCTCGCCGTAGCGGGCGGCGTCCAGATTGCCGAGGAAGGAAACGTCCCAGCGGTAGCGTGCCGGATCGCGCAGCGCGGCCAGTTCGGCCTCCGAAATGCGGTAGACGGATTCGCGCGCCGCGTTCGGGCAATACATTGCGCGGCGCGCATAGCGTCCGGCGCCCTGCATCGAATGCGTGGCATAGGCGTCGAAGGGCTTGAGCCGGCGCAGCACGGCAAGGCGCAGCGGATGCACGCCGCGGTTGAACGGCGCATCGCGATTCAGGGCGACGAAGGGTACGCGTGCGCGCGCAAGACTGCGGCCAAGACCGGCTGTTCTGCGTACTTCGCGCGCGCAATCGACGAAGTCGGCAACGCACAGCGCAGCACCGTCGAGCTCGGCAGCCTCGGGCGCCCACAGGTTCTCGACGACAACGCAGCCCAGCCGCTCAAAGCCTTCGCGCAAGCCGGCGAAGCCGCCGCGGAAGTTGAGCAGCACGCGGTTCATCGCAGCAATTCGGCGGCGGCGCGCGTGACGTCCCCGACGCCGATGGCGTGCATGCAGCGCGGGGTGGGGCACTCGTCGATCGAGCGCTGGCAGCGCCGCACCCAGACGATCTCGCGCTTGAACAGGCGGTTCTGGTCGCGGCAAGGGAAGTCCGTCACCGTCACTGCGCGGTAGGGCATGTCGCGCCAAAACTCGCCCGGGCCGAATAACAACGCCGAACCCGGCCCAAACAGCGCGACGGTAGGCGTGCCGGTGAGCCGCCCGATATGCATCACGCTGGTATCCGGGCAGACCAGCAATGCCGCACCAGCGACCAGCCGCCACAATTGCGCGAGGTCCAACCGATGCCCAAGCGCCGGATAGCGCGCGGCTGGATCGATGC
>Ga0315912_10003675_pt1 | contig 15039 bp, 12 predicted proteins | sample VfabasoilMG_FD_204469 | JGI IMG/M metagenome (GOLD analysis project Ga0315912, IMG submission 204469) | Garden soil microbial communities collected in Santa Monica, California, United States - V. faba soil | ecosystem: Environmental > Terrestrial > Soil > Garden | place: USA: California... | reverse complement strand
AACATCGTCAAAGAATTTCCGGGCGTGAAGGCGCTGAGCAACGTGAGCTTTCGCGTCAAGGAGGGCGAGATCCATTGTTTGGTGGGTGAGAACGGCGCGGGTAAATCTACATTGATGAAGGTACTCAGCGGCGTCTACCCGCATGGCACTTATACGGGCGATATTTTGTTTCGGGGGGCGGTGCAAAAATATGCGGGGATCAGCGATAGCGAAAAAGCCGGCATTGCCATCATTTATCAAGAACTTGCGCTCGTGCCCGAGATGACGGTTTATGAAAATATCTTCCTAGGCCATGAGATCAAAAACGGTTTACTGATCAACTGGAACGAGACCGTCAAGCGCGCGGGCGAAATGCTCAAAAAAGTTAAACTCCAAGTGAACCCCGCGGCCCGCGTGCGCGACTTGGGCGTGGGCAAACAACAACTGATCGAGATCGCCAAAGCCTTAAGCAAAGACGTAAAACTCCTCATCCTCGACGAACCTACCGCCGCCCTCAACGAAGACGATAGCGACAACCTGCTCGCTCTCTTGCGTGACCTAAAACAACAAGGTGTGGCGTGTGTCCTGATCTCCCACAAACTCAAAGAAGTGATCGCAGTCGCCGACTCGGTCACGGTATTGCGCGATGGGCAGACCATCTGCACGCTCGACGCTACAAAAGGCGAAGTCACGGAGAACGCGCTCATCAAACACATGGTCGGGCGCGAGATCGAAAACATTTACCCCAAACGCCCGCCGCGCCCAGCAGGACAGCCGGTATTGGAAGTGAAAAACTGGAACGCCTATCATCCGGGCTTGGGGCGCACGATTTTGAACAACGTCAATTTGAATTTACGGCAGGGTGAGATCATCGGCTTGGCGGGGCTGATGGGGTCGGGGCGCACCGAACTCGCCCTCAGCTTGTTTGGCAACCCGGTCGGCTATCGGGTGTCGGGCGAATTGCTCATCAACGGGCAACGGCGCGCTTTTCATCACCCGCAAGAGGCGATTAATGGCGGCCTGGCCTATGTCACTGAAGATCGCAAAGGCAACGGCCTGATCCTCATTCAAGACGTGAAGCAAAACGTCACACTGGCGAACTTGCGCGCCATCGCCGAGCGCGGCGTGGTGAACCGCAACGCCGAAGTGAAAATCGCGAACGAGTATAAAGTCAATCTCAACATCAAGACGCCGACGGTGGAACAGCGGGTCTCCAACCTGAGCGGCGGCAACCAACAAAAGGTCTGTCTCGGCAAATGGCTCTTCACCCGCCCGAATGTGTTGATCTTAGACGAGCCAACGCGTGGCATTGACGTCGGGGCGAAGTTTGAAATCTATACGCTGATGAATAAATTAGTCGAGCAAGGCATGAGCATCATCATGATCTCATCTGAATTGCCCGAAGTGTTAGGGATGAGCGACCGGGTCTACATCGTCGCGTCCGGCAAGATCACCGGCGAGCTCCCCATTGCCGAAGCCACGCAAGAAAAAATCATGCACTTAGCGACCGCGCATTAACCACGCTCGCTAAACCTGTAAGTTTTATTCAGGTTAACTAAATTGCCTGACTCTTATAAAGAATAGCGATGTCCTTCATTCGTGCAATTCGCTCAAATTAGTGTAATCAGAGCGAAGCTCTAGTGACCCCAAGAATTGATGGAAAATGCAAAGCGGATCACGAATTGCACGAATAAAAACGAATGTCACGAATTGGCCCAAACTGAAGTAAGTCTCTCAAAGGCAATTGAAATTAGAGCCTGCTGGTCTTAGGAGATCACCCACGATGCTAAACAACCTGCAAAAAATCCTCCGCGAGAACATCCGTGAATACGGCATGTATATCGCCTTGTTCTTGATCATGGCGTACTTCGCGTTGCGCACTCAAAACAACGCCTTCATCTCGCCGCGCAATATCAGCAACCTGCTTAATCAGACGGGGTATATCGCCGTGTTGGCGGTGGGCATGACGCTGATCATCGTCATCCGGCAGATCGATCTGTCGGTAGGCTTCTTGGCGGGTTTCCTGGGAGCAGTGGCGGCGATTGCGCTTAAGTTTTGGGGCTTGCCGGTATGGCTCGTGATCCCCATGGTCTTGGCGCTGGGCGCGGTGGCGGGTGTCATCACCGCCTTGCCCGTAGCGCAGTTGGGCATCCCCTCGTTCGTGGCCTCCTTGGCCGGTTGGCTCATCTATCGCGGTGCGTTGGTGTTGGTGCTGGCGGGGAGTGGTACGGTGATCATCGAAGACCCTGCCTTCAACGCCATCGGCAGCGGCTTCATCCCCGACCTGCAGGATCTAATCCCCGGCCTGCCCGATATAGGCTTCTTGCCCGGTGTTCACAAGCTCACGCTCTTGCTCGGCCTGCTCGCCATTGGCTTATATATTTGGGGCGAGATTGATTCGCGGCGCAAGAAACAAGCCTACAACTTTGAGATTTTGCCGATGGATATGTTTGTGCTGAAGTTAGCGTTCACTTCGGCGTTGATCATGGGCGTCGTGTGGGTGTTGGCGCAATTCAACGGCTTGTCCTGGACAGTCGTGATCGTATTGTTGGTGGTAGCGTTTTATAACTTCGTCACGACGCAGACGGTCTTGGGCCGGCACATCTACGCGGTCGGCGGCAACCCCGAAGCCGCCGAGTTGAGCGGCATCAGCGTCAAGCGCCTGACCTACATTGTCTTTGGCTCAATGGGGATGTTGGCCGCGCTCTCTGGTATTTTGTATTCGGCGCGCCTCAAGTCCGCCGCCCCGCAAGCCGGCACGCTGTTTGAACTGGACGCCATCGCCGCGGCCTATGTGGGCGGCGTGTCGGCGGCGGGCGGCGTGGGCAAGGTCATCGGCTCGATCATTGGCGCGTTGGTGATGTCATCGCTGACCAGCGGCATGAACCTGCAAGGGATTGATATTTCGTATCAATACATCGTCAAGGGTGCGGTGTTGGTGGTAGCCGTGGTGTTTGATGTGGCGACGCGGAATCGCGGCAAATAATTCTCTGGCCTCGCCCTACACCTCTCGTCGAGACGCGCTACGGTGCGTCTCGACGTTTTTCTCCGCATGGCTTCTCCCCTCCTCATCGCTCAACACCTCACCCAACGCTTTGGCAAGCGCCTGGTCTTAGACGACCTCTCGTTTGAACTCACGCCCGGCGAAGTGGTGGGCGTGGTAGGGCGACGTGGCGCGGGCAAATCGGTGTTGTTGCAAACGTTGGCGGGTGCGCAACCGTTCAGCAGTGGCACGCTCCACTGGCGCGGACAACCGCTTAAACTGCGCCATCGGCGACAAGCCATGCGCGCCGGGATCGAGCTAGTGCCACAAACACCCTTGCTCGCCGAACACTTGGATGTCTTGACCAATATCTTTCTGGGGCGCGAGCCGGGCTGGGTGCTCCCAGACTGGGGCCGCATGGTGCCACGCGCGCGCGAACTCTTGGCGCTTTTCGATCTGCCCGCTGCCTTGTTACGCGAGCGCGTTGCCGATCTCTCCGATGAGCAACGGCAAGTGGTTGCCATCGCCCAAGCCTTGTGTGTCCCGGCCCCGCTGGTGTTGTTGGATGACGCGCTGGCGACGCTAAGCTTTCAACGTCAAGGGAAATTTTTGGAACTGATCCAAACGCTCGCTCACACCGGCACGACCTTCCTCATCGTCAGCGAAAATTTAAAACACCTCTTCGCCATCACTCAGCGCGTGTGGGTATTATATGAAGGCCGGCTCGTCGCGGTGCGGCGCACCGCCGAGGTCACGCCGCGTGAGATCGTGGAGCTGATCGTCGGCGCGACGCAACAAGAAAAAGTAACGCCCATCATCTGGGCTTTAGAGAGTTACCACACCGCACAACGCCAAGCCGAAGACCTGCGGCAAACGCAGACCGCGTTACGCGAAAACTTAGCGGCGCAAGGTTCGCTCAATCAGCAATTGGTGCAACGCCTCAGCGAGCAAGTGGTCGCGCTCGATCAACTGAACTTGGCCCTGCAAGCCGCCCAACGCCGTCTGCTGACCGAACGCGAACAAGAACGCAAACATCTCGCGCGCGAATTGCACGATCAGGTCATCCAAGACTTGTTGAGCTTCATTTACCGGTTTGAAGAGCTGGCGCTGAGCGAAACCGAGGCCAGCGACGACTTGGCGGAGATCCGGCATGGTTTGCGGCGGGTAGTAACCGACTTGCGCCAACTGTGCAGTGACCTGCGCCCCCCGACCATTGACCGCCATGGCCTGCCCGCCGCGCTCCGCTCCCACGCGCACGAATGGGCCGAGACCAACGGCGTGGACTTGACGCTGGAGATTGACACCCACTTGGGCCGTTTGCCCGAAGCGACCGAACTCTCGATCTTTCGCATTGTGCAAGAAGGGCTCACCAACATCCGCAAACACGCCGCCGCCCAGCATGTGCGGCTGGAACTCCAACGCACGGCGAACGCTAACTTACTCGTGCGCCTCAGCGACGACGGGCGCGGCCTCCCCGCGCCGCTCAATTTAGCAACGCTCTCCGCCAATAAACATTTCGGATTGGTGGGCATCAGCGAGCGGATCGCGTTGTTAGGGGGCACGCTTAAAATCGAAACCACGCCGGAGGCTGGGACGGTGTTGCAAGTCGAGATTCCAAGCCCGTCGCCAACGTTGTAAGCCCACCCAAACGTCTACCTTGACCACTCCGGCGGGGGCTTTTAAAGTAGGGGCCATGTCTACTGTTTCGCCTACCATTTACCTCGCTCGTCACGCGACGCCCGATTGGAGTCGCACAGATATCCCCTATCACCTCCCGCCCGGCCCGCCGCTCACCGCCCAAGGCGAGAGCGAAGCCGCCGAACTCGGCGCGTATTTACATTCCGCAGGCGTCAAACAAATTTACGTCAGCCCACTCGAACGCTGTCAACGCACCGCGCACATCGCTGGGCAGATCGCTCACGCGCCAGTGCAAGAGACCCAAACGCTCGCCGAATGGCGCCCAGAAGAGAAAGAGCCGGAAGTCCGCACGCGCTTGCAACCGATCTGGGAGACGGCGCATTCGCTCAGTGTGACATTGGGGCCGATCACCCTCTGTACGCACGGCGGCCCCATCGCCTTTTTGCTGGCCGAGTTGGGGTTAGAGCCGAATGTCTTAGCGCACTATCGCACGCTGTTCGACCGCCGCAACCCCCTGCCCCCAGCGGGCGTGTGGCGCGCAGTGCGCGACGAATCAAGCAAGTGGCAGTTGCAGTTAGTGTTCACCCCGCAGGCTTATCGCACGAAATGGCTGATCTAGTTGGGGCGTCATACACCCCAACCCAAAGACTGTTTACGCTCCTGTTTACGCCCCTGTAACCCCGCCGCGTTATCCTGTGGCTAATCAATCACACTATTTCTCTCACAGGAGTAACGAACATGTCTTGGCAAATTGACCCCTCCCACACCCGCGCTAACTTCAGCGTGCGGCACATGATGATCGCGAACGTATACGGCCAGTTCGACAAAGTGTCCGGCATCGTGAATTACGACGAAGCCAACCCGACTAAGTCTACGGTGGATGTGAAGATCGAAGCCGCCAGTATCCAAACCCACGATGAAAAACGCGACGCGCACCTGCGGTCGGCGGATTTTCTGGATGTCGCCCAGCACCCCGATCTCATTTTCAAGAGCCAGCGCGTGGAATTGATCAGCGACACCACTGGGCGCGTGTATGGCGACCTCACCATCCGTGGGGTGTCCAAGCCCGTCACGCTTAACGTGGAATTCAACGGCTTGGCGAAATCCCCATGGGGCACGCTCAATGCCGGGTTCACTGCCACCACCAAGATCAACCGCAAAGACTGGGGTCTGAACTGGAACGTCGCGCTCGAAACAGGCGGCGTGCTGGTGGGCGACACGGTGAACATCACCATCGAAGCCGAAATCGTCAAACAAGTCGTGACCGAAGCCGTCGCCGTCGCGAGCTAAAGTACAATACACTTTATCTTCCCGACCCATTGGCAACGATGGGTCGGGATTTACTCTGATGTACGACTCTCTCATTCAGCCCCAATTTCTCCAAACCCGGCCCATCCAGCACTTCCCCGCCAACACCTTTCCGAGCATTCATCCGGTGCGGTGGCTTCACTCGCATTTTGCGGTGGGCGGGTGGAGTCCTCTGCAACGCTTGAGCGGGATGCTCACTGCCCACATGACGCGCATCGCGCCACACAGCGGTTTCACTTGGCATCCGCATCGCGGATTAGAGATCTATACTTGGGTGCTAGAGGGCACCCTCCATCACGAAGACAGCACCGGCGGTCAGGGCGATATTGGCCCCGGCGAATTGCAACGGATGTTTTCGGGCGATTGGATCGAACATCAGGAACTCAACCAAACCGCCGAGCCGGTGCGCGTCATCCAAATCTGGTTCGCGGCTGACCCACACCATCGCGGTCTCGCACCGCATTACCAGCAACCGCCACGCGCGGCCTTCCCGACCTATGCCCACGCCGACGCGCAAGTGACCACTTTGATCGGTGATGAGTCGCCGATGGAGGCGCACCTAATGGGTGGGCGGCTCACAGCCACGCAGTTGCCCGCCCAAGGGCAAACCCAATTGGAAGCCCCGCGCGCCGATGAAGACTTGTTCGTCTACATCACTGACGGACAAGGGCAAGCCCACCTGCTAACTGGCGAGCCGAGTCTGAATCAATATGATGTGCTACTCGCCCGCGCCGATGTGCCCAGCGTGACGCTCACCGCCGCCGAAAAGCCGTTGCATTTCTTGAACTTTTATTTGCCGAGGTTTTTAAACTAATGTCCCTGCCCACTACTCTGACCCTCGGTCAGGTCCACCTCACTGTCGCCAACTTAGACCGCTCACTAGCGTTCTATCAAAATGGCTTAGGCTTTCGTCTCCACCGGCGCGAAGGCGCTACGGCATATCTCGGCGCGGGCGAACATGACCTGCTCGCGCTCACTGAAAACACTGACGCGAAGCCTTATGCCCGCCGCACCGGCTTGTATCACTTCGCGGTGCTCGTGCCCTCGCGCTTTGAACTCGCGCGTTCTTTGCAACGGCTCTCCCTGTCCCAGACGCCGGTGCAAGGCTTCTCCGATCATTTAGTAAGCGAGGCGATTTATCTCGCTGACCCCGATCTCAACGGGATTGAGATTTACCGTGATCGCCCGCGCGACCAATGGCAGGATGAACAAGGTCGGTTTCGGATGGGGTCGGAGCCGCTGGATTTAGACGGCATTTTGGCCGAACTGCACGGGCGCGAAGCGGAGCCGTGGCACGGCTTGGCGGCCGGCACCACACTCGGTCACATGCACCTCAAGGTCGCCGACATCGCGGCCACCCGCGCGTTTTATTGTGACCTCTTGCGCTTTGACCTGATGGCCTCGTGGCATAACGCGCTGTTTGTGTCGGCGGGTGGTTATCACCATCACTTAGGGCTTAATACTTGGGAATCAGCGGGCGCGCCGCCCCCACCACCCGAAGCGACTGGGCTAAATTATTTCACGATTCAGATCCCCAATCGCGCTGAGCGCGAGAGCGTGCTAGACCGCGTGCGTGCGGGGGGAGGCATAATCGAAGAACATCCGCTGGGCTTGCTCACCCGCGACCCGGCGCAGAATGCCTTGGTATTTGCCAACCAAATGTCGGTCAACAGCGCGCAAGCTACCATTACCGCCACGCTCCTCAGTTGGTCCAACGTCAGCGCGCACCCGCACCGCTTTGGCGGCACAGAATATCGGTATGGCGCGAAGCGCGAGCTCGGCCACATTCATGGCGACGAATTGGTAGACATCCCCTTCCCCACGCCCCTCCGCGCGCAGTTGGTGGCCGAGGGCCGCGCCCAACCGCATCACATTTTGCCGGAGAGCGGTTGGATCAGTTTTTATATCCGCACACCTGCCGATGTCGAGCGTGCGGTGGCGTTGCTTAAATTGTCGTATGATCTAGCTGTGAGACAAAAGGGCTCTAATACTTAATATTCTATGCTCAACTTTACCCCCGTTCGCAACAAAGAAATCACAATGCTCGAACTGACCGCCGGATTGACGGTGGCCGACCTGCATCGTTTGACCGATGAGATGATAGACACCATGCTCGGCTACCTCACCGAGGCCACCGATGCCGAGGTGGTGTTTGTGCCGACCGATCCGAAAGCCAAAGATGAGGCCGCCGCCACCGCCGCCGAAGTAGACCTGGCGTGGACGCTGGGGCATGTCATCGTCCACACGACCGCCTCCTCCGAAGAATATGCCTTCATCGCCGCCGAGTTGGCGCGCGGCGTCGTGTGGCATGGGCGTTCCCGCTATGAAACGCATTGGACAACGGTAACGACCATCGCCCAATGTCGCGCGCGCTTAGAAGAGAGTCGCCGGATGCGCCATGCTTTGCTCAATGCGTGGCCCGACGCGCCGCATCTTAATGTGTTCTACACCCCCACCGAAAACGGCCCACGCTTCAACGCCATCGCGCGCTTCTGTAGCGGTCTCAGCCACGACGATTCACACCTCGCGCAGATGCAAGCGATCATTCAGCAAGTGCGAGGCGCAATAACCAATAACCAGTAATCAGTAATCAGTGTTCAGTGTTCAGTGTTCAGTTATCGATAACTACTGTTCACTGTTCACGGTTCACTGAATACTGATTACTTTTTCCCTATGTCCATCCTCGGCCTCCACCACATCACCCTCGTCTGTGCCAATGCGCAACGCACGGTTAATTTTTATACCGGCGTCTTAGGTTTGCGGTTGGTCAAGCAGACCGTCAACTTTGATGACCCCGGCAGTTATCACTTGTATTTTGGCGATGAGACGGGCGCGCCCGGGACGGCCGTGACATTTTTTGAATGGCCGCAGGCACCGCGGGGGCAGTGGGGCGTGGGCGGCACGCACCACTTCGCGTTGGGCGTCGCCGACTACGACGGCCTGCTCAAATGGAAACGCCGCCTCACGGATTTAGGGCTGAGTGTGGAAGGGCCGCTGGATCGGCATTACTTCAAATCCATTTACTTCAACGACCCCGATGGCGTCATCTTAGAGATCGCCACGCTCGGCCCGGGCTGGGCGGTGGATGAAGAACCCGACCGCATCGGCACCGAGTTTCGCGCGCCCCCCGCCGAGATGATCGTCAGCAACCGCGATGAAGCGCGCATCGCGGCCACCACTTGGCTGGAGCCCGTCCCGACCATCACGCCCGACATGGCGCTTAAACACGGGATGCACCATATCACCGCCATCGGCTCAGATATTAATCGCACCGAGGCCTTCTTCGGTGGTCTCTTGGGGATGCGCCGCGTGAAGATGACTTCTAATTTCGATGACCCCAAATCCGCGCATTGGTATTGGGGCGCAGGCGAGGGCCGCCCCGGCACGCTCATCACCTATTTCGAGCGCCCACGCGGGCGTCCAGCGCAAATGGGCACTGGGCAAACCCATCACTTCGCCCTCGCCGTGGCCGACGAAGCCACGCAACTCGAATGGCGCGACAAACTGGTGCGCGCTTATCTGCGCGTCTCGCCGGTGATGGATCGCGTTTATTTCAAGAGCATTTATACCAATGACCCCGATGGGCATATCGTCGAGCTGGCCACCCTCGGCCCCGGCTTTGCACTGGATGAGCCAGTGGCGACCTTAGGGCAGGCGCTCCAGTTGCCGCCGTGGTTGGAGAAACAGCGCGCGGACATTGAGCGCGGGTTGGTGCCGATCAAATCCGTGAACAGTCATCAATGACCAGTCATCAGTAAATCCGCTAAACTGCTCACTGATGACTGATGACTGATTACTGTTCACTACCTTATTCGTCTTCCCCCTTCACATACGCATCAAAGAACTTAATCGTCCGGCGCATCGCCAGGCTAAAGCTATTGGAGAGGTTGTGGTTGTCGCCCTCATACGTGTAGAACTCGACCGTTTGCCCAGCGGCCATCATCTGCTCATTCAGCAGTTCGGATAAGATCAACGGCACATCCGCATCCTTCGTGCCGTGGTGTAGTTGCAATGGGCCACCCAGCTCGCTCAAATAGGTATTGGCGGAGATCGAAGCCCAAAACTCCGGGTTCTCTTCGGGCGAGCCATATTCCGCGACCAACGAACCACGCCACCCACCGCGCGGCGTGGCCGTGACGCTCGGCGCAGTGTTGCGCCGCCAGTGCGCTAGCATATCGGCATATGAACCCACCACCCCGGCCCAGATCACCCCGGCCTTGATCTCTGGGTCAATCACCATCGCGCGCAAGGTGATGTAGCCGCCCATTGAATGCCCCCATAAACCGATCCGTTGCCGATCGACGCCCGGATAATTTTTCAAGGACGTAGTGGCGTTCAAGACATCAATCACGTAATCGGGCGAGCTATACGCGCCACGCGCCACGCCCTCTGATTGATCGTGACCACGATAATCGGGGCGCAACACCACATAGCCACTGCGGGCGATCCAATCCACATAAGCTATATAGCGCTCGGTCGTGCGATATTGCGTAGGCGGGATGTACCCATGATTGAACACGATGCCCGGCCAACCCGTTTCGGGAGGGACGCCGTTGGGCACAGTGAGGAGCGCGTAGATTTTTAGGCCATCGGAAAGATACGACACGCGATAGCGTTGATAATTCGCTCCCGCCTTGAGCGTTTCTTCAATGGCCAATTCGCTCCCCGGAAAAGTGCGTTGGCGCATGGAGGCCAGCGTCAGTGGATGGAGCGTGGGGGTGGCGGTAGGCGTCGCTGAGGGCGTCACCGTAGCTGTTGGGAGGGGCGAAGGCGTAGCGCTTGGCGCACGCGTGGCCGTGAACGCGCGGGTGGGCAACTGGCTGATCTGGGTTGGGGAAGGTGTGGGCTGACTACAAGCAGCGCAGAAGAGGCAGAACAGGCAAAGACTGAAAAAAAAGAATCGGTTCATGTTCGAGTCTCCGCTAATGATGAGGAACCATTTTACCCCCTGAAAGCCAAAGAGAGATCACATCCAGTCCAGTAAAATATACCGTCATGGTTATTGCTTTGCGGGTCATTATCTTTTTGGTTGGCCTCGCCCTCATCAACGCTGTCATCCTCTCCGCTCTGCGCACGTTCATCCTGCCACGGAGCGCCCGCGATACTATCACCCGCGTCACTTTTCGGATGTTGCGCCGGGTGTTCGATCTCTTTTTACCGGAAGACATACCCTACGCGCGTCTGGATAACATCCTCGCACATTATGCGCCGGCGGCTCTCTTATTGCTCATTGTGGTGTGGCTGGGGCTGGTGTTGCTCGGTTACGCCTCTATCTATTGGGCGCTCGGCGTAATGACTTGGGTGGAGGCGTTCTACCTAAGCGGTTCGGCGCTATTCACCCTCGGCTTTGCCGTCCCACCGACGCCCTTTCACACAGTGTTTGTCTTTTCTGAGGCGGCCTTGGGGTTGATCTTGGTGGCGTTGCTCATCGCTTACCTCCCCACGATTTACACGGCCTTCTCGCAACGCGAGGCGTTGATCACGCTTCTCGAAGTCCGGGCGGGGTCACCGCCCTCCGCCATCGAATTATTTGCCCGCTACAACCGATTGCATCGCTTCGAGGCCTTGCACGATCTTTGGGAAGACTGGGAGGTCTGGTTCGCGCAAATCGAGGAAAGCCATACCTCGCTTACGGCGTTGATCTTCTTTCGCTCGCCCCAGCCTGATCATTCATGGATCACTGCGGCAGGCGCGGTGTTGGACGCCGCCGCGTTAGCCATTTCCACAATAGACATTCCGCATGATGTTCAAGCCGATCTATGTATTCGAGCTGGCTACCTCGCCTTGCGCCGGATCGCTGATTTTTTTGGCATTCGCTACAACATGCATCCCGCCCCGACCGACCCAATCCAGATCACCCGCGCCGAGTTTGATGCCGCGTGTGAACATCTCGCCGCGCAAGGCGTGCCGCTCAAGCCAGATCGCGACGCGGCATGGCGCGCCTTTGCCGGTTGGCGAGTGAATTATGACACCGTGCTGATTAGATTATGCGCGATTACAGCGGCTCCCTACGCCCAGTGGTCGTCTGATCGCACGCCACAGTGGCGATTGCGGAAGCGCTAAGACCCTGTCGCTAAACTAAAGACTAGGCGAAGGCAATGCCTTCGCCTAGTCTTTTTCCAAACCAAAGAGATAGGTTCTAAATAAAACTACGCGAGCAATGCCTTCTTCCACGCGGCTGGTAAACGTTGTTTCTGATAGATGACCTGCCGCGCGCCGAGAAAGGTGGCGAGTTCTGCCACCGCGTTGGCGACGGCAGGCCCGGCCTCTTTGGGCGCACCCGGCTCGGCATAGACCGCGTTGATCGTTAACGTTTCGGCCTCGCGATCCATTTCTGGGTCAATCCGCCCGATCAATTGCTCGCCGTGCAAAACGGAGAGGACGTAGTAGCCATATTTGCGTTTGGGCTTGGGGACGTAAATTTCAATCCGAAAATCGTAACCAAACATTTGCGCCGTGCGCGCCCGATCACAAATCAGGGGGTCGAAAGGCGAGAGCAGGGTCGTGCGCGGTTGCCAACCATTTTGGGAGAGGCGTTCGGCTTCAGCAGTGTGCATATACCACGCCCCCGGCCAAGTCGTGTGGGCATCTTTGATCGCCACCCGTTGCACCCGCCCTTCTTTTTCCAAGCGCGCCAACACGGTGGGGAGTTCAGCATAACGCCCGCGCAAAAAGTGAAACTGAATCTGGCGTGGTGTGGCGACGCCTAAGGAGTGAAGGGCGCGCTCCACTGCGCGGCGCGTGACCTCGCGCTCGGAGAGTTTTTCGCGGGGCGTCCAAGTGGGCAAGACACGCTCGCTTAGGTCCCATTTTTTCTGAATCCCATCGCGCCCAGCGACCATGATCTTGCCGCCGATCCACAAAAAGTCGAGCATGCGGCTGAGGTTACGCCCCGAAGTCCAACCGGTAGAAACCCAGGCCTCCGGGTGAACGCCATCTTCGGTGAGCGCGCGGGAGAGCACCGGCCCGCGCTGTTTGATCTCGCGCAAGACATAGCGTTTGAGCTTTTCATTTTGCGCGATCCAGTCTTTCGTGCGGTCACTCCACGGATAAGCGCGCATCATCGGCGCATAGAGCGGGTAATCCTCGACGAGGACGATAGAGGCGCAATGCGCCCAATACTCAAACAATTGTTGATCGCGCCAGAGGAGGGTATCTAATTTTTCCGGCGCGTAGGGCCCTAAACGACTGAACGGGATGAGATATTGCGGGCGCTCGACGACGCGGATGGGGTCAATTTGCAAACAGCCCAACGCGCGCACGAGGGCGAGCATGTCGGTCGGGCGCGGCCCAGCGAGCTGTTGTTGCGTGAGGAAAAGACGGCGGGCAGTTTGAGGGGTGAGGGTGAGCGGGGTGGTCATTGGCAACTCTAATTCAACTTGTCTAAATCCTGTTTCACCTTGGCGTTCCGTGCGACATCATCTAAATAGCCCACCGCCGCGTACAACTTTTCGTCATAGTTGCGCGTCTTGACGACGACGGGCATCGGCACAGCATGACCGAGGATGAGCGCCTGTTGTTGGGTATCGAGGCGCGCCAACACTTCGCGCAATTGGCTCGCGCCGCTCACGCCGGAGAACACGGCCTTAATGTCGGCTTCATTATCGAGCAAACAAGTGACGCGCGTGCCGATCTGGCTCATCACTTCTTCTTCAATGCCGCTGGGGCGTTGATCCACGATGAGCAGGGTAACGTTGTATTTGCGAAGCTCGCGCGCGATACTGCCAAAGATCGTGTGCTGGGCGATCTCCGGGTCGAGGAATTTGTGCGCTTCTTCGATGGTGATGACGAGCGGCTGGGGTTCTTCGCCTTTGCGCCCGGCGGCCTTGTTCTTCTGCTCGACATATTTGGCGTGGATGCGGCGGGTGAGGTAGTTGGCGACCAGCACATACGCGGCGAGCGTGTTGCCATACACGCCAAATTCCAGCACGATGTTGGTGCCGCGATTGAGCGCGTTGAAAATATATTCCACCATATCTTGCCCGCTGGCGCGCTCCCGCAAAAAGCCGAACCGCCGAAAGACTTCAAACTTGCGTTGAATAGCGCGGAGGGTGCCTTTCTGCACTTTTTCTTCTTCTTCGAGTTCGTCAATCGCGGCGGTGTCGTCTTCGTTCAACAAGTCCGAGATCCACGTCTTCTTTAGCCGACGATGTAGATAATAGAGTGCGCCCACTTGCACATCGCTCAGCCCCAACACGCCAGCCAACATTTCCACATCTTCAGGTTCGATCTGGTCAAAGCTAATGGTGAGGGTTTCATCCACCTTGCTCCCGCGATGGCGCGAAGTCTCCGGGTCGAGGGTGACCACTTGCACTAGGCCATTGGTGAACAATTGACGGAGGCCTTTGTACTCTCGGCCATGTTCGTCAAAGACGCTCCAGCCGTAATCGTTGTGCATGTCGAAAATTAAATTAACCGCCGCCTTGTTGTTGATGATCCCGGCGAGGATGGTGCGGGTGATGAACGACTTGCCCGTGCCGCTCTTGCCAAACACGCCCGACGAGCGCTCCACAAAGCGCTTGAGGTTGAGATTGACCTTAACGGTCTCCATATCCAACGGTGTGCCGATATGCCAGTTGCCGTCGCCTTCTTTGCCGAACACCCGGTTCACATCGTCTTCAGTGGCTTCGTACACCGCCGAGAAATGCGCGGGGACGGTTTTGACCGGCTGGGGTTGATCGTCTTCAGGTTTGAGCAAGAGCATCGGTGCGACTTGCAACGTACCGAAGGCCAACGTACTGCCATAAACTTGCGCGGCGAAATCGTCTTCGGGCGGGAGCTTGAGGAGGTCAGGGTTAGTGTTGTCGAGGGTAATGTCGGTGACGATGGAGAAGAACTTGCGCCCCGTGGCACCCTCCACCACCACATAACGCCCGACGGCCATATCTTCGATCAGGCTCCCCGGTGGCACGCCGCGATCCACATCACCTGCATCCAGTTTAACCACCACGCCCTGTGACAAAGAGCCCCCGACCACCACGCCGAGGCGATGGGGGAGACTGGGGCGATTGAGATAGGCATCAAGTTCGCTCATAGAGGGTCCTGTGGAAAATCACTTTCGTGACATTTATGCTCTACGCTTTTCAAACAGCGTAATGCGGTCACAAATAACACGAATTCTAGCGAATTGC
>Ga0315912_10003674_pt1 | contig 15040 bp, 11 predicted proteins | sample VfabasoilMG_FD_204469 | JGI IMG/M metagenome (GOLD analysis project Ga0315912, IMG submission 204469) | Garden soil microbial communities collected in Santa Monica, California, United States - V. faba soil | ecosystem: Environmental > Terrestrial > Soil > Garden | place: USA: California... | reverse complement strand
GTTGGTGACGCGTACACAGCGTCGCGCCCAGGTCCATGACGGCCTGCGTGTAGATGTCCACGTGGGCGTGCGGCGTTTCTGCTTCCGCCAGTTCCCACAATCGCGCGTGGGTCGCGCTCTCGTCCGGCACTCCGTCGATCGCGTAATGGCGCGCCAGCACGCGCTTGACGTTGCCATCGAGGATGGGGTGACGGTCGCCACGCGATAGCGCGAGGATGGCGCCGGCGGTGGAGCGGCCGATGCCGGGCAGGCCCATCACCGCCTCGAGGCTCGTCGGGAATTCGCCGCCGTGCTGGTCGCGGATGATCTGCGCCGCGGAGTGCAGGTTGCGGGCACGCGCGTAGTAGCCGAGGCCGGTCCACAGGTGCAGCACCTCGTCGCGCGGGGCGTCCGCCAGCGCGCCCACGTCGGGAAATCGCTGCATGAAGCGCTCGAAATACGGGATCACGGTCGAGACCTGGGTCTGCTGCAGCATGATCTCCGAGACCCAGACGCGGTAGCTGCTGCGATCCTGTTGCCACGGCAGGTCGTGCCGGCCGGCGCGCGCATGCCAGTCGACGAGGCGCGACGCGATGCTCGCGGACCGGGGCGCACGCTTCACGGTGTGCCCGCCGTCTTGGGCGGCGGCTGGCTGCGCAGCCCCTGCTCGTCGAGCAGCAACCGCAAGGTCACGCCCTTCATCTCGACGTCTTCGTAGGTGGCCTGCGCGAGTTCGAGCACGCCGCGGAACTTGAGGGCGCGCAGTTCGGCGGTGGGCAGCACGAACGGCGGGCTCGCCGGATCACTGACCGGGATGTAACGCGCGATGTCCAGGTGGTCACCTTGCAGCGCGAATTCGCCCACCGGGTCGTCGCCCGCGCCGCGGTGGAAATGGCCCGCGAAATGAGTGTCGTCGAGTTGCAGGTCCAGGGGATCGACCGAGATCGCACCGGCGTCGAATTTCCAGGCGCTTTCGAGATCGACGCGCGTGAGGGTCGCCGGATCGGTGGTCTTCGGCGCTTCGATGCCGAGCGAGGCGAGCAACGCGCGCGCGTCGAAGGTGTTGGTGTCGATGTTGCCTTCGAGCCGCGTGACTTCGCCGAACGTGCCCCGGATGGTGCCGTCCGACTCCATGTCGCCGAGCCGCACCGAGAAACCCGGCACGTCGAGCTTCGAGTAGTCCTCGGTGAGCGCGGCTTCCGGCACCTCGACGCGGAACGGCACGCCCGCGGGCGCGAACCCCGGCATGTGCGCGACACCGGCGATCGTGGTGCCGGTGAACGGCTTGCCCGGATCGATCGTGCGGGTAGTTAGATTGAGCGCGGTGATCTCGACGCGGCGCGCGGCCGCCTCGTCGACGAACAGCAACCGGCTGTCGCGCAGGTCCACGCCGTCGATGGTGATGTGCCGGCGCCTGGCCTGCGGATCCGCGGCCTGCTCGCCGCCGATGCCCTCCCAGTTGGCCTTGCCGTCGGCGCGGCGCGTGAGCCGAACGTCGGTGTTTTCCAGCGTGATGCGGTCGACCACGAGCTCGCCGCGCATCAGCGGGAAAAGGCGCACGCCGAGCCGCGCGTGCTGCCAGCTCGCCATGGGCTCGGCGGGGAAGCCCGGCGGATTTCCGAACTGGCCGGCGCCCGTCCGCAGCGCCAGCCACGGGAAGAAGTTCAGCTCGATGTCACCGACCAGCGTGAACTCGCGGCCCGTGGCTTCGCGGACCGTCTTTTCGATGCGCGCCTTGAAGGCATTGGGATCCACGACCCACGCCACGACGCCGACGCCCAGCAGGATGAGCACGACGAAGGCCGCAAGACCCCAGGAAATCCACTTGAGTAAACGCACGCGGCCGACATTGTAACGATGTCGGCCGCGGGCGGAGGGGCGCCGGACGGCGCCGGCAGGCGATTCACTTGTCGCAGATCTCGACGTCGCCGGACAGCGTCTTGGCGCGCACGCGCGCACCGTCCTCGACCGTGCGGACATTGAGCCGCTTGCCGGGTCCGTACTTGCTGACACGCTCGACGGCGCCGGCGAGGCAGCCCTCGATGTCGCCGCTGAAGCTCTCGATCTCCGCGGACACGCCGCCCGGCGCGCTGACGTGCAGCGTGATGTCCCCGCTCACGGCCTCGGCATCCACGCGTGCATCACGCGTGAGCTTGGCGCGCAGATTGAGGCTGCCGGAGGTGGTCTTGCCGCGAAGTTCGCTGGCCTCGGTCATCTGCGCGCGGGCATCGCCGCTCACCGTCACCAGCTCGAGCTTGCCCGCGATGTTGGACAGGTCGAGATTGCCGCTGACCGAGCTCACGCGCAGGCGCACCGGCTTGCCGTCGCCGCGCACCGTGACATCACCGCTCACCGAGCGGAGGTCGGAGTCGTCACCCGCGACATCGGCGGTGATCTCGCCGCTGACACTCTTGAGGCGCTGAGTGCCCAGGATTCCGCGCGAGGACACGTCGGCGCTCACCGCCGAGACCTCCACCGAACTCATCTTCGGCACCTGGATCTCAAGATCGGCGCTGCTGTCGTGGTTGGATCCGCGCGGCAGCACGACCTTGATGGTCGTGCGTCCGCCGCTCGTTTCCACGTCGACGCGTTCGACGTCGCTGCCGAGCTCGCCGCTCACGTGGACTTCGTTGCGATCCCAGCCGCGCACTTCGATGCTGCCGGATACGTTGGAAATCACCACCTCTCCATTGGCAGTGGCCTCGACCTTGCGGTCGAAAGATTCGTCGCCTGCGTAGGCAGCCAGCGGCAGGACGCCCGCGGCCCACAACGCAATGACGGAACGAATACCGGTTTCTCTCATGATCAGATCTCCTGGCTGCCGGAGTCGCGCACCGCGGTCAGCGCACGCATTTCTTCCTGGCACGAACTCACCAACAATTCCTGCAGCAGCGCATTGGCCGGATCACGACCCAGCGCTGCCTCGATTTCCGTGATCGAACGCTGCAGCGTCGCGAGGCTGGCGTTGACCTTTTCACGCTCGATGGCCGGCATGGTCGCGAGCTTGGCCTGCACCTCGGCGAACAGCGCATTGCGCTGCTGCTGGTACTTGGCATCGACCAGGCTCACCGGCTGGTACGGCGACTCCACCGGCGGGTTTTGCGCGACGGTCACGCCCGTCTGCGGCGTGATGGCCCGACCGATGAATACGCCCACGGTCACCAGCGCCACGGCGGCGGCCATGCCGGCCGCGGGCATCCAGGCGGCCCGGCGACGAACCGGCGGCGCGGTCGCCGCGGCCCTGTCGGCCTCGATGGCGGCAGAGATGGCCGGCCACAGGTCACGTGCCGGCGGGACATCCCGCTGGAGCTCGTCGATTCGCTTTACGCGTCGGCCCTGTGGTTCGTTCATCTCACACCTCGTTCCAGTCTGTCTCTCAGGAGGCCGCGCGCCCGGTGCAGCTGCGCCTTGCAGGTGCCCACGGCGATGCCGAGCATCGACGCGGCCTCCGAATGTTCGTATCCATACACGCCACACAACACCAGTGCGTCGCGTGCGCCCTGCGGCAGCGATTCGATCGCGGCCTCGAGCTCCTCTTCCTCCACCGGTGTGTCGAGCACCATGACCGGTTCTTCGTACACGGTCGGGTCCTCGGACAGCACCTCGGTGTTGGCCGGCCCACGGCGCTTTTCGAGCACCGTGTTCACCGCGATCCGGTGCAGCCAGGTCGAGAAGCTGCTGCGTGCTTCGAATCGCGGCAGTGCCTTCCAGGCCTTGATGAAGGCGTCCTGCACACAGTCCGCGGCGGTGTCGGGATTGCGGGTCATCCGTAGGCATAACCCGTGCACACGCGCCACGTGTTCGCGGTAGAGGCGTTCGAAGGCGCGGGCGTCGCCCTGGCGTGCGCGCTCGATGAGCGCCACGTCGAAATTGACGACTGTCTCGGGTTTCATCGACCGGGCTGTCGCACCATCTGCCAAACGTCTCTCCCTCGTACGTACCTTGGAGGGGATTTTGACGTCATGGGTTTGAAATGGGGCGCAGATGGTGCCGGAGCATGCAATCCGGCATAACTCGGCCGTTTTTGGCCGAATTCGAGGGTATTACGCAGGATCGGAGTTATGCCGGATTGCATGCTCCGGCACCGTCTTAGCTCCGCTGGGTACCGCCACTAAACCACTTCATCGCGTACTGCAGCAGCTGGCTGTTGGTCGCGAGACCGAGTTTATGTTTGATCGTCTGGCGGTGTGACTCGATGGTCTTCACCGACAGCGTGAATTCCTGCGCGATCTCGCGCGAGCTCATGCCGCGGCCGATCATGTTGAGGATCTGCACTTCGCGGTTCGACAGGCGTGCCACCGGGTCGTTGGTCTCGGAGCGGTTCTCGCCGGCGCGCTGGTCCAGCGAACGCTGTACGGTTTCGCTGACATAGGTTCGGCCGTCGAGCACGCGTCGCACCGCGATGAGCAGCTGGTCCGAGGCCGCCTGTTTCATGATGTAGCCCATGGCGCCGGCCGCGAGCAGTCGCTCGGCATAGATGGTCTCGTCGTGCATGGACAGGACCAGCATGCGCAGTTCGGGCATCTCGGCGTGCATCTGCCGGACGAGCTCGATGCCGTCGCCGCGTTCGAGGGACAGGTCGACCACCACGATGTCGGGCTTCTTGGCGCGGATGGCTTCGCGGGCCGCGGGCTCGGAATCCGCCTCGCCGATCACGGCCAGGTCCGGTTCCGCCTCGAACATGCGCCGCAGCCCCTGGCGGACGATCGGGTGATCATCGACGATGAGGATCTGGCGCTTGGTGGCCATGGCTGCGGTCATGATCTTCCCCTACGCGCAATTATTAGGATCGAATCATACGGCGATGTGGCGGAGCGTCAATCCTTTGTCCTACACGGCTCTATAGTTAGATCAAAGGCAATGGGCCTTTGGTCCCGCCCATGCCCCGCCTCAGGCCTTGAGCGGGAACCCGCCGCGCGGCGGCGTTTCGCCGCCACTCGGTGGGCGGTGCGGGCAGGTGCAGCGGACGATCACGCCGCCGCCCTTGTTGTTCGCGATGGCGACGTCGCCGCCGAGCATCTGCGCTCGGTAGCGCATGAGTTTCATGCCCATGCCATTGCTGGAATTCCGCTCGTCGAACCCCCGCCCGTTGTCCTGCACGGACAGTGTCAGCGTGCCTTCGGCCGTGGCCAGGTCGATGCTGACCTGAGTGACGCGCCCATGGCGGATCGCATTGGTGAACGCCTCCTGGGCGATGCGATATAGGTGCGTCGCAGCACCGTCGTCCAGAGTCAGGGGTTCTTTCAGCGAGGTATTGAAGTGCGCGCGGATGCCGTAGCGCTCCATGCCGCGCACCGCCATCGACTGCAGTCCCGCGATCAGGCCGCCGCGATCGGCGCCCACCGGGGCGAGGCCGCGCGCCATCGCGCGGGTGCTTTCGATGGCGCCGTTCACCAGGCTGATGATGTCCTCGACGTCGGAACGCGCCGAGGAATTTTCCTTGCGCAGCTGCGCGACCACGCTGCGCAGCATCAACGCCACGCCGGTCAGGTCCTGGCCGAGGCCGTCGTGCAGGTCCGAGCCGATGCGCAATTGCTCGCGCCCGGCGATTTCGAGGATCTCGCGTTCCAGGCCGCGCCGCTCGGTGACATCGGTGATGACCGCGAGCCGGTGCGTCGCGCCGTCGAGATGCGTGAGCGTCGCGACGCAGGCCGCGTCGAAGCTGCTGCCGTCGCGCCGGCGGCACTTGAACTCCACGGGCGCGGGGCCTGGCGCATCGCCGACCGTGCCTAACAACTGTTGTTCGAGCCGCTCGCGGCGTACGCCCGGGCTCTGCGCGATCAGCTCTTCGATGGGCGTGCCCACCGCGCCGCCCGGCGCGAAGCCGAACATGCGTTCGAACGCCGGGTTCGCCATGCGGATGATGTTGGCCGAATCGATCACCACGACACCTTCGTGCAGCAGCTCGAACATGCGCGCCTGGGTCTCGCGCAGGTGCCGCGCGGCCTGGCGGTCGGTGATCTCGGTGATGTTGATGACCGCGCCGGTGATCGTGCCGGCGGAACGCACCGCGCGGATGCGCGAATCGAAGGAACGGCCACCGTACTCCGCGCCGCCGGCCGCGAGCTGCAAGTCGACCGACTCGCCGGTGGTCAGCACCTGCGTGAGCGCCGCGAGGATGTTGGGGCGGTCCTCCGGCACGGCGATCTCGTCGAGGCGCCGGCCGATGATGCTTTCCTGCGAATGGGTGCGGATGCCGCGGTTGATGAATTGCACGCGCCGCTCGGTGTCGACCAGGATCAGCCAGTCGCTGGTGCCGGCCGCGACCATCTGCAGCAGTTCCTGCGAGGATCGCAGCGCCTGCTGCGCACGCGCCTGTTCGCTGATATCGATGGCCACGCCGACGATGCGCACCACCTTGCCGGCGGCGTCGCGCACCACGCAGGGCGAATCGAGCAGCGTGACGTAGTGGCCGTCGCGGTGGCGGATGCGGTACTGGAGCGCGACCATCGACTCGGCATTGCGGTCGAACCACTGCTGCAGCAGGTGCTTGTCCTCGGGATGCACCAGTGCCGCCCAGTCAGCGGGGCCCGGCAATTCGGCCGAGGAGTAACCGACGACCCGGTCGCTGCCCTCGCCGCTCGACTGACCGGTCTGCGTGTCGATTTCGTAGATGAGGCAGTTGAGCTCGCGCGCGATCGCGCGGAAACGCTGGTCGGCGGCGGACAGCGCGGTCTCGCGCAGCTTGCGCTCGGTGATATCGACCACCAGGCCGAGCACGCGCTTCGTCGAGCCGTCCGGCATTCGCTCCATCACGTAGGCGCGGTCCAGCGCCCAGTGCCAGCTGCCGTCGGTGTGGCGGAAGCGGTATTCGATTTCGAGCACGCGCGCGGACGGATCGACGTTCTGCAGGCGGCGGCGGAACTGGTCGATGGCCAGGTCCGGGTCGATGTCGAGCAGCTGCCGCCAGTTCATCGGGTTGGCATTGCCGAAGGCCGGGTCGACGCCGAACACGCGGTAGTAGCCGTCGGTGTTGTGCGTGATGCCCTTCTCGACGTCCCAGTCCCACACGCCCGCGGTAGTTAGCTGGAGCGCCTCCTCGACGCGCTCGTTGCGGGCGTTGGCCTGCAGCTCGGCCACCTTGTTGTCATCGAGGTCCATGCACACGCCGAGCATGCGCAGCGCCTTGCCGTTGGCGTCGCGTTCCACCACGCGGCCGCGCTCGAACACCCAGCGCCACTGGCCGGCGCGCGTACGGATGCGGTACTCGGCGTCGTAGTACTCGGCCTTGCCATTCACATGTTCGTAGAACTTGCGGACCGCCTCGGGGCCCTCGTCGGGATGCAGGTTCTCGTCCCAGCGATTCACGTGCTCGGTGCCGTCGCAGGGATCGATGTCGTGGCGGTCGCACCAGTCGTTGAACCAGCGCGTGGTGTCGGTGGTGAAGTTGGTTTCCCACAGGCCGATGCCGGCGCCCCAGGCGGCGGTCTCCAGCATGTGTTCGCTCGAGCGGATGTGCGCCTCGGCACGCTTGTTGGCGTCGATGTCGAGCGTGACGCCGATGACCAGCACCGGACGGCCGGCGAGATCCCACTCGACCGCGCGGCCGCGATCCTGCATCCAGCGGTATTCGTCGGATGCGGTCTTGAAGCGGTATTCGAATTCCACCGAGTCGCGCAGGCCCTGCGCGTGTTCGCGCAGCTGGCGGTCGACTTCCTCGCGATCCTCGGGATGCAGGTTGTTGAACCAGGGGTTGGGCGTGGCGTCCCACTGGGCGCGCGAGAAGCCGGTCATCGCCAGCCACAGGGGGCTCGCGGTACGCGCGTTGCTCGGCACGTGCCATTGCCAGAACGCCGCGCGCGCGCCCCACAACGCGGTCGCGAGGCGCGACTCGCTGTCGCTGCGCGCGACCTCCTCGCTCTTGCGCCGGTCGATGTCGAGCAGCAGGCCGGTGATGCGGGCCGCGGCGCCATCATGTTCTCGCTGCACGACGCGGCCGCGATGCAGGACCCACAACCAGCGGTGCCCGGCGGCTAACAACCTGTATTCACATTCGAAGCGATCGCTGCCGTGCTGGCAGGAATCGGTGGCCGCGTTGAACGCGCCGAGGTCGTCGGGATGGATGCGCCGCTGCCATTCGCGCAGCGCCATGGGCCCGCCGCCGACGTCGATGCCGAAAGCCCGCACCCACGCTTCGTCGACCTGGAAACGATCGGCCGCCAGCTGCCAATCCCAGACAGCCGCCTGCGCGAGCTGCAGCGCCGAGCGAAACTCGGCGGGCAGCTGTGCGTCGGGCGCAGCCTGCGCGGCTTCAGGGCGGGCGTTCATGACTGATTATTGTTACCCGCGAGGGTGGTTGGCCACATTGATGCACTCCCCGGTTTTCCGGCGGTTTTCCCGGGCATCCTGCCAACTATTCACGTTTCCGCTCACCCCGCCGCACCGGGTGCCGCGGTAGTCCACACAGCGTAATCAGGGTTTTCCTCAGGGGGTGTGCGGCTATTGGTCTATTGCGCGGGTCAGTATTCTCCGACAACGGAGCAGGTATAGCTCCACCAACAAAATAAAAAACTGACCAGCGGGGAAGGCACAGTGGTGGACGGAAACGCGAACAGGAATCCCATGGTCGCCGACTACTCCGAGTGGAGAGCGCGCGACTACTTCCAGACCTATTACAGCGAGGTCGTGCTGCCGGACGAGCAGGCGGTGCTCGCCTACCAGCTCGACGTGCTGCGGGCGGCGAAGAGCCGCTTCGGTCGCGGACTGGAGTACGGCTGCGGTCCGACCCTGCATCGCGCGATCGCCGCGTCCCGCTACGTGTTCCGCATGGACATGGCCGACTGGCTGGCCGACAACCTCACCGAGGCGCGCGAGTGGCTGTGCGCCGATGGCAGCGCGCCGGAGTGGAATCGCTTCACGCGCTACGTGCTCGCCTGCGAAGGCAATACGCAAGCGAGCCTCACGCAGGTCAGCAAGCGCGAAGCGCTGACCCGCAAGGTGGTGCGCGGCCTGTACGTGAGCGACGCGCGCCTGCGCCAGCCGCTGGGACCGACGCGTACCGGCTTCTACGACCTGATCATCACCGGCTTCTGCATCGACGCGATCTCGAGCGATCCGCGCGTGTTCCGCCGCTGCCTGCGCAATGTGACCTCGATGCTGCAACCGGGCGGCACGTTCATCATCCACGCCCTGCACCAGTGCAAGGCGTACAAGTGCGGTGACCGCATGTTCCCGGGCTCGAACCTCTCCATCGACGACATGCAGAGCGCGATGACCGAGAGCGGCTTCTCCCCGGCGAGCGTCGATGCGCAGGTGATCCCCTGCCGCGAGAATTCCGCGTACGGCTACTCTGGCATCCTGACCGCCTCGGGCCGCAAGGCCCTGCCCCGCGCGCGTAAGGCTGTCTAGTCAGGAATGGCAATCATCAAGGACGCCGGCCCGGTTCACGGGCCGGCGTTTTCCGTAGTGGCGCGTGAGCGCCTGGAAATGGTTTTGCCGGATTGCATGCTCCGGCACCGTCTTCTCTCAGATCCGCTGGAACATCCACACCAGCCCGGCGGCGCCGAGCGCGCATGAGCCGAGCGGCATGACGCCGGTCGCGTACCAGCGCCTGCGCCGCGCCAGGTAGATCAGCGGCAGCACCAGCGCCACGATCGCGAGCTGCGCGATCTCGACGCCTATGTTGAAGCCCGCGAGCAGCGGCAGCAGCGTGGAGCCCGAGGCATCGATCTCGCTGAGCGCGTTGGCGAAGCCGAAGCCGTGCACGAAGCCGAATCCGAACGCCAGCGGCAGTCGCAGGCCCGACAATTTCGGCAGCAGGTTGATCGCCCCCGCCACCGCGATCGACGCGGCGATGGCCACTTCGATGGGCTGCGTCGGCAAGTGCACCGTGCCGGTGACCGCGAGCGCCAGCGTGGTCGAATGCGCGATGGTGAACGCGGTGACGATGGTCACGATGTCCCGCGCTACCTGTTTCAATCCTTCGGCCCCCTGCCATTTCCCATCCACCGACCGCAATACCGACGGCAACAGCAGCAACAGCACGAAAGCGATGTGGTCGTAGCCGATCAACACGTGCCACACGCCCTCGCCGATGAAGCGCGCGAAATCCGCCCAGGCTGACGGCCGGACTGGCTCGATCCAGAGCGGATCGTTCGCGCTGATGACACCGGTGAGGGTTTCCTTGCCCCGGCTCATGCTCAACAGCACGCGCTGCGCGGCATCTCCAAAGGTGAACAAGGATCCGCCGACGGTCAGCGCGCCGGCACTGGGGCATTCCGCGGTGAACGCCACTGACAGGAAGTTCTGGCCGGTGCGTTCGGCGAGCGCCAGGTCCTTCACGCCGAGCTTGCAGGTCGAGTCGCCCCTCTGCAGCGAGATCTGCGACAGCACCGCCGGCTCGAGGTAGCGCGTCCGCGCCTCCGAAACTTCCTGCCAGGTGACGACGCCGTCGTAATCCTTGTCGATATAGACGTTCCACACGAGGTCGTGAACGGCGAGATCCCAGCGCAGCTCGATCGCGCCGTCGGCATGCGGTGCGTCGATGAGCAGGTAACTGGTGCTGGTGGCATGCGCCCAGGCCTGCGGTGCCAGTCCAAGGGCCGCGATGCAGGCGAGTACGGCGCGAATGAGTTTCACGGCCGACACTCTAACTGCGCCCCGCGACGCCGAGAATGGCCTCGGCGACGGCATCGCGATATCCCGTGGCGCGCAGCCATTCTTCCAGCTCACGCCGCGCCGGGTCGTTGCGCGAGGCGACCACGGCGCGCGCCAGCGCACGCACGTCGGCGAGCTGTCGCTGCATGGCAAAGTTGGCGCGCGCGGCGAGGAGCGCCGCCGCGAGGTCGCCTGTTCCCAGCGCCAGGATCGCGGCCTCGCGCAGGTGAGGCGCATCGCCACGTGCCGCCTCCTGCTCGAGCCAGCCTTCGGCCTGGGCACGCAGCCGATCGCGCTCACGATCGCCGGCGCAGCCGACGCGCCGCACGACCAGCGCCAGCCCTGCGCGCTCGACATTCAACAATTCACAGGCTTCGTGCGGATCGCCGCGCGCCATGAGCGCGTCCGCCAGCGCCGCGCGAATCGAATCGTCGGTCGGAGCGAGCGCCAGCGCCGCCGCGTAGTCGGCAATGGCGCGATCGAGTTCGCCGCCGCGTTCGTGCAACTCGGCGCGCACGGCGAGGAAATACCCGCGGGCGCGCGCATCGTCGCTCTCCTGCAGCGGATACGCCGCCAGCAGCGCGCGGGCGCGCGGCAGCGCACCGGAGCCCGCCAGGGACTCGGCCAGGCAGGCCATCGCCACGGTGCGCAGCGCCGCCTGCGCCGTAATCCGCGCGCAGTCCTCGCGAGCGGCGGAGAAATGTCCCTGCACCAGGTTCACCGAAGCGCGCTGCAGGCGCGCCGCCGCGTCGTGCGGCTCGGCCTGCAACAGCGCGTCGAGCCGGGCACGGGCCGCGGGAAAATCATGGCGATACTGCAGAGTCTCGGCGTACAGGCGCCGCGCAGCCGCCGATGCGCGGGGCCGGGACACGGCGTCGGCCAGCACGGCTTCCGCGCGACCCGCATACATCGGCTCGCGCAGCGCATGGGCGCGCTCCAGGAAGGCGGCGCCGAGCGCGACGCTTTGCGCATCGCCCTGCGTCGTGCGCCATTGAGCAATGAGCTCGCGCAACGCGGCGTCCGGGACCGCCTGCTGGACGCGTGCCACCACGAACTCCGGGTCCGCGGGCACGAAGCGCGGGGCCGCCGCGGCGTTTGCCGCGGCGGCCCCCGTCAGGAGGGCCAGCACGACCAGGCTTCGTGCCAGACCCTTCATCACTCCTCTCCCACCAGCGGCGCGAACACCGCAGGATCGTCGGCATCCTGCTGCACGGTCCAGCCGTTGAGCGTGGTCGGCTCATCGGCTTCGCCCTTTGCGAAGGTGTCGAGCGCCATGCTGCGCATCGAAGCGTTGCGGACGTTCACCGCTACCTGGAAGTGGCGCATGGCGGATGCGCCCTGCGGATCCACGACGTTGACGCTGATCGTCGCCGTGCCGGAGGCGGCCTCGAGCGGCGTGAGCGTCAGCGTGCGCAAGCCGCCGTCGCCCGACAGCACCAGCCCGTCGGCCGGGAACAGCGCCGCGTCCCCCGCGGATGCGGACACCGTCAAACTACTTGCCGGCGACTCGCGGTCCGCCACGCTGAACTGCAGCGTGAGCGGGATGTCCTGGTCGGTTGACTGGTCGTCGATGGACGTCAGGGTCGGTGCGGCGTTGGCCGGCGGCGGGTCCATGCCGCCACCCGAGCCGCTGCACGCGGCGAGACCCAGGCTCATCGAGACAATCCCGGCGGAGAGCGGCCCCGCGAGCATCCTTCTTTCAGTGGGTTTCATGTCAGCCTCCCGCGCCCGGCAGCGGCGTCGTCAGGTAGGGGAAGGTGGTATCGAAGTCGGCCGCCGACACCGGCGCGCCATCGGTGAACGGCGCCTGGCCGAGCGGCGCATTCGTGGGCGTGCACAGCTTGAGATCGACACTGTTGCCGCCGATGGTCAGCGGATGGCAGAGCACCCCCATGACCACGCGCAGCGCGATGTCGACGGTGTCATCGCCCGGACGGCGACCGTTCGGGAATCCCGCAAGATCGCCACCGGCCACGCCAAAGTTGCTCTGGCTGGCGGCCGGGGTGGCGGCGATGCCGGTGTTGAGGCGCGTCATCTCGGACGCGGTCACCTTCGACATCTGGTTCACGCCGGCAAAGCCGGTGAGGAACGCGGTCACCAGGTCATTGCGCGGGAAGTTGTTCGGCGCGATGTTGGTGAAGTGGGTCCCCAGCGTCTGGTTCACGGCATCGCGGAACAACACGTCGAGCAATGCCGGCAACGTCGGGTTGGTCACGTAGGTGGCGAACTGTCCGTCGGACTTCGGTTCGCTGGCATTGAAGCGATCCTTGTCCGGCAGGCCGATCACCAGTTCGTTGACCAGCGGCATGCCGAGGCGCGACACCTGCACCCACGGGCCGCCATCGACGTCGGGACGCGCGAAGGTGGGCAGCGGGTTGAGCAATCGCGCCTGGCGCAGTGACGCGCTGGTCCAGCCACCGATCACTCCATTGCCATTGCCCACGAGACAGTTCTTGTGGACCTCGAGTGCGATGGTGGTGATGTTGGCGTCGTCGACGATGTTGTTGGCGCGGGACTGCGTGATGCCGCCCGGGAAGCCCTGGCCATCACCGGCGCCCGGCGCGCTGTCACCTTCCACCGGCACCAGGTTCACGAGGTCGAACACCCGGCCGAGGTTGACCGCGAAGCCTTCCTTGCGTTGCCCGACGAACACGCGGCCCGGCATGTTGCAGCCGGGTATGTTCACCGTGTGGATGAAAGAATTCGCGTACTGCCGGTACGCGGCCACGCTGCCGAAAGTCTTGGTGCCGACGAAGTCGTACGGCTTGCCGAACACGGTGCCGCCGTTGCTCCCGGTGACCGCCTGCGACTGGCCGTGGCGGCGGTCGCCGCGCGTCACCCACAGCTGGTAGCTCTCGCGGAAGTTGAGCGCCGAGGTGTCGGCGGCACTGACCTGGCCGACGTTCTTGAGCGGCACCGCGACGTTGGGGCCGGCGATGTTCAGCTTGATGCCGCGGTTGTCGTTGGCCAGCCGGTTGGTGAAACGGAACTGGAAGGTCAGGTTCTCCCTGGCGTCGCCGTCGTTGTCGACCTGGATCTCGTACAACGCCGACGGGTCCATGGCGAAGTAGTTAGGTCCGCCGTAGGGATCCTGCAGCGGGATGTAGTTGGCGAGCAGCGTCACGTAGCCTTCGCGCCCCGGCTCGTAGCTGTTGAACAGGTAGAAGTCGGTCGAGTCGACCGTGGGCATGCGGGTGATGGCGGGCGCTTCGCGGTGGCTCGAGGCCCAGGCCCGGTTGGAGGTGGCCATGAATGGCAGCAGTCCCGCGACCGCGGCTGCCAGCAGGCAGGTTTTTCCGAGATTCATACGATTCCCCTTGGCCTCGTCATGAGGCGAGTTGGTGAAGGTTCACGGCTGGGGACTACGCGGGGCGCGTGCGGCGGATGCATCGATTCCGCATCCTGGAAACATATTTTTCGCGGCTGCATCCGGAGTGCGCGCGGCGCCGTAAGGTAATATTCGGCCCGCATGAATCAGCCGGTTGCCGCTCCCCCTCTCGCCGCGAACAAGTTGATCGCGCTGGCGCGCCTGATCGGCGGCACGCCCTTGCTCGAGATCCACTGCCGCTACCGCGGCCGCGAGCACCGCATCTACGCCAAGCACGAGGCGTACAACTTCACCGGCAGCATCAAGGACCGCATGGCGCTGTACATCCTGCAGCGCGCCTACGCGAGCGGGGACATCGCGCCCGGCGACGTGATCGCCGAGGCCACCAGCGGCAATACCGGCATCTCGTTCGCGGCCATCGGTCGCGCGCTCGGGCACCCGGTGCGCATCTACATGCCCGACTGGATGTCGCGCGAGCGCGTGCTGGTCATCCAGAGCCTGGGCGCCGCCGTGATCCCGGTGTCGGCCGAGCTCGGCGGCTTCCTGGGTTCGATCCGCATGGCCGACGACTTCGCGCGCGAGGCCGGGCACGTGTTCCGGCCGCAGCAGTTCGACAACACCGCCAACGTGCAGGCGCACTACGAGACCACCGGCCCCGAGATCAGCGCGCAGCTCGCCTCGCTGGGCCGCACGCCGACCGCGTTCGTCGCGGGCGTGGGCACGGGCGGCACGGTGATGGGCGTCGCGCAGCACCTGCGCGAGCGCTTCGGCCGCGGCGTGCCCGCGCATCCGCTCGAGCCGGCCAACTCGCCGACGCTGCGTACCGGCCACAAGGTGGGCCGTCACCGCATCCAGGGCATCAGCGACGAGTTCGTGCCGTCCATCGTCAAGCTGGGCGAACTCGGTCCCATCCTCGACGTGTGGGACGGCGACGCCATCGTCATGTCTCAGCGGCTCGCAAACGAACTCGGCATCGCGGTCGGCATCAGCAGCGGCGCCAACCTGCTCGGCGCGCTGGAGATCGCACACGAACAGGGTGACGCGGCCTGCGTAGTCACGGTGTTCTGCGACGACAACAAGAAGTACCTGTCCACCGACCTGTGCAGCGACGAGGAGTGCAAGGAGCACTACCGCGTG
>Ga0315912_10003673_pt1 | contig 15041 bp, 17 predicted proteins | sample VfabasoilMG_FD_204469 | JGI IMG/M metagenome (GOLD analysis project Ga0315912, IMG submission 204469) | Garden soil microbial communities collected in Santa Monica, California, United States - V. faba soil | ecosystem: Environmental > Terrestrial > Soil > Garden | place: USA: California... | reverse complement strand
GTGAACTGGCCGATGAGGAGCAGCGCGTCGTCCACCGTCTCGGTCGTGGCGTATTTCGTGGACGTCGAGAGCGTGCCGTCGACGTTGTAGTCGTGCTGGGAGTAGCCGTTGCCGATGAAGCCGGGGAAGACGCCCATGCAGCCGCGGTAGTGCTCGAAGCCCAGCAGCAGCGGGTGGTCGAGCGGATGGCCGGGGCTGCTCTGCAGGTGCCACTTGCCGACCGCCGCCGTGTGGTAGGCGGGCCGCAGCAGGTCAGCGATGCTCTGCTCGTCGATGCGCAACTCGAAGTCGCCGGCCTTCACCACGGCGCGCCCGATGCCGGTGCGCATGCCGAAGCGCCCGGTGAGGATCGTGGACCGGGTCGAGCTGCAGACGGGCGTGGCCCAGGCGTTGCGGAAGAGCACGCCGCCCGCAGCGAGCGCGTCGATGTGCGGCGTGTGGCCGGGGTCGGGGTGCTCGGCGTACGCGCCGACCCTGTCCACGCCCAGGTCGTCGGCGACGAGCAACAGGATGTTGTGGTGTTGCGCCCAGAGGTTCGGCGCGAGCGACATCAGCACGCAGCACAGGATGGTGCCACGCATGGAGGGAACTCCTGCACGAGGACTGTCCGGGGCCCCGCCGGATACCTACATGGAAGCACGGAACGGGAAACCTGGATAGCGGTGCGGCGCCGGCCGGAGCGGGCAGCCGCCGGCGACGACACCCGGCCCCGAGTCGCAGCCGCCGACGCCAACGACGCAAGGATCCGCCCGATCGCCCTCGCTCCGCGACAGGACCGGCCCCATCGCGCCCGGGAAGCACGCTCCTGCCGCTTGCCCGCCCGCCATGCGCTGCTCATGCTCGCAGCGCGCGGCACCCGATACAGGGGCTTTCCGGCCCCGGGGATGCCCCTCGACGATGAGCCTCATGAGCAGCCCGGCGATGCTGCAGCGACCCGCCGCCCCGAGGAAACAGCGCCGACGCCGGAGCCGCATCGGCTTCATCGCCGTGCTGGCGCTCGTCTTCGTCGTGCTGCCGACGCTGTGCGTGGAGGGCTATCTGCGCCTCTACAAGCAGCACTACGACCTGATGCAGCTCACGGGGCGGCTCATCGGGGAGAACCCGATCAAGCAGTGGGGTCAGGTGGACGCCTTCAGCGCCTACCACGGGCGCCCCGGCAGCGTGGCGCTGGGCAAGACCATCAACAGCCACGGCTTCATCTCGACGCCGGAACTCAGCGTGGCCAAGCCGGCGGACGTGCTGCGCATCGTGTTCCTCGGCGGCTCGTCCACGGCCGGCACGGGCAAGGACCTGGCCGACGAGGACACCTGGCCGTGGATCGTGGCCGAGGAGCTGCAGCCCTCGGTGCCGGCCGGCAAGCGGCTCGAGTTCATCAACGGCGCACTCGGCGGGTACAGCACCTTCGAGTCGTACGGGCGGCTGTGGAGCCGACTGCGGCTGTACGAGCCCGACATCGTGGTGGTGAACCACGCCTGGAACGACATGTACTACTTCAACAAGGTCGATCCGGAGCAGCTCGTCAGGTACCAGATGCTGCCGGACGGAGACTGGAGCCTGGATCGCACGCCGAAGGAGATGGACCTCCTCGATCCGTGGGCCGCCGACGTGCTGCTGCAGTACAGCCAGCTCGCCGTGCGCGGCCGCATCCGCCTGGCGGGGCTGGCCGGCGAGGTCGGCAGCAAGAAGGAGCTGCAGCCCGACTTCGACGCGCGCGGGTTCGAGGTCTACCGCTTCAACCTGCGGCTCATCCGCTCGGCCTGCGACCTCATGGGGGCCGAGCTGTTCGTCTGCCACCAGGCGACGCTCATCGTGCCCGACCTGCCGGAGGCAGAACGCGCCCGCTGCCGCTACGACTTCCACGGCTTCGACCACGACGCGCACGTGCGCGCCTACGCCGGCCTGTACCGCGTCATCGACGAGGAGATCCCGCCCGAGCGCGTGATCCCGCTCGATCGGCTCTCGGGTGAGCCGGCGGTCTTCGAGGACCACGTCCACCCCACGGTGGCGGGCGCGCGGCGCTTCGCTGCAATCGTCGCGGATGCCGTGGCGCCGGTGTTGTCGACGCTGGAACGCTGAGGAGCGGTAGGGCGCGGGCGCTCACGCCGCAGGTCAGGGGCCGGCGGGGGCGCGGCGGCGCAGTGGGTCGGCCGAGAAGCGCCGGCCGTTTCGGCCCGGCATTGGGTGCTGTAGCTGCCGTTCCTATTGCGGCTTCGCGGTGGTGACGCAGCACTTCCGCCCGGGATGGTTGAAACCGCCGGGCAGCTCACCGACACACACGGCAACGCTTGGACTCTGGCGTCGTCGGTCACGCCGCGTCTCGCGCTTCCGAATACCTCATTCGGAACCCCGCGGCTGCGCGAGGTCGCCCAACATGGAGGTGTCAGCGCCGACGCGGCCGCCCCGACCGATGGCGGCGCTTGATGCCGTGTCCAGCCCGAGCCGTGCTCCGAACAGGTGGCCCGAGGACACACCGCCCGCTTGGAGCATCGCCATGTCCGTACGCCTCCTCGTGATCTCCCTGCTGCTCGCGAGCGCCGCGGCGCTCCCGGCCCAGACCGTGACGCACCTGGTCACCTACCCGGAGACCCAGTTCTTCGACATACCGATGGACATCGGCTTGGACGGCAGCGGCAGGCTGTACGTGCTGTTCCAGGACAGCGACGCCAACGTCGGCGTCTACGAACCCGACGGGACACTGCACCACCAGGTGCTGCAGGACGCGATCTTCCTGAACACGCCGAAGAGCATGGACGTGGATGCTCAGGGCAACCTCTACCTCACCGGCTTGCTGCCCACGAACCTGCAGGCCAACAACGTGGTCCACATCACGCCGGCGGGCGTCATCACCCAGGTCGTGGACGCCGCGGGCGCCGGCCCGGGTCAGGAACTGGACGCGCCGGTCGAGCTCGCCGTGGACTCCGCGGACAACGTCTACGTCGCGGGCGCCGTCTCCGACAACGTGCTGCGTGTGACACCGGCCGGCGTGGTGACGGAGATCATCGACGCCACCGGCAGCCCGGCGACCGACATCCTGAACAGGCCCCAGGCCCTCGCGGTGAGTGCTGCGGGGGACGTGTTCGTGTCCGGCCGGCAGAGCAACAACCTGTTCCGGATCGCTCCCGACCTGACCATCACCAAGCTCGCGAACCTCCCGCCGGATGCGTCACCGCTCTCGCTCGGCGCCGATTCCATCGGCAACGTCTTCGCCGCGGGTGAGGGCAACCACTCGGTGATGCGCATCACGCCTGCGGGCGTCCTGACGACCGTCATCGACAGCTTGGGCAACGGCGTCGGGCAGGGCATCGAAGGGCCCACTGCGCTGGTCGTGTTCCCTGACGGTACTCCCTTCGTGAGTCACGCAGACTCGGGCAACGTCACCCGCATCGAGCCGGACGGGAGCATCAGCCTGGTCACGAACGTGCTGTCGTCCGCTGGCAGCGGAGTGCACAGGGTCGGCAGCATGGACGTCGACTCGCAGGGCCGGTTGCTCATGATGACGGACGCCGACATCCGCAGGCTGAACAGCGGCGGCGGCGTCAGTGTGTTCGACGTGGCCGGTCCGGGGCCCTCCGCGCAAAGCGAGCTCGCCGTCGGCCCGGGCGACCTGGTCACGTTCTCGGCGAACTCCCATGGCTTGGTGCACACCCTGTCGCCCGCTGGCGTGGAGGCCCCGCTCGCCAGCGGCCTGGGGAACCCCTCGGATCTGGATGTGGACGCCACGGGGCGGACCTACGTCATCGCGTCGGAAGGCATGTTCACCGTGGATGACTGGCTCATCCGCATCGAGCCGAACGGAACGGCGCTGGAGATCCTGCACTCGACGGTGGACCCCTTCCTGGACGTGGTTGTCATGCCCGGCGGCACGGTGTATGCCTCCGACTCCTGGCCCCACGTGCGGCGCATCGATCCCTCGGGCAGCGTGTCGACGGTCCTCGACGCGGACGGGGACGGCGCCGGGACGCCTCTCGGCTGGCCGGCGTCGCTCGCCCTGGACAGCCACGGCAACCTCTACGTCGGGGGGACGGCCGTCTTCAAGGTGGCTCCCTCGGGTGCCGTGAGCGTGCTCATGGATGCGGACGGCGACCCCGCTGGTCTCGGGCAGGTACCTGGCCACGGATGCGCAGAGGCGCCTCTACGTCGCCGACCCGCAGACGCGCTGCGTGTTCCGCATCCAGGACGACCGCTGGACGGACCTGGGTGGCGCGTCCACGGTCGGTGCGGCCGGCAGCCCGGCGCTGGAGACCACGGGGTCGCTGACGGCGGGTTCCGCCACCACCATCGACCTGACGCACGCGACACCGAGCGGCCTCGTGCTCGGCTGGCTGTCCGTCTCCACGGCGCCCTTCGCAGCCTTCGGCGGCACCATCCATGCCACTCCGCCGAACCTGCAGCGCCTGTTCCTCGCAGACGGCCAGGGCGAGCTGCACCTCGGGCTCGCTTGGCCCGCAGGCATCGGCCCCGGGACCGACCTCTACCTGCAGTTCCTGTTGCAGGACGGCACGGTCCCCGCCGGCATCACGGTCTCCAACGCCAACCGCGCGACCACGCCCTGATCCGTCGCTCGGCCCTGCCGTCAGGGGCCCGATTCGGCGACGGCGCGCTCGAGCAGCACTTCGAGCTGCAGCGTCTGTGCCCATTGGCGCAGGTACTGCATGTCCAGCCTGCCCGCACGCGCCTTGAGGATGCCGCGTACGTCGCGCCACTGGCGTTCGGAGACATCGCCGCCGGCGCGGAACGAGCGCAGCTCTTGCAGCACGGTGTCCTCTGCGGAGGCGACGCGCACCGGGCCCGGGTCCGACGTACGCAGCAGGATCCGCTCCGCTCGTTCGATTTCGGAGCCAAAGAGTCCAGACGCAGGCCGCACGTAGAGGTCGACCTTGAACATCGCGCGGCGATGGATGGCGTTGAAGCCGGTGTGATGCTCGACGGCTGCCGCCACGCTCTCGGCCTGCACGAAGAAGTCAGGCTGCACGCGCTGCACGAAGGGCTCGACACCCGCATGGCGCAGTTGAATGGCGAAGTCCACGTCGACCGAGGTGCGGGGCTCCCCATGGAGCGTGCTCGCGATGGAACCGCCGATGACATACGGGATGCTGCTCTCCTCGAGTGCGCGTGCCATGCAGACGGCGACGTCGAGCGGGTCGGTGGTCACGCTCAGTCCGGGAACGGCAACGAATGGCCGAGCACGCGCTCGACCGTCTCGCGGCCGAGGCGCAGGCAGGCCTGGCGCAGGTCGAGTTCCTCAGCCGAAGCGCCAGGATGTCGGAGCGACAGTCCGAGCAGCGAGAGGCGTTGTGTCGCAGCGCACAGGTCGCTGAAGATGGCCGCCTTCTCGGGCAACGAAAGGCTGCCCCAGTACGAGAACTGCATCCGGTCGGCCCACTCCGCGGTGTCCTCGGACTGCGCGCAATAGGTCGTCCGGTGTGTCACTGACTTCGGGCTCCTGGGGCGCTCGCAGTCTAACGGGCCATCCTTCCGAGTTTCGCCCGCCCTACCGATTGTCGCCGTCCAGCAACCGCCCGAGCCCGCCGAGCATCGAGCCCTCGCCGCGCGCCTGGCCGCCGACACGCGGCGCACTGGCGAGGATGCGGTCGGCCAGCCGGCTGAAGGGCAGCGACTGCAGGTAGACGGTGCCGGGCCCGGTGAGTTCGGCCAGGAAGAGGCCCTCGCCGCCGAAGAGCATGGAGCCGATGCCCTTGACCCTCGTGATGTCGTAGTCGACGCCCTCCTCGAAGCCCACGATGCAGCCGGTGTCCACCTTGATGCTCTCGCCGGCGGCGAGCGCGCGGCTGATCACGGTGCCGCCGGCGTGCACGAAGGCCAGGCCGTCGCCGCGCAGCAGCTGCAGGATGAAGCCCTCGCCGCCGAAGAGGCCCGCACCGAAGCGCTTGGTGAACGCGATCGAGAGCGAGGTGCCGAGCGCTGCGCAAAGGAACGACTGCTTCTGGCACAGGAAGCTGCCGCCGCAGCGCGACAGGTCCACGGCCACGATCTTGCCGGGGTAGGGCGCGCCGAAGGCCACCCGCGCGCGCCGGCTGCCCGCCGCCGTGAAGTGCGTCATGAACAGGCTCTCGCCGGTGAACACGCGCTTGCCGACGCTGAACAGCGTGTCGAGGAAGCCGGACGACGGGTTGCTGCCGTCGCCCATGCGCGTCTCCATGGCGATGTCGCTGTCCATGAACATCATCGCACCGGCCTCGGCCACGACCGTCTCGCGCGGGTCGAGTGCGACCTCGACGAACTGCATGTCGTCGCCATGGATCTCGTAGTCGATGACGTGGCTGGGCATGGGGCGCCTCGGTGGAGAAGGAATGCGGAAGTCGGCCGGCCGGACAGTCTGCCCGTTCACTGCCCCGTTGCGCGCAGCGCCTCGGCCAGCCCGGGCCGCGAGGGCTCGAGGCTCTGGGCGCGGCGCAGCGCGTCGGCCGCCTCCTGCGGACGCTGCAGGGCGAGCAGCAGCTGGCCCAGCAGCTGCCAGGTGGCGGCGTCGGAGGGCCAGGCCGCCGTCGACTCGGCCAGCGCGGCCGCGGCGGCATGCAGGTTGCCGGCCACGGCTGCGGCGCGGGCACGCAGGTTCCAGGGCTTCTCGGCCAGCGGGTAGAGGCGCAGCAGTTCGTCCGCGTCGGCCAGCGCCGAGGGCAGCTCGCCGAGCGCGAGGCTCAGCGCGGCGCGGTTGAGGCGCGCCTGCGGATGCGTCGGGTCGAGCTGCAGCGCATCGCCGTAGGCGGCCCGCGCACCAGGGACGTCGCCGGCCGCCTCGAGCAGCAGCGCGCGCACGTGGTGGAAGACCGGCGCCGCCGCGAGCGCGGGCAGCGGCTGCAGTCCCGCGCCGCCCGAGGGCGCGCTGAAGACCTGCGGGTCGGCGGCCACGCCGGGCGGTGGAAAGCCCTCCAGCCGTGTGAGCGCCTCGGCGCCGCGACCCATCGGTTGCATGGCCAACGCCACGACGCCGTCCTGCCAGCGGCGGCCCTCGGGGCTGGCGAGCGTCGCAGCGAAGCGTCCGTCGTCGAAGACCTGGAGCGGCCCGCTCGTCGTCTCCCAGGCGCGCAGCGGCACGCGTCCGGGGCCGGGGATCTGACGCCGCACGAAGTGGTCCGCGGTGCGCACGTGCGCCAGGTCGAAGGGCTCGCTGCGCCGCACGTGGCAGTCCACGCAGCCGAGGGCGGTGCGTGCCGGTGCGCCGGAAACGTCCTCCACGCGGAGCGCGGGTGTGCGCGAGCAGGCCCCGCCCTGACGCGCGATGGGTTGCCAGTGGCTCGTCGCCCCGTCCGGCGTGGCAGGCGGAGAGTCGACGGCGGCGCTGCCCACGTGGCAGGCCAGGCAGCGCGCATCGAAGCTCGCGATGCCCTGCGCGGCCACGGCGCGGTGCGGCTCGTGGCAGCTCGTGCAGCTCAGCACGTCGGCCGCGCCCCGGAAGCAGGCCGAGAGCACGAGGCGCTGGAGCTGGCCGACGAAGCGGAAGTCGTCGCCCGGCGCGGCCGCGACGACCACCGGGCGGCGCAGCAACAGGTCGTCGGGCTGCGGGCCGCCCGCGGCGATGTCGGCCAGCAGCAGTTGGCCCTCGCCCTGCAGGTGGCAGCGCGCGCAGATGTCGCGCTGGCGCGCGGCCGGCAGCTCGCCCAGACGCTGCAGGCCGAGGCGCGGCGAACTGCCTTCGCGCGCCGCGGCCGCCTGCTTGAGCGCCAGGTGCTCCCGCACCGGTCCGTGGCAGGCGTCGCACGCGAGCGCGTGCAGCTGCTGGAAGGCGTCGCTGCCGAGCCGGTCGGCGGGCCAGACGTGGCTGCCCTCGGTGCCGCGCGCGGCGCCGCGCAAGCCTGCCGGGTCCTGCGTCGTGTGGCACTCGAGGCATTCGGCGGCGAGCGGCATCTCGAAGCCGGTGCCGGGTTGCATGGCCTCGAAGGGGGCGAGCTCCAGCCCGTGGCCGGCGACCTCCTCCACCGGCAGGAAGGCGAGGCGCTCCGTCGGGCGGCCCTCGCGGTCCAGCTCGGTGCCGATGAACGAGGTGTCGAACAGCCCGGCGCCGAGGCGCCCCAGCACCTGCTGTTCGCGCACGCCGCCGTCCGAGCGTGTGGCGCGCAGGCGCAGCGACGCGCCGGTGCCGATGAACTGGTACAGCTCGCCCGTGGCCGGCTGCCGCACGCTCCCCGCGGGAGCCCGTTCGAGCGTGCCGAGCGTGTGCGCCATGCCGTGCCCGAGGTAGTCCTGCACGATGGCCTCGTGGCAGCCGGAGCAGTCCTGCATGCGCGCCGCGGCAGCCGCACGGCTCTGCGGGCCGATGGCGGCGCCAGCCTGCGCCGCGCCGCTCGCGAGTCCCGCCGCCGGGACGCTGCGCGAGGATTCCGCCGGTGAGGCGCTGCGCGCGGAATCCTCCGGTGGGCCGGACTCGCCGCACGCGACGGCCAGCAGCGCCAGCAGCGCCCGGACCGGCACTCGCCGCACGACGCTTCTCCCGTGCTCCCTCACGCGAGGCGCAGCGCCGGCCAGTAGGGCGCGAGCGCCTTGCGCGCCTGGAGCGCCGTGGTGCGCGCCGCGGCGCACGGGCCCTGTTCGACGACGGCATCGGGCGCGCGCTCGGCGCTCATGGCGGACAGCGCGGCCGTCACGCCGACGAGCACGCCCTGCGGGTCGTAGCCGCCTTCGAGCGTGCACACGATGCGATCCGGGCAGCTCTCGTCGGCCCAGCGCCTGAAGAGCGCGAAGAGCGCCGCGAAGCCGGCCGCGCTCACGGCCAGGCCGCCGAGCGGGTCGTGCTGCCAGGTATCGAAGCCGGCCGAGACGAGGATCAGGTCGGGCTCCCACTGCTGCACGATGGGCGCGACCACCTCCTGATAGAGGTGCAGCAGGTCGCCGTCGCCCATGCCGGCCTGCAGCGGCAGGTTCACCGTGAAGCCCGCGCCGGCCCCGCGGCCGACGTCCTGCACCGGCCCCGTGAAGGGATAGAAGGGCCAGCGGTGGCTGGAGACGTAGAGCACGTCGCGGCGCTCGGCGAAGGCGTGCTGCGTGCCGTTGCCGTGGTGCACGTCGGGGTCGAGCACGAGCACGCGCCGGCAGCCGAGGGCGGCCACGGCGTGCTCTGCCGCGAGCGCCACGTTGTTGAACAGGCAGAAGCCCATGGCGTGCCCGGCCTCGGCGTGATGCCCGGGCGGTCGCACGAGCGCGAAGGCGCCGCGCGCCCGGCCCTGCAGCACCTCCTCGACGCCCTGCAGCGTGGCGCCCGCGGCGAGCAGCGCGGCCCGGTAGCTGTCGGCGCTGGTGGCGGTGTCGGGGTCGAGCTGCGCCGCCGGCAGGCCCTCGGTGGCGGCGACGCGTTCGACGTGCGCGGCCTCGTGCACGCGCAGCAGCTCGGCGCGCGTCGCGGCGCGCGGCGCGGCGAGGCGCAGGCCGGTGCGCGGCTGCTGGTGCAGGGCGCGCCGCACGAGCAGCAGCCGTTCGCGGCGCTCGGGGTGGCCCGGACCCGCGTCGTGCGCCAGGAAGGCCTCGTCGTCCAGCACCAGCGTCTCGTCGGCCGACATGGCGGGCAACGTACTCGCTCACGCGCCGGGATGCGACGCCGGCGCCGCCGCCGGCGCTGACGGCGCCGACGCCGATGCCGGCGCTGACGGCGCTGACGGCGCTGACGGCGGCGCCCGCCCTTGAACGCCCGGCCGAGCGCGACACACTGGGGCCGGCCGACCCGCTGCACCCAGGGGCAGTGGCCGCCGAGGAGCCGCTGGCCGATGACCGACCCCACCCGCCGGCCCGTCGCGCGCCGGACGGAGGCGCACGCATCGCGCCGACGCTGGCCGGTCGTGCTCGGCGTCGCGTTCGGCCTCCTGCTGGTGGCCGTCGTGCTGCGGCGCCTGCTGGGCGACGGCGAGGACTTCGACGGCTTCTGGCTCGGCGCGCGCACGCTGCACGAGAGCGGCCACTTCAGCAGCGGCAAGGCCGTCGAACGCTACCTGCCCCTGTTCCAGGTGCTCATGCTGCCGTTCGGCTGGCTGCCGTATCCGGCGGCCGTCGGGCTGTGGGTGCTGCTCGACGCCTGCGTGCTGTGGCGGCTGCCCCGCGCGCTGGAACGGCTCACCGGCGTCGCGCCGCGCGCGCAGCTCGGGGCCTGGCTCGTGGCGACGCCGCTGCTCGTCGACAACCTCGTGCTCGGACAGCTCGGGCCGCTGCTGCTGCTGCTCACGGTGTGCGGCATGGCCGACATGCGCGCCGGGCGCGGCCTGCGCGGCGGGGCGCTCGTCGGCCTGGCGGGCGTGCTCAAGCTGTTGCCCTTCGCGCTGCTCGCGCTGCCGCTCCTGGCTCGCAAGGGCGCGCGCCCGCTGGCCGGGGCGGCGCTGGTCGTCGGCGCGGTGGCGCTCGCCGGCGCGCTGGCGAGCAGCCCGGCCGAGCTGTCCGCGGCGCACCTCCGCTGGTGGGACGGCATGGCGGCCGAACACACACCGGACGTCATGGTGGCCAACAATCGCAGCCTGCGCTTCAACAACCAGGGCCTGGCGATCACGCTGGCGCGCACCCTCGCCGACGTCTCACCCGCGGTGGCCGAGGGGCGCGTGCAGCTCGCCGACCTGCCCCTGCACTGGATCTGGCGACTGTCGGCGGCGCTCGTGGCGGCGCTCGCCCTGCTCGGCCTGGCCGCCGTGCGCGCCGCGCGCCCCCTGCCCGACGCACGCACCTGGGGCACCCTCGCGGCGCTCGTCATGCTCGGCCAGCTGTTCGTCTCGCCCATCGTGTGGACGCACTACTTCGTGTGGCTGCTGCCGGGGCTGGTGCTCGTCGCGCATCGCCGTCGGCTGCTGGCGATCGGCGGCACGCTCTTCGTGCTCGCGCTGGCCGTCACGCCGGCGCGCGCCCTGGGAGTGCACCTCTGGGCGGCCGTCGCGCTCTACGTGCTACTGGCCGTCGGCCTGCTCCGGGGCCGCGTCGCCCCGGGTGGTGCGGCCAACGCGCCCGTGCCGCAGCCGGCGCCTCAGGCCTTGCCCTGATTGATCCACTCCACCTCGCCGCCCGGCAGGAAGTACACGATGAGCATGCGCCCGCCCGTCACCGTGGGCACGTGCCGGCTGTCGGGGGGAAAGGTCACCCAGCCCTCCGGATGGCCGTCGAAGCGCGCCGTGCCCGGGGCGCCCTGGGCGGCGCCGCCGTGCGCCGGACCCGCGACGGCCGGCGCGCACGGCCGGCCCTGCGCATCCACGTCGAGCGCGAAGCACAGGTTGATCTCGCCGCGCGGGTGGCGGTGGTGGATGCCTGGGCCCGACATCCAGACGAAGTCGACCGAGAAGTCGTAGCGCGTCTCGCCGGGCTTGGCGAGGCGCGAGAAACGCACGGGGTCCTTGCCGCGCTCGCAGATGACGCCGGCCGCCAGGGCCTCGACCAGCGCCGTGCGCAGCGCCCGGCAGGCCTTGCCGTCGAACGGGTAGCGCCGCTCGAGGGCCTCGCGTGCGGCTGCGGCATCCTTCAGGTCCACGGCCGCGGCCGCCGCCATGGGCGCGTCGAGCAGGCCGAGCAGGTTGGCTGCGGTGGCAGGCATGCGTGGGTCTCCGGGGGGCGGCGGCGTGCGCACGGCAGGCGCTGGGCGCGCCGTCGCGCCGCGCTCTCAGGCGTCGTTCAGGTGGGCGATGGCGGCGTGGATGTGCGCTTCGATGTCGGTCACCTTCTCGGCGTAGTCGATGCGCCCCTCCGCGTCGATGATGTAGGTGATGCGCTCGGGATACTTGGCGCCGGCCTCCGTGCATGCGCCATAGGCCAGGCCCATCGCGCGGCTCGTGTCGCACAGCAGCGGGTAGTTGAACTGGTACTTCTGCGCGAAGGCCGCGTTCGCCGCGGGCGGGTCGAAGGACACGCCGAGCAGCGCCTTGTCCGATCCGAGTTCTGGGATTCGATCACGGAACCCCTTGCCTTGGATCGTTCAGCCAGGGGTGTCGGCCTTGGGGTAGAACCACAGCAGCAGGCGCTTGCCGCGGTAGTCCGCGAGGCGCCGCGTGACCCCCGTGTGGTCGACCACCTCGAAGGCCGGCGCCGGCGCGCCCACCTTGAGCAGCTTCGGCTTCTTGCTGAACAGTCCCATGGGTGCTTCGTCTCCCTGTCCTTCGGCTCGCGCGCCGCTCCGCGGTGCGGGCGGCAGGCGAGTGGTGCGTGACACGGGGCGCCGCGTCAGCCGGCGACCCCCAGCCCGAGGGCGCGGGGCAACTCACCCACGCCGCCCGCCAGGATGAGGTCGGCTCCGGCCGCGCGCAATGCTTCTTCGCTGCACACGCCGCCCAGCACCGCCCAGCAGGGCATGCCGGCGGCGTGCGCGGCGTGCACGTCGGCGTCCGAGTCGCCCACCATGAGCGCCTCCGAGGGCCGGCCGCCCAGCATGGCGAGGGCATCGAACAGCACGTCGGGAGCGGGCTTGGGGCGGCTCACGCGGTCGCGGCCCGAGACGTGGCTCATGTGCTGCAGCAGTCCGAGGTGGCTGAGGCTGTCGAGCGCGCTCTGGGTCTGGCGCGTGGTCGCCACGGCCAGGCGCAGGCCGGCGGCGAGCAGCGCCGGGAGGGCGCGCTCGACCCCGGGCAGGACGCGCGTGCGCCCCGGCAGCCGCGGCAGCACGCGCGCGCTGAAGGCCGACACCAGGGCCGCCGGATCGGGCGCGCCGAGCAGCTCCCAAGTGGCCTCGGGCGGGTGGCCGATGCGGTCGCGGGCCCAGGCCGCGGTGGGCACCGGGAGGCCGGCCTCGGCCGCGATCTCCAGGACGCCCTCGACGATGGCGTCGGATGCGTCGAGCAGGGTGCCGTCGAGGTCGAGCAGGATGATGGAGGGTGGGCGCACGGCGGCCGCGAGGATAGCCACCGGCCGGGCGGCGGCCGAGCCCCCAGGCCGGCGCGGCCGCCCGTCCGGTCGTCGCCGCGGGCAGGGTGGCCCGCCGAGCCTCTCCTCTGACCGCGGGGTAGATTAGGCCCATGGCCCGGACCGTCCCCGGAACTCTGCTGTCCAGCCTGCGGCGCCACGTCGTGGGGCCCGAGGCGCTCGTGCTCTCGGGCACGGCGGTACTCATCGAACTCGTCGGGCCGACCTCGACCAGCGACGTGGACGACGTGCCCTGGGTGCTGCTGCTGCCGATGCTCATCGCCTTCGGCTGCACCTTCGCCGCGCGCCAGCACGACCTGCCGCTCACGCGCTGGCTGGTGACGCGCTCGGTCGCGGCCTTCCGCCGGCTGCGCGAGCGGCTCGTCGTCAGCCTGGGCCTCGACTTCCACCCCGAGCGCGCGCCGCGCCTGCCGCCCTTCGTCGCGCTGCGCAAGGCGGCCACGGTGCTCTTCTTCGTCGCGCTCGTGCTGCTCGCCGCGCGCGGCATCGGACGCGACGTGCTGGTGGCCACGCGCCAGCCCGGCGTCTACACCCTGCACGTCGTGCTGCTCGGCGTGGCCTGGGTGGGGCTGCTCGTGGGCATCGTGCTGGCGGTGCCGGCCAACCTGCTCGCGCTGCTCGAGGTCGCGCGCCGGCGCCTGCTGCTCGAGGGCTTCTGGCGCATCGCCGCCGTGGCGCTGGCCGGCGGCATCATCTCGGCCCTGCTCGTGCTGCTGCACGGCACGGTGGGCATCAGCGGTTGCCTGGGCGTGCTGGGCTTCGCCTGCGTGCTGCCCAGCGTGCTGCGGCCGGTGGACCCGCCGCGCGGGCCGTGGCTCAACGTGGCCATGGGGCGCGGCGGCCGCCCGCGCACCATCCGCCTCGGGCGCCTCGTGCAGGACGCCTACCGCCTCGCGGCCCTCAAGGCGCTGGCCGTCGTGGCGCTGCTCGCACCCGGCACGCTGAGCGACGCCGACGACGTGCTGCCCATCACCGACCTGCTGCTCGGCACCTATGCCTGGCTCTCGGCCTGGCTGCTGACGGGCGGCGCGCTGCTGGCCATCGGCGAGTTCAACCGGCGCCGGCGGCTCTACGACCCGGCCTACCCGCGCAGCCGCGTGCTGTGGGCGGTGCCCGGGCCCGAGGCCGAGGCGCTCGAGCTGGAGCGCGCCACGATCGAGGCGCAGGGCTGGCGGCTCATCGTCGCGGAGGACCTGCCCGGTGCCGAGGACGCCGACCTGCTCGTGGGCGTGCCGCAGGGTCTCGTGCCGCCCAACCCCGTGCCGCTCACGCGCGTGCCGCCGGCGCTCTTCCTCGTGGCGCCCGACCCCGGCGCGGTGCTGGCCGAGGCCGAGGAGCGCGACAAGGCCGAGCGCATCACGCAGGCCGTCGAGCGCCTGCTGGGCACCACGCGCCCGCGCCTCGGCGACCACGGCGAGGGCACCTTCATGGTGCCGCACTGCTGGCTGGTGGTCGGCCTCACGCGCGACGACGAGCGCGGCACGCTCGAGCGCTCGCCGGTGCTCACCTTCGGCCAGCCCTTCCGCGTCGCCTTCGGCACGCGCATGCGGCGCTTCCTGTACGAGGTGATGGAGCGCGCCGACATCGACGTGCTCTACATCGAGGACGCCGTCACGGCGCCGCAGGTGACCGAGGTGCTCGAGCTGCTCTTCGAGCGCCACATCGCGCGCTGCGATCCGCCGGCGGCGGCCGAGCACGACTTCGTGGGCGTCACGGGCGTGCGCATCGTGCTGCACGACGTCGACCCCGAGGGCGAGGGCATTGCGGGCGTGGACAGCCACGTGACGCGCAATGCGATCTCGCGGGCGCGCATCATGATCATCGGGCGCGATCGGCGGGATGGCGATGACGACGATGGGCCGCCGAGTGAGGGTGAGTCGAGTGATTTGTGGCTGCGCGAGACGTTGAGCGGGTTGTTCCCGAGGCCGTTGGCGCGGACCTGAGGCGGCGGGAACTGCGGTGCGGGTGACGGGGCGCCCGAGGTCTCGCGGGTGCCGCACTCCCGCGCGGGACCTCGACCAGTCACCGGGCGGTTCGGCGAGACGACCGACGCATCGACGGGCGGGCCTGGGCACGGAGTGGCTCGCGCGGGGGGCGAGGGCGCGCGGCTGGGACGGCCCCTTGGGGCGGCATGACGAGGGGTCTCGTCTTGCTCCGTGGCTGCCCGCCCGACGTCGGTGAGGTACCCCGGGGCAAGCACTGTGCGGGCC
>Ga0315912_10003672_pt1 | contig 15045 bp, 11 predicted proteins | sample VfabasoilMG_FD_204469 | JGI IMG/M metagenome (GOLD analysis project Ga0315912, IMG submission 204469) | Garden soil microbial communities collected in Santa Monica, California, United States - V. faba soil | ecosystem: Environmental > Terrestrial > Soil > Garden | place: USA: California... | reverse complement strand
CTGGACTTGGCGCATGCCGCTTCTCGCGGCGCCGGGCCGGCGGTGAACGACCTGGTGGCCGGGCAGATCGCGGCCAGTTGGCTGGTGCCGGCAACACTGATCCCGCACATGCAGGGTGGCAAGCTGCGCGCCCTCGGCGTTGCCCAGCTGGAACGCGACCCGTCCATGCCGGACGTGCCAACCTTGGAGGAACAGGGCGTGAAGGGCGTGAACTGCCTGGGCTGGTTCGGCTTGTTTGCGCCGGCAAAAACCCCGGCGCCGATCGTCAAGAAGCTGAATGCCGCGCTGAATGCGGCGCTGGCTGACAAGCAGGTGCAGGAACGCCTGGCCGCCACCGGCCTGCGCCCAACGCCCGGCACCACGCCGGAAAGCTTCGACAAGATGGTGCGGCAGGACAGGGCCGAATGGGGCCCCGTGGTGAAGGCTTTGGGGATGCAGTTGGATTGAGGCTTGGAGGGTGGGTTAGCGAATGCTAACGCGCCCTAACCCCCCAACCACTCCTTCGTCCAGTGATCGTAATCCGCCTCCCGCGTCACCCGTTTCACCAGGTCCGGCGGCGCCACGCCCTTCAGGTCCTTCGGCTGTACGCCATCGCGCAACGCCTTCAGCGTCTCGTACACCGCGTTCACCCCGGCCCAGAACGGGTGGTGGCCCTGCAATGCCACGCGCACGCGTTGCGCGCCCAGGAATTCCTTGTCCGTCAGCGGGCCGGCGATGCTGCCCAGGATGATGGGGATGCGCAGCGCGGCAGAGACCGCCTGCACTTCTTCGCGCGTGGTCAGACCGGTGAAGAACATCGCGTCAACGCCGGCTTCTTCATACGCCTTGCCGCGGGCGATGGCCTCGTCCAGCCCCGCGATCGAGGCGGCGCTGGTGCGGCCGACGATGGACAGCAACGGGTCCTCCCGCCCGGCCAGGGCGGCCTTCATCTTGCCCACGCCTTCCTCGATGGAGATCAGGCCGGGCTTCTTCTCCCCGAACTGGCGTTGCAGCAGCGTGTCCTCGATCGTCATGGCCGCGACGCCGGCGGTTTCCAGTTCCTGCACGGTGCGCATGACGGACAGCGCGTTGCCATAGCCATGGTCGGCGTCCACGAGGAGGGGAATCTTGCCAGCGCGGTTGATGCGGTAGGCCTGCTGGGCGAATTCCGTCAGTGTCTGGATGACAATGTCCGGTGAGCCGATGACGGTGAAGGCACCGAGGGAGCCGGCGAACATGCCGACCTCGAAGCCCAGGTCCTCCGCGATGCGGGCGGAAATGGGGTCGTAGACCGAGCCGGGGTGCACGCAGGCATCGCCCGCCAGGATTGCCCGGAATTTTTCACGCCGACCACGCCAGTCCATGTCCGTTCCTCCGTTTGTTGCGCCGGATGCTATCAGGCCAGCAGCGCGCCGGCCACTGCGCCGCAGAAGCAGGTGGCGAGCGTGCCGGCCAGGACGGAGCGCAGGCCGAGGCCGACGATCTCCGTTCGCCGTTCCGGCACCATGGCGCCCAGGCCGCCCACCATGATGCCCAGGCTGCCGAAATTGGCGAAACCACATAAGGCATATGTCAGGATCAGCCGGCTGGTGGGGGAGAGCGCATCCGCCGGCAGCGCAGCAATGGCGCGGTAGGCGACGAATTCGTTCAGCACCGTCTTCGTCGCCATCAGCCGGGCGGCGGTCTCTGCCTCACTCCATGGGATGCCGATCAGCCACATGAGGGGACGGAACGGCCAGGCAAATATGCGTTGCAGGCTGAGCGGTGCTTCGCCCCAGGTGCCGAGCAGGCCAAGCATTTCGTTCAGCAATGCGACGAGGGCGACGCTGACCAGGAGGGTGGCGATGATGGCGAGGAGGATGGCGAGGCCGTCCGCCGTTCCGCGCATCAGCGCGTTCATGGAATTGGCGGGTTGGTCGTCCAGCGCCATTTCCGCGTCGGCCCTCGTATCACTGGCGTTGAACGGCACCATGATGGCGGAGATGGCGAGTGCGGCGGGCATGGAGATGACGGAGACGACAAGGATATGGCCCATCGCATCTGGCACGGTGCGGGACAGGAAGCTGGCGTAGATGACCATGACCGTGCCCGCCACGCCGGCAAGGCCGCCGGACATGACGGCGAAGAGTTCCCCGCGGGACATGCGGGCGAGGTAGGGCTTGATGAGCAGCGGCGCTTCCACCATGCCGACAAAGACATTCACCGCCGTGGAGAGCGCCAGCGGTCCGCCGATGCCGAGGGAGCGGCGCAGCAGCCAAGCAAAGCCGGCGGTTAGTTTCTGCAACACGCCCCAGTGGAACAGCAGCGCTGATAGCGCCGAGATCACCAGCACCATCGGCAGGGCACGGAATGCGATGATGTAGGCCGCACCGGGTGCCGATTCCGGAAAGGGTAGGGGGCCGCCGCCGAGGTAGCCGAAGACGAAGCTGCCACCAGCTTCCGTCGCGCGCTGCAGCGCGTTGGCGGCATTGTTGGCCCAGCCCAAGGCCAAGCGCAGCGGCGGCGCATGCCACAGCAGCAGTGCCAGCACGATGGTGAGGCCCGTCGCGGCGAGCACCAGGCGCCAGGGGATGGCGCGCCGGTCCTCACTGAAAAGAAAGGCCAGCGCCAGGATCACTCCCAGCGCCAGCCCGCCTTGCAGTATCGCCACTGCTAGCTGATCTTCTTGTCGTACGGCGGATAGGGCGGGTATTCGCCGATGGACTTCATGTCCACCTCCACCAAAGTCGGGCCGTTCACCGCCAGCGCCTGCATCACGGTAGCGCCGAACGCCTCCGCCTGCGTGACCTTGAAGAACGGGATGCCGGCCAGCTTCGCCAGTTCACCCAGGTCCGGCGCCATCAGGTCGCCATAGAAGCGGCGGCCGCCATACAGCGAATCCTGGATGTGCTTGATGACGCCATAGCCCTTGTCGTTCATCACGATCGTACAGAGATCAAGTTTCTCCTGCACAGCCGTCCAAAGCTCGCCGACGTTGAGGAAGAAGCCGCCATCGCCCGTCATCACCACCGTCTTGCGGCCTTTCGCGCCCAGCGCGGCGCCGATGCCCAGGCACAGGCCCTGGCCGATGCCCGCGCCGACCGGATACACGTTGGTGGTGGGGTCATACAGCGTCATCGCGCGATTGCCCCAGGTGGTGTTGGAAATGGTGACATCGCGCACCCATACCGTGTCCTTCGGCATGGCGGCGCGGATCTGGTCCGGGAAGGTCTGGTAGGGGCCAAGGGTCGCGAGGAACTTCTCGCGCGTTTCCTGCTTCACCCGCGCCAGGTCGCCGGCGAAGGCTGGGTCCACCTGCATCTTGCCGCGCACGCGTTCCAGCAGCGCCAGCAACGTGGCGGTGGCGTCGCCGCAGGCGAAGAACTTGGTGGGGTAGGTGCGGCCATTGGCCATCGGGTCGGCGTCGATCTGGATCAGGTTCTCCGGCAGCTTCACGGAGAAATCCGCCGTCTCATGCCCGCGCAGGCGGGAGCCGACCACGATCATCAGGTCGCAGGTCTTGTAGAATTCCTGCACCGTCGGCACCAGGTTGCCGTTGAAGCTTCCCAGCGACTTCGGGTGATCCTCCGGCACGCAGGCCCGGCCGGGACCGGAGGTGACCATGCCGAAGCCTTCCGTGAGCAACCCGGCGGCCGGCCCACCTGCGCCCTTGGCCCCGGCGCCCAGCCACAGCATCGGCCGCTTCGCCGCCAGCACGCGCTCCGCCAGCTCCGCCATCGCCGCATCACCCGGCAGCACGGGGCCAGGTACGGGCAGTGTCAGCGTATCCAACGCCGCCGGCCGTGGGATCTGCGTACGCTGGACGTCGATTGGCACTTCCACACTGACCGGGCCTGTGGGAGCAGTCAGCGCATCCGCCACCGCGCGGGTCAGCACGCCCAGCGCCTGCTGCGCGTTGCGGATGCGGTAGGCGGACTTGGAGATGGAGGCGAGCATACCCGACTGGTCTGGCACATCGTGCACCGTACCCATGCCGCGGTCCGCGAAGCCGGTCGCGGTGGTACCGGTGATGTGCAGCAGCGGCGTGCCGGCGATGCGCGCCTCGATCAACCCGCCCACGGCGTTGGCCGCGCCCGGTCCCGTGGAGGAGAACATCACGCCCAGCGAGCCATGCGCGCGGGCGAAGCCATCCGCGAAATGTGCCCCACCCATTTCGCCGCGCGCCATGACGTAGCGGATAGTATTGCGCCGGCCGATGCCGTCCAGCATTGGGATGTTATGGACGGAGACGATGCCCACCACGGTGGAGACGCCGATCTGCGCCAGGAACTCGGCGATCAGGTCGCCCACGTTGTAGCTGGAAGTGCCGCTCATTGGTTCGTTTCCTCGTGAATCAGACGAAAGTCAGGATGCGCTGTGGATTGCGCTCCATAATGGTGTCGATCTCATCCTGGCTGAAGCCGCGCCGCAGCATCAGCGGCAGGATGTGGCGGTGGATATACCCATACCCATGCCCGCCGAACTTGGTCAGCCGCGTGCAGTAGCAGATGTCATGGCTGATCACCACGCGGTCCAAATGCCCACGATTGATCAGCATGCGGATCATCTGCAGCCGGTGCGCGTCGTTGGGCATGTCGATGTCGGAATGCGGGTAGTAGGACATCTCCTGCCCGAACAGGTCGAATTCCAGGATCACGCCGCTATCGGCCAGACGCAGCAGGCGGTCGTCGTCGAACACCGTGCGGTCGATATGGGAGATGACGACGCGGGAGGTATCGCCACCGCGGGCGCGCAGGAAATCCGCCACTTCCTGCGGCTGGTCCGCATGCCGGCCGGGGTGCACGTTGATCGCCGCGCCGGTTTCCTGCTGGGCGATCAGCGCGCCCTGCATCACCTTCTTCTCGTGGTCCGTCCAAGGAGACTGGCAGCCGACCTCGCCGATGATGCCGGCGCGAACGCCGGTGCCCCAGGCGCCGTGATAGATCTGGCCGATGATATCGCGCGCCACGTCGTCCGCGGTCTTGTCATACACCCCGGCGGAAAGCGGATCCGTCGGCTGGTAGTCGTGCACGTAGTAACCGCAGCCCATGATGATCTGCACGCCTGTCTCGGCGGACATCGCGGCCAGCGCGTCCGGCATTGGCTTCAGCCCGGCGCAGGTAAGTTCCACGATGGACTTGCCGCCCCATTCAAGGATCTGGGCGACTTCCTTGGTCAGCAGTTCCGGCACCACCAGCTTGTATTTGCCCTTGTGCGGGATGGTGCCGTAGACGATGTCGAAATAATTCTCCAACGTGATTTCCACGTCTTCCACGTTGCTGGCGGCCAGCTTCGGCGGGGTGATGTCGCACAATATGTGCTCATGCATCAGGGTGGAACCGAGGTCCTCGGGCGCGATCAGCCCTGTAACCGTCTGGATTTTTCCCCGCAGGTCGTCGCGCGTCATGCTGCCTCTCCGTTCGCCGGGCGCAGGCTGGCAAGGCGGGGCGGTGGCGTCAACGCCATGCGGCGGTCGAAAAGGAGGCGTTGCCCGGAAGGATGATTCCGCGCCATGCTGTGGCCAATAACCGGAACTGGGAGACGAAACAGATGAAACGCCGGACTTTCCTGGGCGCCGCGGCCGGCGCCGCCGCGCTCCCACGCATCGCCGTGGGCCAGAACACGCGGGCGAAAACCCTGCGCATTGTGCCGCAGGCGAACCTGACCCTGCTGGACCCGATCTTCACCACCGCGCTGGTGACCGTGAACCATGGCTGGGCGATCTACGACGCGCTGTTCAGCGTGAATTCCAAGATGGAACTTCGGCCGCAGATGGCGGACGGCTACACCGTTTCCGACGACGGCCGCACATACCTGATCAAGCTGCGCGACAACCTGAAGTTCCACAACGGGGAGCCGGTGCGCGCCCAGGACGCCGCCCCCAGTCTGGCCCGTTGGGCGAAGCGGGACACGCTGGGCGTGACGCTGGACAAGTTCGTCGATGAATGGGGCGTGCAGGACGACAAGACCGTCAAGATCACGCTGAAGCAAAAGCTGCCTATGTTCATCGGCGGTCTCGCCACCGGCGGGGCCTCCATGCCGTTCGTGGTGCCGGAACACGTGGCGAAATCGGACCCGTTCAAGCAGAACACGGATACCATCGGCTCCGGCCCGTACAAGTTCGTCAAGGATGAGTTCGTCCCCGGTTCGTCCGTCGTCTATGAAAGGAACCAGGCCTACGTGCCGCGCCAGGAACCGGCGGATTGGACCTCCGGCGGCAAGGTGGTGCATTTCGACCGTGCGGAATGGAAGGTCATCCCGGATTCCGCCACGGCCGCCGCCGCGCTGCAGAACGGTGAGGTTGATTGGTATGAGCAGGTGCAGGCGGACCTGATTCCGGTACTGCGCAAGCACCAGGACATTGTCATCGGCAGCGCCAACCCCACCGGCTTCAACGCTGTGCTGCGTTTCAACCATCTGCAGGCGCCGTTCAACAATGTCGCGATCCGCCGCGCTATCCAGATGGCGGTGAACCAGACGGACTACATGGCCTCCATCACCGGGGCAGATCCCACGGCCTTCAACGAATGCAAGGCCGCCTTCCCCTGCGGCACGCGCTTTGGCCGAGAGTTGGGGAAGGAGGCGATGCAGGCCAACCTGAACAAGGCCAGGGAGATGCTGAAGGCCGCCGGCTACAACGGCGAGAAGGTGGTGCTGATCAGTCCGACGGACTTCGTGACGATCGGGCCGCTAGGGGACGTGACCTACGACCTGCTGAAGAAGCTGGGAATGAACGTGGAGATGGTGGCCACCGACTGGGGCACGGTGACGCAGCGCCGCGCCAGCAAGGAGCCGGTGGACAAGGGCGGCTGGTCCCTGCTGCATACCTGGGCGCCGTCCAACGTCGTCTCCACGCCGGTGGAACAGTTCTTCCTGCGCGGCCTGGGCAATTCCGGCTGGTTCGGATGGTACAACGATCCGGAACAGGAAAAGCTGGTGCAGGAATGGATCCTGGCGCCAGACGATACCGCCGCCAATGCTGCGGCGGACGCGATCCAGCGTCGGACTTTCGACCAGGTGCCCTTCGTGCCGGTGGGCCAATTCCAGATCCGCACCGCCCGGCGCAAGAATCTGCAAGGCGCGATCGAGGGCGCGGCGCTGTATATGTGGAACGTGCGCCGGGCCTGACACATTACCCGCCGGAGCCATCGCGGCTCCGGCGGGGCAGGGGAGGGAATCATGCGGAAATTTCTGCTGGGCGCGGTGGTTGGTGCCATGGCCTGCCTTGGCGTGGTGCCCGACGCCCTTGCTCAAGCCTGGCCCAGCAAGCCGGTACGCATCATCGTCGCCTTCCCCGCGGGGGGCGCGACAGATGCGGGTGCGCGGGCCTATGCGGAAAAGCTGTCGCTGGAATTCGGCCAGCAGTTCGTCGTGGAAAACCGCACCGGCGCAGCCGGCGCCATTGGGCATGAAGCCTGTGCCAAGGCACCGAACGATGGCTATACACTTTGCTACAACACGATGGGCGGCATCGCGATCCTGCCCAATATCCGCAAGATGCCGTATGATCCGGTGAAGGATTTCACGCCGATCGGCCGGGCGACCGATGCGTTGTTCGGCTTCGCGTCCAACGCGGACCGGCCGTGGAAGACGATGCAGGAATTCGTCGCCCTGGCAAAGGCCAATCCCGGCAAATACACGCTGGCCAATTCCGGCATCGGATCCGTCACGCATTTCTCCGGCGAGATCATGGCGAACGGCATGGGCATCAAACTGACCATGGTGCCCTACAAGGGCGGCGTGGAGCAGTTGCAGGATGCCCTGGCCGGGCATGTGGACATGATGTTCGAGGGCAACATCTTCCCGCATATCAAGTCCGGCAAGCTGCGTGGCCTGGCGGTATCGACGCCGTTCCGCCACCCGGACTTTCCGGACATTCCTTCGATGAAGGAGATAATGCCCAGTTGGAACGTTTCCGGCTGGGCCGCGGTAATGGGCCCGTCCGGGCTGCCCCCCGCGGTGGTGGAACGTCTGGCGGCGACGTTGCCGCGCATCGCCGACATGCCGGACGTGAAGGAACGCCTGCTGGGCATGGGCGTGCTGACGATGAAGGATACGCCGGCCGATCTGGAAGCCGAGATACGTAAGCAGGTGCCGGCCTTCGCCGAGTTGGTGAAGCAGCTCGGAATCAAGGTGGAATAGCGGCGGACGTGACCGACCTCTGCCGCCTGCCGGCCAGCGAACTTGCGCCGCTGATCGCGCAGCGTGCGGTCTCGCCGGTGGAGGTGACGCGCGCGGTGCTGGACCGGGCGCAGACGCTGCAACTGGAACTGAACTGCTTCATCACCTTGCTGCCGGAGGCCGCGATGGCGGCGGCGCGCGCGGCGGAAGCCGCCGTGATGCGCGGCGATGCGCTCGGGCCGCTTCACGGTGTGCCCTACACGGTGAAGGACATCGTCAACACCGCAGGGGTACGAACCACCTTCGGGTCCCTGCTGTTCGCGGACAACGTGCCAGAGCAGGACGCGGTCGCGGCGGGGCGGGTGAAGGCGGCGGGTGGTATCCTGATCGGCAAGACCACGACGCCGGAGTTCGGATCGAAGGGCCTGACGGACGCGCCGCTGTTCGGACGCACACGCAATGCCTGGTCCGCCGCGCGCAGTTGCGGCGGCTCCTCCGGTGGCGCGGCGGTGTGTGTCGCGTCCGGCATCGGGCCGATCGCGATTGCCACGGATGGCGGCGGGTCCACGCGCATACCGGCGTCGTGCAACGGCGTGGTCGGTATCAAGCAAAGCCAGGGCGTGGTGCCGCACAGCCAGGTGCCGGATGCGTTCGGCAACTACACCTATGTCACGCCGATGACGCGTGTGGTGGCGGATACGGCGCTGATGCTGCGCGCCATGGCCGGGAAGCATGCGTCCGACCCCTGGTCCATCGGCGTGCCGGTGCCGGATTACGAAGCGGCCGCCAAGCCGCACGGCGACCTGAAGGGCCGGCGCATTCTGTATTGCCTGGCGCCGAGGGGGCGGCCGGTGCAGCTCGACGTGGCGGCGGCGTTCCACGCGGCGTTAGGCACGCTGGCGAACCTGGGCGCGGAACTGGAGGAGATGACCGACGAGGGCTGGGAGGTCGAGCCCATTTGGCGTGCCATCAACCACACCACCTGGCGCGCCCGTTTCGCGGAGATGGTGGCGAAGGATGCCAATCGCATGTCGCCATCCCTGGTGCGGCAGGTGCGCCAGGCGGAAGACGTGACCGGTGTCGACTACCAGCAGGCGATGTTCGCCCGTGCCGCCCTGTTCCGCCGCGTGCAGGACCTGTTCGCCCGCGCGGACTACCTCGCGATGCCGACGCTGATGCGCACCGCCCTGCCGATCGACCAGGATCTGTTCGCACCCGTGGAGATCGACGGCGTGATGCATGACGATTTGCGCGCCACATGGTTCCCCTGGACCATGCCGTTCAACATGACGGGCCACCCCGCGATCAGCCTGAACTGTGGCTTTGATGCGCAGGGCCTGCCCATCGGCCTGCAACTGGTCGGCCGCTTCCGGGATGACACCCGCCTGCTGCACGCGGCGGCATTGTTCGAGGCCGCGTCAGGCCTGCTGACGCGCTGGCCGGAGCACCCTATCCCTTCCTGACATTCCAGAACACCGGAATCCCCTCCAGCACACCGGAAAGATTCTTCTGGTAAACGGTCGGGTTCAGGCGCTGGCCGATGGGGATGTAGGGCACGTCCTGGAACGCCTGGCGCTGCAGATCCTCCGCCAGCTTCTTCTGTGCCGCCGGGTCCGGCGCGCGCAGCCATTCGTTGCGCAGTTCCTCGATGCGCGGCGAATCCGGCCAGCCGAAAGCGGCCTGTCTTCCGTTCCCGCGCAGGAACACGTGGCCGGCGGGGTCGAAATGGTCCAGCCCGCCCCAGAACGTGTGCATCACGCTCCAGCCGCCTTCGCTGACCGGTTCGGTCTTCACGCGGCGCTGCACCACCGTGGCCCAGTCCATCGCCTGGAAGTCCAGGTTGATGCCGAGCTTTCGGAACAAATCCGCCGTCACCTCGCACACCGCCTTGATGATCGGCACGGATATGCCGGCCAGCAGCACTACCTTCTCCCCGTTATAGCCGGCGGCCTTCAGCGCCTCGCGGGATTTCGCCAGGTCGCGCGGTCCGCTGATTGCCTCCATCCCCGCGCCGGATGCCATCGGGGTATTCGGGCAGAACACGCCGATGCCGTCGCGCCACAGATCCTTGCCGCCGCCAAGCGCCTCCATGTAGTCGGCCTGGGTGATGGCGTTCAGGATCACGCGGCGGATTGCCGGGTTGTTGAACGGCGGCTGCAACTGGTTGAAGCGCATGGTGCCGATCAGCCCGTTTGGATCCATGCGCCGCACCACCAGGTTATCCTTGCTGCGCAGCAACGGCAGCAGGTCGGCATCCGGATACAGCCACCAGTCGATCTCACCCTGCTGCATGGCGGCGGACACCGTCGCGGAGTCCGGCAGGATGCGCCATTCCACGCGGTCCACATGCACAACCTTCGGCCCCGCGGTCCATTCCGCGGTGCCGTTCGAGCGCGGCACGTAGCGTGGGTTGCGGTTGTAGACGACGCGGGAGCCAGACACACGCTCCGCCGCGTTGAAGGTGAACGGGCCGCTGCCCACCATCTCCGGGATCTGGGTGAACGGATCGGTCTTCGCCAGCCGCTCCGGCAGCATGGCGCACATATTGGGCGGCGCCTTGCCCAGGGCGTGCGGCAGCAGCGGGAACGGCTGCTTCAGCCGGAAGCGGATGGTGCGGTCATCCGGCGCGCTCAACTCGTCCGTCGCCGCCATCAGTGCCTGGCCGAACGTGTCCCGCTTGCCCCAACGGTTGATGGAAGCGACACAGTCCCGCGCCAAAACCTTCTCGCCATCGTGGAACAGCAGGCCGTCGCGCAAGGTCAGCGTCCAGGTCTTGCCGTCAGCTTCGGTGACAATGCCTTCCAGCATCTGCGGCTGCGGGCGGTAGGACGCATCCAGGCCGAACAGCGTGTCGAACACCATGTAGCCGTGGTCGCGGGTCTGGTAGGTGGTGGTCCATAGCGGGTCCAGCACCGCCAGGTCGGCCTGTGGCGCGAAGGTCAGCACCTTGTTGTCGGCACCCCGGGAAACACCGGGCACCGCCAGCGTGGCGGTTGCGGCAGTGAGGAATGTGCGGCGCTTCATGAGGCGAATTCCTTCTCCATGGCGCGGCGGTAGCGGTAGGCGGGGTCGTTCTCGTCCATCTGCACGTCCGACCAGGTGACACTCTCGCCCGCCTTCACGTCGCGCACCAGCTTTACGCGGTTGGCCAGCCCGATCGGCAGGCCGCCGATGCCCAGGCTCTTGTTCGCCGGCAGCAGCTTGCCCCAGACGCAGGCACCGCCCTCCCCATCCAGCATCTCGCCGGCTTTCAGGTCGCGCTTCGCCGTGCTCACCACGTCGCCCCTGAAGCCGGTCGCCGCACCCGTCGCCTCGCCGCGCAGCGCAGCGGACAACACGGAAACGTTCAGTTCCAGCCCGATCAGGTGATACGGCCGGTACAGCGCCGAGTAGCGCCCGGATGCGTCCGTCACCACGCCATATTCCTTGAAGCAGCGGGCGCTGTAGTCACCGGGCGCCTCGAATACCACGTACACCCCCCAGCGCAGGTCTCGCGGCACATTGCTGCCGTCGCGGTTGACAGAGGAAATAACCTCCACCTGCCCCGCATGCTGCAGTCCGCCAGGGTGGTTGCCGGGGCGTAGCACCTCGGCCAGGTGATCGGCACTCACCGGTGGAAACGCCAGCCCGTCCGGCGGCGGCAGCAACCCGGTGGCGTTGGCCACGGCGGCCATCTCGATGCCGGATTTCGTGCCGTCCAGGAAGGAATTGAACATCTGCGGGTTCATGCCGCCCGCCTTCGCGTCCGCCGGCGACAGGCCGTAATAGCCCCACACCGTGTCCGGCGTGCTGGCATGATATTCGGGCATGTATTTCGTGCCCTTGCCGGCGGCGATCACCGGGAAGCCGCAGGCCCGCGCCCAGTCCACCATCTCGCAGATCAGCGCGGGCTGGTCGCCATAGGCTAGCGAATAGACCGTGCCGGCCTTCTCCGCCTCCCGCGCCAGCAGCGGGCCGGCGAGGACGTCGGCCTCCACGTTCACCATCACGATGTGCTTGCCGGAGGCGATGGCGGCGCGGGCATGGGCGATGCCGGCGGGCGCGTGCCCGGTGGCCTCCACCACCACCTCCACGTCGCCCGACGCGATCATCGCCATCGCATCATCGGTGAACCGCGTCGCCGCGATCCGCGCCTCGTCCCAGCCCACGTTGCGGCAGGCGGCCCGCGCCCGGTCCGGCGCCAGGTCGGCGATGGCCGCCACCACCATCCCGCGCGTGCTGGGCACCTGGGAGAGGAACATGGAGCCGAATTTCCCGGCTCCGATCAGCCCGACCCGCACCGGTCGGCCGGCGTCCATCCGTTTCTGCAGCAGGCTGTAAAGGTTCATCGTTCCGGCTCCTCGGGTTGCCGCCCTGCTACGCACTTGCCCCGCACGGTGCAACCCCGCGATGCTGCGCCGACACGAACAGGAGGGTCACCATGGAAATCGAATGGCGCAAGCTGCGCGCGGACCAGTTGCGCGAGAAGGCACGGCAGGACGCGATCGTCATCGTCCCCGTCGGCTCCATCGAGCAACACGGCCCACATCTGCCGGTGGAGGTGGATTCCACTCTGGGGGAGGCCGTCTCCCAGCGCACCACCCGGGCCATCACCGCGCGCGGCCAGCATGCCCTGGTGCTGCCGATGGTCTGGACCGGCCTGTCGGAGCATCACATGAGCTTCGGTGGCACCATCACGCTCAGCCTGTCCACCTTCTCCGCGCTGATGGAGGATATCTGCGTCTCCATCCTGCGCCACGGCTTTCGGCGCATCGTCCTGCTCAACGGCCATGGCGGCAACGAGAACGCGCTGCGCAACGTGACGGACGAGCTGACGCCGAAGCTGCGCGCGCCGATCGTGCAGTTCACCTACTGGCATGCCGCCGCGGAGCCCATCAACGCCATCCTGGAAACCCAGGCCGTGCTGTCCCACGCCTGCGAGGCCGAGACCTCGATGATGATGGCGCTGCGCCCGGACCTGGTGGCGGAGGACCGGATTCCGCTCGCCAAGTCCAACCGCACCGCCAACGTGGAGGAGTTCGTCGGCTCCGGCGTCTATCGCTGGCGCTCCATCGGATCGCGCTCTGCCTCCGGCGTGATCGGCAACCCGGAGGCCGCGACGAAGGAGAAGGGCGCACGCCTGCTGGACGCGATCAGCACCACGCTGGCGGACAAGCTGACCAGGCCGGAATTGTGGGACCTGCCCTGGGAAGCCGAGCCGCCGGTCAGCTGACCCGGTTCAATAATGCGGCACGTCGCGGGGCGCCGGGACCGTGAACCAGACCCAGGCAAGGTTCGCCAGCATCAATATGGCGGTCATCATGAACACCCAGTTGATGCCGAGTGTCGCCGCCACCGCGCCGCCGGTCAGCGGGCCCATCGAGTTGCCAACGAAATACGCCGAGGAGGTCATGCCATACACCGATCCACGCTCGGCCGGCGGTGTAATCTTGGCGATTAGTGAATTCGCCGCCGGCAGGATGCCCCCCACGAACAGCCCCAGCCCGAAGCGTTGCGCAACGAACATCCAGTAGCCGCCGGCGAAGGCCTGCGGCAGCTGCATCAGCGCGGCCCCGGCCAGTGCCAGCAGGATCACCCGCCGCTCGCCGATCCGGTCGGAAAGTCGCCCCAGCAGCGGCACCGCGGCGATGCCCGCCAGCCCGGTGACGGAGAAGGCGAAACCGCCCAGCGTCGCCAGGTCGGGCCGGGACCCCACCATCTGCTGCACATACAGCGTCACCATCGGGCCGATCGCCTGCACGCCGAACTGCGTCAGCATCAGCACCAGCACCAGGGACCCCATGCCCCGCCGCCCCAGCATGGTTCGCAGCGCCTGTAGCATGGAAACCTTCGCCTTCGCCGGGCCCGGTTTAGCGAAGCGCTCCGGCACCATCGTCAGGCACACGGTGAAGGCCACCATGGAAACCGCGCCGGCGGCGAAGAACGGCAGCCGGTAGCTGCCGGAGATATCGGCGACCAGCCCGCCCAGGATCGGCCCCAGCAGGGACCCGACCAGTTGCCCGGTGGAAAGCAGGCCCAGGGAGAACCCCAGCCGCCGTTCCGGCACCTGGGACGTGACGAGCACCACGGAGGCCGAGGTGAACCCCGCGAACGCCCCCATCAGCGCGCGCAGCGCCAGCAGGTGCCACGGTGCGCCGGACAGGCCCATCAGCGCCGTGCAGAAGCCGATGGCGAAGCTGGACCGCAGCACCATCACCTTGCGCCCATGCGTGTCGGAAAGCCGGCCCCATAGCGGCGCGGCGAACGCGGCCACGAAGGATGTCGCGGCGGCGATCATGCCGGCCCAGAAATTCACCGCGCTCTGGTTCTCCAGCCCCAGCTCGGGCAGGAACAACGGCATCACAGGGGAGAGGAAGTTGAAGGCGACGCTCATGATGAGCATCACGGTGACGGAGGCATAGAGCGTGCGCCGCCATTGCGGCGAGCCATCCTCCTCCGTGTCCGGGCCTGCCGCCGTTACCGCCATCGTCCAGATTGCCTGTGCAGGCGGTAGGATCGGCGGAGGGGGGACGGAAGTAAAGGCCGGGCGGCACGCGCCCGGCGTCGTGGTCAGCGCGGCGGTGCCGGCACGCTACTGGCGGGCGCGGCTGCCGCCGCTGGCGCCGCCAAAGCCCAGGAAACCCGAATCGGGGCTTGGGCTGCCGCCGTCCCCGGCATACTGGCTGGGCGTACGGGCGCTGGCCGGCATCGGCGCGGCTTGTTCGGCGGCGGGGCGGGGCCCGGTGGGCTGGCGCCGGGCATCCTGGCGCGGCGCGGGCTGTTGCTGTTCCAGCGCACGTAGGGCGGCCGCCGCGGCGCCCGGCCGCACGCCGGGCGGGGCGGCGTTGGGGCGGTCGTCCATGCCGCGCAGGGACAGCAGCAGGAACACGATGTCCTTGCGCCCCAGGTCCACAGCGGTTTCAAGCGGCGTAAAGCCAAGGATGTTGCGCCCGTTCAATTCCGCGCCACGGCCGATCGCATCCCGCG
>Ga0315912_10003671_pt1 | contig 15046 bp, 17 predicted proteins | sample VfabasoilMG_FD_204469 | JGI IMG/M metagenome (GOLD analysis project Ga0315912, IMG submission 204469) | Garden soil microbial communities collected in Santa Monica, California, United States - V. faba soil | ecosystem: Environmental > Terrestrial > Soil > Garden | place: USA: California... | reverse complement strand
CCACGCAGAACGGGCAATCCGTCGAGGAAGTGCGTCACCGGCTTCAGGAGCAGGGGCTGCTGCCGATCTCCGTAAGCGCCAAGGGTTGGTCGCTGTCGTTTGGGAAACGCGATCGCAAGAATGAGATCAAGCAGGAAGAGTTTCTGGTATTCAACCAGCAACTGTCGGCGCTGATCAAGGCCGGCCTTCCGATCCTTCGTTCGCTCGATCTTCTCAAATCGCAGATCAAAAACCCCGCTTTGAAGCGCCATATTTCAGAAGTTCGGGACCGCGTGCACTCGGGGGCAATGCTTTCGGAGGCCTTGAGGGCCCAGGGCGTGTTTCCCACGATCTACACGGCCTCGATTTTCGCCGGCGAACGCAGCGGCGACCTGGTGAACGTAATCAACCGTCATATTCATTACGAAAAGACGGTGATGTCGGTGAAGAAGCGATTTATCAATTCGCTGATCTACCCCGCGTTTTTGATTGTTCTCTCGCTTGTCATGGTCAGCGTGATCCTTGCCTACGTCATCCCGCAGTTTGCCAAGCTCTACAGCGACTTGAACGTGACTCTGCCGATACCCACTCGAATTCTGATTCTGGTCTCTTCGACTCTGCAGGCGAACATGATTTTCATTCTGCCGGTGCTCATCGGAAGCGGTGTCGCGTTATGGCTTTGGGTAGGCACAGAAAGTGGCCGTACCTGGCTGGACCGAATGAAACTGACGGTGCCGGTGGTCGGTTACCTATGGACGATGTTCTCGATGGCGCAACTGTCGCGCACGCTGTCGATGTTGCTTCAGGGCGGCACGCCGCTGCTGTCCGCACTCGAGGTGGCGCGGGATGCTTCAGGGAACATGGTGATTTCGAAGTCGATCATGCAGGCGATCGGTGAGGTTCGTGAAGGAAAAACCTTGTCTGACAGCCTGGAGCGGTCCGGTCATTTCCCCGCGCTGTCAATCGAAATGATGCGGGTCGGCGAGCAAACCGGGTCGTTGCCGGAGATGTTGAATCATGTCGCCGATTTCTACGATGAAGACGTCAATATCAAGGCGACGGCGCTTTTGAGTTATGTGGAGCCGGCGATCCTGATCTTTGTGGCCAGTTTCGTTGCCTACATTCTGGTTTCACTGTATCTGCCGATATTCAGTTTGGGGTCACAGATCAACTCATGAAGGAACTCATCATTACCGACGACCGGAGATCGGCGCAGGAACTGGCGCATCGCTACCGGTGCGAATTCGTCGAACTCCGCGGAACCGACCTCGACCTGGAGCTTTTTCACTCGGTCCAGGCGGATCTCATGTTCCGCTACAATTTCGTGCCGCTTCGGTATGAAGGCGAGTCCCTTGTCGTCGCGATGGCCGATCCGAGCGACCTGGTGGTTATCGACGAAGTTTCCGCCTTGCTTGGCCGCAACCTGATTATTCGCGTCGCCCCGCTCTCGGAGATTCAGGACCTTCTCAAGAAGTCGGAATCCTCGCAGCGCATGCTGGAGGAAGCGACTGAAGGCTTCAAGCTTCAGCTTCTCCGCGAAGATGAAAGCGGCGATGAAACGATCACGATCGAGAAGCTTACTCAGGACGAGTCGAGCCCGATTATACGGCTGGTGGACACAGTCATCTTCACGGCGCTGGAGCGCAGGGCAAGCGATATTCATATCGAAACGCGCGACGCGGAAGTCGGCGTCAAGTACCGCATTGACGGCGCCCTCACCGAAGCCATGGCTCCGATTGCCAAGGAACATCATTCGACGGTTCTGTCGCGCATCAAGATCATGTCGGAGTTGGACATCTCGGAACGACGTATCCCGCAGGACGGCCGCTTTAAGACGCGCTACAAGGGAAGGTCGATCGACTTCCGTGTTTCCATCATGCCGACCAGCCACGGCGAGGACGCCGTGATCCGTATTCTCGACAAGGAAACGATCAGCGAAAAGTTCCGGACTCTGAGCCTGGAAGTTGTCGGCTTCGCAGAAAACGATCTGAAGAAGTTCCGGCGCTATATCAAGGAGCCGTACGGGATGGTGCTGGTAACTGGACCGACCGGAAGCGGCAAGACGACCACGCTTTACGGCGCGATCATGGAAATCCGGAATGCGGAAGACAAGATCATCACCATCGAGGATCCGGTGGAATACCAGCTTCGCGGCATCACCCAGATTCCGGTTAACGAGAAAAAGGGATTAACCTTTGCCCGCGGCCTGCGTTCAATCCTCCGGCACGATCCGGACAAGATCATGGTCGGTGAAATCCGCGACAACGAAACGGCGCAGATCGCCATCCAGTCCGCCTTGACCGGCCATCTTGTGTTCACCACGGTTCACGCCAACAACGTCGTGGACGTGCTTGGGCGTTTCCTGAACATGGGTGTGGATCCTTACAACTTCGTTTCCGCGCTGAACTGCATCCTGGCGCAGCGGTTGGTCCGCATGATCTGCGCGAACTGCGCACGGCCCGTGATCCATCCGCCGGAGTTGCTTGCGGAGTCCGGGCTTGATCCGAAGAAATACGAAGGGTACGAATTCAAGGAAGGCTCCGGCTGCCTGGAGTGCAACGGAACGGGATTCCACGGCCGAACCGCGATTCACGAACTGCTCGATCTGTCGGATCGCATTCGTGATCTCATTATCGACAAGAAACCGACATCGGAAATCAAACGTGCCGCCCACGAGGAAGGCATGACTTCATTGCGTGACAGCGCCGTCGCGAAGGTTCTGGCAGGCGAAACCACGCTGAGAGAAATCAATAAGGTGACCTTCATTGACTAGCGTATTGGATCCCGTCAAGCAACTGTTCAGCCCGCCGCGTCCCCTCTGGGCTTGTGAGTTCACGGCACAGCACATCATCGTTGCCGGGGTGGATTCGTCGCGCAAACGGATTGCGGGAAGCGTGAAGGCGTCGCTGCCGGGAGATACGATCGTCGGATCGCTGTCGGAGCGGAACCTGCAGAACTCCGACACCGCACTCGATATCGCCCGCAACGCCTTGAAGGAGGCTGGTGCCCGGGGATTTGAAGTGAGTGTGGTCATTCCTGACGATTCCAGCCGCATCGCGTTCCTGACGGTAGATGGTCTTACAGGCAACGCCCACGACCGCGAAACCTTCGTGCGTTGGAAGCTGAAGAAAAGCGTGCCGTTCGACGTGGACGCAGCTCAGGTGTCCTATCAGGTGCTGGGTCCGCACATCGGTCCCGAGGGCAAGGGAATCGATATCGTGGTGGCCTTGTCCCCACGGTCGATTGTCCAGGAATACGAGGAACTGCTCGAGCGGTTGGGCCTCCATGCGGGTTTAGTCGTTCCGTCCACGCTGGCTACCATGAACTTGTATCCGTCGAGGGAACTGGCTCAGCAGGATGCGCTGCTGGTGAAGATCGCGTCAGAGTCGATAACGACTACGATTTTTCAGAATGATCGCCCAAAATTTTACCGGCGCGTGGGGAGAATCCCTGTTTACGATGCGGTCTACCCGACGTTGATGTATTACCAGGACAAACTTAACGGGTCCACGCTCGCGTCAACGCTCGTGTGCGGATACGACAGGGACCCGGGCGCCGAGATTTTAGAATTGCAGGATAAATTGGGCGTTCCGGTAAAGCGCCTGGAACCAAAGAGCATTGACGACATCTATAAACCGGCACTGGGTGCGGTGGATTTGATATGGGCCAATTTAATCTAAATCTTTCGACGCGACCCTTTAAGCCGTATCGCGCGGCGAATCTTGGGTTGCTGATCCTGTTCCTGTCGCTTGTTGCCGTGTCTGTGTGGCAGGTCTACACGTACCAGCAAAATTCCGCGCTGGCGGCAAGCATCCGGCCGAACCAGCAGAAAGCCAAGGCGGAATCGGAGCGGCTTACCAAGGAACTGACTGCTTTGAACACCAAGATGTACAGCGGCAACGCCGCAGACAAATACAGCCAGGTTGCGGTGCTGAACAATATCCTTCTCCGCAAGAGCTTTTCGTGGACGTAGGTCTTTGCCAACCTTGAACAGGTGATGCCTGAAAACGTCCACCTGGTCACTTTGCGGCCTTTTGTAGACGACAAAGGCAATATGGGGCTCAACATCATCTTCCGCGGGAGAAGTTTTGACGACGGGCACTTGTTTGTGAAGACGCTGGAAACCTCACCGATTTTTTCGAATGTCACCCTGGCCTTTGAGGAGACAAGGGATTCGCAGGCAGTGCAGGGCGAAGTCGAGATGGCCCTTAGCGCCTACTACGTTCCCGGCCAGGACAAGGGAGGAGCCGAATGATCTATCGGCGCCAGCGTCAGCAATACATCTTCGCAATCTTCCTGACCGTTGTCGCGGTGGTGAATATCCTGTTCTACCTCATCCTCACGCGACCCTCGCAGACGGAATACGCGACGTTGCAGGAAGAAATTGTGCAACTCGAAACGCAGGTTAAGAAAAGTGAGGCACTCTTCAAGAGGCTTTCGGATAACGCCGCGAAGCTTGAGCGCTTTGACGGAGATAAGAGTGCATTATTGATGACGCACCTTGTGCAGCGTGATGAGGGTTACTCGGAGATTCAGGGGAAACTCAACGCCATCCTGAAGAAATCGGGCGTCAAGTACACATCCATCCGGTACAACCTCAATACGGATCTGCAGGCCGGTCTGAATCCGGTGTCGATGGTTGTGCCCGTCGAAGGTAATTACGTCAACGTCGTGAGTCTCATCCGCGAGTTGGAGAACTCCGACACGTTCTTCCTGATTTCGCAGATTAACCTGGAGCGGAGGGCTCCGCAGGAGCAGGCACGCCCCGCTGCTTTCAACGCCAGTTCGGCTGCCCCTGCACCTGGGGCGGTTGCGCTATCGTTGTCTCTGGAGACTTATTTTTACCAATGACAGCCGCAGACAAAAAGAAACTGCCGTACCTGGTTGGCTTGCTCGTGATTGTCGGACTGATTTGGACCCAGGTCTATAGGACCGGGATTACCTCCTCTTCTGCCGATGCAGCGAAAAAGCAGGGCACAGGCAAATCCACTGCCGCGAAGCAAATCCAGGATGCGACCATTCATAGTGAACTCATCCAGGCGGCCGATGCGGGACCCGAAGTCGGTCAGAAGAATATCTTTCAGTACCGGCAGAAGCCGCTGGCGCCGGCGCCGCCGCCGGTCCGTCCGGTTCCCGTGGCTCCAGCGCCTGTCTACACGCCGCCAGTAGTTGTAACTCCGCCGCCTCCACCGGCTCCGGTGATGAAAACCTTCAAGTACGACGGCTTGTCGATTCTAGGTGCCCCGAAGACCGGTAAAATGATGGCTTCGCTTACGGACGGGACCACGTCCTATCAGGTCACGGTAGGCGAGTGTTTGATGGGGCAGTACTGTGTCCGTTCGATTACCGAAAGAGATATTGAAATCGAAGACGTGCAACTGAAACAACGCCGAACTTTCCCGAAGGTTCCTTCATTGCAATGAGACGAGCACGCCCAGATGCCGGATTCACGCTTGCCGGCCTGATCTGTGTCTTGTCGGCCGCCGCCATCACCGCGGCCGTCATGGTTCCTCTGCGCTCCATGGAAGCCAAACGCGAGATGGAGAAGGAACTCATTTTCCGCGGTGAGGAATACGTTCGCGCGATTCAAAAATACCAGAAGAAGTACCCGGGAACCTTTCCCGCTGCGGTTGAGGACTTGCTGTCACGCGACGGCTATCGCTTCCTGCGCAAGCAATACAAAGATCCGCTGACTGGCGAGGATTTCCGGCTCATCAATGTGAATGGCGATGGCACGCTCACGGGCTCCGTAACCATGCTGACTCTTCCCGTGGCGAATCAGGCCCGCCCCGGAGCGGCCGCACCCGGCACCATGCCGGGCGGTACGAGGCCTGGAACTCTTCCGACGGCGGGTCAGACTCCAACCGGTACGTCGAACAATGCCAACACAAACAATGTTGGCGGCATCGGCGGAATGGGTTCAAGCATGGGCCTCGGCAGTAATGCGGGAATCGGCGGCGGGCCGATAGGTGTTGGTGGCCAAGGCACTGGCAATAGTACCGGATCGGGAGCCGGGACCGGTGGCGCTTTCGGTGGCGGCGCTTTTGGAGGCGGTGGCGTTGGTGGGTTCGGCAGCAATCCGCTTGGGATCGGCGGCAATACTGGGCAGAGTACAAATCAGAACAACACAAATGCGCCGAGGGCTGGAGGAGTCACGCCAGGCGCGCCCGGCACCACAGGCCCAGGCGCACCCTCGGCGATAGGAGGCAACCCATTCGGCGGTGCAGGGCAGAACGCAACGCCTCAGATCACGCCTGGAGTTGCCGGCGTCGGCTCGCAGAGCACTGGCACGGCGATCATGGTGTACAACACCAAAGAAAAGTACAACGAGTGGGAGTTCATCGCTCCTCTCGATCAGACGGGCCCCACAAGTGGAGGCGGTGCACCGCCACTTGGAGGGGGAACGAACCCTCAGGGTAACCGGACGCAAGGTAATAACTCAAACACCGGTCCGTTCGGGACCAGTAATCCTTTCGGCGGCGCGGCAGGTCCTGCAGGAACCAACGGCGTCGGCGGTTTCGGTGGCGGTAACTCCTTCGGTGGTGGGAATCGTCCGGCAACCGGTCCCGTCGGAGTCAGCCCGTCTGGCGGGCGCTAACCTTCATTCGGACTGATCTTCGTCGAGCGCTGCCAACACTTCATCTGAGTGATCCGCAACCTTTACCTTCGGGAAGATGTGCGTGATCTTTCCGTCCGCTCCAATGATGAACGTTGTCCGCTCAATGCCCATGTACTTTCTGCCGTACATGGATTTCTCCTTCCACACGTCGTAGGCTTCGATGACCTTGCGCTCTGTGTCCGCGAGCAGTGGAAAGTTCAGGTCGAACTTCTTTTTGAACTTCTGGTGAGACTCCGCGGAATCTGCGCTGACTCCGATCACCACAGCACCCAGCTTTCGAATTGCAGCGCCTTCATCCCGGAAGTTACATGCTTCCGTCGTGCACCCTGGCGTGTCGTCCTTGGGATAGAAATACAGGACGACTTTCTTGCCTTTCAGGTCTGAGAGCTTCACCGTTTTGCCGGCATCGTCTTTCGCTGCGAAGTCCGGCGCCTTCTGCCCAACCTTCATAATGTCTCCTTATTCCGTGTTGTCCGTATAATCCGTGGCTACAATCGCATAATGGACATAAGCGGGAAGGTAGCACTGATCACCGGTTCCTCCAAACGCATCGGACGCGAAACCGCCGTAGAACTGGCGCGGCGCGGGGCGAACGTGGCGATTCATTACCGCTCCGACGAAGCTGGAGCCCGTGAGACGCAGCGTCTTGCAATCGAAGCCGGAGGCAAGGCCGAGGTGTTTCACGCCGAGTTGACGAACGCCAGCGACGTCGAGGCGATGTTTGTCGATCTGGAAAAGAAACTCGGCGGTCTCGATATCCTGGTGAACAACGCTTCAGTTTTCGATCAGGCCGTGCTCGAAGAATCGACGCCTGAACTCTGGGATGCACAGATGAATTCCAATGCCAGGGCGCCGTTCTTCATTGCGCAGCGCGCAGCCCCTTTGTTGAATCGCCGAGGACATGGAAAGATCGTCAACCTTGTCGATGTCGCCGGTGAGATTGTCTGGCCGGGTTACTTCGCCTATAGTGTTTCCAAGGCGGCACTGATTGCGATCAATCGCGGGCTTGCGAAAGCGCTGGCTCCCACCATCCAGGTTAACGGAATCGCTCCGGGCCCGGTTCTTTTCCCCGAATACTACAGCGCGGATCAGAAACACCTCGCCGTCGAGCGGACTCTGCTCAAAAGGGCAGGCAGCGCGCGCGACATCGTGAATGCGGTCGTATTTCTTATCGAAAATGACTACATCACCGGCGAAGTTATTCACGTTGATGGCGGTCGCCATCTGATGTAAACGTGAGTTTTTCGGCCTAAAACTAGGGTTGACACGCTAGCGAGCGAAGCGTAGAGTCCGGCGGTGCACTCGTAAAAAAATCCCCCAACGGTTGTGACGATGAAAGGAAGCGAACATGAATAAGGGCGAGATGATTGAGAAGATCGCAAAGGATGCGAAGATTTCGAAGGTCCAGGCCGGCAATGCACTGAACTCTGCAATCGATGCAGTCACGACGTCCTTGAAGAAGGGTGGCAAGGTTACTCTTGTCGGATTCGGAACCTTTTCGGTCAGTTCCCGCAAAGCGCGCACTGGACGTAATCCTCAGACAGGTCAGCCCTTGAAAATCGCTGCCAGGAAAGTCACCAAATTCTCGGCCGGCGCCGAATTGAAGAAAGCCGTCAACAAAGGACGCTAACGGCGTCCTGTAATCCCTCTGAAAGTTCAACGCTGAAGCATTCGGTTTCCGGGGGATCCCGTCATGAAGATTTTAGTTTCCGGTGCATCCGGACTGGTTGGCACTGCCTTTGTGAAAGCGGCTTCCAATGCCGGGCACGTGGTTACTCCACTCGCTCGGAAGAGAGTGCCAGGCGCAATTCTGTGGGACCCTGCCGCCGGCACAATCGATGCGGCGGCCCTCGAAGGGTTTGACGCGGTAGTTCATCTTGCGGGCGAAAGCATCGCTGCCGCACGATGGACAGCGGCTCAGAAGAAGATCATCCTCGACTCCCGTGTTCAGGGTACGCGGCTGCTTGCAAGCACACTTGCCCAACTCCAACGCCCCCCTTCAGTGATGGTTAGCGCTTCCGCTGTGGGTTTCTATGGTGACAGCGGGGACCGCCTGCTGCGCGAAGACAGCCCCCCCGGAAACGATTTTCTTGCCGATGTCTGCGTCAGCTGGGAGCAGGCCACTGAAGCCGCATCAAGAGCTGGTATTCGGATCGTGCATCTTCGTTCGGGAATGGTCCTCGCGAAGGAAGGGGGAGCGCTTGCGAAAATGCTGTTTCCGTTCAAGATGGGCGCGGGTGGAAAGATCGGCTCGGGCAATCAGTACATGAGCTGGATCGACCTGGAAGACGAGACCGGCGCTATCCTGCACTGCCTTTCCCATGATTCCATTCGAGGCGCTGTTAACAGCGTCGGGCCGGCACCGGTTCGCAACAGTGAGTTCACTAAAACCCTCGGCCGGGTACTCTCCCGCCCGACAGTCTTTCCATTGCCCGCGCCCGTGGCTCGATTGGTGTTCGGCGAGATGGCTGACGGCCTTTTACTGTCCAGTCAGCGCGCTGAGCCCGCGAAACTGGCTTCGGACGGATTTAACTTTCGTTACAGGACGCTTGAGAGCAGTTTGCGGCACGTGTTGGGGAAGTAGGCGGGAAAGTTCCCCTGCCTTCTCTTCAATGAGAGCTGTGAACTGTTGCTATGAACGCTGTCGCTATGTCGTTTTTCAATTTCTTCATCTAAAGAATTGTAAAACGACATAGCGACAGCGTTCATAGCGACAGTTCACAGCTCTCATTGGGGGAGGGCTCCCCTACATCTGTCCTTCGTCTGCCGACGGCCCGTACACCGAAGGCACGGGAATATCATTCAACCGCAGATAGACTCCCATTTGCGCGCGGTGATGGACGTTGTGGTTCAGCACGAAGTTGCGAATCACCGCGACACGCGGCAGCGTCAAAACGGGCGTTCCTCCCATCTTTAACGACCACGGTTTCATCAAGTGTTCGTCGTTCGTGCCGGCGAGCGCGGCCTTCGCTGCGTTGATATTCTTGTCGTACTCGGCAACAACCGCGGCAGTCGTCGCGGGGGCCGGCGGTTTGGGCGGGCCACCTCCCGGAGGTGCCAGGTCAAACTCTTCTGTCGTGACCGCAATGACTGCCCAGTTCGGGATTTCCGCAAGGTGCTGCGCCAGGCGGCCGAGGTTCATGGACTTACCGTGCGGTGTCCAATCGAACTTGTCGGGTACGCGTTCGAGCGTTTTTCGTGTGGCAGGTATTTCGAACTCGAGTTCCTGAAGAAGGGATTGCGTGATCATGTTCATGAGATGTTCTCCTTGTTTATGTATTACGGAATCAAAGCAATTTTTCCCAGGGCGCCTGGGGCGAGTACCGCCTCATGCGCCTGGACCGCCTCACTCAACGGCAGTTCTCTGCCGACAATGGGGGTGAGCGTTCCATTTTCCAGCCCGGCGGCGAGCGCCGAGCCGATTCTGAAGGTGTCGTCGGCAGTGGTGTTCAATAGAAGCATGCCGAGAATGGCCGCGCCCTTCGCCATCGCGTCACGAGGATTGATCTCGATGGTGCCCCGGTTTCCAATAATCACGATGCGGCCGCGTCGCGCGATCATGTTTAGATCCTTTCCGAGGTTGACGTTCGCCAGCATTTCCAGAACGACATCGGGACCGTTTCCGTCACTTGCCGCCGAAACCTGTTGAGCGAAGCCGGGATCATGGTGGTTCAAGGCTATGGCTCCCTGGCCTTTCACCATCTGAAGACCCTTGTCTGTACCGGCACTCGCGATGACGCGCATCCCCAGGGCCCGGCCAATCTGAATCGCGGCACTGCCTACGCCTCCGCTGCCACCATGCACCAGCAACGTCTCGCCGGCTTTCGCATTCGCCACATGGAAAAGGGCGTGATGCGCTGTCGCGTAGGGAACCCACACGCCCGCGCCTTGTGCGAAGCTCAGGCGCTCCGGAAGCAGAAAGACGCTCTCTTCGGCGCACAGCGTTTTCTGCGCGTATGCCCCGCTGATATTGCCGCTAATGTAAACACGGTCGCCGGCTTTGAAGCGGCGGACCTCCGGCCCTGTGGACTCGACGATACCGGCCGCGTCAAAGCCTGGAGTGTAGGGAAGCGCCGGTTTCTTTGCGTAGGTTCCCGCGCGGATATACGTATCGACTGGATTGATTCCCGCCGCCTTGACGTCGATGACAAGTTGATGAGCGCCCGGCTTCGGATCGGCGACCTCCTCGAGCTTCATGACCGAAGGCGGACCGAACTCGTGCACGCGTATTGCTTTCATGGAGTCCCTCTTTCCGGCGAATTAAACAGAAGATGATACGCTAACGCGCATGATCGCGGTTCACTTTGAAAATCGGCGTGCTTCACTGAGAAAACTTGCGAGGCCGCGACGTCCGGAGGGTTATGCCGTTATCCGCCTCTTGTGCGGCGGCATCTGTAACACGGATATCGAACTGCTTCGTGGCTATTACGATTTCACAGGGACGCCCGGACATGAGTTCGTTGGTGAAGTGGTGGACGCCGGGGATTCGTCGCTAGTCGGCCGCCGCGTTGTCGGAGAAATAAACCTCGCGTGCCGTCGTTGCGATTGGTGCCGGCGAGGCCTCGGGCGCCACTGTCCCACGCGCAAGGTCCTGGGAATTGTCGGGCATGCCGGCGCATTCCGCGAATTTCTTACCCTCCCGGAGGTCAATCTTCACATCGTTCCCTCCACGATTCCGAATGAAGTCGCGGTCTTTGCTGAACCGCTTGCGGCAGCCTGCGAGATTCTGGATCAGGCAACCCTTCCACGCGGAGCCGAGGTTGCGGTACTTGGAGACGGCAAGCTTGGGCTGCTTGTCGCACAGGTCTTGAAAGCCGCTGGTCATGAAGTTCACCAGTTCGGGCGTCACGCCAGCAAGCTTCGCATCGCCGAGCGGGCGGGCGTTGTCGGGGAAATCGCAGGCAGGAACCTTCCCACCGCGGCCTATGACTGGGTTGTCGAAGCAACCGGTTCTGCAGATGGCCTGCGCCAGGCCGTGCAGATGACGCGGCCCCGCGGGACAGTGTTCCTGAAGTCCACTGTGCATGGAAAGGTGAGCCTCGATACTGCGCCAGTCATTGTGAATGAGATTACGCTTGTCGGTTCCCGCTGCGGTCGCATAGAGCCGGCGCTGAATTTGTTGGCCTCCGGCAAGATTCATGTATCAGAAATGATTTCAAAAGAATTCGCGCTATCCGACGCTTCTCGCGCTTTTAAGAGCGCCGTTCAACGAGGTGTAATGAAAGTCGTACTTCGAACATAGGACAACATTTCTCCTTACTATTGATGCCCTCGGGCGGCTCTCCTTCCACGAAGTTGATTGCGGCTGCAGTCATTTACCCGTCCAAGTTATTGATTCTTCAGCCTCTCGGTTTGGCCCGCGGTGTGCCTATCGCATAGTGGAAGGAGGTGCGACTGGTGAGAACGCTTGTTGCGGGTTTGATTATCGCCATTGTGTGCTTGATGACCTACGCAGTGACGTCTATCCAGAACAGCTGGTAGGACAACCCCGCGGCAGGATGCCTCGGTAGTGGCACAGACTTTCAAAGGACTAAAACAGCGACGGAGGTTACACCTCCGTCTTTTTTTTGGTCTTCAATGACAGCTGTGACACAGCTGTCATTGAAGAGCCTGCCCTTGGCGTTTGACATCGTTACTATCCCCGAATACAGTTCTGTTCCGGCGCGTCAGGCAAGGGGAGGCAGATATGCGAAATCGAGGCAATGGCTGGACGATCATGGTTTTAGCCGTCGCTATTACAACGGTCTCCCTGAGTGGTCTCGAAGGAGCTCAGAGGGGGCCAGCCACACCCCAGCCTGGAGCAACGACTACCCTACCGCGCATCGGCGGCAAGCCGGATTTCAGCGGCATTTGGCAGACCAATAACACCGCAAACTGGGACCTGCAGACCCATGGAGCGCGGCCTCTTGTGGGCCAGCAAGGTTTGACCGCCAACTCGGTGGTGCTGGCCGCACCCGTTGTTGGCTTGGGCTCGCTCGGCTGGGTTCCCGGCGGAGTGGGAGTCGTCGAGGGAGATGAGATCCCGTATCTGCCGTGGGCTGCAGCGCGGAAAAAAGAAAATCTTGAGAATTGGATGGACCGCGACCCGGAGGTCAAGTGCTTCCAGCCGGGTGTGCCGCGAGCCATGTACATGCCGTACCCGTTTCAAGTCATCCAAAGCGAGACCAAGGTGATGATGGTGTTCGAATTCGCGAATGCCCAGCGCACGATCCATCTGAACAAGATGGACGCGTACCCCAACGTTGCATTCATGGGATATTCCGTTGGACGCTGGGAGGGCGATACGCTTGTCATCGATTCGAAGGATTTTACGGACGCGACGTGGTTTGACCGCTCCGGGAACTTTCACAGCGACGCTTTGCATGTGGTGGAGAGACTCACGCCGGCGGGCAAGGACGTGATCCGCTATGAGGCCACAATCGAGGATCCGCAAGTATTCTCCCGGCCGTGGAAAATCAGCATGCCGATTTATCGCCGCCTGGAGCCAAACGCTCAGTTGACGGATTTTCGCTGTGTCGAGATGGTTGAAGAAACCATGTACGGGCATCTGCGTAAAGAACCGTTGGTTAAACACTGGGAAGGCAGGACAATGAACGTGGACATCACGCACAAAATTCCACCAGGGGAAGCGGTCCACGAAAGATATATTTCGGGCAATCCGCCCGCACAGAAATAGGAAGAGCTTGGAGGTCGATCGTATGCGAACGAAGCTAGCCATCGGAACTGCACTGATTGCCGGAGCCGCCGTTCTCCTTTGCCAGGCGCCCGCCTGGGCGCATCACGCTTTCGCGGCCGAATTCGATGCGAACAAGCCCGTGAAGTTCATCGACGCTGTCGTTACGAAGGTCCAGTTGATCAATCCTCACAGCTGGATTTATGTCGATGTGAAGACTCCCGACGGCAAACTCGAAAATTGGGCGATCGAAGCGGGAAGCCCGAACATCCTGATGAGGCGGGGCATCACGAAAGATACCGTAAAGGTGGGGCAGAAGATCCGCGTTGATGGCTATCAGTCGAAAGACGGTTCGCGTCGAGCTAACGGGCGGGATCTCACGCTGCCCGATGGCACGCAACTCTTCCTGGGCGGCTCGGGTACAGGCGCACCTTATGAAGTGCAGCGTCCCGGCGTGGATACGGAGAAGTAATATGCATCGGCACTCCTTCACAACGCTTGGTGTCGTCGCGGTTGCTGTCGCGGTTGTGTCCGGTGCGACGGTGTCTATGCGGAGTCAGACGGCAGCGCCGCGACCGGCAGCCACTCCGGCACCAGCGGCAGCCGCACAAAAGCCCGCTCTCCCGAAGCCGGGTCCCGCACCGAAAACGGCATGGGGTGAGCCGGATCTGCAAGGAACCTGGTTTGTCATGGAAGCGGTACCGTTCGAGCGCTCCGCCGCCAACGCCAACAAGCCCATGCTTACGGACGCTGAAGTCGAGGCCGCGGATAGAGCCAAGTCGCAGGATCAGGGGCGTAACATGCGTTCGGACAATGTGACCCGTGACGTTGATGGGGCCTACAACGCAGTTTTTAACTCGGTGCTTAGAACCAGCAAACGCACGTCGATGATCATCGATCCGCCGGACGGAAGAATTCCTCCGCCACCTCAGGGAGCCCAACAGGGCCAGGGACGAGGCGGTGCCCGCGGTGCAGGGCTCGGTGGTGCCCGAGGCGCGGCTCAGAATGACAACCCTGAAACAACGGCGCAGAATCCGCGCTGCCTCGGGGTGCAGATGCCATTTCTTCCGATCAACACAGCTTTCGCTCAGGGTACGGTCATGCAGATCGTGCAGTCTCCCAAGTCGATGGGCATCTATATGGAAGACGACCACGCCGGTGGCGGCAATCGCGTGGTCTTCATGGACGGACGGCCCCATTCCAAAGCGAAGAGCGTCCTTGGCGATTCCGTTGGGCACTGGGAAGGGAATACGCTCGTCGTCGAAACCACGAACTTCGCGCAAGGTTTCCGCGGCTCCAATCCGGCTACCTACAAAATGGTTGAAAAATTCACGCGCGTTGATTCAAACAACCTCAAGCGTGAAATCACTTTCGTCGATCCGCAGACGTGGTCCCGCCCCTGGACGATTCTGATCGAAATGGGCAAGACGAACGACAATCGTCACATGATCTTCGACTCCGCATGCCACGAAGGGAACTATGGCCTTACGGGTATTCTGGTTGGGGCACGGAGGGAAGAAGCCGCTGCGAAGAAATAGGAGAAGGGTGCTTTGAAAATGGGAAAATGAAAAATGAAGATTTGAAATCTAAGGATGCTTCGCAGCTTTCCCTACCAAGCGACGCTGCGAAGCATCCTTAGATTTCAAATCTTCATTTTTCATTTTCCGATCTCAAACCACCCGTTCCCCCTACTGAACGATCTTGATCACGATTCCCGTAGACAGATTCACGCCGGACGAATAGGTTCCGGTGCCCGTGAAGCTCCCGAACTTGAA
>Ga0315912_10003670_pt1 | contig 15047 bp, 14 predicted proteins | sample VfabasoilMG_FD_204469 | JGI IMG/M metagenome (GOLD analysis project Ga0315912, IMG submission 204469) | Garden soil microbial communities collected in Santa Monica, California, United States - V. faba soil | ecosystem: Environmental > Terrestrial > Soil > Garden | place: USA: California... | reverse complement strand
CCATCGCACAAACCGTGCTGATGGGTGATGCCCACGTCACGCCCGACCTAGCGACCGAGTTGGACTTCCCGGCCGAGCGCGATCTATACGAAGCCGGTTATCGGGCGCGGGTGCATTTGCCCCTACGCGTAGGGGGGCAGGTGACGGGCGTGTTGGGCTTGTTGTGGCTCAAGCCCTTGAGTTACGATCAACTTAATGTATCGCTACTCTACCAAATCGCGGATGCCTTGGCCTTGGCGTTAGAAAAGAATCGGCTGTTCACCGAGACGTTGCGGCGCGCCAATGAATTCGAAACAGTGGCTCAAGTCTCAGCCGCGTTGCGCGTCGCGCAGACGATGGAACAGATGTTGCCGGCCTTCGCCGAACAAGCCGCGGCTGTGGTGGGGGCCACCGCCAGCACCATCTTCTTAGTGGAACCAGAAACGGGGGACTTGGTGTTACGCGGTTGCTACCCACCCGAGGCCTCGCCGCGCAACTTGCGCCGCCGTTTAGACCAAGGCACGACCGGTTATGTGGCGCGTTCGGGTCAACCGTATATCTCCCAGCAACGCGCGAGCGACCCGCTCGTGTACTTACCCGTACCGGGCGAGCCACACCACCTCAGCGGCATCCAGAGCAGTCTCACCCTGCCCCTGCACACACAGGATCGATTGATCGGCGTCGTCCATGTGGGGATGGGCGTGCCCCATCCGTTTAGTGATAGCGAAATTCACTTGCTCACCGCCATCGCTGACATCGCTGGCAACGCCTTGCACCGCGCCAACGTGCTGGAGACTTTGGAACAACGGGTCACCGAACGCACCCGCGAATTAGCGCAAGTGAATGAGCGGCTCAAAGAACTCGACCGATTAAAAGACAAATTTGTCTCCAATGTCTCGCACGAGCTTCGCACGCCTATCACCAATATCAGCCTCTACTTAGGGATGTTGGGCAAACGCGGCGCCGAAAGTTTGGAGCGCTACCTCCCCACCCTCAATCGCGAGACCAAACGCCTCGCGCGGCTGATTGAAGATCTGCTGACGCTCTCGCGTATTGACCAAAGCCGGATCCCGATGGTGTTCGAGCCGCGCGATTTGGATGAACTGTTAGACCAAGTCTTAGACGCGCACCTAGCGCGCGCGGAGGCCAAGCACATCACCCTCTCGCATCGCCGCAATCTGGTCACGCCGCTGGTGCCGGTGGATTACGCGCAGATCATGCAAGTCTTCACCAACCTGATCAGTAACGCCATTGCCTACACGCCGCCGCAGGGTCGCGTGACGGTTTCATCGGAGTTCGCGAACAGTGAGCCACCGCGCATCAAGTTGCTGTTTCACAACAGCGCCCCGACCATCCCCGCTGAAGACTTGCCACATTTGTTTGAGCGGTTTTATCGGGGCCGCACGGCATATGATTCGGGGGAAGCCGGCACGGGGCTTGGTTTGGCGATCTCCAAAGAGATCATCGAACGTCACGCTGGGCAGATCGAAGTGTTGAGCCGCGAGGGGGAAGGCACGACGTTTGTCGTGGGGTTGCCGATATAACGTGACGCGTGTGCTTTCGACAAGATATTTTGTGCGCGAAATTTGATTGAAATCCGTATACGTCAGCGATATGTCAGACTGGATCGGTCGCACGCTCTCTAAAGTTGAATTGCAACGACGCCTAGGGCGGGGCGGCATGGCCGAGGTGTATTTAGGACAACACACCACGCTCCAACGCCCGGTGGCAGTTAAAATTTTGCACGCCTTCCTCGCCGAAGACGAGGTGGCTCGCGCGCGGTTTCACGCCGAGGCCCAAGCCGTCGCGGCTTTGCGTCATCCGAACATCGTGCAGGTTTATGATTTTGATCTGGCCGACGACCGTCCGTATATCGTGATGGAGTTGGTGGACGGGGTGGCCTTGAACACTTACTTGCACGCCTTACAACAGAGCGGGCAACGTTTGCCACTGGAAAGCGCCGCGCGCCTCACCCTCTCCCTCGCGGCCGCGCTAGATTATGCCCATGCGCGTAACATCATCCACCGCGATGTCAAACCCGCCAATGTGATGTTGAGGCGTGAGGCCGGGCCGCTCGACCCCGCGCAACCCTTGCCGCCCGATTGTGAAGCCGTGCTGATGGATTTTGGCATCGCGCGGTTTGCCAGCGCCGCCGTGCAAACGGCGTCGGGTTCAATCTCCGGCACGCCGGCTTATCTCAGCCCGGAACAAGCCCAGGGCTTACTACTAGATGCGCGCTCCGATATTTACTCACTCGGTGTGATGCTCTATGAAATGTTAGCTGGGCATTTGCCCTTCGGCGCGCCCGATGACAACCCCATCGCCATCATCCTGAAGCACCTTAGCGAACCACCGCCGCCCATACCCGACCTTAGCCCAGCGTGGCAAGCGGTGTTGCAACGTAGTTTGGCGAAAGATCGTGAGCAACGTTATCAACACGCCCACGAATTAGCCGTTGAGGTCTTGGTCAATGTATTTGGCGTGTCAGTGACCGCCGTCGGGCGGGCCGAAGCGCCGCTCGTCGTGCATTTATTGGAAACGTTGGAGACCCTTGCGGCGCAATTCAAAACGTATGACCGCGCCTTGCCCGTCAACAACTATCCAGCCCGTTTGGCGGTGGGGGCGCTCCAACGGCTAGCGGAGCAAGCCCTCAATGAAGCCCGTGATCTCGCGGGGCAGTTGCGCCCGACCCCACCTGCCCTACATCCTTTTTCGCCGCGCGAGTTGGAGGTGTTGACGCTGGCGCGGCATGGCCTGACGAATAAAGAGATTGCTTATCGTTTGGGTCTGAGCGAACGCACTATACAGTTTCATATGAACAGCGTCTTTAACAAGACTAGCACCCAATCGCGCACGGAGGCGGTGGCCCTGGCATTACAGAAGGGATGGATCACCCTCTAAAACGAAAGCCTCGCGCGATTTAGAGCGGTCGCCTGTTGCATCAACAGCGTTTGCCCTGAGCACGCGGCGCGCCCTGAGCTGGTCGAAGGGTCGCCGCGCAATCGAAGGGAGTGTAGATCGAAAAGGAGATCGCTATTGCTACCCCTGTGGTCTTGGCGGAGGCGGAGCGGCCTTATTCCTGTTAGGGTATTAGCATCAACACACTTTTCAAGGAGATCATCATGTCCGCTCTCACCCCGCTCGAAACCTTGTTGCAAGACCCCGAAGTAACTGAAATTATGGTAGACCGCGTTGACCGCGTTTTGGTGGATCGGCGCGGGGAACTCGTGCAAACGGAAGTTAAATTTGAGTCGCCCGCCGCACTCCGCGCCGCGATTGACGCCGCGCTGGCGTTGGGGGGTGTGACCTTTGAGCCCAACCAAGCCATCGCCTACGCGCGCCTCCCCGACGACTCGCGGGTGATGGCCGTGTTGCCGCCGGTGGCGGTGGATGGGCCCTATCTGGTCCTCCGCAAGGTGATGCAACGCTCGCCGATGACCTGGGAGCGGCTCTTGCAAATCAACGCCATTACCTCCGCCGGGTATGAGCTCTTGCAAAACGCTGTGCAGACGCGACAAAACATCCTGGTGGCGGGCGGAACTGGTAGCGGCAAAACCACGATCCTTAACCTCCTCAGTGAGGCGATTTACGCTGAAGAGCGCGTGATTGTGGCTGAACCGATAGTGGAGTTGCAGTCGCGCCATCCGCGCCTTGTGCGCCTTTCCGCTGATAATGGGCAACTCGCCTCGTATGCCGATGTGATCACCGCCGCCTCGCGCATGCGCCCCGAACGGTTGTTGTTTGGTGAATTACGCGGGGTCGAAGTCATGCAAATTTTAGAGGTGATTGGGCAGGGGCATGATGGGAGTATGATGACCATTCACGCTAATTCCGCCGAAGACGCGCTGGCGCGCATGGAGGCGATGTGCCTGATGGCCAACCTTGGCTTGGGGCTGAGTGAAATTCGCTATCGCATCGCCAACACGATCAATGTGATCACCACGCAACAACGCTTTGAAGTGGGGCGGCGCATCACCAGTATCACTGAGTTATACGGGTTGGAGAATGACCGCTATCTGCTACAAACGTTGATGCGGTATCATCCCGAAGATGATTCGTTTGAAATGGTCAAGGTGAAGCCGAGTTGGCAGAAGCAATAATTTATAATCAGTCACTCATGACGTCTTGTCATGGGTGACTAATTATTTTTCTCATACATGTCCTCACCTCGTTCTGAATTCTTAGCCGGGTTACGCGCAGAAGCGCCGATCTTATTGGGGGTCATCCCGTTTGGATTGATCTATGGTGTGTTGGCGGTGGGAGCCGGATTGCCACGGGATGTGGCGCTGTTCATGTCCTCCATCGTCTTTGCTGGGTCGTCGCAGTTTATTGGCGCACAGCTGTTTCGCGACAACGCGCCCGCATTGGTGATCATCCTCACGACCTTCGTCGTGAATTTACGCCACATGCTCTATAGTGCTTCGCTGGCACCCCACACGCAACACCTCCGCCCAGGCTGGAAGTGGTTATTGGCCTATCTACTCACTGATGAGGCCTATGCCGTGACGATCACCCGCTACAACGAACCCGACCCTTCGCCGCATAAGCATTGGTTTTTTCTGGGAGCGGGGTTGGCGCTGTGGACTTCGTGGCAGACCAGCACCGCGCTCGGCGTCTTCCTCGGCGCGCAGATCCCAGAGAGTTGGTCGCTTGATTTCACGCTGGCCCTGACTTTCATCGCTATCGTCATCCCCGCGCTCAAAGACCGCGCCGCCGTCGCTTCGGCCTTGTCAGCGGGCTTAGTCGCCGTCCTGGCGACGAGCCTCCCTCTCCGCCTCGGCCTCATCGTCGCCGCGCTGACTGGCATTGTAGTCGGCCTCGTCGTTGAGGCGCAATCTCCATCGGCTGATCATCAATAACTCGTTATTGGTTCTGACCACTGACTTCTGATTACTGGCTACTCAACATGTCCCTCTGGCTCACCCTCCTTGGCATGGGGCTCGTCACCTATGCCATCCGCTTATCGTTGATCTTGCTCATCGGGCGCATCGAGTTGCCACTTATCGTACAGCGCGCTTTACGCTTTGTCCCCCCGGCGGTGTTGGCCGCGATCATTGTCCCCGCCTTGCTCTTGCCAGCTGGCACGCTCGATATATCCCTCGGCAACGCCCGCCTGATCGCTGGGTTGTGCGCCGCGCTCGTCGCTTGGCGCACACGCAACATCTTGGTGACGATAGTGGTCGGGTTAGCAGTGTTGTGGGGGTTGCAGGCGGTGATCGGTTGAGGTACAGTGTTGGAAGCTAACGCAGATGAGGCGTCTTTCTTTAAATTTCGTTTTCACCACCCTGATGGGTGTGGTGATCATCAGCCTGTTGGGAGGCACTTTGTGGGTGGCGATGCGCGCGTTTAGTTTGCAACCCGTGACAAGCGTGCCAGCCACCAGCACTTCCCGGCCCACTTCCACGGCTACATTTCCCCCCACCGCCACCCCGACCTTGACTGCTACGCCAACGCCCACTCCAACTTCCACGGCCACTCGAACCTCAACTTCTACCCGCACGGCGACCTCTACGCTGACCCATACTTCAACCGCTACCCCAACCGAAACGCGCACTCTTACGCCACGCCCTACGCGACGCCCATCGGCTACACCCACCTTAGATCAGGTAGTCACCGTCCTCGCCGCTGGCGACATCGCTTCTTGTAATTCAGAACATGATGAAGCGACAGCGCAGATATTGGATCATCAAGCTGGGTTGATCATAACCTTGGGCGACAACGCCTATGAGCGCGGCACCCTCGCCGAGTTCACCGAATGCTACGACCCAACGTGGGGGCGACACAAAGACCGCACCCGGCCGGCCATCGGCAATCATGAATATGCTTCAGGGGGGGAAGGGTATTTCAATTACTTTGGGTCAGCCGCGGGAGAATCAGACAAAGGCTATTACAGCTTTGATAATGGCGCTTGGCATTTGATAGCGCTCAATAGCAACTGTTGGGCAGTGGGCGGCTGTGGGGCCGGGTCGCCCCAAGAACAATGGTTGCGCGCCGATCTCGCCCAAACCACCGCACGTTGCACGCTGGCGTATTGGCATCACCCGCTCTTCAGTTCATCGAGCCACGGCAATGATTATGAAGTCACTGCGCTCTGGCAGGCGTTGTACGAGGCTGGAGCAGAGATCGTGTTGAGCGGGCATGACCACAGTTACGAACGGTTTGCGCCGCAAACAGCCCAAGGCGACCTGGACCTCGTGCGCGGCGTGCGCTCATGGGTCGTGGGCACGGGCGGGCGGAGTCTGTACAACTTAAGTGTGCCTCGCCAGCCCAATAGTGAAAGCGGCGCAGACCGCACCTATGGCGTCTTAAAATTAGAATTGCATTCAGCCCATTATGCGTGGGAATTTCTCGTAGCGGAGGGGGAGCCATTCACCGATCAGGGTGTTGGTCAGTGTCATTAGACCCTCACCCTCGCGGTATAATGCCGCCGTGTCAGTACCGCTCCACTTTATCACCCATTCACTCGAACAAACTCTGCGCCTCGGCGAAAGGTTAGGCCAAAACTTACGCGCTGGAGATGTCGTCTGCCTCAGCGGCGATCTCGGCGCAGGCAAGACCACGCTCGTTACCGGCCTTGCGCGCGGGTGGGGTACGACCGATCTGGTCACCAGCCCCACGTTTGTCCTCGTCAACGAATATCGCCGATCCGATGGGCAACGCTTGCGGCATTTGGATTGTTATCGCCTGAACTCCGCCGCGGAGGCGTTAGCCTTAGGGTTTGAAGACCTATTAGCGGAAACAGACAGCGCCATGATCATCGAATGGCCTGAGCGCATCCGCACGATTCTTCCAACAGAACGGTTGCATCTGTATCTGAGTTGGCACGCCGCTGAAAGCCGGGCCTTCCAGAGCGAAGCGTATGGCGCGCGTGCTGAACAGTTAGTGGATGCGCTTCAACCGGTTCTGGCCGAACTCAACTAACCCATCATGCTCCTCGCCCTCGACACCGCTACGCGCGCACTCTCGCTGGCTCTGCACTCTGGCGAAATGCTCCTCGCCGAGCACTCGTGGCAGTCCCATAACTATCACACCATTGAACTCGCGCCCCAAGTCGCGCACATGTTGCAACAGGCGGCGGTGTCACCAGCTCAGTTGAGCGGCATTGCAGTGGCGCTTGGCCCCGGTTCGTATACTGGGTTGCGGATTGGTCTGGGCTTCGCCAAAGGCTTGGCGCTCGCGCAGAATGTGCCTCTGATTGGGGTTTCAACTTTTGAGAGCCTCATACGCGCTCAAGCCCCCTGCCCCGAACTCACCTTAGCGATTGTGCAGGCCGGGCGCGGTCGGGTATCTGTCGCGGCCTATCGGTGGCAGGCGGACGAGTGGCAACTCGTCACTCCGGCGCGGGTGTTGACGTGGGCCGCCCTCGCCGCCGAGATCAGTACGCCGACGTATGCGTGCGGCGAGATTGATGCGGCTGGCCGCGAACTGTTGATGGCAAAATCGGTCAGGCTGGCTCCGCCCGCGCAAGCGTTGCGCCGCGCGGGCTACCTCGCCGAGATCGGCTGGGAACGCCTCCGGCGTCAGCAAACCGATGACCCCGCGCGCCTCGCGCCCGCGTATGGGAACACGCTCGACGGGAGTGGCGCGTAAGCCAAACCGGGTTGAGCGGTGTATCAATGAGTGACGCGCCAACCTTCCACCTCGCGCCGATGACCGCGGCCGACATTCCACTAGTGATGGCGATTGATCGGCTCTCGTTCGCCAACCCGTGGAGCGAATCGTCGTATCAACACGAACTCGCGCAAAACCCGGCGGCGCATCTCTCGGTGTTGTTCGTTGAGCCACGCGTAGTGGTGGGCTATGCCGCGTTTTGGTTGATCGTAGATGAAGCGCACATCAACAACCTCGCCGTGCATCCTGAATGGCGTGGGCAAGGCTTGGGCAAGCGGTTATTAGCGCACGTACTCCAACAGGCGTTGGCCGTGAACGCGGTCTTAGCCACGCTCGAAGTGCGCGCGGGCAATCTCATCGCACAAAATTTATATCGCCACTATGGCTTTGTGCAGGTCGGACGTCGCAAACGCTACTACCGCGACAATGGCGAAGATGCACTATTGTGGACGGTTCGATTTAACGCAGACTATCAGAGGACTTATCACTTATGAAAATTCTTATGACGGGTGGCGCAGGGTTCATCGGTTGCAACCTCGCGGCGCATTTCATCCGCGCCGGTCATGCCGTGACGCTCTTTGACAATTTTTCCCGGCGCGGGTCAGAAGCCAACCTTGCGTGGTTGCGCGAGACGTTGGGGGCGGGCTTTCAAGTCCTGCGGGGTGATGTGCGCGACGCGCCAGCCATCGCCGCCGCCGCGCGCGAACAAGAAGCCATCTTCCATCTAGCGGGTCAAGTCGCGGTGACGACCTCAGTCAACGATCCCCGTCACGACTTTGAGAGCAACGCGCTCGGCACCTTCAACACACTGGAAGCTGCACGCGCCGCTGGCACGCAACCGATCTTTATCTACACCTCAACCAATAAAGTCTACGGCGGTATGGAAGCCGCGCGCATCATCGAAGACGAACAGCGTTATCGTTTTGCCGATTTGCAACAGGGCGTGCCCGAAAGTTGGCCGCTCGATTTTCATTCGCCCTATGGGTGTTCCAAAGGCGCGGGCGATCAATATGTGCGCGACTATCATCGCATCTATGGCCTGCCCACAGTGGTGTTTCGGCAGAGCGCGATCTATGGCCCGCGCCAATTTGGGATCGAAGATCAGGGGTGGCTGGCGTTCTTCGCCATTTGCGCCAGCGTAGGCAAACCGTTCACCATTTACGGCGATGGCAAACAGGTGCGCGACTTGTTGTATATAGACGACTTGGCGCGCGCGTTTGAATTAGCCATGCAGAACATTGAACGGACGGCCGGACAAGTCTATAACATCGGGGGCGGCCCGGAACGCTGTTTATCGGTGTGGACCGAGACACGTCCGCTACTCGAAAAACTCGCTGGGCGCGCGCTCACTGTCGCGTTTAGCGATTGGCGTCCCGGCGACCAACGCATCTATGTCAGCGACATCTCACGCGCCCAAGCCGAGTTTGGCTGGGTGCCGCGCGTCTCACCGGAAGAGGGGGTGCGGCACTTGTGGGAGTGGATTCAAGCGAATAAGCAGTTGTTTGAGTAAAGGCCCCGTATGAGCACGCAAGACATCTACAACTATCGGCACGTCAACGATCAACTGCTCACCGGTGGGCAACCCACCGAAGCCCAGCTACGCGAGGCGGCCGAGGAGGGCGTTAAGGTCGTCATCAACCTCGCGCCAGCCAAAGTGGCTCGCGCACTAGAAGACGAAGCGGGGTTGGTGCAGTCACTCGGCATGACCTATCACCATTTGCCTGTGATCTGGGATAACCCAACCACCGCCGACTTCGCCGCGTTTGAAAGCACGATGCAACGCCTCCCTGCTGAGAAGACGTTGATCCACTGCCAAGCCAACTTCCGCGTCTCGGCGTTTTACACCCTCTATGCGCTCAAACATCTTGGCTGGTCTGAGGCGCAAGCCGACGAGTTTCGCGCTTCGATCTGGGCAGGCAGTGATTACCCGGTGTGGGAAAAATTTATCGCGGAGATGAAGACGAGTATTTTGAAAAACAGCCAACCTTCGGGGTAATCCGCGTCCAATTCCAGAGGAGGTGTAGGGCGGGTTGGCAACCCGCCCTACCTCATCGGGTATATCACAACTCATGCGTTTGCTTAAACGCTTGAATGTTGGCGCGCAGTTCGGCGTGCTTGGCGAGCGCCTCGCGCGCCGGATCGCGCAACGTGGTGTTGAAGGTCTGATCGGCGTCATTGAGCGCCGTAAGCAAATCTTTGGTCGGGGCGAGGGCCTGTTCGCGCACTGGCGCGATGAGCGTGTGTCGCAAACTGCTTTGCCCCTTGCTCACATGACGCGTAATGCGCCCGAGCACTTTGTCATCCGTGCCATCGGCCATATCCAACAACGCCGCTAACAGATTTTGCGTCGCCTGCAACGTTTGGCGCACATTCGTGCCGAGGTCAAAGGGGAGGTGATCCAAAATAAAGTCTATGAAGCCGCCAAAAAGAGCGTTCAATCCGTTCACGGTCTGGCTGATCGTTTTTTGCGCCGCCGCTTCAAGCGCCGCCATCCCCACGCGCAACACCACCATCTGATCCCCCAACCATTGCATCGCTTCGTCAAAATCGGCTAACAAGCCATCGAGGCGGGTTAGGGAGTTATCAGCGGTGGTCAAGCCCGCGCGCACCGCGCCGACCAACCCCAACGCCGCCGCCAAGCCACCAGTAGCGCTCAACAAGCCCTGCTCCACCGTGGTGTCTAAACCCAAGCGTTCCAATGAGTCATATAAGCCGCCCAATTCCTGCCAATTGCCCAAGCGGGTATGGGCCACCGTCAGTTGGGTTTGTGAATCAGCCAACTCAGTTTTTAGCGTGGCGGCCTCGCGTTGCGAGGCAGAGAGCGTGGTAGAGAGGTGTTCGTTTTGCTTAAGCGCCGCTTCGAGTTGTGTGCGCGCTACGCTGAGTTGTTGTTCAAGGGTCGCTTGAGTGGTGGTCAGGGTGTTCAGTTGGGTTTGCAACTGCGGCACCGTGGCTTCCGCCATGAAGGCTTGCTCAATGCGATCCTTGCCCATCGCCGCCGCCCCACCCGCGGCTAATCCAGCCGCCGAAAGGCCTAACGCCTTGAGTAGAAATTGTCGCCGCCCCGTCGAAGAGGTTGAGTGAGTCATATGTTACTCCTATCAAAACTAAGCGCAGACGCTTAGTGACTCTGTTCCGGCAAAAACAACGCTTTGACCGGCATCTCTAAACCCTCTAAAACATTGGAATGCGCTACTTCCCCGGTGCCAAATTGACCGAGGATGACATAGTCTGCGCCGTTGGCTGACAGAGAATAGATGGTGAGGAAGCGCGCTTTGGGATCAGCCAACCAGTACTCACGCATTGGGCTTTATCCGACCGTCACCATCACCTGCCCCTGATCGACACTATCGCGCGCTTTGACTTTGATGCGCATTACCGTGCCATCGCGTGGGCATTTCAATTCATTTTGCATCTTCATGGATTCGAGGACGATCAAGATCTCGCCCTTCGTCACCACTTGGCCTTCGCTGACGGGCACCGCCACGATCAGCCCCGGCATGGGCGCTTTGAGATTGAACTCGCCGGAATGCGCACCCGAGGCCGCGCCGCCGGCCGCGCGCAAGCGTTTCTCGCGTTCATCTTCAACGCGCGTGTTATACAAGTCGCCGCGCAACAGCACCTGCCAATCATTGGCCTCCTCGCCTTCGGAGACATAGGCTTCGTAGGAGCGCCCATCAATGAGCAAGGAATATACGGGTTGCCCATTGACCGTTTCAAAGTCAACGGTGTATTCCTTGTCGTCAATGATCACTTTGCGTTCGTCGTTGATTTCGATCAGATAAGTTTTGTCGTTGATAGTCGTGGCATATTTCATAAATGAACTCACGGTTGAAGATTGGTCAGCATCCAAGTGTTGTCAGGTAATGTTACACCCTCTGCGCCCTCTGCGGGGAGGGGCAAATCAGAGTCGGTAGAAAAGAGTGTGACGGTCACCGTATAGGGGCCGGCTTCGGGGATGGGGCGCTTCAACTGATAGCGATCCACATACCACATACTTGGACCCCAATCTTTATACGAAAAAACTGGCCCGCCGGTTTCGGGGTTGGTCTCGCCAATGTAATCCAAAAATTGAAAGACCTGCTCACCGTGGGCGTTGAACAAATTCACCCGGGCCAAAAAATCGAGCGGCTCGGGACGCATCGCACCTTGCCAGAACACGGTCAACTCTAAATAGTTAAAGTCTACATCAGCCCAAAACCGGGTGGTATAGCCCTTAAGAGTGAGGGTGTGATTGTTGAACGTGATCGCGGCTGGCTGTGCCCCGGCTGGCAAGGTCACTTCCACCGGCAAATCACTCCGCCGATAAGTGACAAGGCGTTGCAACCCAAAGGCGGCATGGCTGGTCAGGCTGATCTCTGGCCGGTAGAGCGCGAGAAACTCTGGGTCGTCTAGTGGGATGGTGGCGCGGATGAAACTATCAAAGGTGACAAACAACTCCGGCCGCAAATCAAAAATCATTTGACGTGGCACGGAATAAATTTCAATGGGGATGTCAGCGGGAATAGGGAAATACTGCGCGATGGCAGGTGAGACAAGACCAGTGGTGTCGAAGATCGGGCCATGATAGGCATAACCAAACGCCCCGATTTCAGGATTGGCCGCGAGGCGCTTGGCTTGCGCCGCTGGGGTCAACATCTGCCCAACTAACAAATAATCGGCTTCGCGTTGTTTGTTAAAGGTGGCGTTTAAAACAAACGGCGCGTTGGCTGGCTTCTCCCACGGCAACAAATTCAGGCGCGAGAGTTGGGGCAAGGCCAACACGCTGATCATACCCGTCAGCACGCCAACCTGTATCAGCCGCGGCGCGTGTTGGGTTAGGTAAATCATCGCCGCTAAGATCAGCAACCAATACAGACTCATCAATGGCGTTTCATACCAACCAAGCCAAAGCGGATTGCCCACCGAAAAGAACGCGATGAACATAGCGATGTACATGCCCAGTCCCCAAGCGTTTGGCTCGCGTTTGCTCAAGGCATAGAGCCCCACACCACATAGGCCGAGCGGCAATATGGCTTGCAAGATTTGGATCGGCAACGACTGCCCGTCTTGCACTGGCGGTAGGCTAAAAGGGAAAATAGTACGTAACTGCACTAGGAAGGCGCGCGCCGCCACCAGCGGCTCTAGCCGATAGACAATAGCTTTGGCCGCTACAGATTGCGGGATGGGTGAGCCAAAATAAATCAACGTGAAGATCACCCAGGGCAGAAGAACGACGCCCATCAAGGCCGCCTCACGCCAGGGGAACGGCCCGCCTTTGCGCCACCACGCGAAGGCCCAGACCGCGCCCAACGTGGCCGCGAGCGTCGCGCCATCGGGCCGAATCAGTACTGCGAAGCTGGCCACCAGCGCCGCCCCCGTTGGGCGTCGCTCAAAAAACAATAGCCAAGCGAACCAAATAATACAGACATTAAAGCTGGTCTCCATGCCACCGGTAGACCAATCGAGCAAACGCCCATCTAACGCCACGAGTAGCCCGAGCGCCAACGCCAGCCAGCGCGAGGCCAACAAGCGCGTGCCGAGACGAATGACCAGTGAAAACGTCACCACGTCCAAGAACGCATTCGTATAGAGCGCCAAGCGCGGAAAATCGGTGAAGCCGCTCAATTGAGCGAGCAGGGCTAACAAGAACGCATAGGCGGGTGTGGTAGTGCCCATCACGCGCTCACCGGGATTGTAGACAAAGCCAACCCCTTCGATCAGGTTGCGCGCATAACGAAAGGTGATATAGGCATCGTCTACTGTATTGGGGGGTTGATAGAAACGGAGCCCAAGGAGTAAACACAGGCCAAGGCCGAGGGCGATGTAAAAAAGGCGGCGCATAATAGAGAGTCGGAGGGCTGGAGAATTACGGTTGGAGGGTGAGTACGCCAAATTCGGCCCAGCTATTTTCAGGTGACGTGTCAGCACCTTGAACTGGTAGACGCTGTCCGGTTGTCTGATCATAGAGGCCCAGCAAGATTTGAGCGTGATCAGTCGGCAGTAGGTTTTGCGGCATCACGAGCGGATACGTTTCCACCACTGTGCGTTCTGCGTCCCAAATCGTCGTTGCATAATTGCCCAGGCCGGGATATACATCGCGCTGGGCGAGGGAACCGGCTTCGGGTGAAAAGAGATGAATGAAAATTGTATACGGCGTCTCAGTGCGAGCAAGAATATGCCAATAAACGGTGACATACAACGTTTCGCCCGGGCGCAGCGTCGTGGCGCTCAGGCGATAACCCAGTAATTGAGCCGTCGCGTCTAACTGAGCGTCTAGTGGCGTGGCCAAGCGGAGTTCGCCGGGGAGTGGCGCGCGCGGCAAGGCATAGGCTGGCCAGACAACGCCGAAGAGGGCATAAAACGCTAAAGCGGCATTGAGCCCTATCAACCCCAGTGTCAACCCGATTGAGCGCCGAATAGCTAATACGCCTCCGGCGAGGAGACACGCCAGCGATGGAAAGGCGGTGAGGAGGTAGCGACTGTTCCAAGCCGTAGTCACAGCATAAAACGCTAAAGCGGCTATCACAACGCCTAAGGTCAAAACGTGCATGGCCCATAACAAGTGTTCGACGGTCAGCGACGACCAGCGGCGCATGGCCCGCCCCCCACCCCACACTGCGCCTGCCAACGCAATTCCACCGAACAGATAAGCCGCTGAATACACTGGCGGCGGAAAAGACAAGAGACCATCATAGCCAAAGCGTCCTACCAAACCGGTCCAAAATAAGTGCGGCACAAACGCCTTGTGCGAAGCGTCGTCTGCCCATAAAGCTTGAATTACTGCGTTGCCTGTCAGGTCGCCATACAGGGATTGATTGCGGGCAAACCACCAACCCGTCAAGACTAAAACGGGTAATCCAAAACTCAGGCTGTGCAACACAAAAGTCTTGACGCTACGCGCTTGCCACGCCTCAAAGACCAGCGCCAATGCCACCGGCGCGGCCAATGGGATCGCGCCGCTTTTACTTAACACCCCTACTGAATACATCACGCCCGCCACCACCCAGCGGGCAGGGGTCGATTTGCGGTGGAACGTGGTGCTCACCCAAGCGAACAGCCCAGCGCAAGCGGCGACCGACAATGAGTCGTTGTTGATCACACTACTAGTGGAAAGCACCAATGGGCTAAAAGCCATAAGGCTCGTCGCCAATCCGGCAAAGAGGGTGTCCATTGGGCGCAATGCGCGGGCCATTAAATAGGTCCCCCATACCGCTAGCGTTGACCCGCACACAGACACTAAGCGTATGAGATGCACCGCGAGCGTTTGCCCCGTATACGGCCAGCGCTCAGCAGGCCCATTGTGTAACCATCGCGTCTTGTGGGCAGGGTCAGGGTCATCATACCGAAACCAAAATTGCGGGTGATCGGTCATCGTGATCTGGTTAGGCGCATCAGGAATGACGACCCAGCCCGAGACCAGCGCGGCGACCAAATAATATAACGGTGGGTGGTGGGCGCGCGGCCCATCCCGATCT
>Ga0315912_10003669_pt1 | contig 15051 bp, 9 predicted proteins | sample VfabasoilMG_FD_204469 | JGI IMG/M metagenome (GOLD analysis project Ga0315912, IMG submission 204469) | Garden soil microbial communities collected in Santa Monica, California, United States - V. faba soil | ecosystem: Environmental > Terrestrial > Soil > Garden | place: USA: California... | reverse complement strand
GATATGAGCAGCCCACAAATAGGATTCTTGCGAATAAGAATATTGGGGCAAACGCTAATCATCGTATCAATGAACGAACTTCTGGCTTAAACTCAAGCTTTAACTTTAATAACTATGTGACTGGGCGCGCCAATCAACTGGCACGTGCTGCAGCCATACAAGTAGCAGAAAACCCGGGGCAAGCCTATAACCCTTTATTTATTTACGGTGGCGTCGGTCTGGGGAAAACTCATTTACTGCAGGCCATCGGCAACCACTTGAAACAATTAAACCCTGAAGCAAAAATCCGTTATTTACACGCTGAGCGCTATGTATCTGATGTGGTTAAAGCCTACGAAAATAAAGCTTTTGACGAATTTAAACAACACTATCACTCCTTGGATTTGTTACTAATTGATGACATCCAGTTTTTTGCGAAAAAACCGCGCTGCCAAGAAGAGTTTTTTTACGCTTTCAACACATTAATTGAAGAAAAAAAACAAATTGTTATTACTTGTGATACTTACCCAAAAGAAATTATTGATGTAGATGAGCGATTACGCACTAGGTTTAGTTGGGGATTAACTGTTGCAATTGAGCCGCCCGAGTTAGAGATGCGCGTCGCAATTCTGCTCAAAAAAGCCGAGGAGTCTAAATTTCAATTGCATGAAGATGTTGCTTTTTTTGTCGCCAAACAAATTCGTTCCAGTGTGCGTGAGTTAGAGGGCGCATTAAACCGTATCGTTGCTATGGCCAAGTTCACTGGCCACACTATTGATGTAAATCTGGCCAAAGAAGCGTTGCGCGATCTAATTGCGGTGCGCGGCCGCCAAATTACCATGGAAAACATTCAAAAAACAGTAGCGGATTATTACAAAATTAAAGTGGGCGAAATGTACAGTAAAAAACGTTCGCGCAATTTTTCCAGGCCGCGACAAATCGCCATGTGTTTAGCGAGAGAGCTTACCAATCACAGCTTTCCAGAAATTGGGGAAGCGTTCGGAAATCGACACCACACAACAGTAATGCACGCATGTGAAGAAATTGAACAACTGCGTTTGAATGATCAAACAATAGCCCGTGATTTGGGTTTTTTAACTCAAGTAATTCGTGATTAAAATTTAAATTAACCTTGTGAATAAAGCAATATAATGCTGTGGATGAAATGCTAATTAACCGTGCTTTTTAACAAATTTGAAAATTACATCACAATTAACCCACAGCAAAAAGTGAAGTTTTAAACAGTAAAGAATAGATATTAACTTTATAATTTAATTGAACAATTTTAGTTATCAACAGAAAGATGTCACATTATTATTACTATTGTTTTTAAATATACATTAAATACATAATCAGGCAAAACCATGCAAATTAAAATAAACCGAGAAACTCTATTAAAACCACTTACTAACGTTACTAGTATCGTAGAACGTCGGCACACATTACCTATACTTTCTAATTTATTATTAGAAGCTAAAAACAGCAATATCCAACTTACTGCAACAGATTTGGAAATGCAAATTTCATTGAGCATCGAAAGTAAATTCAATGGAGATCTTTCAACAACAATTTCAGCAAAAAAACTTTTAGATATTTGCAGATCATTACCAGAATCCATTGATATAGATATGGTTAGTAGTGATAGCCGCATTACAGTCAAAGCAGGCAAAAGCCGGTTTAATTTACAAACATTACCGGCCGCAGATTATCCGGTTATGACCAAGGTTGCAGGTAGTGGCATCAGCATTAAAATTAGCCAGCTAGAATTTAAAAAACTATTACGGCAGGTTGAATTTGCAATGGCGCAGCAAGATATTCGCTATTATTTAAATGGTTTACTGCTGGAAGTAAATGAAAAGAAATTAAATCTAGTCGGTACCGATGGCCATCGTTTAAGCTTTACTTCAACCACTTTAAATCAAACGTATGAAAAAGCTGATGTTATTTTGCCGCGTAAAACCGTGGTGGAATTGATTAAATTACTAGATGATTCAGAGGAAGAAATTAATATTGAGTTAAGCGCAGGCCAAGTTAATTTTTCTTTTGGCGATATTAAATTAATTTCAAAAGTAATCGATGGCAAATTTCCTGACTATCATCGTGTTATTCCAACGGAGCACCAAAACACGTTTAACGTTAATCGTGTTGCTGTACTTACTGCAATGCAGCGCGCATCTATTCTATCAAATGAAAAATATCGTGGCATTCGTATGGTGCTCAGCAACAACAACCTTAAGCTTATCAGCACTAACACAGAGCAAGAAGAGGCCGAAGAAGAGTTAGAAATCGAGTATAAAAAAGAGGCAATGGATATTGGCTTTAACGTGACTTATTTAATTGATGTGCTCAATAACACTCAGCAAGAGAATGTTAATTTTTCATTTGCAGATGCTAACAGTAGCTGCCTAATTACCATACCAGAAGACGATAACTACAAATATGTAGTTATGCCAATGCGCATTTAATTTATAAAAATAAACCTTTAAACGACTTAAAAGAAAATAACATGGCTCAAAACCCGCAACAAGATTACGATTCCTCCAGTATTAAAATTTTAGAGGGCCTAGATGCCGTTCGCAAACGCCCAGGCATGTATATTGGTGACACTTCTGACGGCTCAGGATTGCATCATATGGTGTTCGAGGTGCTGGATAACGCCATAGATGAAGCGCTAGCTGGTCATTGTGACGATATTAAAGTCACTATTCATTCCGATAACTCAATTAGCGTTACCGATAATGGCCGCGGCATTCCAACAGACATTAAAGACGACGACAAAAACGATCCTAAACGCTCGGCTGCTGAAATTGTGATGACTGAGCTCCACGCGGGCGGCAAGTTTGATCAAAACTCTTATAAGGTTTCCGGCGGTCTGCACGGGGTAGGCGTTTCTGTGGTGAATGCGCTTTCGGATTGGTTGCGCTTAAAAATCTATCGCAACGGCCAAGTGCATCAAATGGAGTTTCATCGCGGTGTTCCACAAGCGCCACTCGCGATTACAGGTAAAACAGATAAGCGCGGCACCGAAGTACATTTTTTAGCGTCAATAGAGACCTTTGTGTTGGTTGAATACCACTTTGAAATTTTGGCCAAACGCATTCGCGAGCTGTCATTTTTAAATAATGGCGTGAAGATTGAATTAATTGATCAGCGCACGGGTAAATCCGAAAACTTTGCTTATTCCGGTGGTATTAAGGGTTTTGTGGAATACATGAACCGTACAAAAACTGTGCTGCATCCTAAAACCTTTTATGCTTCCGGCGAAAAAGACGGCATAACTATTGAGGTGGCTATGCAGTGGAATGATTCATATACAGAGACCGTGCAATGCTTTACAAACAACATTCCACAGCGTGATGGTGGTACACATTTAACAGGCTTGCGTACCGCAATGACGCGCACACTCAATAACTATATCGAGCAAAGCGAACTGGCGAAAAAAGCCAAAGTAGAAACCACTGGCGATGATATGCGAGAAGGTATTACCTGCGTTCTTTCAGTTAAAGTGCCAGATCCAAAATTCTCATCACAAACCAAAGATAAATTGGTTTCATCTGAAGTGCAGCCAATTGTTTCTGAGGTGGTTTCTGCCAAACTCGCAGAATTCTTAGAAGAAAACCCAGCAGATGCCAAAATCATATGTGGCAAAATTGTCGATGCCGCGCGCGCGCGCGAGGCTGCGCGCAAAGCGCGTGAAATTACTCGTCGCAAAGGTGTAATGGATACCATGGGTCTCCCTGGCAAGCTGGCTGATTGTCAGGAAAAAGACCCTGCGCTTTGCGAGCTTTATCTGGTAGAGGGTGATTCTGCGGGTGGCTCGGCCAAACAAGGCAGAGACCGCAAAAATCAGGCTATTTTGCCGCTAAAAGGTAAAATTTTAAATGTCGAAAAAGCACGTTTCGATAAACTTTTAGGCAGCCAAGAAATCGCCACGCTTATTACCGCGCTTGGCACTAGTATTGGTAAGGCTGATTTTTCGGTCGAAAAACTACGTTACCACCGCATTATCATCATGACCGATGCAGACGTTGATGGCGCTCACATTCGTACGCTGTTGCTGACGTTCTTCTATCGTCAAATGACAGAGCTGGTAGAACGCGGGCATGTCTACATTGCGCAACCCCCACTTTACAAAGTGAAACAAGGCCGTGAGGAGCGCTATTTAAAAGATCAGCAAGAGTTGGATATTTACTTGCTGCAATCTGCTCTTAAAGGCGCGGAACTTATCACAAAAACTGGTGGCGAAACTATTCTAGGAGAGCCGCTAGAAGCCATTGCTAAGCAAATGGTGCTGACGGAAGCAGTGATTCGCCGTATCGCATCTCTATATGACGAAAGTGTGCTGCGTGCCATGCAAGATTTGGGCGAAATCAGCATTAAAGACAAAGCTTCTGCCGAAGCGGCTGCAGCCAAATTGCGCCCAATATTAGGTGCAACAGGTTCTGAGGTTGTTGTTGCTTTCGATCAAGAAGAGGGCGCATATCGCTTGGAAGTGAATAAATACGTGCATGGCAACTTGCAGAGTTGTGTAATTGATGCGGAGTTTTTAAGTAGTGGCGATTACCGTCAAATCAGCCGCATGTCTGCTATGCTACAAGGCTTACTTGGTCCTGGCGCTGTCATCAAGCGTGGCGAAAAAGAGCAAACCATTTACACCTTTAAGCAAGCGCTGGATTGGCTGTTAGAAGAAGCAAAACATGGCTTGAATATCCAGCGTTACAAAGGTTTGGGCGAGATGAACCCGGAACAGCTTTGGGAAACTACTATGGATCCGAAAGTGCGCCGTCTGCTTAAAGTACAAATTGACGATGCGATAGCTGCCGATGAAATCTTTACTACACTGATGGGTGACAATGTAGAACCACGCCGTGCGTTTATTGAAAACAATGCACTGGGTGTGAATAACCTAGATATCTAATTTTCTTTGCGGATAAACTATCCGATAAAGCAGAGGTAGCACAAGTAATGTCAATAAAGTGGAAGACCATATTCCGCCAATGACTACAGTAGCAAGTGGCCGTTGCACTTCAGCACCGGTACCTGTGGCAATCGCCATAGGAATAAACCCAAGAGATGCCACTAGGGCGGTAATTAAAATAGGCCTTAAGCGGCTTATACTTCCTTCTTCAATGGCTGCATCCATTGACTTGCCTTCGGACAGCAACTGACGAATAAAGCTAATCATAACCAAACCATTTAATACCGCCACGCCAGACAGCGCAATAAAACCAACGCCCGCAGAGATTGATAATGGTATGTCTCGCCACCATAGCATTAACACGCCACCGGTGAGCGCGAACGGAATGCCCGTGAAGACAATCAGGCCATCTTTAAAGTTATTGAACATAGCGTAGAGCAAAACAAATACCAGTAGTAACGCTAATGGCACAACAATTTTCAGACGGTCACTTGCCGATTGCAGCTGTTCAAAAGTCCCGCCCCAATTAATCCAATAGCCTGTGGGAATTTTGACCTCTTGCTGTATACGTTGTTGTGCTTCAGCAACATAAGAGCCAATATCTCGGTCACGTACATTTGCAGTAATGACTACATTGCGCTTAGCATTTTCTCGACTAAATTGGTTGGCGCCTTGCACGATGTCAATGCTTGCGACCTCTCCTAGCTGCAAATAGACAGCAGATCCGGCTTGCGCAGAGACTTTAATAGGTAAGCGTTTGAAGGCATCCATATCTGTCCTAACCTCTTCCACTAGGCGCACAACAATGTCAAAGCGTCTGTCATTCTGAAATAGTGTCCCCACCTCACGGCCGTTCATGGCGATAGCAATAGCCTCTTGCACATCGGCTACATTCACGCCCAGGCGCGCAATTTTTTGGCGATCAATATTCACAGTAAGCATAGGTAAACCTGTGGTTTGCTCCATCTTGACATCCTTTCCACCGGAAATCGAAGATAACACTTTGGCAATCTTTTCTGCCGAAGCGTGCATTACTTGCATATCATCACCAAACACTTTCACGGCTACATCGCTGCGTACGCCAGAAATTAGCTCGTTGAAACGCATTTGAATTGGCTGTGTGAATTCATAATTATTACCAGGTACGTGCTGCACAGCTGCCTGCATTTGTGCAATCAGTGCATTCTTGCTTAAATCAGGGTCTGGCCACTCAGATTTAGGCTTCAGCATAATAAAATTATCCGCAACATTGGGCGGCATGGGATCATTAGCTATTTCTGCCGTACCTAGCTTGGCAAATATGCGGTCTACTTGCGGAAAGCCCTTAATGGTATGCTCCAGCTCTTTCTGCATTTCTACCGCCTGTGTCAAACTGGTACCCGGAATGCGCAATGCATGCAGGGCAATATCCCCTTCGTTTAAACTTGGTACAAATTCACTGCCCATACGGCTGGCTAGCAGACCGCTCAATAGCACGGAAACTACGGCGATAGTAAGTACCAAGGCTTTATTCAGCATAGCCCACTGCAGCAATGGTAAATAGCGCTGCTTAGTCCAAGTAATGATAGGTTGTTCTTTTTCCTCGATTTTGCCAGTGATGAAAAGCGCAACAGCTGCCGGAATAAACGTCACCGATAGCAACATTGCGCCTACTAAGGCAATGACCACGGTAAACGCCATTGGGTGGAACATTTTGCCTTCCACACCCGTTAGCGTAAAGATAGGTAGGTACACTGCCATAATAATCAGCTGACCATAAATCAAGGGCTTTCTGGCCTCTTTTGCGGCAGCAAACACCTGTGCAAAGCGTTCCGGTTTGGTGAGTGGTCTGCCAAGCGTGTTTTGTTCATGCGTCAGTCGACGCATGCAGTTCTCCACAATCACCACCGCACCATCAATAATAATGCCGAAATCTAGTGCTCCAAGGCTCATTAAATTGGCGCTGATTTTGCCGGCAGCCATACCGCTGAAGGTGAATAGCATTGCCAATGGAATAACGAGCATGGTGATAATGGCTGCACGAATATTGCCCAAAAACACAAACAATACAGCAATCACTAGCAGCGCACCTTCCATCAGGTTGGTCTTAACTGTGTTGATGGCTTTATCAATCAGGATAGTGCGGTCATATACCGTTTTTGCAACAATTCCTGGTGGCAATGTCTGATTGATTTGTATGAGTTTAGCCTCCACTGCTGCAGATACTTCGCGGCTATTTTCACCGGTGAGCATAAATACTGTGCCCAGTACCACCTCTTGGCCGTTCTCTGTGGCAGCCCCATTGCGTGATTCGGCGCCAATCAGGACATCTGCCACATCTTTCATGCGCACAGGTACACCAGCTTTGTTGTCCACCACGATATCGCCAATCTCTTCGATATTTGTGACTTGCCCCGGGACGCGAATCAAGTACTGTTCACCTGATTTTTCGATATAACCAGCGCCGATATTGGCATTGTTATGCTCTAATGCCAGCACCAAATCATTGAGTGACAAGCCTCTTGCCACTAAGCGGTCTGTGTGCGGTGCCACTTGGTACTGCTTTACGTACCCGCCTACTGTGTTGATTTCATTGACACCTGGCACATTGCGCAACTGTGGCTTGATGATCCAATCCTGAATCTCTCTTAAATCCATTGGTGTATAAGGCGTACGGTCTGCTTTTAGCGCACCCGCTTTGGATTCTACAGTCCACATAAATATTTCACCCAAGCCTGTAGAGGTTGGTCCCATTTCGGGCAATATACCGGCGGGAAGTTTTTCTTTGGCCTGTTGAATACGCTCATTTACTAACTGCCGAGCAAAATAAATATCAGTACCTTCTTTAAACACAACCGTCACTTGTGATAAGCCGTATCGCGAGATGGAGCGGGTTTGCTCGAGCCTAGGCAATCCCGCCATAACAGTTTCAATCGGGTAAGTCACACGCTGCTCGGTTTCCAATGGTGCATAGCCGGGTGCTGCCGTATTGATTTGCACCTGAATATTAGTGATGTCTGGCACGGCATCAATCGGCAGTTTTTGATAACTGAATATACCTAACACAGCCACGCCAAGAGCTAATAACATTATTAACCAGCGCTGCTGGATAGAGAATTGAATTAACTTTTCAAACATGAGATATACCTCGCGAAAAATCAGGCGATAACCGCGGTAAGTCAATTTCAATCAAGCTAGTGATCATGGCTAGCTCCTGCTTTTCCAATATCAGCTTTGATTAAAAAGCTATTACCCGCTGCGTAACGATCGCCTGCTTTTATGCCTGCTAATACCTCTACATACTTGTCATCTCTACGACCTAATGTTAGTGGCCTTGCCTCAAAATATTCGCCGTAGCGTCCAAACACCACAGACCAATCACGCAATGTTTGTATACCTTCCACGGAAACAGCTAACGGCACCTGCACTTCGTCCGAAACTAATGCCACATTCACCGGTAATCCTGGTAGCCATGTGCGATTCGGATTATTAAGTATTACACGCGCCATAGCAGTGCGTGATTGCTCACCCACCAGTGCGCCAACATAAGCAATGGTCCCAGTCGCTTCAGCTGCAAAAGCCGTTGCTTTAACGGTGACTTTTTGGCCGACTTTTACCATGTTGATATCTTTCGCATATATAGTCATCTCCGCCCAAACCGTCGATAAATCAGAGATTTCATATAGGCGGTCTATCTCACTTACTACTTGCCCTTGGCTTACCTGCTTGTGAGTGATGATGCCATTGATAGGAGAGCGGATTTCGTATCGTGTTAGTTCTTTACTGCTAGCACCAGCACCCACAGCGTATAGCTTCTGCTGTATGCGCTGCGCATTGATTTCTGCTTGTTGCAGGTCGTTCTGCGCTTGCAAATAGTCTTGCTGCGCCGAAATCTTCTCTTCCCAGAGTTGCTTTTCACGCACATAAGTGGCGCGTGCCAAATCCACGCGCTTTTGTGCGGCGAGCAAATCGCTACGTATATCGGCAATGGCTTGGCTGGAAACCGTGGCCAATACCTGGCCTTTAGTGACTTTATCGCCTGCGTTGACACTGACCGATTCCACAATGCCACCTACTCGTGAAACCACATATAAGCTTTTATCCGCATTGAGCTTAATCTCACCTTGCAGGTTTAGTACAGATTGAATGCTGGCCGGACCTGCGGTTAACACCTCAATATTATTTAGCATCAGTTGTTTGTCTGTGATATTTACTCTCGCCTCAGTCTGTTCGTAAGCAAACAGGTAGTTTTTATTGTTGTGTTTAGCGCTAATATTCACATGAAAGGAATGTGGTTCCTCTACAACGGCATCACTTTTAAGGTAATCATTCTCTTTTGTAAAATGGAACTCCTGTGGCTCGCTACCCAAACGTTCTAAAGTAACAACAACTATAGAAGCATCGGGTACAAGTGCTTTGCCTTTTTGATAGGTATAAATTCGAAATTCCGGAGATACATTTTTCTCAAAAATGACGATCTCTACACTGTAATCTTCTTGGGTAAAGAGTTTACCGCCGTGTGGGCCTTTGATAATTTCTTGTGGTTGCTCATGATGTTCGTGCTCATCATGCGGCACGTTTTTCTCTACTGACGAGGGTAGGTGATCTTTGTCATGGTTATGTCCAGGTTCACCATGTTTGGGTCTGTCATTAACCTGAGCGGGTGTAGCCTCGTCACCGTGTCTGTGTGACTCTTCATTCGTTTGTGGCTTATCAGTATTTAAAATCCATAGTGCCAGCAGTATGCCAACGGCAATGACGGCTACGATGGCAACGAACTGTTTGGTTTTTTGTATTACTTGCATAAGTTACTCCTGTGGCTGACGGGCAGAATGGATCACCACATCACCTAAAATACGTTCGATTTCAGCAACTGACAGATGTGTATCTAACAGCGCTTGAATATATTGAGATTTGGCTTGAAATAGAGTGCGTTGGGCATCTAGCACATCCAAAAAGCCAAACTTACCAGCAGTAAAACCTTTGTTGGCTGCGTCAAATGCACTTTGTGCACCCGGCAGAATTTCGCTGCGCAAGGACTCAGAGGCTTGCTTTGCAGCAATCAAGCGCTCGTATTGGGTAGCAAGCTGTGTTTCTAGCCGAGTTCTTAACGCCCGCAGTTCATCCTGCGCTTTGTATTGACGACTCACTGCTTCCTGCAAGTGGCCCTGATTACGATCAAACAGCGGGATGGGCACGCTTAAACCCAGCAATGCCTGATTAATTCCGCCTAACTCTTGGTTATTTACTACCCCTGCACTAATCGTAATATTGGGGGTGGCTTTGCTCTGCTCAATTTTACTGATGCCTTCTCGTGCACTAATTTCTAGCTTAGCTAGGGCGATAGCAGGCGCGTGCTCCAACAAAGCAGATAAGTCTACTGCGTTAGCGACGGGTGGAATATTTTCCACATCGCCTTGCGCATTCGCAAACGCTGGCGAGGCATTCCCCCACAAGGCACTTAATTGCTTACGAGCGCTATTCAGCTGGCGCATTGCCTGATTTAGTTCGATTTTTGCGTTGGATTCGGCAATTTTAGATTTGGTCTCTTCCACCGGTGAACTTTTACCCGCTTTCACACGTTTAGACGCCGCATCTAACGCAAGAGTTGTCACCTCAAGGCTGGCCTTGCTGAGATTAACACGCTCTTGCGCTGCTAACACCTCATAAAAGGCCATAACGACATTGGCGTGAATCTCTGCCTTTTTACTCTCCAGTTCCGCTGAAGCTTTCTTGTAAAAAGCATCCGCAGCATCGATACGCACCTGGCGTTTGTTACCCATTTCTATCTCTTGGTTGAGTTGTAAATAAATCTGGCGGGTATCGCTGCGGGTATCCTGCATGGACGTCTCAACAGACGGATTTGGTCGAACCGCTGCCTGTGTTACAACGCCGGCAACAGCCTCTTGTTCACGTGCTGCAACTGCAATATCCGGGTTGGCATGCATTGCCAAATCCAGTGCTACGTCCAAAGTTAAGGGATTGGCAGGTTCTATCAGTGCATTCCCTTCAGTAGCATAGCTACATATACTCAACAGCAACATGACCGCGACGGACAGTCTTAAAAAATATGGATAGATAAATAGCATGATGCTCTCCTAAATCTAATACCAAACCGATAGCGTCACGTATCGCATTAGCGATGGTTACACTATCAACGCGTTGAAATTAGAGTTTTGGTGGAGCGCGCGAGGCGGGAAGGCGTCGTCTGAGAGATGTTTTTGGAACTAAAAGAAAAGCAGAATTGAATTGTCGTGTAGAAACAAGCGCCAACAAAAAGTAAATGCTTAAAACAAACGCAAGCATTGCATGCGCAAATACAGTCGTATCCATATCTTGCTTAATGCCAGATGCAACTGAAATTGTATGAGAGGCATGCGGCACGCTAGACACATTATGACTATCCGAAAGCTGAGTGCTAAACACCTCTTCATGTTCATTTCCCACATGAAAACCAGTGTGCTGGATAGGGTGTTCGGCATCTAAATGGGCATGAATAAACGGTTGCAATATTTGCAACACCGTAAAGCAAATTGCAACAGCTAATGTAATCCAGTTGGATTTACTCATCTCCATACATTCACTCTATCAAACTTCGCATTGGACGTAAATAAATCATTTGCATCTGGTACATGAGCTATGTATTCTAGGTTATCCTGTCTTACAATGAAGTTTGGCATTACGTTTTAGGATATCAATTAAAACATAGGAGAAAAGCCATGGGCAGTAAAGACAAGAAAAAAGAGTCAAAAGGAAAGCCAAAACAACCAAAGGCGCCAACTAAATAGTGTTAGGTGTATTTGCTTTACGCTATACGACATGAATAAAGAAGGCGCATGCTTTTACCGGGGGTAATTACATCCTAATTAAGGCATCAATAGACCACTCCTCACCAGGCAGAGTTTGCTCATGGTTTCCAATTTGAGAACTGTAGTTTTCAATCACATCATTAACTTGGCTTGAGCTGAGTATCTTGTTTTTTGCACAATAATAAAATTGTGAGGCTTGCATTACTTCTGTAAATTTTTCTTGTGCCCATTGAGTAGCATTTGTATTTTTTCCTAACTCTAAAGAGTCGAAATATTTTGCCACTGAATACAGAACACCCCAATAAACAATTTCTCCTATAGTCGAGTACGCTAACTGCAGTAATTGCGGGCTATTCAAAGAGCTAGCATCAAAAGCACTCTTCTTGTCCGATAGTATTCTCTGCTGGGCCTCTAAAATAGAAATCGAAATGTCTTTTGCATTAAGGTTAAAATCTAGAAACTTTACTAGTTTCTGGTTATCAACTACAAAGCTTGAACCCATGTGATACATCATGGTTTCAGTAGGCCCTTCAAAAATACGTCCCACTCTAGCATCTCGAAATATTCTAGCAATTTCATTATTCTCCAGATAACCTCGCCCGCCTAACATCTGCATAGCACTATCAACTGCATCCCAAAGAAACTCTGATCCGCTAACTTTTGCAACAATTAAAAATTCTTCTGGCACATGGGTCTTATTATCGAGATTGCTGCTTATTAAACAGAGGAGACTTTCTAATAGCGAGCACTTAATTGTTAATTCATTAAATCTAATTAATGAAATAGGGTTATTGATTAAAGCACCAGTCACAATATTTTTTCTCTTGACAGCATACTTATGCATTAGCTGCAATGAACGTTTCATAGCACCTAGAAAAATAGATCCTAATGTCAATCTGGTATGCATCATAGCGTCTTGAGCAACATCTATTCCTCGTCCAATTTCACCGAGTTGATTGGTTGCAGAAACGGTCAAATCTTTCATACTGAGAATATTTTGTACCATTCCACGCAATCCCATCGTCATAAGCTCGGGGCCCATTTCAAGACCAATATCTTCTTGCCTAACTACATAACCACAGGAACCATGCGGTTTGCCATTTTTATCAACGTATCTTAAAAAAACATTGATTACCCCTGCCCAAGAGGCATTTCCAATCCACATCTTGGTTCCATTTAATTTGATTGAACCATCAGGCATTTCTATTGCTTGCCCTTCGATTGCGCTAACGTTTGAGCCTGCCCCGGGTTCCGTTAATGCAAAGGCAGCCAGTTCTCTTCCAGATGCCAATTTTGGAAGCAATTCATTACGAATAGCAGGGGTGCTAAAGTACATAATCGGCCTTATACCTAAGCAATTATGCAAGCCAACCAAAATGGCAAGATTTAGATCAGTAGCACCCAATTGGGCAAATACTTCCATACACTCTGAATTAGTAAGATCTAAACCACCATACTCAACCGGACACTGTAACCCTAATAAACCCTTATTACCAAAATCAAGAACAATATATGGAGGAATGCTGCGACGCGAGTCCATTAGCGCAGAATTGAGTCTAGTCTTTGCATATGTGCGCAACCACTCTAAAAGCTCAGTTGTTCTCGGAGGTGTGGATTTAATAATGATTTGCTCTCCTTTTCGGCGATTGATTAATTTAGTTGAGTTCCATACTACTAATCGCCAGACTAGATCGTTTGGGCTTGTAATGATATCTGGCAACCGGTAACTTTTGCGCTGAAATGCGCGGATAATCGTGATGGATGTCGTGATATTTCAACGTATTCAGCGCCGCGCCTCCAGCATACAATTCCATCACGGTTTCCAGCCACGCTCCAAAATTTGGAGTGAAGGTTCCATAAGCTCCATCTTTGCGATGCAACGGGAAAGAAATGGCAAACATGCAAGTACCGTAAGCAAGTCTCACAGGGATGAAGTACCATAAACTTAGCCAGCCCAAGCTTCCTACAAAGATGCAGAATAGAGTCAATCTTAGTACCATCCCAAGCAGTAAGGTTTTATCCACACCTTTGTCACGTATCCAGTAATAGGCCGAAATTTCAGGAGAAAATGTCGCTAAAATAAAGCCGGAAAGCATATTGCCGCGTAAATGATATATATCCGGGTCATTCTCGGTAAGCGTATAAGCATGATGGCGCATGTGAATGTCGCGGATTTCTCTGTATCCTAAAGAAATCGGTGTTATTAAAAGCAAATGCAGCATGATTAAAGAGTTAGTATCTTCCAGTTTTACAATATGTAGAGCTTCGTGCAAGCCAATCATCCAACGAGCAACATACATAGGCACGGCAATACAAAATGTCCAAAGCGGTAAGACCCCAGTAATTGCCAGACCAAAGTGGATATAAACGAGTGCATTATAGGTAAGAATGCCCCATACCAAGCGTGTGATTTCATCCTCACTATTTTTAGATAAATATGATAAAAATTCGCTATTGTTAATTGGCGTAGATTGCATATTTCACTCCTTTAACAAATTAACAAAATCATTCAAGACTTAACACGGGGCTGATAATAAGGTCTAGCCGCAGTTAATCGATGTCCGGCTATGGCTGGATAATCGTGATGGATATCATGCTCACTTACACTTTGTAATAAGGTTTCGCCATATAGAAATCGCAAAAAATTTTGGAAGAATACCGGGTAGGTAATTTTGAAAGTACCGTAAGCTCCTTGTTTGCGATGTAGTATGTAAGAGAAGAAAAAGAGACAAGAACCATAAGCGATTCTGACAGGTATGAAATACCATAAGCTTTGCCAACCAAAGGCTAGTACCATAGCGAAAAATATGGTTAATCTGATTGACATGCCTATGATTAATTCGGTATCGATACCTTTATCACGTATCCAAAAATATACGGACTGCTCAGGCGAAAACATGACATTAAGATAGCCTGAAATATAACTACCTCGAATGTGATAGTACTCTGGATCCTGCGGTGTTGCTGTGTGCGCATGATGTCGCATATGAATATCGCGCATCTCACGATAGCCAAGCTGAAATGGCGTCAATGTTAGTAAGTTATATCGGGTAATCAGGTTTATTGTTTTAGGTGAGTAAAAGTGCTGCGCGTCGTGGAGTGAAATCATCCAGCGTGGAATATAAACAAACACTGCAATGACAAATGACCACATCGGGAGATATTCAAAAAATGCAAAGATAAAATGAATGTATATTAGCGCCTCAAATAAAATGTAATTTCGTGCAATAGTTATTTTTTCCCTATCATTCATGCCGTAAAATGCTGAAATTTTGACGGGGTTCATTGCTGTCACGTCGCTTTTCATAATGCGCTCCTTGTTTAATTCTGAGTTTAAATCATCACTACATTGTTAAGAAGTTGCTC
>Ga0315912_10003668_pt1 | contig 15058 bp, 13 predicted proteins | sample VfabasoilMG_FD_204469 | JGI IMG/M metagenome (GOLD analysis project Ga0315912, IMG submission 204469) | Garden soil microbial communities collected in Santa Monica, California, United States - V. faba soil | ecosystem: Environmental > Terrestrial > Soil > Garden | place: USA: California... | reverse complement strand
TCGCCACCATCGGGCGGGCGATCAGGATGAGCGGTTCGTCCCAGTCGGCCTGGAGGTGCGCGAACACGAAGATCAGCGAGAACATCAGGGGCGTGGAGGCGGCCGCAAGGATGAGCTTCGCGGGCACCCGGGCGGACACACACATCCCCAGCGCGGTCGCGAGCATCACCGCCAGCACGCCCCACGACGGCGTCGCCACCGCCAGGCCCACGTACCAGCCCGTCAGCAGCAGCTTCGCGAACGCGCTCGAACGATGCCAGACCGAGTGGCCGGAGCTGGCGAGGTAGTCGATCTGTGCGAACGTATTGATCATGGCGTCAGGGACTCAGGGGGTTCCGCTCGCGGCCGGCGGGGTGGCGGGCCGGTCGGGGGCGCGGCGTGGCCGGGCAGGTTCGGGCAGCAGGTCGGGTCGCACGCGGGCCAGGAAGTGTCCCAGACCATACCCGAGCAGGGATTCCAGTGCGACCGCCAGGGCCAGGATCGGGATGACGATCGCTGCTCCCGTCCGATGCCAGATACGCACGAGCGATTCCGCGACGGCATGCTCCCCTGCCACGCCGGGTGTGATCTGGACCGAGCCGACGAGGATCGCCGACCACAGCACGGTGGACATGAGCTGCGAGAGCGCGGTGGCCGCGGCCATGGCACGAGCGGGTCCCCACGACGTCACGAGGCCGACGTAGAGCGGGCGTGCCGCCATGGCACCCAGTCCCAGCACGAGCGCGTTGAGCCCCACGACGGTGAATCCCCCCTGCCCGAGCAACGCCAGGATGAGCGTGACCACGAAGCTGATCTGGAACGCCGAGCCCGCGCCGAGCAGCACGCCCACGGGGCCCGCGAGCGTCATGCAGTAGTCGAACGCGGTGATCGGCACCGGCAGGGCCATGACCGCGAGCATGATGCCGCCGAGCGAACTCTGGAATGCGAGCGCACGCGGTCCGGAATGGCGTGTGGCCGCCGTGCTCCAGAACAGCAGCAATGCCGTGAGCACCAGGCCGCTCACCCAGAAGATGGGCGGCAGGATGCCGTCGGGGATGTGCAGGTGGGACATGGCTCTCCATGGAGGCCCGGGGCGGGCCCGGGCGCGAGGGCGCGGGCCGGCGACTCTAGCAGCCGGCCCGCCCAAGCGGCAGCGAGGCCCGGTGGCGTTCGGATGCGGGCCGAACGCGTCGCCCGGACGGCGCTGGCGCCTTGCGCCCCGGCCCTGTCACGTGCGAGCCGGGAGTCTCGCGCGCGAAAGGCGGGCCCGATCGCCTCAGCTGGCCCACGCGAGCACCGCACCGTGAGTCCGCGCACCCGCGGAGCGCAGCACCCCGAGGCACTCGGTCATCGTCGCACCGGTCGTCAGCACGTCGTCCACCACCAGCACGCGGCGACCGCGCACCCACGCCGGGTGCTCGACCACGAACGCGCCGCGCACGTTGTCACGCCGTTCGGCGGAGCCCAGTCCGCTCTGCGCGCGCGTCGCTCGCACCCGGCGGAGCAGCCGCGGCACGAACGGCGCGCCGGTCACGTCGGCGAGCGCCTCGCCGAGCCGGGCCGCCTGGTCGTAGCCGCGTTCGCGCAGTCGTGCAGCGTGCAGCGGCACGCTGGTCAGGATCACGCTGTGGAGCAGGCGCGCGGGCAACCGCCCGGCGACGCGGTCCGCATACGTGCGTGCGAGCCCCGGCCGCGCGCCGAACTTGAGCGCCTGCACGACACAGGCGACACGCTCGTCGTAGAGCCATGCCGCGACCACCTGATGCCCGGGATGACGCACGCAGCCATCCGGTAGCACTCCCTCGGCGAGGCAGCGCGCACACACGGCGTGGTCCATCTCGGGCAGCCGCGAGCAACAGCGCGCGCACAGCAGCAGCTCCGGATCGGCCGGCTCGCCACAACCCGGACAGCGCTGCGGGAGCACGAACTCGAGCAGGTCCGCGAACGGTCGCGCCAGCCGGTGCGCGAGCGTGTGGACGCCGGTGGCTCGCGTTCGCGAGCGTGGATCGGGAGTGAGCGTTCGGGGGTGGCGCCGCCCGCTCAGCGCGGCCACCCCACCGCGGCCGCGAGCGGCGCCAGCGGCACGGGCCGCTGGAACCAGAGCGAGAGCGAGTGTCGGGCCTGGTGGACGAGCAGGCCCAGGCCATCCACGCTCTCGAGCCCCCGCCGCCTCGCCTCGCTCACCCACGGGGTGAGCGACACGTCGTAAGTCAGGTCCACCACCAGCGTGCCCTGGGCCACGTCCGCGAGCACGTTCGACAGGGGGCCGACTCCGAGCGGTGTCCCGTTCACGAGGATGTCGGCGGAGCGCACCGTGTCGCGGGCCCGGTCCGAGCCCCATTCACTCCAGCGCGCGCCCAGCGCGCCGCCCCACGCCTCCTCGACGCCCGGCTCGCGGCGGGAGACCACGCGCACGGGCGCGGCCTTCGCATCGGCGAGGGCCAGCGCCAGGCTGCGCACCGCGCCGCCCGCCCCGAGGAAGACCACGCGCGCATCCGCGGCGTGCCGGTCGAGCGAGGCGAGCAGGTCCACGAAGCCCGCGCCGTCCGTGCTGTCTCCGTGCGCGCCGTCGGCCCGGAACGTCACCGTGTTCACCGAGCGGGCCCGGCGCGCGGCGTCACTCGTGCCGTGCAGGTGCGTGAGGACCGGCTCCTTGAGCGGCATGGTCAGGTTGCAGCCGAGATAGCCACTCGCGGCGAGCCGCTGCAGCGTCTCGTGCAGCTGCGCGACCGGCGTGCGCAGCGCCACGGACTCGCAGTCCAGGCCCAGGGACTCGGCGCCCGCGCGGTGCAGCTCGGGCGAGCGCGTGTGGAGCAGGGGGTCGCCCAGTACGGCGAGCCGCACCTGCGCGCTCATGTTCGTCCGGCGACGGGGGCGGAAGCGGTGACGACGGCCTCACGGCGCAGGCGCAGGATCATGAGCACGGCGAACAGCGCCATGCCGCCGCTCATGATCTGGCTCTCGGTGATGTCGAGTGTGCCGATGCGCAGGATCACGGCGTTCACTTCGTAGGCGCGCGTCAGGTCGAGCGGGATGCGCACCAACGCGAACAGCAGGATGAACATCCAGAACATCACCCCCGGCACGCGGAAGCGGCTGCGGGTCGCCTGGAAGAGCGCGAACAGCGCCAGGCCGGCGAACGCGTTGTAGAGCTGCGAGGGATGCACGGGCTGGTCGCCGAACTCGAGGAACGCGAACGAGTCCCGGGGGAACACCACGCCCCAGGGCTGAGCGGTGGGCTGGCCATAGCAGCAGCCGTTCAGGAAGCAGCCGATGCGGCCGAACATCGTGCCGAGCGCGAGCGATGGCGTGAGTGCGTCGGCCACGATCCAGACGGGAAGCGCCATCCGGCGCGCCGCCACCAGACCCGCGAACGTCCCCGCGACGATGCCGCCATAGAGCGTGAGCCCGCCCTGCCACAGGGCCAGCGCGCTGGTCCATTCGCGCCTGAACTCGGGCAGGTGTTCGAGCACGTACAACAGCCGCGCGCCGAAGACGGATGCGATGAGCGTGACGAGGATGACGTTCACCACCTTGTCCTCGTCCAGCCCCAGCCGTCGCGCCTCGCGCAGCCCGAGGAACGTCCCGACGACGAACGCCACAGCCATGAACACGCCGTAGCTGCGCAGGTGGATCGGTCCGAACTGGAGCACTTCCGGATGCATCAGTACTCCCGGCGCCGGAGCGCCACGTTCTGCAGCAGGCCGATCTGGATGCAATTCACGATCAGGGCAGTGCCGCCATAAGACAGGAAGGGCAGTGGGACGCCCGTGACCGGGGCCCATCCGATGGTCATGAGCATGTTGACCATGATGTGGAAGAACAGCGCGGTCGTGATACCGACCGCGGTGAGGCTGGCGAAGCCGTCGCGTGCGATGGACGCGAGCCGGAAGCCTCGGAACACGACGATGCCGTACAGCAGCACGACGGTCAACGAACCGAACAACCCCCACTCCTCACCCACCACGGAATAGATGAAGTCGGTGTGGCGCATGGGCAGGAACGCCAGTGCCTTCTGCGAGCCCTTCAGGTAGCCCTTGCCGGTCAGCCCGCCGGAGCCGATCGCGATCTTCGACTGGATCACCTGGTAGCCCGCGCCGCTCGGGTCCTGCTCGGGGTTCACGAACGTCTCGATGCGGCGCTTCTGGTAGTCGTGCAGGTGATTCCACATGTTGGGGAGCGTGACGGCCACCGCGCCGTTGAGCGCGACCATGGCCACGAGCACGATCAAGCGGGGACGCGCGAACGCCAGCATGCCGGCGAACAACCCCACGAACCACCACACGCTGCCGGTCAGGAAGAACAGTGCCACGTTGAGGATCGGGGACAGCCCCAGCAGCAACTGGCCCGCCGGCATCCCGGCCCAGAAGTACATGGCGATCAGCATGGCGGGGAAGCTGGACGCCGTGCCGAGGTCGGGCTCCTTGGCCACGAGCACGAACGGCACCATGGCGATGAGCAGCGGCGGGAACCACCAGCGGATCTTGCGCAGGTCGAGCCGGGCATGGTCGAAGAACCGCGCCAGCACGAACGTGGTGGCGATCTTCGCGATCTCGGAGGGCTGGAACTGGAAGCCGCCGAACTCCAGCCAGCGCTTCGCGCCCATGCGTTCGACGCCGAACAGGAACACCGCCACGAGCAGCAGCAGCGACACCGCGTAGAGCGGCCACGCCAGTGAATCGTAGAAGCGGTAGTGGATCGAGGCCACGAACCACGCCACCGCCGCCGCGACCCCGAACCAGATCAGCTGCTTGACCCACAGCCCCTGGTGCGCGCCGGGCAGGTACGTGGCGCTGTAGACCGTGAGCAGTCCGATGCCGATCAACGCCAGCGTGGCGAACGCCAGCGACCAGTCGAGTGGCGGGAAGCGGTCTCTCATGGCTCAGTCCCCTACCGTGTCGGCCGCTGCGGGCCTGGGCAGGCGCGGCGCGGTGGCGGTGGAGTCACGCAGGAACACCTTCTTCAGCACGTGCGCTGCGATCGGCGCCGAGATGCTGCCGCCGTGCCCGCTGTTCTCCGCCACCACCGCCAACACGAACGTGGGCGCATCGGCGGGCGCGTAGCAGACGAACAGCGCGTGGTCGTTGCCGTGCGGGTTCTGCGCCGTCCCGGTCTTGCCGGCCACGGCCAGGCCGGGCAGGCGCACCGCACCGGCGGTGCCGGCCTCGACCACGCGCCGCATCGCCAGGTGCACCGCGTTCCAGGTTTCCGCCGAGGCCTGCACACCGGGCTCGATCGGGTGCTCCACCTTGAACGTGGGCACGCCCTGCACGCCGCTCACGACGTGCGGACGCACCGGCCGGCCGCCGTTGGCGACCACCGACGTCATGGTCGCGAGCTGCAGCGGCGTCGTGAGCAGTTCGCCCTGCCCGATACCCAGGTTGAGGAGCAGGCCGCGCGGCCAGTGTTCCTTCGGGAAGCGTGCGTTGTAGTACGCCCCGGTCGGCACCAGGCCACGGGACTCGGACGGCAGGTCGATGCCGGTCTTCTCGCCCAGTCCCACCGCTCGAGCGGTGCGCTCGAGTGGGTCGAGCCCCAGGCGCAGGCTCAACTGGTAGAAGAACACGTCGCAGGAGTGCTGCAGCGCGCCGACCATGTCGAGATTCCCGTGGCCCTCCTGCTTCCAGCAGCCGAACCGGCGGCCGCCGAAATAGAAACCGCCGGTGCAGGTCGTGGGCTCGTGCGTGGTGGCGGTGACGAGTCCCTGGTTCAAGGCCGAGAGCATGGTCACGATCTTGAACGTGGAGCCGGGCGGGTAGGCACTCTGGATGGCGCGATTGAGCAGCGGGAACGCGCCGTTCGAGTTGAGCTGCTTCCAGCGCGCGAACGAGATGCCCTTCGAGAATTCGTTGGGGTCGAACACCGGCTTGCTCACCATCGCCAGCACGCTGCCGTCACGCGGGTCGAGCGCCACCGCCGCGCCGCGCTCCACGCCGGCCATCGCGATCTCGAGCGCGTTCTGCACGTCGAGGTCGAGCGTCAGCGTCACGTCGCGGCCGGAGACCGGCGGCTTGGGCGGCACGTCATCGAGCGTGGTGACGCGCTTGCCCATGGCGTTCACCACCACGAACTCGGCCCCGTCCTCGCCGCGGAGCACCTCTTCGTACTTGCGCTCCACGCCGGTCTTCCCGATCAGGTCGCCGAGCTGGTAGCCCTTCTCCGCACGCTCGGTGAGTTCGCGATCGTTGATCTCGCCGGCGTAGCCCAGCAGCTGAGCGGCGAGCACGCCTTCCGGGTAACGCCGGATGGGGGCGACCTGCACGTCCAGTCCGGCGAGTTCGGAGCGCGACTCCTCGACCGCGACCAGCACCGCATACGGCGCGGTGCGGCGCAGGATCGCGGTCTGCCCGGTGCGGTTCGCCTCGCGCACCTTGCGCCGGACCTCCACGCTGTCGGCGTCGATCGCGCCCGAAACGCGCGCGAGCCAGTCCGACGCCACGACCGTGCGCACGCGCAGCGTGCTCTCGATCGGGGCCGGCCGGAACACGATGTCGAAGCTGGGCTGGTTGTCGGCGAGGATGCGGCCATGGCGGTCGCGGATCACGCCGCGAGGCGCGCGCAGGACGTCGAGCCGGATGCGGTTCTGGTCGGCGAGCCGGCTCAGTTCGTCGTGCTGCAGCACCTGCAGCCGCAGCAATCCCAGCACGACCAGGAAGAATCCGGCCAGGCCGATGGCCGCCAACGCGCCGAAGCGCGTGTCCTTGTCACGCTGCGGAGGACCCTGAGGCATTCCCGTATCCACGGCGGCGGGTGAACAGCTGAGAGAACAGGAGCACGACCACGCCCAGGGGCGCGGTGGTGATGGTGGCGAGCAGCACACGGCCGGCGAGCCAGCCGGCGGCCGCGAGCCCGCCGCTGGCGTCGAACGCCGACGCCCACAGCTGGTGCAGCGCGGTGGCGACCACCAGCAGCACCAACTGCGTGAGCGGGCTGTCGCGCACGAGCGTGTTGGAAAGCCGTCCCACGCCGTAGCCGAGCAGGGTGAGCGCCAGCGCGTGACGGCCCACCCAGTGCGCGGCGTCGAGATCGGCCGCGAGGCCCAGCACGAAACCGAATGTCGCGCCCCACGATTCGCGCTGGCGCAGCGACCACGCCACCGTGGCGAGCACGAGCACGTCCACGACGATGCCGCGCGCGGCGAGGCCGGCGAGGATCGTGCTGCGCATGACCAGCGTGACGAGCGCCGTCAGCAGGAAGACGCCCACGACCCTCATCGTTCACCCCCCAGCGAGTCGCGATTCAGGTTGCGCGGAGCGGCCGGAGCGCGCGTCTCGGGCGGCCGCGCGCCACGCGTGCGGACCGGCTCGAACTCGAGCTTGGGCCGCGGGATCCCGTCCGCGGGCGGGCGCGGGCCGGGTGCGACGAACGCATGCCGCAGCCGCGCCAGGCGGGCCGCCGGAACGATCTCGATCTCCTGCATGAGGCCGGTGGGGTCGTGCTCGATACGGTGCACGCGCCCGACCGGGATGCCGCGCGGGAAGCGAAGCGACAGGTCGGAGGTCACGATCAGTTCGCCCACGCGCACGGTATCGGCGAGTCCCACGGCCGACAGCACCAATCGCGGCCGCGGCGTGGGCAGGAACCGGAGGATGCCGTTCACGCCCGTGGTCTCCACCTCGCACGCGACCGCCTGGTTCGCGTCCGTGATGAGCGTGGCGCGCGACAGCGACGTCCACACCTCGGTGACGCGCCCGATCAGGCCGTCGCTGGTCAGCACCGCGTCGCCCACCTGCACCCCGTGTTCGCTCCCGGCGGACAGCGTGGCGGCGTTGGGCAGCGGGTCCGTGCCGCCGAGCGCCAGCACCTCGACCGGCTGCAGCGTGAGACCGCGCCAGGCCGGCAGCCCGAGCTGCTCGCGCAGTCGCGGCGCTTCCGCGGCCTGCAACCGGAGCCGCGCATTCTCCACCTCGAGCCGCGCCAGCCGGTCGTGCAGCGACGTGTTCTCGGCCCACGACGAGAACAGCCGGTCGGCCGCGCCCGCCACGCGATCGAACGGCGCGAACAGCCAGGCGCCGACGCCGCGCAGGCCCGCGGCCGGGATGCGCTCGCCGATGACGAGCAGGAGAAGCGAGAGCGCCGCATACACCGTCACGAGGACGACGCTGCGGCGCTCTGCCGGTGGCATCAGGCTGGGCACAGGAGCCTAGTCCCGATGGCCGCTCAGGATCACCTTCTCGTAATCCTCGAGCTTCTCGAGGATCTTGCCCGCGCCGCGCACCACGCAGGTGAGCGGGTCCTGAGCGACGCGGATGTTGAGGTTCGTGACCTCGCGCATGAGCAGGTCCAGGCCGCGCAACAGCGCGCCGCCGCCCGTCATGTAGATGCCACGGTCCACGATATCGGCCGCGAGTTCGGGCGGCGTGCGCTCCAGCGACTCGCGCAGCGCGTTGACGATCTGGCCGACCGGCTCCTGCAGTGCTTCGCGCACCTCGACACTGGAGACGCGCAGCGTGCGCGGGATCCCGCGCACGAGGTCGCGGCCCTTGATCTCCATGTCCATCTCCTCGGGCAGCGGAAACGCCGACCCGATCTCGATCTTGATGCGCTCGGCCGTCTGCTCGCCGATCAGCATGTTGTACGCCTTCTTGGCGTAATTCATGATCGCCTCGTCCATCTCGTCACCGCCGGTGCGGATGCTGGTCTTGGTGACGATGCCGTTCAGGGCGATGACGGCGATCTCGGTGGTGCCGCCGCCGATGTCCACGACCATGTTGCCCGTGGGCGTGTCCACCGGCAGGTCCACGCCGATCGCGGCGGCGATGGGCTCGGGCACCAGCAGCACCTCGCGGCAGCCCGCGCGCACGGCGGAATCGATCACGGCACGCTTCTCGACCTCGGTGATGCCCGAGGGAACGCAGATGATGATGCGGGGCCTGACGAGGAACTTGTGCTTCTGCACGCGCTGGACGAACTCGCGCAGCAGGTGCTCGGTGACCTGGAAGTCGGCGATCACGCCGTCCTTGAGGGGGCGCACCGCGTTGATCTCATCGGGCGTGCGGCCGAGCATCAGCTTGGCTTCGCTGCCCACCGCGAGAACGCGGTTCGTGCTCTTCTCCACGGCCACCACGGACGGCTCGTTCAGGACGATGCCCCGTCCCTTCACCCAGACGAGCGTGTTCGCCGTGCCGAGGTCCATGGCCACATCGGTGGAGAAGAACCCCATCACGCTGTCGAGAAACATCCGTGCCTCGTCTGCAGGGGGTGGAACGGTCAGTGGGGCGGACTCGAGATGGACGGCATAGCAAGTTCGGCACCGGATCCGAGGAGGGGCGGGCGCAAGGGCCGAAACGGCTGCAAGCTAGCATCGGCCGGAAGACCCCAGCAACTTCAGCGGCCTCCGCGCGGGGAACGAACGACCTCGCAGATTGTTAAGGGACAATCGGTTATGGGAGCGCTCGAAAGTTCAGTGGTGGTGAACCCGGCGGTGACGGCCGCGCCGGGCCCCCTCGCCGAGCGGTGCCACCCGGCGCCTCGACAGCCCTCTCTCCCGCGCCGGGCGCGGCCGATAACACTTTCGGGTGCCTTGTTCCTGCCCGGCCGCGGGCATGTTCTTGCCACGGCGCGCCGGGTCGGGGGGTATGGCATCATGGTCCGGCTGGTCTCCCGCCCGAGTGGGGCTGTCGGGAGGCTGCCGAAGCCCCATCCTGGACCTGGAGTCGCGCGACACTGCCTGGAATGCGCAACCTTCGTCGCCTGCTCGCCGGCCTCGTGCTGGTGGGGCTGGGCCTGCTCGCGATCGTGCCCAGCGGAAGGGCGCAAGCTCCGCTCTCCGCCCGGTTCGCGTTCGCCGATACGACCCTGCTCCGCGACACGCTCGGGCTCAAGTTCGACCGTCTGTTCGAGACGGCCGACAGCCTGCGGATGCTCCCCGACTCGCTGCGCGCGCAGATGATCCGCTACCGCCTGCCGATGTTCCGCCTGATCGCGATGGCGGACAGCATGGGCATGCCGGTGGACTCCGTCGGCGTGATCATCACCCGCGAACGATTCAATGCGTTCTCGACCGACGACGCCACCAAGGGAACCTTCCGCTACACGAGCGGGTACAACATCGCGAAGACGACCACGGTGTGGACCAACGGCGGGGACTTCACGCTCAATCGGGGCAAGATGTACCTGCGCAACGGCACCAACATCGTCATGGACCGCTCCACCGCAGGCGGCCGTGTGAGCCAGCGGCAGACGCGCGAGTCCACGACCGAGGCCAACTGGCGAACTTCACCCAACCTGTCGTTGGGAGGAAGAGCGCTGATCACGGGATTCGACTCGTTCGACCCCGCCTCGACGACGAACGAGGGAGAGACCAAGAGTGAGCTCCAGGTCTCGGCGCGCACCCGACAACAGATGTCGCGCCAGATGCAGAGCGACCTCAACATGTTCGCCGGCACGCTGAACCTCAAGAACTTCGGACAGATCAAGCAGGGCTTCACGGGTGACGTGAACGGGCGGCTCCGTGTCTCGCGAGGGCAGTGGTTCTCTCACGACGTGAGCGGCGGCGTGAACGGCAACCTGGCCCGCACGCGCCGGCCGGCCTCGACGGTCGACCTCCGCACCCACGACCTCGCCGCCTCGCTGCGCGGCACCGCCCAGATCTTCCAGGCCTCGGCGGTGAGTGCGAACATCAACTACTCGGGCCGGCGCTCCACGGTCGAAACGCCCACCGATGCCGACACGGTCAACCGGCTGATCACCTCCGGTTACACGGTGGACGCCACGCTGCGGCTGCGGCTGGACAACGACCGGTTCCTGAACCTGAGTGGCAACGCCGGCACCGGCACCAGCCTGACCGGCGTGCGCGACGACTACGGATTCCGGGCGCAGGCGCGCTGGGTGCAAGGGGTGTGGGCGCTGGACGGGGACTACGCGAACCTCATCCGCAACTCGGAGTTCCTGCGGCGCGGCAACTCCCCCGCCTACCGTGACGACGGCGACGACAACACCGCCAGTGGACAGTTGACGCGCCCGTTCGGCCGGCGGGTCACGGCCAAGCTGAGCGGCAACATCTCGCTCAGCCAATCGCGGCCCGTGTCGCTCGAAGGCAACGCCACGCCGCCCACCACGCCGCGCGACAGCTACCGGCAGTCGTACCGCGTCGAGGGCATCTACACCGCGAACGAACGACTGAATACCGGCGTCGCGCTCGAGGTGGCGCTTGCGCGCTCGATCAACCTCCCGGCGGCGAGCACGTCCAACAACACCGACACACGGTCCTATCGCGGCGAATGGCGCTGGAGCTACCGGCTCATGCGCGGGTTCACCGCGTCGCAGACCAACACCATCATCTCCGACTACCAGTTCTACCCGTTCGCACCCGAGCGCAACACGCTGTCGCTCGACTACAACGCCGTCACCAACCTGAATGCGGTGCTCACGCCCCGCCTGACGGTGGAGTTGTCGCACAATGCCCGCCAGCAGCCGACCGGCGACTGGCGCGTGCTCGACGACGGCACCGGAGCGCTCCTGCCCGCGAACGAGAGCATGAACTACACGCTGCGTTCGCGCGTGACGTGGTCGCCTTCGCCCGCGCTGTCGCTGTTCCTCACGCCCGAGTACCAGGCCAGCGATCGCACCGGCACGGTGAACGGCAACGAGGCGCCCACGCGCACCAGCCGGCGGCTCAACTTCACGGGGGCCGCGAACATCAACGTGCCGGTGGGGGCCCGGGGCAACCTCACGGGCACCGTGGGCCGCACGTTCTCCTCCGACCGCACCACCACCTACAGCCAGGGCCTGCCGCAGGCCTCACCGCTCGCCGAACAGGACTACTGGAACGGCTCGCTGCAGTTCTCCTGGGAGTTGTGACGTGAATACACGTGTGGGGACAACTGACCTGCTCACCCGCCGGACGCGCGGGCTCGTGGCCGTCGTGCTGATCGCACTGCTGATCGGCGCCTGCACGAACCCGTTCAAGCCGGCGGACCCCGAACCGCCGAGCAACGTGGGTGTGCCCGAGCGCTGGGCCACGCCCGAGGAGGTGCTGGAGACGGTCCAACTGGCGCTGATGAGCCGCTCCACGAACGGCGCGACCGCCTACCTGCGGGCGTTCGCCGACTCCATCGTCCCCGGGGACAAGGCTTTCCGCGCGTTCTATGACGGCGGGGTGAAGGCGGGCTGGCAGTCTGCAACGCAGCTGACCGCGCCCGAGCCCTGGGACATCCAGCTGGAACTGAACGTGCACTCCACGATCTCGGCCATCCGGCCCACGTTCGAGTACGCTTGGCAGTGGAGCCGCGACGACACGGGCGCGCCGCTCGACGACGATCCCGCACTGTCCGACACCGTGGTCTATCATCGTAAGTACACGCTGCTCGCCACGCCCAGTGCCGGCACTCCGGCGATCATCGCCATCGGCTATGTGGATCTGGCGATGCAGAAGAAGGATGGCCGCTGGTCCATCTACCGTTGGGTGGACCGAGTGGACCCCGCCGTGGGCGTGAACCCGGCCGCCACCGACCAGCGCACGATGAGCTGGTGGCGCCTGGAGTCGTTGACGTTATGAACGTGAGGAACCTGACCATGCCACGTATCTTCCGCCTGGCGCTCGCGGCCTCGGCCGTGCTGGCGCTGGCCGGCTGCTTCAACCCGTTCAATCCCCAGATCCTCACCGAGCGCGTCACCAGCGCAGCGCCGTCTCCCACCACGCCCCAGAACGCCGTGCGGCTGTTCGAGTGGTGCTGGAAGAATCGCGGCGTCGAGGAATACAAGGAGCTGTTCACCGCGGACTACGTGTTCCTCTCGGGTGCGCTCGACTCCGCCGGCAACCAGACGCGCGAGATCCAGGCGCGGCGCGACGACGAGGTACAGACGGCCGAGAACATGTTCCTCGGCTCGGCCGAGCGCGCTCCGGCCGCGGACATCAAGCTCAACTTCGACCGCAACCTGATCCCGTTCCCCGACACGCGCGCCGGCAAGACGCCCAAGTGGCACCAGACCGTGCGCACGTCGGTGAACCTCAAGGTGAGCCTCGACGAGAGCAACGTGCTCGAGGTGACCGGGTTCGCGCTCTTCTACCTGGTGCGCGGCGACTCGGCGGCGATCCCGGCCGAGCTCATCTCGCGCGGCTTCAAGCCCGACTCGCTGCGCTGGTGGATCGAGCGCTGGGAGGACGAGACGCTGGCCGAGGGCCTGGTCGCCCGCCCGGACGGCATGCGCCTCAAGCCCGCCGGTTCGCGGATCGCGCGACGCACGAGCGCCAGCCCCACCGCGACGAGCCTCACCACCATTCCGGTGACCATGGGCGAGCTCAAGCGCTATTACGGTTCGGGGTCCTTCCTCCGCGCGGCTCAGGCGGCCGCTGCGCCCGGCGACGCACGAGGCGCTTCCCCCCCTCGCTAGGCGCTCCCGAGCCGCGCCGGCGGCCTCACGGCCGTGTCGCGGACGTGAGGCTGCCGCGTGGCGCGGCGCTTGTCGGAGCATCGCGGGCACGCCTATATTCCCCTGCGCGCCGCCTTCTGCGGCCCCATCGCACCATCCCGCCCCCGGGCGTAGCACGCCCGGGGACACCCCGATCAGCGCGCGCCCAGAGCGCGTGGAGGCATTATGGCGGTCGCCGTCAACAGCCAGCTCAATCCGCTCGAGAACGCCGAGCGCCAGTTCGAGGAAGCCGCGGCCCGGCTCAAGCTCGACGCCGGTGTCATGAACATGCTCAAGCGCCCGCGGCGCGCCACGATCCAGTGGCTGCCGGTGATGATGGATGACGGCACCATCCGCCTGTTCGAGGGCTTTCGCGTGCAGCACAACATCGCGCGCGGTCCCGCCAAGGGCGGCATCCGGTACCACCCCGACGTGTCGCTCGAGGAGGTCTCGGCGCTGGCGTCGTGGATGACCTGGAAGTGCGCCGTGGCCGACATCCCGTTCGGCGGCGGCAAGGGCGGCATCAAGGTGGACCCCCGCACGCTGTCGAAGGGCGAGCTGGAGCGCCTGACGCGCCGCTACGCGGCCGACCTCTCCGACCTGTTCGGTCCCGAGAGCGACGTGCCCGCGCCGGACGTCAACACGGGTGAGCGAGAGATGGCGTGGATCGTGGACACCTACTCGATGCACGAGCGGCGCACCGAGCTGGCCGTGGTCACGGGCAAGCCGCTCGAGGTCGGCGGTTCGGCGGGTCGCCGTGAGGCGACCGGTCGCGGCGTGATGATCTGCGTCGAACAGATGTGCAAGCACCTCGGCATGACGCTCAAGGGCGCGCGTGTCGCCGTGCAGGGCTTCGGGAACGTCGGCGGTGTGTCCGCCGACCTGCTCGCCCGCGAGTGCGGGGCCAAGGTCGTGGCCGCCTCCGACGTGAGCGGTGCGATCCACAACGAGGCGGGGCTCGACGTCCCGGCGCTGCTGCGCCACGTCGCCGCGCATAAGGGCGTCGCGGGGTTCCCCGGCAGCAAGCCGCTCAGCACACCGATCGTGGAGTACGACTGTGACATCCTCGTGCCCGCCGCACTCGAGAACCAGATCACCAGCGAGAACGCGGGACGGATCAAGGCCAAGATCGTGGCCGAGGGTGCGAACGGCCCGACCACGCCCGACGCGGACAAGATCCTCGAATCGAAGGGCATCCACGTCATCCCCGACATCCTGTGCAACGCCGGTGGCGTGACGGTGAGCTACTTCGAGTGGGTCCAGAACCGCATGGGGTTCTACTGGCAGGAGGATGAGGTGAACGCCCGCCTGCGGGAGAAGATGGTGAAGGCGTTCGGCGACGTCATCGCGCTCAAGGACCGCACGGACAAGGACGGCAAGGTGTCGCTGCGCATCGCGGCCTACATGGTGGCGATCCAGCGCGTGCTCCGCGTGCACGAACTGCGCGGCATGTACGCCTGATCGCTGACGGCCGACGAGAAAGCCCCTGGCGGGAAACCCGCCGGGGGCTTCGTCTTGCCGCGTCGCACGCCCCGCGGCACGCGCTGGCGTGACGCTGCGGACGAGAACGCCGGGCACGCGAGAGGCGCCGTACCCTTGCGGGCACGGCGCCTCGTCGTCAGGCCCGCGACGTCAGAACTGGAACCGCAGTCCCACCTCGTAGATGTCGTCGAAGAACTCCTTCGCCGGCTTCCACGCCACGTCCACGCCCAGCCGCGTCTGGCCG
>Ga0315912_10003667_pt1 | contig 15060 bp, 10 predicted proteins | sample VfabasoilMG_FD_204469 | JGI IMG/M metagenome (GOLD analysis project Ga0315912, IMG submission 204469) | Garden soil microbial communities collected in Santa Monica, California, United States - V. faba soil | ecosystem: Environmental > Terrestrial > Soil > Garden | place: USA: California... | reverse complement strand
CCCAGCTCCTTCGCACCCTTGTTGGAGACCTCGACGAACCGGACGTAGTCCTTCTTGAACGGCGGGGAGATCGTGTGCCAGCCCTCCCACACTTCGCGGAGTCGGGCGGGGTTTCGATCCTTGGCGAGGATCTCGGTGATCTTCTCGATATCGAGACACGAGTCAGCGCTGCCCTCGCCCTGCGGGCAATATTTGCCGCGGCCGTACGCGCCGTCCATCGACGTCACCAACTTCGCAAGCTCCGCCGCCTCTTTCGGGTCCGATGGCGACGCCATCGTCAGCGAGTTCTTCAGCACGATGAGCTTGCGCTGCTGTTCGGGCGTTGCGTTCTGCGCGTTGAACGTCGCCGCACGCTTGGCGAAATCGGTGACGGCGGTGGTGTAGGCCTCGGTGGCGCGAGCCGAAATCGCTTCGGTATCTGGCGTGATGTACGTCGCCTGCGTCCACCCGGCCTGGCTCGCTTCGTTGCTCAAACGCAGGAGCGTCGTATCCGCGTCGTCGAGGAAGGTTTTGAGGTCTGTCTCGGGAGCGTTCGTTGCTGGTCCAGCCTGCCGGCACGCGACGAACGCGGCCAGCAGGACGGCCGTTGCGACCATACGTAGATTGATACGCATGATCGCAATCATATGGCGAACGATGAGGATCTTTACTTCTCTGGGACGAGCGTGACGGCGACGTAGCGCTCGGTGTTCAGGTACTCGCGCGCCGCATCACGCAGCGCAATCGCCGTCACCTGATCGTAGAACGGGCGCATGTTGAAGACGTCTTTCACGTCCTCGTCGTACTCGACCTTGAACAGAATGCGATTCAGCAGATACAGATTGCTCGCGCTGTTCGTCTCGAGATCGCGCGTGAGCGTCGAGCGCGTGTCGGCAACCTGCCCCTGCCCGGGACCGTTCCGCTTGTACTCGTCGATCACCTGGAAGGCCGTCTTCATCAAGGCAGCCGTGCGAGCCGGATCGCACGCGAAGGTGATCGTGAAGCGATACTCGCCGATCGGACGCTTGCTGAAGCGCGGCGACATGCTCACGCCGTAAGTGCCGCCCAGGTCCTCACGCAGCGTTCGCTGCAGGTTGCCCGCGAGCGTGTCGGCCATTGCCTGGGCGATCACACGATGCTGCTCGTCGTTCTGGAACGGCCCGCTGAAGACAATGCTCACCTGACTGCGGGGCGCAATGCCGCTCTTGACCTCTCTCTGGACAACGCCCGCGGGAGGACGCATCCCGATGTCCTTCACCATCTCGTTCCGTCGCTGTGACGGCAGGCTGCCCAGATACTTCTCGACCAACGGCCTCATCGTGGGAAGGTCGAAGCTACCGACGAAGACAAAGGTGAAGTCGCTCGCATCAGCGAAGCGATCTTTGTAGAACGTCATCGACTTGGTGAGGTCCATCCGATCGACGTTGGCTGGCGTCAGCGGTTCGGCGCGCGGATGGTTCTGGCTGAGTGCGGCGTCGAGCGCGCGATTGTAAAGTGTGTCCGGCTGCGCCTCGCGATTGGCGAGCGTGATCTTCAGCTGCTCGGTCAGCACCTTGAACGCCACCGGGTCGGCACGCGGCGCAGTGAACGTCAGGTAGATCAACTGAAACATCGTCTCGAGATCTTTTCGCGCGGCACCACCGGCAAGCCCTTCTTCAGTGGGCCCGATGTCTGCTCGTACCGACGCGGTCGTCCCGGCGAGCACTTTGTCGAGATCGATTCGGCTGAACTCGCCGAGGCCGCCTTGAGCGACAACGGCATCCGCTGTTTCAGCCGGGATGTAGTCCGCATCGCTCGCCAGCGACGTTCCTCCGGGGCTGACCGCACGGAAGACGATCTCGTCCTGCTTGAACGTCGTTGGCCTCAGCACCACCTTCACGCCATTCGACAGCGTCCACTCGGTGATGCCGAGCGTGTCGGCCGACGTCGTCCCGGCGACCGAACCGGCCGTTGGCGCGCGCGCGAGCAGCGGCTTGTTGCTCACCGTGTCCACGTACGCCGTGAGGCGCTCGGCGTCGGTTGCGCTGATGACACTCGCGAGCTTGACGTCGTTCGGTAGCGTGGCCTTGTCGGCCTCGGGACCAGAAATTGCCACGAGACGATTGCGATCCGGCATCCAGCCTTTCGCCACCGCGTTCACTTCGGCCAGCGTGATCTCCGGCAGGAACCGCTGGTTCAAGCCGTACTCGTAGACGATGCCCGGGATCGGCTCGTCCTGGATGAAGTTGCGGATGAACTCGTCGGCGAGCGGGCCGGACGGGCTCTTGTCCTTCTCCACCACGGCGCGTTCGAGGCCGCGCTGAAGATTGAGTTTCATGCGGGCCAGCTCGGGCGCGGTAAACCCAAAGCGCTCGACACGAGCGAGCTCGGCAAAGAGCGCCGAAAGCCCACGCTCGACACTGCCTTTCGCCACGAGCGCGTCGAGGCTGGTGACCTCGATCGTGCGGACGAACAGATCGCGGTCGGCCTGTGCGCGCAGGAACGGCGCGTTTGGTGTCTGCGAGATATCGACCAGCCGCGACGACAGCATCGCACTGAACAACTGCTCCACCATGTGCTGCCGATACGAACCGATCGTCATCTGCTCGCGCGCCGTCATGGTGCTCGTGGCGCTGATGCGCGTGTTCGTCGCCTCGGGATCGGTGACGACCGAGTACGCCGTCCCTGTCTGATTCGGCACCGTGTAACTCGGGCGCGGCCGCGGAGACGTCGCCGCGGGAATCGATCCGAAGTGCGATCGGATCGCGAACTCCATGTTGGCCTTGCTGAAGTCGCCGACGGCAATCACGGCCATCATGTCCGGGCGATACCAGTCCGTGTAGAACTGCTTCAAGCGGTCGTGATTCACGTTGCTGATGATCTCGGGCTTGCCGATCGGCATCCGGTCCGCGTAGCGCGACCCCTTGAGCAGCAGCGGAAACTGCATGTCGTTGATTCGCTCGTCGGCGCCGAGGCCGAGACGCCATTCTTCGAGGATGACGCCGCGCTCCTGATTGATCTCCGTCGGATCGAAAGTGACCGCGCGCGCGAAGTCTTCGAGGATGAGAAGCGACCGATCGATGACATTCGCGTTGTCGGTCGGGATCTGCAGCTCGTAGACCGTTTCGTCAAACCCGGTGTGCGCGTTGACGTGCGCGCCAAACCGCACGCCGAGCGACTGCATGAACGTGCCGACGGCATTGCCGGGGAAATGCGTCGTGCCGTTGAAGGCCATGTGCTCGACGAAGTGCGCCATGCCGCGCTGATCTTCGTCTTCGAGCACGGAGCCGGCCTTCACTGCGAGGCGCAGTTCCGCGCGTGCCGCTGGCTGGCGATTCTCGCGAACGTAATAACGAAGGCCGTTGGGCAGCGTGCCGACGGTGATCAGCGGATCAACCGGGACCTGCTGTTCGAGTGTAGCGGCGCGAACGGCTGGAGGAACTGCCGGCGGCGCGACCTGCTGCGCGCTGGCGAACCCCAGCGCCGCGACGATCGTTGTAAAAAGGACCACGAGCCGGACGCGTGCGTAGTTGGTCATGAAGTCATCCGCCCCAAGTAAGAGTGCTGGACTCAGCCGATGACCATTGTACGCGCGCAAGCCCGCCCGGCCGGGTCAGTGAACGGGCACCTGCCCATACCGCTCATCAGGGCCTCTGGCCAGGAAGCCCGTGCGAAGAAGCTCAGTCAGAACGCGCTCGCAGGTCGCAAAATCGAGGGCCCAGAACCTGGCCGCCTCGCTGACGGTCATGCGGAGGTCCGGGGCGTCCTCGAACTCTTCCCGAATCCGTTGCACAAGTTTGCGAAAGAAAGGGGCGGTCCGAGCCTGAACGACGCCGGCCTGCAGGGTATGAACGGATATGAATCTGCAGGCCGGCACGTGGGCGTTAACGCACGACATTGAGAATGATTCCGCCATAGACACGGTGACCGTAACGGGTCTCCTGTCCCCAGAACGCTGGCGCATCGTCCTTGGATTGCACCGCGATGAAGCGGTAGTCACCGCGCAGACCCCAGCGGCCGCTGTACCACTTCACGCCGCCACCGACATTGCCAGTGAGGAACGTCTCGGTGTCAGTGATGCCGAGTCCCGCACGCTCGAAGAGGCTCAAGCCGCCGATGCCACCCGTCACGTACGGCACAACCGAATGACGCGTCGGCGCCTGCACGATCAGGTTGCCGCTGTAGTTCAGCATGTGCGGCGTCTTCACGTCGTTCAGCGACGTGCCGTTGAAGTCGAGCGACTGCGTGACGCCAAGCGCGCCACTCACTTCGCCCTCGACGCCAACGTAGCGATTGAAGTTCACCGTGACACTTCCACCCAGGTCGTAGTTGCCGAAGCTCGGTCCCTGTGTGTCCCCCTCGGTGAAGAACGTTCCGCCTCCGGGAATGATGCCAACTTCAACGGTGCCAGGACCCGGCCCGGCTTCCTGCGCGAACGCGTGATTGGTTCCAGCCATAGCGATAACAACAGCGAGTATTGCAACGCGATAAGTCATGACGATGGTCTCCCTGTGACAAATGAACGAAGAGTAAAGAGCGTGGTCCTCGGTCTCCGGTCCCCGGTCCTCAGTCATCGAATCCCGAGCCCCGAATCCCGGTTATGAGACGGGTATTCCCCCCAGTGCCTTGTAGACAGCGATGACACTGGTGAAGACGCCAGCTTCGGCGTCGGCAACAGCGTCCTCGGCTTGCAGCTCTGTGCGTTCGGCGTCGAGCAGAGCGAGAAAGTCAGCTGCACCTTCCCGATACCGCACGCGGGCGATCGCGGCGGCGCGGCTGCTCTCTCGCGCCTGCTCGGTCAGCTTCACGAGGCGCTGCTGGTCCTCGTGGTAGCTGACAAGGGCGTTCTCTGTTTCTTCGAGCGCGCGGAGTACCACCTGCTCGAACTCGGCCACCGATTCACGCGTCACGCCTTCGACCCCGCGCAGGCGCGCGCGAGCGCTGCCAAGATCGAATGCGGCCCAACTGAGCGCCGGCGTCACTGCCCAGGCGCGAGTGTCAGAGACGTTGAACAAGTTGCCGCGGCCAGCCAGCAGGCCGAGGAACCCGCTGATCGTGATGTGCGGATAGAGGTCGGCCGCAGCGACGGCCTCGTTCGCCGTCGATGCCGCGAGACGGCGTTCCGCTGCGCGCACGTCGGGACGACGACGAAGCAGCGAGTCCGGCTCACCGATCGGGAGCGCCTTGGCGAGCGTCGGGTACGCGCGCGGCGTCAGATCGACATCCAGTTCACCCGGTCGCGTCGCGATCAGCACCGCGAGGCGATGGAGACGCTGTGCGATCGCGGTTCTGATCGGCGGAATGCTGGCGTCGATTCCCGCCACTCGCGCCGCCGCACTCGCCACGTCCTGTTCTTCGCCTATCCCGGCGTCTCGTCTGACCTGAGTCAGCCGCAGCGTCTCCTGCTGATTCGACAGGCTTCTCTCCGCAACAGCCAGCCGTTGCTGAAGGCCGCGCAGCTCGAAGTAGTTGCGCGCGACTTCCGCCGCCACGATCACGCGCACGTCATCAACCGTGGCCTGGAAGCTCTCGGCCGTTGCGGCCGCGGATCGCACCTGATTGCGGATGCGGCCAAAGACATCGATTTCCCAGAACGCGTCGAAGCCGAGGCGATAGGAGGAGACGGTCAAGGGCTTCTCTGAGAAGCCCGGGACCTGTTCGCTCCGCCGATCCACGCTCGCCCCAGCGGTTACAGTCGGATACCGATCGAGCTTCACATCGTCGAAGATCGCGCGCGCCTGATCGAGGCGCGCCACGGCGATGCGGACGTCGTGGTTGGCTGTGAGTGCGCGCGAGACGAGCTCGTCGAGAACGGGATCGTCGAACTGACCCCACCACCGGGGATCGAACGACTGCTCGACGACCAGCGCCGCATCGGCGTTCTTCATCGTCGTTGGCGCGACGGTCGGCGCCTTGTAGGGTGCTCGCACGGCGCACGCGCTCACGAACAGCGTGAGAACGATGATCAACCCCACTTTGGGAGTTGGGAGTTGGAAGTTGGGAGTTGAGGCGCCCATGATCAATGTCCTTCCGCCGGGGTCGCGACGATCGGTGCGGCGTGCTTGCGCGCGGTCGCGCGATCCGTCAGCCGGCCGATCACCGTGTAGAAGACTGGAGTCAGGAACAGGCCGAAGAGCGTGACGCCGAGCATGCCGGCGAACACGGCGATGCCCATCGCCTGTCGGATTTCGAAGCCCGCGCCCGAGGAGAAGACCAGCGGAACGACGCCCATGATGAACGCCATCGAGGTCATCAGAATCGGACGCAGACGGATGCGGCACGCCTCGAGGATTGCGTCGAGATGTGACACGCCGTCAGCCTCGCGCTGCTTTGCGAACTCGACGATCAGAATCGCGTTCTTGCAGGCGAGCCCGGCGAGCACGAGGAAGCTGATTTGCGTGAAGACGTTGTTGTCTCCGCCTGTGAGCCAGACGCCCGCAATCGCCGAGAACAGCGTCATCGGGACGATGAGGATCACCGTCAGCGGCAGCGTCCAGCTCTCGTATTGCGCCGCCAGGACGATGTAGACGAGCAGCACGCAGAGCGGGAAGACGAGCAGCATCGTGTTGCCGGCGAGCAACTCCTGATACGCAAGCTCTGTCCACTCGAACGACATCCCTGGCGGAAGCTGTTTGTCGAGCACATCGGCAATTGCCGCCTGTGCCTGGCCCGAGCTGTAACCCGGCGCAGGACCACCGTTGATCTCCGCTGCGGGGTAGCCGTTGTAGTGCATCACCTGGTCGGGCCCGTAACTGCGCGACACGGTCATCAGCGAGCCGAGCGGCACCATCGCTCCGTGTTCGTTGCGTGTTTGCAGTTGGCGAATCTGTTCGGGCTGCAGACGGAAGCCCGCCTCCGCCTGCGCGTTCACCTGGTAGGTGCGGCCGAACCGGTTGAAGTCGTTGACGTAGAGCGAGCCGAGGTACACCTGCAGCGTTTCGAAGACGTCGGTGAGCGACACGCCGTAGCTCTTGACGCGCTCGCGATCAACGTTGACGTCAATCTGCGGCACGCTCACCTGGAAACTCGAGAAGAGGCCGGCGAGCGACGGCGCAGTCTGCGCCTTCGCCAGGCTCGCTTGCACTTGCCCGTGGAGATCCTCGAACCCGGTGCCGGCACGATCCTCGACATACAACTTGAAACCGCCCACCGTGCCGAGGCCTTGAACCGGCGGTGGCGGAAAGATCGCCACGATCGATTCCGGGATCTCCTGGAAGAACTGCTGATTCAACGCACCGACGATGGCGCCGGCGCTCAAATCAGGGCTCTTCCGCTCTTCCGACGGCTTCAAGATGACAAACGCGATGCCGGTGTTCGGCTGGTTCACGAGCCCGTTGATCGAGAGACCGGGGAAGGCCACCGAGCTCAGAACACCCGGGTTCTTGAGCGCGATGTCCGTCATCTTCCGAATGACGGCGTCCGCGCGATCGAGCGTCGATCCATCAGGCAGCTGCGCGAACGCAACGAGGTACTCCTTGTCCTGCGTCGGCACGAACCCGGGAGGCACGCGCGAGAAGCCGAGACCGGTGAGACCGATCAGGCCGACGTAGAGCACGATCGCCACCGCCGCCACCCGCAGCACGCGCGATACGCCGACGGTGTACGCCTCGGAGGCGCTGTGGAAGAACGAGTTGAATCGCCGGGAGAACCCCCCGAAGAGGCGGTCGGCGGTCCGCTGAACCACGTCCTTCTCTGCGTCACGCGGCTTGAGGAGTCGCGATGCGAGCGCCGGGCTCAGCGTCAGCGAGTTGAACGCTGAGATGACGGTCGAGATCGCAATCGTCAGCGCGAACTGACGATAGAACTGTCCTGTCAACCCGCTCACGAACGCGGTCGGGACGAACACCGCGCACAACACCAGGGCGATTGCGATGATCGGGCCTGACACTTCCTCCATCGCCTTTCGCGTCGCCTCAATCGGGGTCAGACCCCGCTCGATGTGACGCTCCACGTTCTCAACCACCACGATCGCGTCGTCCACGACGATGCCGATCGAGAGGACGAGGCCAAAGAGCGACAACGTGTTGAGAGAGAACCCGAGGCCGAGCATCACGGCGAAGGTGCCGATCAGCGAGACAGGGACAGCGACGAGCGGGATGATCGATGCCCGCCACGTCTGCAGGAACACCATCACGACGAGGACGACCAGCAGAATCGCTTCGAAGAGTGTCTCGACAACCGCCTCGATCGAGTTGCGCACGAAGATGGTGGGGTCGTAGACGATGCGGTAGTCCACGCCTTCGGGGAACGACTGCTTCAGCCGATCCATCGTGGCGCGCACCTGGTCGGACGCATCGAGCGCGTTGGTGCCTGGCCGCTGGAAGATGCCGATCGCAACTGCCGGTTTGTTGTCGAGCAGGCTGCGCAGCGCGTAGATGTTCGCACCGAGCTCCACTCGACCCACGTCGCGCACGCGAGTGATCTGTCCTTCAGAGGTCGCGCGGACGACGATGTTCGCGAATTCCTCTTCCGTGGTCAGGCGTCCCTGCGCGTTGACGGACAACTGGAACTGCGTGTCAACAGGTGCGGGCGGGGCGCCGAGCACGCCCGCTGCCACTTGCACGTTCTGCTCGCGAATCGCGCGGACCACGTCGCTCGTCGTGAGCTGACGCGAGGCCAGGCGATCCGGATCGAGCCAGATGCGCATGCTGAACTCGCCGGCGCCAAACACCTGCGCGCTGCCCACGCCTGAAATGCGCGCGAGCTCGTCCTTCACGCGCAGGGAGGCGTAGTTGGCGAGATAGAGGTTGTCGTAGCGCTCGTCCGGCGAGACGAGGTGTACGACCATGATGAAGTCGGGCGTGGACTTCTCGGTGACGACGCCGATGCGCTGCACTTCCGCGGGCAGCCGCGGGAGTGCCTGCGCCACGCGGTTCTGCACCTGCACCTGGGCGTTGTCCAGATCGGTGCCCAGCGCGAAGGTGATCGTGAGCGTCATCCGGCCGTCGGATGTCGCCTGCGAGAACATGTAGAGCATGTCCTCGATGCCGTTGATCTGCTGCTCGAGGGGCGAAGCCACGGTTTCGGCGATCACCTTCGGGTTGGCGCCGGGATACGTCGCATGCACGACGACCGTCGGCGGCGCCACCTGCGGGTACTCGCTGATCGGGAGCTGCAGGAGCGCCAGCGCACCGGCTGCGACGATCAGCAGCGACAGCACGGCCGCGAGAATCGGGCGCTCGATGAAGACCTTTGAGAAATTCATGACGACCCTCAGTTCGTTGCGGGCTGGTTGCGTTCGTCGCCGTTATTGCGACCGTAGCGTTCGTCGGCCTGACCGTTCGGATCGCGGTCCATCGGGACGACGATCGGAGTCACCGGCGCGCCGGGCCTGATGCGCTGCAGCCCGTTCACGACCACGGGCTCACCGGCCTTCAGTCCGCTGCGAACCACCCGAAGACCGTTGACGATCGGACCGAGCGTCACGGCGCGGTACTCGATTTCGTTCTTCGGAGAGACGATGTAGACGAACTTCTTGCTCAAGTCCGTTCCAACGGCGCGGTCCTGAATCAGAACACCGTGGTACGTCCCGGTCCCCGCAAGGCGCAGGCGCACGAACAGGCCCGGAGTCAGCAGACCGTCAGGGTTGCGGAAGACCGCACGGCCGCGAATGGTGCCGGTCGCGCCATCGAGCTGGTTGTCGATGAAGTCGAGCTGACCCTCGCGCGGGAAACCCTCGTCACTCGAGAGCGCCATGCGGATGCGGCGATCGATCGAGCTGCGATTCCGCTTGTCGCCGCCGGCGGTGTACTTCAGATAGATCTGCTCGTCGGCGTCGAAGTAGGCGTAGACCGGATCGATCGAGACGACCGTAGTAAGCAACGTCGCCTCTCCCGGACCGCTCGACACGAGGTTGCCTTCGGTGACGATCGCGCGAGAGACACGACCGTTGATCGGCGACGTGACCTGTGTGAACTCGAGATTGAGCTCTGCGGCACGCAACCCGGCCTGGCTGGCCGCCACCTGCGCGGCCGATTCCTGCGCGAACGCCGCGCGCCGATCGTGATCCTCGTTCGAGATCGCGTCGGCGTCGCGTAGCCGGTTAGCACGTTCGAGCTCGCTGTTCGCGCGCTGGACGGTCGCCTGCGCGCGAGTGACCTCGGCGCGAAGCCGATCGACCTCGGCCTGGAACGGACGCGGATCGATCTGGAAGAGCAGGTCGCCACGGCGAACCATGGCGCCCTCGGAGAAGCGAACGGCGGAGACGTACCCGGAGACTCGCGGGCGGACTTCGACGGAGTCGACGGCCTGGAGGCGTCCGGTGAACTCGTCCCACTCGGTCACATCGCGCTCGATGACGTTGGCGACCGTGACTTGTGGAGGCGGAGGCGGTGCGGGCTGTGCGGAGGTCTTCACGCACGCGGCGAGCATCGGGGTCAGTGCAAGCGGCGTGAGCAGCAGCGCGATGCGCACGCCTCTTCGTAGAGGCGAGTCTTTCCTGGCCTGAGCGAAGTCGAAGGCAGACTCGCCTTCGAAGGGCTTCGAAATCTGATTGGCGATGGCGTTCATGCATCGCAGTGTGGCGCCTGCAAACGCACCCACACAATCGGGCAGTGGCCGCAGATTCGCCTCCCGCTTGCGGCGCATCTCCACGCCTCCCTGGCAGCGGAGGGCGATCTACGACTTTTGGACGAGGCGGCACTCGTCCATGCGTCCACTTCGTCTTCGTTACCGGCTTGTTCGATAATTGGGGTGCGGTTCAGGAGTGCTTCAGATGGCCGAAGACCAGCGGACAAACGGCGAGTGCGGCAGCGCGATCGACACGGCCGTGCAGCGCGTCATCGACTCGGGCGACACGGCCGCGTTACGCGTCGCGTTGGCGCGCGAGGCAAAGGAACGGCGGCGGCAGGAGTGCCTCTCGAACATTCAGACCGAGATCACGCAGTACTCGCTCGACCTGCTCGTGCGCGAGCCCAACCTCGAAGGCTTCTTCCGCGCGTTGCTCAAGACGCTCGCCGAAGAGGCCGAGAGTCAGATCGCCGGTGTGTGGCTGCTCAACGAAGACCAGCCGTGCTGCGAGTTCTGGATGGCGCACTTCGGCGGTGAGGTGGTCACGATGGGCAACCTCGCCGAGTTCGGTGCGGGTGAGAAGGCCGCCGCACAGGCGCAGCATCTCTTCGACTACAAGCCCGGCTGGCTGTCCACGATTGAATATCAAGCCGACGATCCCCGAGTGCCGCAGGCGGTGCGCGATTTCAACGCCGCGCACCCCAGTCTCTCCACGGTCGCCGCGCCGATGCTGCTGATGGGAAAAAATCTCGGATGGATCACGATCTGCGCCCCGGACTCCGGCGAGGGATCGTGGTGGCGCATCGCGTTGGTCGAAGCGATCGCGCGGCACGCGGCGCTCGCGTTGCACAAGAGCCGCATCTACGAGGCGAAGCGCCTGGAAGAGCGGCGCAAGGCGATCCTCGAAGAACGCAATCGACTGGCGCGCGACATCCACGACAATCTCGCGCAGGGCTTCGGCGCGATCCTGATGCAGCTGCAGGCCGCGCAGCGCGAAGGCGCGCTGCTGCCGCCGAAGGTCGCGCACAGCATCGACATCGCGATCGATCTTGCGCGCACGCACATGGTCGAAGCGCGGCGATCGGTTGGCGCGCTGCGTCCGAACGTCAGCGACAACGAGGATCTCTCGAAGGCCATCAAGCGCGTCGCGGATCTCGCGCAGAAGACATCGGACGCTCCGATCGACGTGCAGCTCGACGAGCTGCCGCGTTTCGGCGACGGCGTCGAGCGCGAAGTGATCGGCATCGCGCAGGAGGCGCTCACCAATGCCGTGCGCCACGCGCGCGCCAAGAAGATCACCGTCCGCGCCTCAATTTCGAGCTCGCTAGGTCTGCTCTTGTCGATTGCCGACGATGGGAGAGGCATTCCGCGGGAGCGATCGTCAGGCGGATTCGGGATGACGAGCATGCAGGAACGCGCCGATCGCATTGGCGCATCGCTCACCATCGTCACGGCGCCGCGCAGCGGTACCGAGGTCGTGCTCGCGTGGGAGCCGTCACATCTACCCACACAAGTCCATGCCCTTAGCTGACATCGTGGCGCCAACGACTCCTGCCAGCGTGCTGCTGGTCGACGATCACGCCCTGCTCCGCACCGGCGTGGCGAACATCATCAACCAGGAGGCCGACCTCCAGGTGGTGGCCGAGGCCGGCAACGGCGTCGAGGCGCTCGAGGCCTACGACAAGTTTCATCCCGACGTCACGCTGCTCGATCTGCGGATGCCGGTCATGGAAGGCGTCGAGGTCGTGCGTCGGCTGCGGGAGCGCGATCCGCGCGCCCGCGTCATCGTGCTCACGACCTACGACACCGACGAGGAAATCTCGCGCGCGCTGAAGGCCGGCGCGAAGGCGTACGTGCTGAAAGACATTTCGGCCGACGATCTCGTCACGTGCATCCGTGACGTCCTCGCGGGAAAGACCTACCTCGCACCCGCCGCTGCGGCGAAGCTCGCCGAAGAAGTGACGCGCGTGCAGCTCACACCACGCGAGCTGGCGACGCTACGGCTGATGGCCGATGGCAAGTCGAACAAGGAGATCGCCAACGAGCTTGGGATCAGCGATCGCACGGTCAAGACTCACCTCGGCCACCTGTTCGAGAAGCTCGGAGTCACCAGCCGCACCGAGGCCGTGAAAATTGCCACGCGGCGCGGACTGGTTCGTCTCGAATAGAGCCGGTCAGTCCTTATACGGATCGAACAGGTCGGCCCCGGCCATGACGACGATGAGCGGCCGCAGGGTGTGCAGTACCTCGATGGTGCCCCGCTGCGCCGAGAGAACTTCCGGCAGACGGCGATAGACATGCGGGCTCTCGTCGAGTCCGCCGCCCCGCAGGATTACGCCCTTCTGCTTCACCCAGTCTTCCATCATGCGCGGCGACACCGCGCCCGGCTTCAGCAGCTTACCGGTGCGCCGGTTTCTCTTCCCTGCAGCCGCGACGCGCGACATGACACGGCCAGCGCCATGCACAGTCGAATACAGTGCCTGCTTCTGTAGCGCCACAGTAGGTTCGTCTTCCGTCGCTGCGCCACGCACGATGACCGCATCGTCGCCCATCGACCCGCCGACGAAGCCCTTCTGTCCGGGGAACGCCGGCGTCGCCCCCTTTCGGATAACCACCACCGTCTCGCCGTCATGTTCCTCGCGCCACGCGAAGTTGTGGTGGTTGTGCACCAGTTCGAGCTCGCGGCCACCGAGAATCGCGACGACCTTCCGCGCAACCCACTCGCGACCCGCGTAGGCGTACTCGCCCGCCAGCGTCATCAGCGCCCAGTAGTCATGGCCCATCGGCTGATCGAGCGAGAGCAGCGCTTCGCGTTCAGGCACGCGAGTCCCCCACGTCTCGCCCTGTGACATCGCCAGGAAACCGGATGCGACCGTGTGTCCGAGCCCGCGGCTGCCGAAGTGCACACCGACCCAGATCGCGTCAGATTCATCGACGAACACATCGACGTAGTGATTCCCGCTGCCCACGGTACCGAGCTGCTTGCGCGCCTTGTCACGCAGACCCAGTCGTGCGTGACCTGGCACCGCGTCCCACGCGGACGACTCGAACAACGGATGATCGACAGGCGCATCGTCCGAGCGATTCTTGCGGCCGATGCCAAACGAGATTTCGTCCTGGATCACGTCTGCCACTTCTCCCAGACGCTCGGCAAGATCGGGCGAGCCCGAGAGCGTGAGATCCGTGCGGATAGCTGCATTGCCGCAGGCGATGTCGAAACCGACGCCGACCACCGACACCTGTTCCTTGTAGGCAGCAACACCGCCGATCGGCATGACGTAGCCGACATGGCCGTCGGCCATCAATGCCGCGCGGGTGGCCCGGCTCGCGACGTCTTCGAGCTGCGCGAGGGTGCCTGACTCGTGTTCTCCGAAGACAGCAATCGTATTCACTGAAACCTCGTTCCTACTTCGATCCGACTTCAACCCGGACGACGTCGCGCGCCTCCTCGGCCACGACGATCGGCACGTCCACGAAGCGACGGATGATCTCGATGTTCGTGAGCGTGTGGTGCGACAGCGTCAGCGTCGTGAACACACCACCTCCGCCCAACGCAAGCACCGTGAGCAGCTGATCAGCCAGGTGCTCGCCCACGGGAACGCCCGCCGCCAGGTAGCGCCGCGTCTGCTTCATCGCCCGACTTGCCACCGCTTCCGCGGGCACGCCGACGGCGCCGAAGGCGGTAGCGATTTCGGTGACGTGCTTCGACTCGAGCTCGATCAGCAGGACGTTTCCCGGTCCCGCCGCTCCGTCGTACGTCGTGACGTTGCTGGCGTCCGCGCTCCAATTCAATCCCGCGATCGCAGTTCGCATTTCACGCTCTGCAATGTGCCGCGGCAGATTCGCCAGCAGCGCCGTCACGCGCCGTCCGACGATGTCGCCGCGCGACTGCAGATCGAGCCGAGTGAGCGACTGGCTGGGACGAACGCTGACCGTGAACGATCCGCCGCCAGCTGGATAGAATCCCGGGCGCGTCAGCGACGCTTCAACGCGGGGCCCAAGCCGATTGATCAGCGGTAGAAACACGCGCTGCAGAAAGTCGAACGGAGGCGCCCACGGATTATGTGTGCCACCTTCCAGAATGAGCGTGGACTCGTTCGCCGCCGTCAGCAGCGGCGGAAGCACCGTCTGAAGGACAAGCGTCGCGCTTCCGGCGCCGCCTACCGCGAAGCGGTACTGCCCCGCTCGAACCCTGCCGGGTTCGAAACGAATCTCGGTTGACCCGAGCGCGGCCCCTCCGACGCGCGCCTCGCCGACGGCAGCCGCTGCCTGTACAGCCGTCAGATGCTGTCGCAGTAGCCCCCGCTTCTCCCGGCCGTGACGAATGTGTTTGAGATGAAAGGGCTGGCCCGTGGCGAGCGACAACGACAGTGCCGTTCGCAGCACTTGTCCGCCACCCTCACCGATCGATCCGTCGATGCTGATCATCTCGCCGACACTCGAACGCATCTCGATCATCACCTGCCACCCCGCGGCCGGCGCGACGCTGACGCGCGCCACGCCGGCCATCCGCACACCCGCCATCGCTCATGTCGGCGGGCTCGTGGATGGAGAGAGCAGACGAGGTGCCATCGGAGTAGTTGGCCGAAACGC
>Ga0315912_10003666_pt1 | contig 15060 bp, 12 predicted proteins | sample VfabasoilMG_FD_204469 | JGI IMG/M metagenome (GOLD analysis project Ga0315912, IMG submission 204469) | Garden soil microbial communities collected in Santa Monica, California, United States - V. faba soil | ecosystem: Environmental > Terrestrial > Soil > Garden | place: USA: California... | reverse complement strand
GTGCCGCGCAATCGAGGCGCGTGAACGGCTTGCTGGCGCGCGGGCTCCAGGCGTGGATGGCGCGCGCCACGAGTTCCTTGCCCGTGCCCGGCTCGCCGCGGATCAGGATCGCCGCGTCGGCCGCCGCCACGCGACGCATCTCGTCGAGCACCCGCAGGTGCCCCGCACTGGTGCCGACGATCGCATCGATGTCGTACACGGCGTGTATTTCGTTGCGCATCTGGCGCACCTGCGCGCGCAGCAGGGCGCGTTCGCGCTTGACGTGCACCAGCCGCAATTCGGCGCCGGCGCGATCGGCAACGACCGCGCACGCGGCGCGTTGAGTCGCGTCGAGATCCGCGTTGCCATCCAGCCAGGCGAACAGGTGCCCCAGCACGGCGCCGTCCTTGGCGGTAAGCGCCATGCTGAACAGCCTGCCGGCGATGGAGGCAACCTCGTCGAGTCCGTATTCGAGGTTGGCGCCAAAGGCGTTGTCGCGCCACACCCCGAGTGTGCGCACGCGCCGGCCCGCGGCCGATTCGCAGATGTGCGCCTCGCGCGCGCCGAGCACCCCGGCGAGGTGTTGTGCCAACACCGGGAAGAAATCGTCGCCGCGCGCGCGCGCCAGGCTCGCCGCCAGCAATTCCAGTTGTTCGCCCGTACCCGCATCCATGTGACGACACTCTATTAATAGAGCGTCGCGAGTATAGGCGGGAACCCTACTCGTAGCGAAGCGCGCCGGCGGGGCTGGCGCGGGCCACCAGGTAACTTTGTGCGCTGACGGTCACAAGTGCCACGGCCAGGGCCGCCAGGGTGGCCAGCGGCAGCCACCACCAGCCGAGCGGCACCCGGTACGCGAATCCTTCCAGCCAGCGGTTCATGGCCCAGGCCGCCAACGGCCAGGCGACCAGGCTGGCCCACAGCACCGGCTTGCTGAATGCCCACAGCAGCAGGGTCATGATGTTGCCGGTGCCCGCGCCCATCACCTTGCGGATGCCGATCTCCTTGGTGCGCCGCTGCGCGGTGTAGATAGACAGGCCGAACAGGCCCAGTACCGCGAGGAACACGGCCACGGCGGACAGCGTCGTCAGCACCATGCGTTGCTGCAGGATGTCGAGGTACATGCGGTGGTAGTACTGCTCGAGGAACCAGCGCGACACCGCGCGCGGTTCGCCCAGCTTGCGCCAGACTTCGTCGACAGCCGCCAACGTCTCCGGGATGCGCTGGCCGGCCAGCCGGACGCTGACGACCCGCCGCTGCGTCGTATCGACGACGTACATCGACGGCTGGATGGCGCCGCGCATGGAATCGATGGGAAAGTCGGGCACCACGCCCGCGATGGTGTAGCCGGTCGGAATCGGAAACGGGACGGTGCCGAACAAGGTCAGCGTCTTGCCAAGGGCGTCCTGCGGAGACTTGAAGCCGAGCTGACGGACTGCGCTTTCGTTCAGCGTCACGGACATCTCGCGCTTCACGTCACCGGGAGTGAAGTGGTCCGTGCCGAACTCGCGCGACGGCAGGCGTCCGGCCAGGGGCTCCAGCCCGTAGAACCCGAAGAAGTTGTAATCGGTCGAGCCGAACTGCAACAGGACGGGCGCGCCGCCTGCGTAGCTGAAAGTCAGGGCACTGACGTTGTAGTTGGTCGGCAGTGCAGCGGCGCCCGTGACACCGCGCACGCCCGGGATGGCGGCGATCGCGTCCATGAAGCCGTCCGTGGCGCCGGTCGCGTCGTTGAAGTGCATCAACACCACCTGGTCGCGATTGATGCGCAGTCCCTCGTTCATCGCGAAGGTAGTTTGGCGGTGGATCACGAGCGTGGCGAAGGCGAGGCCGATGAGCGCCGCGAATTGCACGATCACCAGGGCTTGCCGCACGTGCGAGGCGCCGCCGGGCGCGGATCCGCGCCTGAGTGCCCAGGCCGGCTTGAACGAGGACATCACGAAAGCCGGATAGGCGCCCGCAAGCACGGTGAGGCCGAGCACCGCCAGCAGCAATCCGCCGGCGAGATGTGGATCGCGCCAGTATTCGAACATCACCGTGGCGCCGGGATAGATGTCCTCGCCGGTGCCGAGCATGGCGTTGAACGACGGCAGCGTGATCTCGACCAGTGCCATGGCGAGCAGCATCGAGACGATGACATGGAGAAAAGCCTCGCCGAGGAACTGCAGCATGATGTCGCCGCGGCCGGCACCCGCGCTCTTGCGCACGCCGATTTCCGTGGCGCGCTGCGTGGCGCGTGCCGTCATGAGGTTCACGAAATTGATGACGGCGAGCAGGATCACCAGCAGGCCGACCAGCCCGAGTGTACGCAGGGTGTGCGGATCGACCGGCGGGGTCATGGGCCAGCGGCCGGGCGGCGACAGGTGCACGTCGGCGAGCTTGTAGATGCGGATGATGACCGCTTTCGCGGTGTCCGCGTCGTAGTGGCGCGCCATGAAAGCGGGCATGTCCGCATCGATTCGCTCGACGTTTGCGCCGGGACGCAGGCTGAAGAAGGTGTGGAAGCCGAATGCGACTCCGGGCCGGCGGAACTGGTCGCGCAATCCCAGGTTGGAGAACGGAGCCTTGCCCGAGGCGACGATCCGGAAATTGAAATAGGTGTTGCTGGGCAGATCCTCGATGACCGCGGTGACGCGCAGCGGGAACTGCCGATCGAGCTCGAGTCGTTTGCCCAGCGCGGGCGCTTCGCCGAAATATTTCTTTGCGATCGTGCGCGTGATCACCACGCCGTCGGGAGTATCGAGCGCGGTTGCAGGGTCGCCGGCAATGGCCTTGACCCGCACCATGCGGAAGAAGTCCGGGTCGGAGATGTATACCTGCTCGTGGTATTCGAGTTCGCCGGCGCCAATGCTGAACCACCGGTCCACGAGCCGCGCGGAGTGCTCGACTTCCGGGTAGTCGTTGCGCAGATGTTCCGCCATCCAGAAATCGCCGGTGTCCCAGACTGCTCCGGGGAAGCCGGGTGCGCTGCGCGACTCGATGGACATCCGGTAGATGCGCTCGTTGCCGGGAATGAAGCTTTCGAAGGAATACTGGAAGCGCAGATAAAGCGCGATCAGCAGCGCCGCGGCGATGCCAATGGCGAGTCCGACGACATTGATGACGCTGACCACGCGATTGCGCGCGAGGTTGCGGAGCGTGGCGAGAAGATAGTTGCGCAGCACCGAGGTCTCCGGTTTGTCAGGCGGCGAGCAGGGTTTCGCTGGCCACACGCCCGTCCAGCAGTTTGATGGTGCGGCCCGCCACGGCGGCGTGTGTCAGCGAGTGCGTGACCATGACGACAGTCGTACCGAGCTTCGAGATCGCGGTGAGCAAGTCGAGAACGGCATTGCCGTTGGTGGTGTCGAGGTTGCCGGTGGGCTCGTCGGCCAGGATCACCCTGGGATTCGAGACCAGCGCGCGCGCCACGGCCACGCGCTGCTGCTGGCCGCCGGACAGCTGTTGCGGCAGGTGGCGGGCGCGATGCACGATGCCGACGCGCTCGAGCGCGGCCTGCACGCGCTCGCGCCGCTCGCGGGCGGCGACGTCGCGGTACAGCAGCGCCACCTCGACGTTTTCCTCCACCGACAGGTCGTCGATGAGATTGAAACTCTGGAACACGAAGCCGATGGCGGCGCGGCGCACGGCGGTGAGCTGCTTTTCGCTGAAACTCGTCACGTCTTCGCCGAAGAACTCGTAGCGTCCGCTGCTCGGGCTGTCGAGCAGTCCGAGGATGTTGAGCAGCGTCGACTTGCCGCAGCCGGAAGGCCCCATGACGGCGACGAACTCGCCGGCGCGGATCTCGAGGTCGATGTCGGCGAGCGCATGAGTCTCCACCTCCGAGGTGCGGTACACCTTGCCGATCCGGTTGAGCTTCAGCATGAGTTCTCCTATTGAATGTCGATGCGCTCGACGCGCTCGTAGTCCGAGTAGTCAGACGTGATCACCCGCTCGCCGGGTTCGAGGCCGCTCCTGATCTCGAGCTGTTCCACGTTGCGGCGTCCGGGCGTGATGTGTCGGCGCACCGCGGTTTCTCCATCGCGTGACACCACGAACACCCAGTTGCCGCCGGTCTGCTGCAGGAACGGCCCGGCGGGAATCATGATGGCGTTCGAGGCCGCGCCGAGGGCGAATTTTCCCTGCACCGCGCGTCCGGACACCAGGCCGTCGGGTGGAGCGCGCGTGAAAGCGAGCTCGACCTCGAAACTGCCGCCGTTGACCTGGGGACGCACGCGCGAGACCTGCAGCGGCCAGGCGTGGCCGTCGATCTCCGCGGTGGCGTTCTGCCCGGTGCGCAGCCGCCCGAGATAGAACTCGTCCACGGCCGCCAGCAGCTTGAAGCCGAAGTCGGGCGTGAGCTCACCCAGCCGCTCGCCGCGATTGCGGTTCTCGCCCACCTTGAGGTCCATGGCCGTGATGCGGCCGGCCACCGGCGCCCGCACGATCAGGCTCTCGAGCTTGGAGCGCGTGATCTCCACGTCCTGGTGGAGTTTCTCCAGTTGCGCGGCGATCTGCGGCAGCTGCTGCACGCGCAGCTGTTCCTGGCGCGTGTTGCTCTCCGCCTGCAGCGGCAACAGGCGCAGGTTGTAGTCGAGCTCGTCCTGCAGCGTATCGCGCAACTCCTGCGACTCGGACGCCAGCGCCTTGCGTCGCTGCAGCGAACGCTCCAGGCGTTTGATGTTGTACTCGATGTTGGCGAAGGCCTTCTGGTTGGCGAGCCGGTCCTGCTCGAGCATGGACTGGCGAGCCTGCAGTTGCGTGATCGATTCGATCAGGCGTGCTTCGCGATCGAGCACCGTGAGCTCGAGCTCGGTATTCGCAAGCCTCAGCAGCGGCTGGCCCGCCTCGACCAGGTCGCCCGGTTCGACCATGACGCGTTCGACGCGCCCGCCTTCGACGGCATCCAGGTACACGGTCTCGCGTGGCACCACGCGCGCGCGCAGCGGGATGAAATCGGCGAAGGTGCCGCGTGTCACCGTTGCGATGCCGAGCTGATCGCGTTCCATGCGCAGGTGCCGTTCACCGTCGAAAATCGTTTTCAGCAGCAGCACCACGAGCAGCGCGAGCGCCACGCCCGCGGCGACCTGGACGCGCCACTGGCGCCACCAGGGCAGGGTGATGGCGCGGTCCATGATGTGAGGTTCCACCGGTTGCGGGTTGAGCATGCTTGACCGCGTTCGTTTCCACTGGCGCCCTTTGTGCCGTGCCGTGTCGGGTCGCGCAAGGCGGCAGCGTCCGGATACGGACAGGCGCGAACATTCGTGCGCGCGCGCCTTGTCAGTGTGTTCGACGGCGGAATAGGCTTCGGTCATGCAGAAATCCGGCGCGGTACTCATCGTTGACGACGACCTCGACGTGCTGCGCGCGGCGCGCATCGCGCTGGCGGCGGAATTCGCCACGGTGGTGACCGCGGCGTCGGTCGGCGCACTCGACAGGGAGCTGCCCGCGGACCTCGATGTCGTGCTGCTCGACATGAACTTTGCCGTCGGCCAGCACAGCGGGCAGGTGGGGCTGACCGCGCTGGCGCGGCTGCGCGAGCGCGACGCCGCCCTGAGTGTCGTCCTGATGACCGCCTTCGGCAGCGTGGCGCTCGCCGTCGAGGCTCTCAAGCACGGGGCGGTCGATTTCGTGCTCAAGCCGTGGCGCAACGAGAAGCTGGTCGCGGTAGTCAGGGCAGCCGCCGAACGCACGCGTGCCACGCGCGCCGGTTCGACGCTGCATCTCGACACCCTCGAGCGGCGCACCATCGAGAAGGCGCTCGCCGAACATGCCGGCAATGTCTCATCGGCGGCCGCTGCGCTGGGCCTGAGCCGCCCGGCACTCTACCGGCGCATGAGCAAACACGGGCTGCAATGAACGAGCCGACTCTCGCCGGTCCCGCGCTCGCACGCTCGCTGGCGTGGCGCGCGGTCGGCGTGGGTGCGCTGGCCGCGGCCCTCGTGTGGCTGGCGCTCGATACGCAGCTGTACGCCACCATGGCAGTGCTGCTGCTGATCTGCCTGCTGATGTGCCTGGACATGGCGCGCATCATCGCGCGCGCCGGGCGCGCCGCCGACAGCTTCATCGACGCGCTCGGTCCCGACAACATCGACGTCGCGCTGCCGCCGGGGCTCGAACGCTCGGTCGGTCGCTGGCGCGCGACCCGCGCTGCGCAGCAGCGTGAGCTGGACGCGGCGCGCGCGCTGCTCGATACCGTGAGCGCCGCGTTGCTGGTGATCGATGCCGAGGGCCGTGTCACCTGGCTGAACCACGCCGCTCGACGCTGGGTTCGTGAGCCGGTGGAGCGCCTCGGGCAGATCGCGGCGCTCGGTCGCGATGCGGCACTGCTGCACGCAATGCAGCCCGGCGCGCGCGAGATCGCGCGCTTCGCCGACGGCGAGCCGGTGTATGTCGCCTGCTCGCGCTTCGCCGCGCCGGGCCAGGCCGAGCAACGCCTGATCGCCATTCAACGCATCGCGGGCGACCTCGATGCCGTGGAGGTGAAGGCGTGGACCGACATGGCGCGCGTGCTGGCGCACGAGATGATGAATTCGCTCACGCCGATCGCCTCGTTGTCGGAAAGTCTCGAGCACCTGCTGCGCGATGCCACCGGGGAACGTGCGCTCTCCGCGCAGGAGAAGGAACTCGCCGCGGCGCTCGAAGCCATCAAGCGGCGCAGCGTGGGACTCATGAATTTCGTCGAGCGTTACCGCGCGGTGGCCGAACTACCGGAGCCGGCGCGGCGGGTGATCCCGGTGCGTGAATTCCTGGCGCGCATCGAGAAGCTGCTGAGTGCGACATTCCGCGAGCGGCACATCGAATTCAGCGCGCGGGTCGTACCGCCGGACCTGCAGCTCGATGCCGACCCGGAACTGATGGAGCAGGCGTTGATCAATCTGTTGCGCAACGCCGTCGATGCGGTCGCCGATTCCGCTGCGCCGCGCGTCGAAGTGGAAATCCGCGCTTCGAATGCGGGCGTCATCGTCGAGGTGCAGGACAACGGGCGCGGTCTGCCCGATGAAGTGCCGAGTCGCGTGCTCACGCCTTTTTTCACGACCAAGCCCGGGGGCAGTGGTATCGGTCTCAACGTGGCGCGGCACGTGGCGCTGGCCCATGGTGGCCAGCTCGATGTGCGTCATGGCACGGGCGGGGGCGCGGTGTTTTCGCTGGTGCTGCCCGCGGCCTGATGGCGCCGTCGCAACGCCCGAAGGCATTTTTCCGGGCGCACCGAATCAAGCACTTAAGGCGATGGCAGCGTTGTCGACCTGTTTGTTTGTTGGGTGATTGCCACGCGTGGCGAGATGGCAGAGGCCAGCCACACGGCGGTTTCGCGCAAAAATTGTGAAAGACGGTTGCACCAAATTGCGCTAATTTCGCCCGCTACGTCGTCTCGGGGAGGCGAAGAGCGATGCAACTGTCGCAAATGTGGCGAGAGCATCTCCAGGCTGGTTGTCCGCCGGAAATGCGCGGACTCAACATCGCCGGCACCGCGGCGCGCGAACTCGACGCGGAGATCACCGCCTGCGTGAGCGCCTGCGTCACGCATTCCCTGAAGATGGATTCACGCATCGAGCGGCGGCTGCACGACATCGCCCAGGCGCTCGAGAGTTTCCAGGGCCAGGCCACACCCGAAGTCGCCGCCTACTGCACGCGCCTCAACAAGCTGGTGAGCGCCGTGCTGGTCAATGCCGGCCCGGTCGTCGAATCGGCCAGGGAGCCGGCCGAGGCGGCCAACAGCGATACCGTGCGCACCACGGTACGTCCCGGTCTCCGCCGTCGCTAGCTACTTCGGCTCGAACTTCAGCGACATCCCGTTCATGCAGTAGCGCTGCCCGGTCGGCTGCGGTCCGTCGTTGAACACGTGGCCGAGATGGCCGCCGCAGTTCTGGCAATGCACCTCCACGCGCGTCATGCCATGCGAGCGGTCGGTGGTGGTCGCGACCGCGTTCGGCAGCGGCCTGAAGAAGCTGGGCCAGCCCGAGCCGCTCTCATACTTGGTGCTGGATTCGAACAGCGGGTGTCCGCACGCGGCGCAATCGTATTGGCCAGTGCGCTTTTCGTAGTTCAACGGGCTCGTGCCGGCGCGCTCCGTGCCATGTTCGCGCAGCACGCGAAACTGGTCCGGTGACAGCAGGGAGCGCCACTCGGTGTCGGACTTTTCGACAGCAAACTTCTCGTCAGTCATTCCAGTCTCCTTGGGCTTGCCTACCGGGACCCCTGATGTGGGGATGATATTGCGCGCGACAAATGAAAAGGGGATGCGTCGACGACGCATCCCCTTTGTGAGAAGACCGGACCTGATGCCGGCTTATTACAGCAGCGGCACCAGCAGCAGCGCGACGATGTTGATGATCTTGATCAACGGATTGATCGCCGGGCCGGCGGTGTCCTTGTAGGGATCGCCGACCGTGTCGCCGGTCACCGAGGCCTTGTGAGCCTCGGAACCCTTGCCGCCGAAGTTGCCTTCCTCGATGTACTTCTTGGCGTTGTCCCAGGCGCCGCCGCCGGTGCACATCGAGATGGCGACGAACAGGCCGGTGACGATGGTGCCGATCAGCAGGCCGCCGAGCGCGCGGATGCCGGCGCCGGGGCCCATGAGCCAGTTCATGCCGAAGGCGATGATCACCGGGATCAGGATGGGCAGCAGCGAGGGCACGATCATTTCCTTGATCGCCGCCTTCGTCAGCAGGTCTACCGCGGTGCCGTACTCGGGCTTCGCGGTGCCTTCCATGATTCCCTTGATCTCGCGGAACTGGCGGCGCACTTCGGTCACCACCGAGCCCGCGGCGCGGCCCACGGCTTCCATGGCCATGGCGCCGAATAGATAGGGCACCAGGCCGCCGATGAACAGGCCGATGATGACGGCGGGGTCGGACAGCGAGAACGAAACCATCTCGCGGCCGGTGGCAAGCAGGTGAGTCTCGAGGTTGTGGGTGTAGTCGGCGAACAGCACCAGCGCCGCGAGGCCGGCCGAGCCGATCGCGTAACCCTTGGTCACCGCCTTGGTGGTGTTGCCCACGGCGTCGAGCGGATCGGTGATGTTGCGCACCTTCTTGTCGAGTCCCGACATCTCGGCGATGCCGCCGGCGTTGTCGGTGATCGGGCCGTAGGCGTCGAGCGCCACGACCATGCCGGTCAGCGACAACATCGCGGTGGCCGCGATGGCGATGCCGTACAGGCCGCCCAACGCGTAGGCGCCGTAGATCGCGAAGCAGATGGCAATCACGGGCAGCGCGGTCGACTTCATCGACACGCCCAGGCCCGCGATGATGTTGGTGGCATGGCCGGTCTGCGACGCGGCCGCGGTCTTCCGCACGGGCGAATACTCCGTCGCCGTGTAGTACTCGGTGATGACGATCATCGCGGCCGTGAGAGCCAGGCCGATGAGCGCGCAATAGAACATGTGCCGCGACAGGTTCGGCGCCGCGTCGGTGTTCAGCACCAGCTTTTCGGTGATGAACCAGAATGCGACGGCCGAGATGACGCCGGACACGATGACGCCCTTGTACAGCGCGTTCATGATCTTGCCGCCATCGGAGGTCCGCACGAAGAATGTGCCGATGATGGAAGAGACGATGGACGCAGCGCCGAGTGCCAGCGGGTAGAGCACCGCGTTGACGCCCATGCCGGACATCATGAGCCCGCCTAACAACATCGTGGCCACCAGCGTCACGGCGTAGGTCTCGAACAGGTCGGCGGCCATGCCGGCGCAGTCACCCACGTTGTCGCCCACGTTGTCCGCGATCACCGCAGGATTGCGCGGATCGTCCTCGGGAATGCCGGCTTCGACCTTGCCGACGAGGTCCGCGCCGACGTCCGCGCCCTTGGTGAAGATGCCGCCACCCAGTCGCGCGAAGATCGAAATCAGCGAGCCGCCGAAGGCGAGGCCGACCAGCGCGTGCAGCGCCTTCTCGCGCAGCGCCGCGTCATCGCTGGCGCCGCCGAGAGCCAGGAAGTAGCCGGCGACGCCCAGCAGGCCCAGGCCCACCACCAGCATGCCGGTGATGGCGCCGCCCTTGAACGCCACCTGCAACGCGGCGTTCAGGCCCGTGTTGGCGGCTTCGGCGGTGCGCACGTTGGCGCGTACCGAGATGTTCATGCCGATGTATCCGGCGAGGCCCGACAGAATCGCGCCGATCGCGAAACCGCCGGCCGTGTGCTTGCCGAGCGCAAACCACAACACGACGAACAGCACTACGCCGACGATGGAGATCGTGGTGTATTGACGATTGAGGTAGGCCTTGGCGCCGGCCTGGATGGCCGTCGCGATGTCCTGCATGCGCGCGTTGCCGGCCGGCAGCTTGAGGATGGCCATCATCGAGAACACGCCGTACAAAACGGCGACTACGCCAGCGCCAATCGCCAGCCACAGCCACGTCGTGGCAGTCATGCAAAACTCCTGTCGGAATCAGTAGTTATACTTTTTACGGCCGGCCAGAGAGCGCCCGTCCGCAATGAGGGCGCGCACTATACCCAAGGGCAGATCACCGGCCAACCGCAATCCGTCGATGACAGCGTGGGACAGCGCCGATGGTCGAGGCACCGTTCCCCGCAGACCTGCAACTGGTAAATGGAATGCGGCCCGGTCAGGGAGACCCCGCCGCCAGCAGGGTTCAGCCGCGTCCTTCCCAGGCGCTGACAAACGAGGCAAAACGCTTCGGGTCGTAGTCCTCGCTGTCTTCGAACTCGAGCTCCGAGGGGTCCTGCTCACCAAGGCACTCGCCCTGGGCGGACAGGATCCAGTAGTGCGGCACGAAGTCCGAGCTGGGCAGCCGGTCGAAGAACTCGTCGTTGTAGTTGTCTTCGCCCACGTAGACGTGGATCTGTACGAAGGTGCGGTCGAGCAGCGCCTGGGTGGACTGTTCCTCCGCGAGGAAATCGTGGAGCGCGTGGCAGTTGCCGCACCAGTCGCCGCCCGCCACCACGAGGATGAGCTTCTTCTCGGCCTGCGCGCGAGCCTTGGCTCGTTCGAGCTCCGTGAATGGGTTCGCCTGCGGGTCGTAACCGATGTCGCGCGTGCCGCATCCCGCGGCCAAAGCCGAAGCGCACAACAGGATCAGCGTTGCGATCCGGGGTCGCAGGAATGACTTCACGGGAATACCTGCAGCGATTGCTGACTGGATAGCTATCTATCTGCTGCCACACCGCAGGTCCGTGACACGCTCAGCAGTTTGCAAAGCGGGCTCACCCTGGCACGTACCGACGCTGATCTGGCAGGTGGGGACGGATCTTACTGGCGCGTGCAGCTCCAGACTCCGGTCGCGCCCGTCGGGTTGCCGCCGAAGTACGCGATGAACGTTCCCTGGCCGGTGCCTATCTCGTCCGCGTCGACAGCCAGGTTGCCGGACATTTGATAGGTCGTACCCATAGTGGGGTGCATTACACCCGTCATGGCGCCGTTGCTCGAATCGAATGTTGGAGTGCTCATCGGCCGGGGCTGGGCACCGTCGCCCCAATTGCCCGACAACACGTCCTGGGCGACGGCGAGCTGAAAGGGTGTGCCGGCAGGAGCGCCGTTCACCGTCCCGGAGCACGCGTAGAACCCGTCGAAGCGGAATGCGTTCGCGGCCACATTGATGGTGAACGTGACCGGCGGCAATCCGGCGGTGCTGGCAACCAGCTGTTGCGCGCCGGCGCCGTGGATGTACGGAGAGTACTGAATGTAACCGTCGGCATCGGTGCCCCAGGAGTAAGGCGTGATGTAGACGCTCGCGGGGTCTGAGCTGAAATCGACCGCTACGCCGGGCACGCCATTGCCGAGCGCGTCCGTGACCCGCACGCGCGCGGGCTGCGTCAACCGGGCGTGCTGATTGATTGACTGTCCGCTCCCCGATACCGCGACAATCGCGGTCGCGGCCGATGGCGGCGCAGCCAGCGAAATCGCGGCGAACGTCACCTGCGTGAGGCCCGTGCTCGAAGCGACCAGGGATTGCGATCCGATTCGCAGCCCGAGCGTCCATTGCGTGCGCGCTTCGCCGTTCTGGTCCGTGACCGAAGACGTCGGCGCGACGCTGCCGCAATCCGCGCACGGCGCCCAGTTCACGGTCACGCCGGCCTTGGCGTTCCCGAAGGTGTCGTGCACGCGCACGGCGAGCGGGGCTGCGAGTGGTTGCGTCTGTTGAGCGGACTGATTGTCGGTGACGGAATCGCTCTCCATCGCCGCCGCCGCCCCCGCGACCGCCGTCGCATTGAATTGCGCCAGCGTTGATGCATTGGCGCGAATTTCCACGCTCTGTGCGACGAGCGTCGGCCCCAGCGTCCAGCGTTCGCGCACCAGGCCCGCCGAGTCGGAGGTCGCCGTGCCCGCGAATACGGTGCCTCCGCCCGCCGCCACGACAAACGCCACGACCTGGCCGGGCATCGGATTTCCGCTGGTATCGAGTACTCGCGCCACGAGCTGATCGGTGAGTTCGACACCCACGGCGCCCGTCTGGCCGTTGCCGCTTACGACCTGGACGCTGCCAAAAACGGGCGGGGGCGCCGGTGGAGGAGGTGGGGGTGAGCTGCTGCCGCCACCGCCGCCTCCGCAACCCGCCAGGGCCAACGCCAGAACGGCTCCCGACACGCATTTGAAAACTCTCATGGACCGCCTCTCGCTTGACTCAGCCCTGAAGTTTCATCCATGACGCGGGCGAAAACTGTGACAGTTAGTCCACGCCCGAGTTCTCGCCGATTCTAACTTTCAGGGTTTGAATTCTGTGTTCAGTTTTTTCCTTACCGGAACACCCTTGATGGTGACGTACTCGGGCAGGCCGTTCTTGTACGGTGGATAGTCCTCACCCGAAATGAGCGGCTCGAGATACGCGCGGCATCGCTCGGTGATACCAAAGCCATCCTCGGTGATGTAATCGCGCGGCAGCTTCTTCTCGACATTGGCCACGTCGTTGAGCGGCACGCTGCCCACCACCCATTTGTAGGGCTTCGACTTCTTGCGAATGATGGTGGGCATCACGGCGTCGTGGCCCGAGACGGCCAGTTCGACGGCCGCCTTGCCCATGGCATAAGCCTGCTGCACGTCCACCTTCGAGGCGACGTGCCGTGAGGCGCGCTGCAGGTAGTCGGGCACCGCCCAGTGGTACTTGTAGCCGTGCGCCTCGCGCACCATGTTCGCCACCACCGGTGCGACGCCGCCGAGCTGCGTGTGGCCAAAGGCGTCCTTGGTGCCCGCGTCGGCCAGGAACTTGCCGTCGGCGTCGTGTACGCCCTCGGACACCACCACCACGCAGTATCCGACCCGGCTAACTACATCCTTGACCTTCGCCAGGAACTTCTCCTTGTCGAAGGCGATTTCGGGGAACAGGATGATGTGCGGCGCCTCGTCCGGTCCCTTGCCCGCGAGGCCCGCGGCCGAGACGATCCAGCCGGCGTGACGGCCCATCACCTCCATGACGAACACCTTGGTCGAGGTCTTGGCCATCGAGGCCACGTCGAGCGCGGCTTCGCGCGTGGACAGCGCGATGTACTTGGCCACCGAGCCAAAGCCCGGCGTGCAGTCGGTATGCGGCAGGTCGTTGTCGACGGTCTTGGGCACGCCGACGCAGATCACGCGGTGACCTAGCTGGTCGCCGATCTGGGACACCTTGTTAGCCGTGTCCATGGAGTCGTTGCCGCCGTTGTAGAAGAAGTAGCCGATGTCGTGGGCCTTGAAGACCTCGATGAGGCGCTCGTACTTGGCGCGGTCCTGTTCGAGGCTTTTCAACTTATATCGGGCCGATCCGAAGGCGCCGGCCGGCGTGTGGCGCAGGCCCTTGATGGTGGCGCGCGACTCCTTGCTGACGTCGATGAGATCCTCGGTGAGGGCGCCGACGATGCCGTGGCGGCCGGCATACACCTTGGCGATCTTCTTCGACTTCATGGCCGCCTCGATGACCCCGGCGGCGGACGCGTTGATCACGGCCGATACGCCGCCCGATTGGGCATAAAACGCGTTCATGGGTTTGGATTTCGGAGCAGCGGGACGCTTGGCCATGTGTGTTTGCCTGGCTTGTTGAAAAGAAGAGGTTTGGGTACTGTGACGCCCCGCCGAAGGGGGCAGGTCACAGGTCAAGAATTTAGCATGCGCATCGTTCTCATGGGCGCGCCCGGATCGGGCAAGGGCACCCAGGCTCAGCATCTCGTTTCCCGCTACGGCATTCCTCACGTGTCGACCGGCGACATCCTGCGCAAGGAGCAGCAGCTGGGCACGGCGCTCGGCCTGCGCGCCAAGCAGATCATGGAATCCGGCGGCTACGTCGACGATGCCACCATGATCGAAATGATCCGCAATCGACTGCTGCAGCCGGACGCCGCCAATGGGTTCGTGCTCGACGGCTTCCCGCGCACCGTCGCGCAGGCCGAGGCACTGGCGAAGCTGCTGGCCGAAATCGAGTCGCCGCTCGACGCCGTGCTTTTGTTCGAGGTGAACACCGAGCAGCTGGTGAAGCGCCTGTCCGGCCGCCGCGTCTGCGAGTTCTGCAAGAAAGTGTTCAATGTCCACACGTCCCCGCCATCGGTGCCGCCGGAATGTGTCGACGGACGCGCCGAGCACCAGGTGATTCAACGCGCCGACGATTCCGAGGAGACGGTGCGCGCGCGCCTCGTCAAGTACGAAGAAGCCACGCGCCGGCCCGTGTCCGGCTTCTACTCCTACACGGGACTCATGCGCACGGTGGACGCGGAAGGCGACATCAATGCCGTGACGCAGCGCATGTTCGACACGCTGGCCGCGGGTTCGGGCAAGAAAGCCGCTCCGGCGAAGAAAAAACGTGCGGCGGTGCGTCGCGCGAAGGTTCGCAAGGCCGTGAAGAAGGTGCGCCGCGTCATCCGCAAGCTGGCGAAGAAGGTCGCGGCGAAGCGCAGCGGCGCGGTGAAAGCCCGCAAGGCCAAGCGCAAGAGCGTGCGCAAGCCGGCGCGACGTGCACCCGCCCGCGCGCGGCGCAAATCAAAGCGCTGAGAGCAGCTTTTTCCCGAGCACTTCCGCGCGCCAGCCGCGCAGCAGGCTGACGTCCTGCCGGCCGGCGGCCAGTCTCTCGAGCTCGCGGCGCGTGGCGAGGACCTCCGTGCCGATTTCCAGCTCGCCGGCCACCGTGGCTGCGATGTCGGCGAGCCGCTTCGCGGTGGCGAGCAACGCCGGGTCCGGACGCT
>Ga0315912_10003664_pt1 | contig 15080 bp, 10 predicted proteins | sample VfabasoilMG_FD_204469 | JGI IMG/M metagenome (GOLD analysis project Ga0315912, IMG submission 204469) | Garden soil microbial communities collected in Santa Monica, California, United States - V. faba soil | ecosystem: Environmental > Terrestrial > Soil > Garden | place: USA: California... | reverse complement strand
CCTCGTTGTCGACCCGTGCCCCGCCGCCGAAATCTCGGCCTTTATGCGGCGTTCTGCTCCGCTGCACGCCCACTAAACGTGCAGGAGAGCCATTCTTTGTAGGGCGCTGTGCGCGCTTCGCCAGCAGCGCTGAGGCAGCAGACACCCTGGGTCAGGTTCGCTTCGGCGCGCGGAAGCCAAGCGGCTGCGGTTTGCTCTGGACCGAGTTCGAGCTGACAGCTGCAGTCGTCTGCAAAACGTACGGGTATTCGCATCAGGTTCACCGTCGGTACTTGGATCCCCCAACCAACATCGAGGGGCCAAGGATCGGAGCCCAGCTCGAATGTGATGCCCGTGAAGCCCGCGATCCTTGCACCACGTGCGGTTTCGCGCACCTGCTCGACTAGCGCGCCGGGGGCCAAGCGCAACACCAAGCTCTCGGGCGCGGCGGGCAAACTGATGAGCTTTGCAAGCTCTCTACGCCGCTGCGTCTCGTGTGAGAGGGTGCTGAGGAAAGCCGAAAAGTTCTCGAATTGCTCGCCCCGCCAACTCACCCCACGCTCGTTCAGTTGCACCGCTTGGCTCGGCCCAAAACTCCAATCCCGAGCAACGGGATACCTGCTCGTCGTCATCGCAGTCACGGGCAGGCTCGGCACGTCGATGGCCTGACAGGTACACTGCGGACCCCAGTACCCATGGTTGAAAAGGTAGATCGCGCTCAGGGCGACCGGTGCGATTGTCCACGCCCGGCGTCGCGCCGCTGGCCAGCCGACGAACGCCAGCAACAAGCAGCCTGCATAGAACGCGATCGAAGTCGTCCACAAGCCGTCCCAAGATTCGGGCGCGTCCCGCCTCAACGCTGGCCAGAGCGGAAAGCAACCCGAGTCGTTCAACCACGCGGACCGAACCGAAAGCGCGGCGCCGAGCACTAGCAGCAACGCGGCCCGTGCCGCTGTGAGAGCCTCGGTGCGAAACTGCCAACTGTGCTGTAGCCGCGCGCTGAGGGACAGCAGCGAGAGCGCAAGCGCCATGATACCGAGCCCGAGCTGAGCAGCAGAGAGCAAAACCTCGTAGTTGAAATAGTGGAAACCCGGATGGCTGATGTCATTGCCTGAGTGCCAGCCCCGCACTGTGCCCAGGATTGCTCGAACGCCGCCGCCCACCACCGCTAGCCATGCGAAGCCCGTCGCGGTTGTGAGTATCGCCAGGCCCACAAGGCAGCGGGCCAGCAACGAGCGGCATCCTCTACCTTTATTACCCCAGGGGAGCGGCGCCCAGCTCAGCCCCAGCGCCGCCAGGGCGAGCGCCAGCCACTCGTTCGGATCGTAGTGACCGAAACACCCGGTGCCTCTCATCCCCGGCTCGACGTAAGGGATCTCGAACCTCGGCAACGCTAAGATGCGGAACGCCGACACCAACACGTGGTAGCTCGCGCTGAGCCCCAGAACCGCAACGCCAATGACCAGCCAGCGCGCCGCTCGCATCACCCGCATTGGACCCCGGTTGGGCCAGATGCTTGGCGCACGAGCGAAAGATGGGCGGCGAGTGCGGCTACGGGTGTCGCACATGGATCGCGGTGTACAGCCCGCGTTGCGCCCCCGCGCAACCGGACGTGGACGCCCCCCTCCCGGGATCCGACTCGAAGGGCGTTGCTGCATTTTCGGCCAGCTGCTCGAAGCCTTTCTGCGTCCGGTAGCGAGGGCTGACCGAACACGTCGAGAGCTGCCGTGAACTTGCGACTCGGCGTGGACGGCTAGGCGCGGGCGTGAATCAGGAGGCTTTGAATTGCTGCTTTAGGGCGATCAACACGCCGCGAACGACCTCGCTCTCCTCGCGTCCGGTTATGACCGAGGACCCAGGCCAGTCGTCGCGAACCGTGGAATCCTGGCACCAGTACTGTGCGTCCTTGAGCTCTGCGTCAGCATCGGAACAGACTTCGGTCCCGTTGAGGGTGGGTTTGCCGAACAGGAATACCAGAGTCCCGCCGCCGGCGGAGCTGACTCGTGCAGCATACCAAGAGCCGACCTGCACGGTACTCCCCGCGATGACAGTCGAGGTACCACGCACCGTGGTCACGTTGGTTCGCGCCCCTTTGAAGATATAGTATTTGCCGGAGTCACCAGCTACCTCCTGCACGACCGGAAAGCCGCGCTCGGCCATCGACCGCATTAGGACAGCCACGACATCCGGGAGCGGAGCCGCGAGCTGCAGACTCGAGTCTGTTCGCGGGATGACTTGAAGCGTGCTGACACGGACGGCCCGGGAACTGACGCAGCTCGGAGCTAGCGCCAGGCAGACGACCAAGCCCAACCCACAACTTCGCATGGCCTGTGGAACCTACCACAAAGGCTGGCGCGCTGAGCCTTCGCGAGCAACGCACGGCCGAAGACAGCCTGCAGACTTTGGCACTTCTGGGTTGCCTCGCGTCCGACTGGTTCGAGTCAGCTCACCCCCGCTCGGCTGCCGCGCTCGGTCCGATTCGGTTCGGATTCGGGCTACGAACACCCGGCTTCAACCCGAGTCGGGTGAGACTGGGAATACGAGCAGCCCCGCTCCATCCGAATCGGGTGAAAGCTAGGCGTCGATAACCCCGATCCAGCCACGAATTGGGTAGAGCCGGGATTCGATAACCTTGCTCTACCCCGAGTATGGTCTAAGCGGGGTTACGAACACCGCGCTCCGACCATTCGGCGCCGATTTTGGCCTATCCGTTGCCGTGATCTGCCCATGGATTGGGTGGAGCGGGGTTGCGACGATTGGATTCGGCCGGCGCTAGCGACGGCGCAGCACGAGTTGGCCCATGCCGAGAGAAACGGGCGGCGCGCTGACATCGCCCTGGGCAATTTGCGACAGTTCGCTGCCCAGTTGCTCGAGCTCGGTCGCGGCATAGTTCGCTTGCGCGAATGCATCCTTCGACCAGGTTTGCAGATTGAGAAAATGTAGGCGCGCCATGTCGGCCGATGGCAAGTCCGACTTGGTTATTTGCGAGCTTTCGACGCTCCAGTCGGGCGATAGGCACAAGCCTTCGAGTTCGCGCCCGATGTACATGCGCTGCCCGTAGTGCGCTTGCATGCGTTCGACGAGCGCGTAGTAGCGAGGGAATGCCGGATGTTCACCGTGCATGAACGCCGTTTCTTCCAAGACCAAACGCGCGTTCGGCAGCGCCGATGCCGCCCAGCCCCGCACCACTTGCGCCGGATCGGCAAGGTGCGTGAGCAGGAAGCGCGAGTACAAGAAATCGGCCTGCGGCACGGGCAAGGGCGACTTCGAGACATCGCACTCCACGAAGGACACCCGCGAATCGCTCGCTTCGCGGGTCGCTTGCGCAAGCAGGCGCGGGGACTGCTCGAGCCCCACGACACGCTCGACCGCGATCTGCTCGGCGAGCAAGCGCGTCGTGTAACCGGGACCACACCCGAGATCGACGCCCAACGCGCCGCGGGGATCCCGAAGCCCGCGCAGCAAACTGGCCGAACCTGGTTCGAACACGCTCGCCAAAAGGCGCAAGCGCTGCGCGGCCAAATCCGTGTCACCGAACGTGTAATGCTCTGTTTTCTTGATCATGCGTCGTCAGCGGCACCCGCCAAACGCCTGATCTACCGAGAAAAGGCGCCCGCGCGGGACGCCTCTCCTCTCGATTGAAATCAATGAGCGGGCGCCCGAAAACTCCAGGCGCGCCAGCCGAGGCTGGAACGAACAGCGGAGTTTTGGCGCGAGGTGCTCATTGCTGCGCGCACTATGACTAGCCTGTCGCTGCTCGTCAACGATTTTGGAAGGGACCCATGGTTGGTCACCGAGCGAGCATCTCCTCGGTGAGCGTCCAAAGGCGCCGTGCATTTGCCGGATCGATGGAGCTCGAGACGACCTCGGTCGGGATGCTGTCGGCGGTGAGGGGCCGGGGCGTGTCGTCGACGACGGAGATGTCGTTGTCCGTCAGGTACACGCCGCCGATCTCGTTGAGCCGGGGGCTTGTCGCCGCAAACACGATCGTGCTCGCGCCTTGTGCGAGCGTCTTTTTACCGACCTTCGGATCGATGATTGGTCGGCCCTCGTCGTCGATCAGCCCCATGCTCCTGAGCGCCTCGGGCCCCGCTGAGCCGTTCAATGTCGTTCCGACGACGACTCCCGGATGCACCGCGTAGCCGCGGATCCCCTCCTGCGCGTAGCGCCGGTCCAGCTCCACGGCGAACAGCACGTTCGCCTTTTTCGCCTGCGCATAGGCGACTCCTGAGTGGTAGTCGGTCGTGAAGTTCGGATCGTCCCAGCGGATTTCACCGAACCGCTGCGCGCCCGAAGACACGTTCACGACGCGCGCGCCGCGCGCCAGGCGCAGCGCCGGCAAGAGCGCGAGTGTCAGCTGGAAGTGCCCGAGGTGGCTGGTCGAAAACTGCAATTCAAAGCCGCGCGCGTCCCGAGCAATCGTCTTCGGTGCCGCTAGCGCAGCGTTGTTCACGAGCACGTGGAGCGCCCGCCCCGTCTCGAGCCACCGCTTCGCAAAAGCGTCGATCGACTTCACCTCGACCAAATCCAAGCGCTCGACCTCGACCCGCGCGAGCCCCGCGACGGCCTGCGCGGCACGCTCCGGATCGCGCGCGCCCACGAGAACAGACGCGCCAGCGTTTGCCAGCGCGCGCGTCGTCTCGAGCCCGAGGCCCGAGTGCCCCCCCGTCACAATCACGTTTTTCCCCGTGAGATCCAGGCCCGCTAAGACCTCGTCCGCCGTCGATGCGGCCGTGAATCCGCTGCCCATCGGATGCTGCTTGTTTGCCATACCTTCCTCGTAGTTCGCCACCCGGCGTTCGGATTGGAAGGAACGGACATTTCTGCACTTCCGCCTCGAACGAAGTGTCCACGAGCGACACAATCATTCGAGGCCTCGGCCGGGCAGGTCAACGTCGTTGTCAGCGCGAACGACGCGCGCTTTCGATCAGTTTCAAGAAGGTGCGGAGAACTGGGTTGGTGTTGCGACGACGCCAGCAGGCGCCGACGGACCAGCGCGCTTCTCGATCGCGTACTGGGTGCAGCCCTAGGCCGGCGAGTGGTTCGTCTTTGAGAGAGGCGGGGACCAACGTTAGGCCCATGCCAGCGCGAACGAAGGCCAGGGCGGTCGAGAACTCGGTGACGTCTTGGACCACTTTGGGTTGAAAGCCATACTTCGCGAATAAGAGCAGTGAATGCGCGCGAAAGTCGGGCGAGCGGCTGCCGCCGAGCAAAATGAAGGGTGATTCGCGGCAGTCGGCGAGAGACAAGTCTCGGGCAGACGCGCGCGATTGCGTGACGAGCACCATTTGGTCGTCAGCCACGCGCAGGGAGGCATAGCCTTCAGGCAGGGTTCGCGGCAGCCTGAGGAAACCCACGTCGATGGTGCCGGTCTCGAGAGCGGCGAATTGCTCGGCGGTCGACATGTCTTGCAGGCGAATCTCGACGCTCGGAGAGAGGTTCCGAAGCTTCATCACCAGCCCGGGAACGAGCTCGAGCGTCGTTCTACCGAAGCCGATGGCGAGCCGCCCCACTTCACCACTGGCTTGCCGTCTGGCCTCTTTGAGCACGTCGTCCGAGCGCTGCACGAGATCGCCGGCGAGCGGCAGGAACGTGGTCCCGAGGCTGGTGAGCCGCGTGCCGTGAGTGCCTCGTTCGAAGAGTTCGCCGCCGAGCTCCTCTTCGAGGCGACGCATCTGCTTGGTCAGCGCTGGTTGGCTCAGATGTAGGACGCGCGCGGCACGACCGAAGTGGAGATGCTCGGCCAGCACCGCAAACGAGCGGAGCAGGGATAATTCCATAACCAAAAGTTATCACGATGATGACAAACTGCCATTGGACGCATTGGCAAACACGACGAATGCTGAACTCATCGTGAACATTCCACTGCGACACCAAGTCGCGGGGGGCGCGCGCGCTCGCGTCTCCGCGTCATTGCTCTTTCTCGTGGATGGCGCTGGTTTTGGCACCTGGGCTGCGCTGCTCGCGTCGCTGCAACGTCGGCTGGGCCTGGACGAAATGCAGCTCAGCTTCGCGCTCGGCGCGTTGGTCGTCGGTGCTCTGCTCGGAATGCCGCTCGCAGGTTGGGCGAACGAGCGCTTCGGTAGTCACCGCGTCTTGCGGGTCATCGCGCCGGCATTTTGCGTCGCAGTGGTTGGACCTGCGTTCGCGCCCACATACGGCTTCGTAGTGCTATTGGCGCTCGTGTTCGGCGCACTGAAGGGCTCGTTGGACGTCAGCGTCAACGCTCAAGGTCTCGTCGTCCAGACCGCCGTCGGGCGACCGATCCTGTCCTCGCTGCATGCCTCCTGGAGTCTGGGCGGGCTCGGGCTCGCCGCATTGGCGGCGGCCGCGCTGCAACGCGGGTTCGGGGCTGCGCAGGTGACCGCGCTGGTCGCGCTCGTGTTGCTGCTCGTGACGACATACGCCTCTCGGGGGCTGCTCGATTCTCGGTCGCTCGAAGCACCGCCGGCACGAAAGGCAGTCGATCCCATCGCTATTCGGCTTGGAGGGCTCGCCTTCCTGGCCCTGTTTTCCGAAGGCGTGCTCATGGACTGGAGTGCCGTGTTCGCAAGCCGCGTGCTTGCCGTTCCGGAGGCGGTCGCTCCCATCGCCTATGGCACGTTCTGCGGCACGATGGCCGTTGGAAGGCTCTTCGGCGACCAGGTGATTGCGGCACTGGGCTCGAGGCGCGTGCTGCGTCTCGGCGCCGCGCTGACTGTGCTTGGGGTCACGCTGATCGCCAGTTCTCTCAGTTGGTCAGTCGATCTCCTCGGCACGGCTCTAGCGGGTCTCGGTCTCGCAAACCTCGTGCCGGTCTTGCTCGGTGCAACGAACCGGGTCGGGGCCGCGTCGGGGCGAGCCATTGCGACCGTCTCGAGCATTGGATACTTGGGTTTTCTGGTGGGGCCGCCGGTTGTCGGAGGCATTGGTCACGCCGTCGGTCTTCCTGCCGCTTTCCTGTTGGTTGCGGCGCTCGCGCTGCTCTTGTTGCTGATCGGACCGACGCTGCTGGGCCCAGCGCCCAGCGACAGCCGCCGCAGTGCGACAGCCAACGCACTTCCGCAAGCACGAAAAGAGGCGACACCATGGTGAGATTGATCTGTATCGACGTAGACGGAACTTTGCTCGGAAGCGGAGGTCGTATCGCCGAGCGAGTTTGGCTCGCCGCGGATCGGGTCGCGCGAGCCGGCATTCACGTGGCGCTCTGCACCGGCCGTCCTGCGTTTGGCGTTACCCGGACCTATGCCGAACGGCTCGCTCCCGACGGTTGGCACGCGTTTCAAAACGGAGCGAGCCTCGTTCGCTTCGCGACCAACGAAACCCGCTCCGCCCAGCTAGAGCCCGAAGTCGTCATGGACCTGAAGGCGAAGGCCAAGCGCCACAGCCGCATTCTCGAGCTGTATTCGGACCACCACTATGCCGTGGACAGCACGAGCGAAACCGCCGCGCGACATGCAGAGCTCCTCGGTGTGCCGTTCGTCGCGCGTTCGCTCGATGCCGTCACTTGGCCCGTCGTCCGCGCGCAGTGGATCATTCCCTGTGACGAGCTAGATGCCCTCCTGAACGAGCCGCACCACGGCTACGAACTCGGGCCTTCGACCGCGCCGGATATGCCTGACACCTGTTTCGTGAATCTCACTCCCCCAGGCGTCGACAAGGCGAGCGCGATACGCGCGCTCAGCGAGACCTACGGCTGCGCGCTCTCGGAGGTCATGTTCGTCGGCGATGGCCTGAACGATCTTTCGGCGATGCGCGTGGTCGGCCTTCCGGTCGCAATGGGAAATGCGGATCCCGTACTGCGGGCGGCGGCCAAATACCATGTCTCCCATGTCGACGCGGGTGGCCTCGCGGATGCTCTGTCGTTGGCGCTCCGTAGTCGCTCGAGCTTCGATCTATCTGATTCTGCCGCGAGTCCATGACGGCATTGATCGGCGTTGCCGGCGAGATCTGCGGGCAGCGACGCATGGATCAACTGTAAGGCAACTGGCTACATGTCGGCGTCACACAGAGTTCGTGGGATGTCTTTGTTCGCAAAAGAATGCGGAAGTTTCCTCGTGATCGATCCGTAGGCTCTCTCAGGGAAGAGACAAGAGAGGAAACGCATGAGTCAGTTTGTTGTACGGGGTTTGACGATGGCCGTAGTGCTCATGGCGTCCGCGTTCGCGCAGGCGCAGGAAGTGGAGTCGGAGGCGACCAGCAAGCCGACCGAAGAGGCAAAAGCGGAGGCGGCTACTCCCGCACCCGCAGCGGTTGCGCCCAATGACGCGGTATTGGATGGTCTTCGATTCCGCTTTGGCGTCTCAGGTGGCGTTGGGTTCTTCTCGGCCCAGAACGAGGGCGGCTCGCAGAAGGTGTCGTGCACCTACTACGGGACCGATTTACGCTTCGGAGCTCAGATCAACAACCTGATCGGCGTCTACGCCCAGCCGACTCTCGGGTACTACACTGCCAATGGTAGTGGCGGTCTGGCCGCAGGCGGGCTCCTTGGATTCGCCGCTATCGCGGACGCGACGTTCCTCGACCGGCTCTTCGTCGGAGCGGGCCTCGGCTACACCGTGTACAACGAGCCGGCGGGCATCACTCCAATCTTTCGCATCGGTGGCTATCCCTTGATGAGTAGCAGCGACCAGAAGGCACGGCGAAAGGGACTCATGGCGGGAATCGATCTTCGCTTAACGACTCCCGATGGCTTGAAGACCATCGTCATGCCCACGTTCAACCTCGGATACGAAGCCTTCTGATCGGCTGACATCCGATGCTGGGACGCCCTCCTCGCTCGAAGCGGGAGGGCGTTGTCCCGCGGCTCGCTTCAGCGGCTCTTGTCGGGACTGATGGCGTCTAGTTCGGCAGCCAACGCGTCGAGCTTGAACTCGCTCACTAGGCAGCGCAGCTGGGCGGCGGCCGGTTCGGAATACTGAGCCAACTCCAAGGCCAGCTGCTCGAGACGCTTGGGGCGGGCCTGCAAGGTCGCCTCGCGCAGTCGTTCCAGCAGTGGGCCCGGAACGGCCTCCAGCAAAGTCGACAGTGGAGTCGCGGTCGACATCGTTGCGGTAGTGCCGCTCGACAAGGTCGCGCGAACGACGCGCAGCATTTCATCGGGGCGAAAGGGCTTCTGAATGAATGGCCGCGAGCCGAGGTCTCGGCCTCCCTTCCTACCGATGTCGGCGTTGCCCGACATGAACACGGCGCGCAACCCGGGGCGCAGTTTGTCCAGCCGCTCGACGAGCTGGTCGCCGCTCATCAGCGGCATTGCTACGTCCGTCAGCACCAGGTCGATCTCGCTGCCGCGCTGTTCCGCGATCAGCAATGCGTCGCCGCCGCTGCTCGCCTCGAGCACCTCGTAACCGGCACCGCGCAGAATGGCGTAGGTCAGGCCGCGCATGCTGGGGTCGTCTTCGACCAACAAGATGAGCTCGCTGCCGCCGAGCTCGAGCGGCGACCGTGTGATGACAGCGGGCTCGGAAACGACGCCAGCCACCAGCGGCAGCCAGACGTGGAAGGTCGCGCCCTTTCCCGGAGCGCTCTCCAATACGACTTGCCCGCCGCTCTGCTTGACGATGCCGAACACGGTCGAAAGCCCGAGCCCAGTCCCCTTGCCGAGTGCTTTCGTGGTGAAGAAGGGCTCGAACACGCGAGATTGTGTGGCCTTGTCCATGCCCTCGCCGGTGTCGCTGACGCTCAGGTGCACGTAGTTCCCCGATTTGACGTCCAGCGCCGCGGCAGCGCCGGTATCCAATGCCGCGCGCTGAATCTCGATGCTGAGCAAACCGCCCCGCGGCATGGCGTCGCGCGCGTTCACCGCCAGGTTCATCAACACCTGTTCGAGCTGTCCCGGATCGGCCAGCACCCAAGCTCGCTCCGGCGAGGGGTGCGTGACCAGACGGATCTCCCCGCCGAGCATGCGGCCCAGCATGTTGACCAGGCCGGCCACGATCTCGTTCAAATCGACCACCTTGGGCTCGAGTAGCTGCTTTCGGCTGAAAGACATGAGCTGTCGCGTGAGCCCGATGGCGCGTTCGGCCGAGGCCTGAATCTCGAGCAGCTGCGCGCGCTTCGGATCATCGTCCGCGAACTCGGGCAGCAGCAACGAGCCGTAACCCCAAATCACGCCCAAGATATTGTTGAAGTCATGGGCCACGCCGCCAGCCAGGACGCCCACCGCCTCCATCTTCTGCGCCTGGCGCAGCTGCTGCTCCAAGTTGATTCGCTCGGAAATGTCGCGAGCGATGCCCAAGATGCTCACGAGCTTGCCGTCGTCGAAGCGGGGAGCCGCACGAACTTCGGCCATGCGATACTGGCCGTCGGCGGTCTTGATGCGAAACGGCAGCGAGTCGAACGCTCCTTGGCTGATCGAGTCGTGGAGCTCTTGGCGCGCCCGCTCCGCGTCCTCGGGATGAATCAGCTCATCGAAGCGTCGCCCAATCCAATCCTTTCGCGCGAAGCCGGTCGTGCGCTCGAAGGCTGGGTTGAGCGAGTTGATGACGCTGTCAGGCGTCAGAGCAAACACGACATCGCGCACGCCGTCGACCAGGTCGCGATACTGTTGTTCCGCGCGCAAGCGATGCCGCTCGGCGCGTAGCTGCTCGGTCATGTCCAGGAAGGCAGCGACCAGTAGCCGCTCACCCTGAAAATCGATGATGTGCGCGGCGCTGCGCAAGTCGCGCTCCTCGCCGTCACGCCGGCGAAGCTTCAAATCGACGTGGGTGAGGCTCCCGCTGCTGCTGGAGAGCAAAGCCTGCAGCGCACGCTCTCGCCCGCCCGAGTCGCTCCACATTTGCATCTCGGCGGAAGTGCGGCCAATCAGCTCGGCTTTGCTCCAACCGAAAGCGCGTTCGAATTCCGCATTGACGTCCACGAACCGTCCGTCGGCGAGGCTGCTCACCGACAGCGCCGCAGGCACGGAAGCGAAGACCGCCCGAAATCGCTGTTCCGAGGTGCGCAGCGGCGTGATGTCCAGCACATGGCTCACGAAGAAGCGCGCACGGCCGCCGTCGGTCGTGACCAGCGCAACCGACACCCGAGCCCAGATCTCTCGCCCATCGCGGTGCAAGTAGCGCTTGTCGGTTTCGCGCTGATCGGCGCCGCCGGCCAGGGCGCGCGCCAAGAATTCGGAACCCGCTTGGCGATCTGCAGGGTGTGTGATGTCGTTGAACGTCAGCGCGCTGAGCTCTTCTGCAGAGTAGCCCAGCATCTTGCAGAAGGCCGGATTGACGCGCAGGTAGCGGCCCTCGGTAGAGGTCAGACAAACGCCGACGATGGCGCTGTCGAAGGTTGCGCGAAATAGCGCCTCTCGGTCGCGGTGCGCCTGCTCACTCTCGCGCAGCGCGAGCTCGGTCTGCTTCTGAGTCGTGATGTCTTGTAGCACCCCGATGATGCAGGGGCGCCCTCGATGGTCGCGTTCGAGCGACGAGCATGAACGCACCCAGATCGTCGTGCCGTCTCCACACAGCACACGCGACTCGATCAACAAGGGCTCAGCCGCGGTGTGGGCTAGCTCGGTCTTGGCCTGACCTGTCGCATGATCGTCCGGGTGGTAGAAGCGGCGGCCATACTCCTCGAGGGACAGCTCGAGTGGCGCGTCACCCGCGCGCAGGAGTTGCGTGAGCCTTGCGGAGAGCCGAATCGTGCTGCGTTCTGGATCGATGGTGTAGGTGCCCATCGCCACGAGCCTTTGGGCACGGTCGACAAACCCGGGCGACCAGAAAAAAGCTTCGTCGGTTGCCCCAGAGGGACCGTCGCCCGCTCGCTGCATTACCGCGATAATGCTCCCTTCAACCCAGTTGGTCGATAGCAAGGCCGTGAAAGGCCGTGAAAATTGCCCCAGCGAGCGACCGGGCGAGTAGACTCGAAAATAGTGAGCAACAACCGCACCGAAGACACGGGCGCAAGTTCCAGCATATGTCGCAGCACGGATCCCTGAAGGCGCTACTGTTCCGAGCCTCCCTCTGGCCCAGCTTCGAGGACGAAGAGCGAACGCAGCGAGCGCGGACACTGCACGGCATCGCCTGGAGCACGCTGCTCGTATTCGTTGCCTTCTTGCTACTGCTCATCGCTTTGCAGCCGGACACGTTCGCGCGGCGCATGAACACGATCCTGATGGGGACGGGGCTGTTCATGGCTGTGCTGTGGCTGAACCAGCGCGGCCTCATCCGACTCGCCAGCTGGCTGATGGTGGTAGGCCTCGGCGCGCTCACCATGCTACGTGCTTACACGGGCGGCGGCGTGACCGCGCCGTCACTGTGCCTGACCGTCTACGTGTGCATGGTCGCTGGCACTCTGCTCGGCACGCGCGGGGGCGTGATTTCGGGTTTGGTGCTGTCGGCGGTCACGCTGTGGGTGGCCCTGCTTCAGAGTTCGGGGCAGCTGCCGCCATCGCAACTGCAAATGACGGCCATGGCCGGCTGGATCTATGGCTGCATGGCGCTTGCGGCGTCGGTGCTGCTGCATCCGCAAATCACCCGGGCGCTCAGCAATGCGCTGGCCCGTGCCGAAGCCGAAATAGCGGCGCGTAACTACGCCGAAGAGCGGCTCTGCATCGCACTCGATGCCGGCAGCATCGGCGTTTGGGAACGGAATCCCAGAACCGGTCGCATCGTGGCAGACCAGCGGGTGCTCGACCTGTACGCGCTTTCACCCGGGCCGGAGGGAACCATCGACTTTCAGGCCTGGGCCGAACGGGTGCACCCTGAAGATCGCGAGGCGGTCCTGGCTGCGCTCGCTCGGCTAACCAGCGGAGAGGCGAGCAACGCCCAGCACGAATTTCGTCTGCTGCTACCGAGTGGCGAGCTCAAACACGTGTCCAGCGCGGGCAGCGCGGTCAAGGACGAGCGGGGCCAGGTGACGCGCATCGTCGGCGTCAGTCGCGATATCACCGAGCACAAGCGAGCCGAGCAGGAACGCGCCTCGTTGCTGCATGACCTCGGTGAGCGCGTGAAAGAGCTCAGACTGATTCACCATACGAGCCGCCTCTTGCAACGGGCAGGCGTCTCGGACGAGGCCCTGTTCCAGGAGGTGGTGCAGAGCATTCCACGAGCTTGGCAGTTTCCGGAATGCTGCGAAGCGCGCATCACTTTTCGCAATATCGAAGTCACGACGCCCAAGTTCCGTGACTCGCCTTTTCGGCAATCGAAGACGTTTTCGACGAGCGAGGGCGGTGGTGCAATCGAGGTCGTCTATTTGGAGCAACGGCCGCCCGGCGCCGAAGGCCCCTTCCTGGCAGAGGAGCGCTCGCTGCTCGAATCCCTGGCCGAAATGTTGGTCGGTCACATCGAGCTGCGCAAACACCGGCAGAATCTCGAACAGCTGGTTTCGACCCGCACGCTCGAGATGCAGCAAGCCAAGGAAGAGGCGGAGCGCGCCAGCAGTGCCAAGACCACGTTCTTGGCCACGATGTCGCACGAAATCCGCACGCCCATGAACGCCATTTTGGGCTACGCGCAGCTGCTGCGGCGCGACTCGCAGCTGGGCTACGCGCAGCAGGCCCAGGTCGACACCATTCTCGCCAGCGGCGAGCATCTGCTCACCTTGATCAACGACGTCCTGGAAATGTCGAAGATCGAAGCGGGGCGTGCCGAGCTGGCACCAGAGCGGCTCGACCTGCCGGCCTTGCTCGAAGGCGTGCGCCAGATGTTCGCGGCGCTTACGCGCAGCAAGAAGCTGAGCCTCACCTTCGAAGTCGATTCACAGCTGCCAAGATGGGTCGAGGCCGATCCGGGCAAGCTGCGGCAAGTGATCATCAACTTGCTCAGCAACGCGGTGAAGTTCACCGCGCAGGGCGGTGTCTGCCTACGCGCCACGCTCGAACGCCACACCGAACGCGGCCATGCCATCAAAATCGTTGTCGACGACTCCGGTCCTGGCGTGGAAGAGGCCGATCTGGCACGGATTTTCGGCAAGTTCGAGCAGGGCCAAGCGGGACTCAGCACTGGCGGCACGGGGCTGGGCCTTTCGATCGGCCGCCACTTGGCCCGCCTGATGGGCGGCGACATCACGATCTCCAGCCGCCCGGGCGAAGGTAGCTCGTTCGTTTTCACCTTCGAGGTGGCGAGCATCTCGAGCGAGAGCCAAGCCATGGTGGACCGCGGCCAAGTTACGGGCCTCGAGCCGGGGCAGCCTACGCGCAAGGTGCTGGTGGTCGACGACGTGCCCGACAACCTGAACCTGGCCTTGTCGTTACTCACCGCGATTGGCTTCGACACGCTCGGGGCAGCCAGCGCCGAGGCGGGGCTCGAGCTGCACGATACCTGGCAGCCGCATCTGGTGTTGATGGACCTGCGCATGCCCGGTATCGGCGGAATCGAAGGCATTCGGCGCCTGCACGCTGCCGGCTCCAGCGCCAAGCTGGTGGCCTTCACGGCCAGCGGCTTCGAAGAGCTGGCCTCGGCGGCTCGGGCCGCGGGAGCGGTGGATGTGGTGTTCAAGCCCTATCGGGAAACTCAGCTGCTCGAGAAGCTGGCCAGTCTGCTCGGGGTGAGGCTTTCGTACGAAAGCGCACAGGTCCGCGCCGCGCCAGCGGAGCCAGCCACTGATACTCCTCTCGCTTCGCTGCTGCAGCGAGTGCCGGCAGTGCTGCGCGAACGGTTGCGCGAAGCCGTGCTGCAAGCACGTGCCCAGCGCGTCGAGAGCTTGGCCAACGAAGTCAGTTCGTTTTCGCCCGAGGCCGCCAGTCGCGTGCGCGCGCTGGTGCGCGACTTTCGCTACGACGACCTGGCGAGCGCGCTCGGCGATCAGTAAACACTAGAGCGGGAGTTCGAACCAGAAACGACTGCCCTGCGGCGCGACTGGCTCGACGCCGATGCTGCCCTGGTGCGCTTCGATTGCCAGCTTGCAAAAGGCCAAGCCGAGCCCCGCAGAGTGGTAGCGATTTTCCTGTCGCGTTGCGAAAGCTCCGAACTTTTCGAAGATGCGTTCTCGCGCATCGGGCGGAACCCCAGCGCCCTGATCGCAGACCGCGACCCGCGCGCGCCCAGCCACGGCCGCGACTTCGATGCGCACCGTGCTGCTCGATGGCGCGTGCTTGATCGCGTTACTGATCAGGTTTTCGAGCACACGCCGAATCAAGCCGACGTCGCAACGAACGCGCAGCGGTTCGGCGACCTCGAGCTCCAAGCTACGGCTGC